>ERZ773193.3688-NODE-3688-length-13536-cov-11.625547_pt1 | contig 13536 bp, 9 predicted proteins | sample MGYA00511110_ERZ773193 | MGnify/ENA primary metagenome ERZ773193 (study PRJEB29015, sample SAMEA2737784) | human gut metagenome | biome: human gut; feature: human-associated habitat; material: faeces | place: China | collected 2012 ...
ACTTAAAATCCTGTTGTAGCGATACAGTACCGGTTCGATTCCGGTCGCCGGCATTAAGAGGTCTCAAGTGTTGAAGTTCGTTCAGCATCTGGGGCTTTTTATTTTTGTGTTGAGATAAGAAAAATCCGCCAGCCCACAGATCCTGTGGACGGCGGATTTTTTTCTGCGATCTTATTTTTTTTTGACCGGAGCCTGATATCTTGCGGTTGATTCACGCTCGATCAGTGCTGCGCGGAGCTGTGTGCGGCAGATTGGAATGTGATGTACCAGGGAGTTTAAAATGACATAAGCACATTTTCCAAGTTCACTGCGTTCCTGCCGGATAGTGGTAAGCGGTGGCTCTAACATGGAGGAGATCGGAATGTCATCGAATCCGACCACGCTGATATCTTCCGGCACGCGGAAACCGCGGAGCTTGCATTCCGTGATAACACCGGATGCAATCAGGTCATTACCACAGATGATCGCAGTAGCACCCGCACCCAAAAAAGTAGGAACGTGATACTTTGCACTGTCTGCCACATAATAGCCGTAAGCGGTCAGGTCTTCATTGATCTCAAGACCATGTGCTTTCATGCTGTTATAGTAGGCTTCCTGACGCTGCTCGGATACCATGGAGTGCAGGGAACCATTTAAAAAGGCAATTTTTTTGTGACCGAGTGTGTAGAGATGGTCAACTGCCGCATCGATTCCCTCATAGTTGTCCGTTCCAATGTAAGCAACATTCGGATTCTTCCTAATATAATTGTCGAAGAGAACAGTCGGCATGGTGGTTTGTTCTAACTGTTTCATCCATTCGTCGTGAAGGGCGAAGCCGACAAGAAAGGCTCCGCAGAAACCATTCTTTAACATATAGGTGTCATATTTTTCTGCGAGCTGGAATGCCGGTGTGACCGGAATGACTGTCACATCCCAGTTGTGGCGGAACGCATTCTGTTTGAATCCCAGGACAATTTCATAACCAAACTGTGTGGCAGCTTCATAGTCCATATTTTCAATGAAAATCGCAAGCTTGCGGTTTTCTACTTTTTTTGATCGTTTGGTCGCATATCCCATTTCCACTGCGGTATCTAAGACCATCTGTCTTAATTCATCACTGATATCGCTTGCTCCGTTCAAACCTTTGGAGACAGTGCTGACGGATACACCCAGACGATTTGCTATATCTTTGATCGTAGCCAAGTCTTTATCCTCTTTGTTATTATTATTCGATACTTCCCTTATTATATAGAATCGAATTTCTGTTTTCAAGCAGTCTGCTCAGAGATTTCAAAAAAGTTTCGAAACAAAACGAGAAAAACTTGTCATTTTACACAAAAAAACGAATATAAAAACGTGAAAAATAGCAAAATCGATATTAATATTTGCAAATTCGTTGACAAAAACGTTTCCATGAACTAAAATTACCTCAGATACGAAAATTCACGAAACAATTCGTACAGGTTTTGAATGCGGGATCATTCCAACAGAACGGGAGGAAATGAATTGGAGTCAAAAGAATTGACCAGGGGAGCAGGAGTCCTGCTGGCAATCACAAGCTTACCATCTTCATATGGAATAGGAACATTAGGGGAAGCTGCATTCCAATTTGTTGATTTACTTGTCGATCTCAAGCAGAGGTACTGGCAGGTGCTTCCGATCGGCCCTACCAGTTTTGGAAACAGTCCGTATCAGTCCTACTCCGCATTTGCCGGAAACCCATATCTCATTGATCTGGATGATCTGGTGAAGGATGGATTGTTACAGGAGACGGAGATCCGCAGTTTTAACTGGGGAACGGATGATGCAGATATTGATTATGCAACCATCTATGAGAACCGTTACAAGATTTTGCGAATGGCTTTTTCGAGATTTTCTGCGGAGAGTGAAGACTTCCTTGCTTTTACAGAAAAAAGCGACAGTTGGCTGTCTGATTATTCTCTTTATACCGCATTGAAACGGCATTTTGGAGATATAGAATGGCAGAGCTGGGACGTGCCGCTCAGGGACAGAGATCAGGAGGCAGTGAAAGAGTATCAGGAAATATTACATAATGACATCATGTTTTGCAAATTTTGCCAGTACGAGTTTTTTAAGCAGTGGATGCAGCTGAAGCAGTACGCAAATAGCCGTGGAGTCCAGATCATCGGTGATATGCCATTGTACGTGGCGTCAGACAGCGTGGATGTATGGGCGCACCGTGAGATGTTTTTACTCGGACCGGATGGCAGACCGAATGTGGTCGCAGGGGCAGCACCCGATGCATTTTCCGAGAGCGGTCAGGTATGGGGCAGTCCGGTATATGACTGGAACGTCATGGAAGAGGATGGCTTTGCATGGTGGAAGGCAAGAATGCTTGAGAACATGGAATTATTTGATGTGATCCGGTTAGACCATTTTTCCGGTCTGGTCCGTTATTACACCGTTTCTGCAGATGCAGAAGACGGAAGAAATGGCAAGTGGAGCAAAGGACCTGGCAGGAAACTGACAGATGCCATGACAGAGGTTCTGGGTGATACGCGGGTGATCGTGGAAGACATCGGACCAAAGGGCGGGCTTCCGGGAGTGAAAAAGTTAAAGACAAAAACCGGATGGCCGGGCATTAAGATTTTGATGTTTGCCTTTGATGATGACACCGCGAATGAGCATCTCCCACATAACTATCAGGACACGAACATGGTCGTATATGCAGGAACTCACGACAATGAAACGATCGTTGGTTATTTCCGGGATAAGTCAGATTACGAACTGGCATATCTGTATGAGTATCTGAACATTCATTATAAAGAAGAAATACCGGATGCACTGATCCGGGCAGCCTATGCAAGTATCGCAGATGTGGCCATTATCCAGATGCAGGATCTGATGAAACTTGGAAATGAAGCCAGAATGAACGCACCTTCCACGGTGGGACGCAACTGGCGCTGGCGTATCGGAAAAGATACTTTGAGCGAAGAACGGAGAGCATGGATACGGACTCTGGCAGCCGTATATCGCAGATAACAAATACGCTATAAGATGCATAAGCATTTTATATAGAAGTCTTATTCTAAAAAAGGAGAGGAATCAAATGAAAAAGAAAGCAATCTCATTATTACTTGTTGCAGCTATGACAGCTACAATGACAGCAGGCTGCGGCGACAAACAGGAAGCAGCAGACAACACAACTGCAGGAAACGATGCGGCACCTTCTACAGAAGCAGCAGCATCTGATGATGCAGCAACAGAAGAAGAGGAAGCATGGAGCGGTACATTGACTGTATGGAGCCCACAGGAAGATCAGGATACAGGCTGGTTACAGAAAGAATGTGACGCATTCAATGCGGCTCATCCAAACTGGGATGTCACATTTGAGTATGGTGTATGTGCAGAGGGTGATGCAAAAGCTACTGTCACAACAGACGTTGAGGGATCTGCAGATGTCTATATGCTGGCAAACGATAACATCCCTGATTTAGTAGCAGCAAACGCACTTGCTGAGCTCGGCGGATCTTATCTTGATTATGTAACAAGCACAAACTCCGATTCCATTACAGCATCTGTTACATACAATGATGCAGTAGTAGCATTCCCATTTACATCTAATACATGGTTCATGTACTATGATAAGAGTGTATTCTCTGATGAGGATATCAAGAGCTTTGACACAATGTTGGAGAAAGGAAAAGTTGCCTTCCCATTATCTGATTCCTGGTACATTCAGGCATTCTATGTTGGAAATGGCTGTTCATTATTCGGAGATGGTACAGACGCAGCAGCAGGTATCGACTTCGATGGAGAAAAGGCAGCAGCTGTTACAGATTACTTAGTTGATGTAGCTGCAAATCCTAACTTTATCAATGATGCAGACGGAGCTGGTCTTGCAGGTTTACGTGACGGAAGCGTAAACGCTGTATTCTCCGGTACATGGAATGCAGAAGCTGTAAAAGAAGCACTTGGTGACAACATGGGTGTTGCAGCACTTCCATCATTTAACTTAAACGGAACAGACTGCCAGATGAAATCTTTCATCGGATCTAAAGCAATCGGTGTAAACCCAAATGCTGAGAACATGCAGGTTGCTATGGCATTGGCAGCTTACCTTGCAGGTGAGGACGCTCAGAAAGATCACTACGATATGAGAAACATCCTTCCTACAAACACAAACGTTGCAGTTGATGATGAGATCGCAGCAGCAGTTGCAGACGTAATGATCAACACATCTATCATGCAGCCATTAGTACCTGAGATGGGTAACTACTGGTCACCAGCTGAGAATATGGGTAAAGCACTTGTCGCTGGCGAGGTCACACATGATAACGCTGCAGAAAAGACAGCAGATATGAACACAGCAATGAACACAGACGCAGCACAGTAAAAAGGATACAGAAGATTCTTACATGCAAAATACAAACCTCGGGGCGCATGAGCGCTCTGAGGATTGTTTGATACTAAGGAATCCATTTTTATTTTAAGGAGGCCCATAACGTGATACAGGCTGGAAAAAGAAAAAAAGAGTTTGCGGATCCATATACCGTGACCGGTGCGGTTACAAAAGGAAATATCATTACAAAGCTTTCCCTGCTTATTATGGGCTTGGGTAATATCGCACACAGACAGATCGCAAAGGGACTGATGTTTCTGGTTGTTGAGATTGGATATATATGGTTTATGATCCAATCCGGAATTTATAATTTATCCATGTTTCCATCATTGGGATGGAGAGAGCAGGAAAAAGTCTGGAATGAAAAGAAAAGTATCTATGAGTACACTGCCGGTGATCAGTCATCCCTGATCCTGTTGTATGGAGTTGCAACGATTTATATTACATTGATGTTTATCGTTGTGTGGAGAGAGGCAGTAAAAAGCTCTTATAAATCAGAAGTGCTTGCAAAATCAGGAAAGCACCTGAACACCTTTAAAGAAGACTTCAAGAGTTTGTTTGATCAAAATTTACATAAATTATTACTTGCAGCGCCGATCATGGGAGTATTGATCTTTACGATCCTTCCACTGATCTATAATATTTCCATGGCATTTACCAATTACAGCAAGGTAAATGATCATCTGGTATTATTTGACTGGGTTGGGCTTGCAAACTTTGCAAAAATCTTAAATTTGAACGACAGTATCGGTAAGCAGTTCTATTCCGTACTGACATGGACGATCACCTGGGCGATTTTTGCAACAGCATTAAACTATATTTTCGGTATGATCCTTGCAATCGTGATCAACCGTAAAGAGACACATTTTAAGGGATTCTGGAGATTCTGCTTTGTATTATCCATCGCAGTACCTCAGTTTGTTTCCCTGCTGATCATGAGAAGTATGTTACAGCCAACCGGTATCGTGAACACTTTATTATTAAAATATGGTCTGATCGATACGGCGCTTCCATTTTTCTCAAGTGCGACATGGGCCAGAGTGACAGTTATCGTTATCAACCTGTGGGTAGGTATCCCATATACGTTACTTCAGGTAACAGGTATTTTACAGAACATTCCGGGTGAATTATATGAGGCAGCGAAGATTGATGGAGCTAATGCAATCCAGATATTCTTCAAGATCACATTGCCATATATGTTATTTGTCATGACACCATACCTCATTACACAGTTTACCGGAAATATCAATAACTTCAACGTTATCTACCTGCTGTCCGGCGGTAATCCGACACCGGTGGATGCAACAGCCGGTAAGACAGATCTGCTTGTTACATGGCTGTACAAACTGACCGTTGATAAGAACTACTACAACTTAGGTGCAGTAATTGGTATTATGACGTTCATTGTCCTTGCGATCGTTGCGCTGGTAACATATCGTAATACCGCATCTTACAAAGATGAGGAGGGATTCATGTAATGAGTAAAAAACAAGTGACATCTGGCACAAAAGCAAAGAAAACAATTGTGAATATTATTATCCATATTTTTCTGGCAATCCTGTCATTCATCTGGGTGCTGCCGATTTTCTGGGTAGTCCTGACAAGTTTCCGCGGTGAGAAAGGTTCTTACGTAACCACTTTCTTCCCGAAGACTTATACGATTAACAACTATGTGAAATTATTCACAGATACAAGTATTTTGAACTTCCCGAAAATGTTTGTGAATACTTTTATCATTGCGATTTTTACATGTATCATTTCAACCATTTTTGTACTTTCAGTATCTTATACAATGTCAAGAATGCGTTTTAACATGAGAAAACCATTTATGAATGTCGCAATGATCCTCGGATTGTTCCCATCCTTTATGTCCATGATCGCTGTTTACTATATTTTAAAGGCTCTTGGACTGGCAGAGGGATCTATGATCCGTATCGCTTTGATCGTCGTATTCTCAGCAGGATCCGGTGTTGGATTCTATGTTGCAAAAGGTTTCTTTGACACGATCCCGAAGGCGCTGGACGAGGCTGCGATCATCGATGGGGCAACAAGATGGCAGGTATTTACCAAAATTACCGCACCACTCAGTAAACCAATTATTGTTTATACCATTTTGACATCCTTCATGGGACCGTGGGTAGACTTCATTTTTGCAAAGGTTATCTGCCGTGCTGATGCACAGTACTACACCGTATCTATCGGTCTTTGGAAGATGCTTGAAAAAGAATACATTGACAGCTGGTATACCTGTTTTGCCGCAGGCGCAGTTGTGGTATCCATTCCGATTGCAATTCTGTTCTTACTGACACAGAAATTCTATGTAGATGGAATGAGTGGAGCTGTAAAGGGTTAAACCGGGCAGCGGATAAGTTTTGGCTGTGTGTGGGACTGTTGTATGAGAGTGAAAATCTTGATACAGCAGTCCCTTTTTATGTAAACATAAAAACGCTCCGCGAGGATGCACAACTCGCGGAGATGAATATATAGCTACGCTTTCCGCTCGTGTGCGAAAGTGTGCGCAAGCGCACACTTTGTTGTATAATACGAAGAAGAGAAGCTTTAAATGATATGAGAAAGGCATGGTTATAGGAATGAAAAAACGTTTGATTGCAGCCCTGTTAGCAGGAATGATGTTGGTACAGACAACCGCTTGTGGAAATAGCACCAGTGGAACCGTAGGTACTGTGGATAATACAGAGACAATGTCGGAGAGTGGAACAGAGGCAGATACAGAAAAAGAAGGGGATGAAGTTACCGCATTATCTCTGATGCAGCAGGTCAATACGGCGGAAGAAAATGTGATCGATGACAATTACCGCACTTATTATGAAGTGTTTGTTTACAGCTTTTATGACAGTGACGGGGACGGAATCGGTGATCTGAAGGGATTGACGGAAAATCTTGATTATATCAATGACGGTGATCCTGGGACGGACACGGATCTGGGATGTAATGGCATCTGGCTGATGCCGGTCATGCCGTCCACAACGTATCACAAATATGATGTGACGGATTATGAAGCAATCGATCCGGAGTATGGAACGATGGATGATTTTACGACACTTGTAGATGAATGCCATAAGCGTGGAATCAATGTGATTATCGATTTTGTCATGAACCACACATCTTCACAGCATGAGTGGTTTCAGACTGCATACCAATATTTGCAGGGTCTTCCGGAAGGTGCAGAACCAGATGCGTCAGAGTGCCCTTATGTAGATTATTATAATTTTTCCAAAGAAAAACTGGGCGGTTATTATCCGGTGGAGGGAACAGACTGGTATTATGAAGGACAGTTCTGGAGCGAGATGCCGGATCTCAACTGGGATAATGAGATGTTAAAGACAGAGTTTGAACAGATTGTACAGTTCTGGCTGAATCTCGGAGTGGATGGTTTCCGTCTGGATGCAGTAAAGGAATTCTATTCGGGCGCAGATGATAAAAATATTGCAGTCCTGACCTGGTTTAATGATATGGTGAAATCCAAAAAAGAGGATGCATATCTGGTCGGAGAGGCGTGGAATGATTACAGTGTCTATGCGAAATATTATCAGAGTGGCATGGACAGTTTCTTTGATTTCACTTTTGCGGATAAGGACGGTATCATAGCAGACACAGTAAAGGGAATCAATGGCGCTTCCGCTTACGGAAAGAGTCTTGTCAATACGCAGGAGCTTTACGGCAGCTACAGTAATACTTACATTGACGCACCGTTTTACACCAATCATGATATGGCGCGGAGCGCAGGTTATTATTCCGGCGATTACAGTGAAGCGCAGACAAAGCTTGGAAATGCAATGAATCTTCTGATGTCGGGAAGTGCATTTTTGTATTATGGGGAGGAGCTTGGAATGAAAGGCTCCGGAAAAGATGAAAATAAGCGTGCTCCGATGTACTGGTCGACGGATGCCGATGCCACGGGTATGTGTGACGGACCAAAGGATATGGACGATGTCAAAATGAAATATGGAAGTCTCAAGGAGCAGGAAAACGATGGCAATTCCATCTATAACTTTGTGAAACAGACGATCGCATTGCGGAATGCGTATCCGGTGATCGCCAGAGGAAAGGTCGCATTTGATGAGGGGATTTCGGATGATACGGTATGCGTGATCCGGAAAACCTGTGATGAGGGACAATTGACGCTGGTGTTCAATACCTCAGAGAAGGCACAGACGGTCGATTTCAGGAAATCAACTCTCGGAGCAACGGAAGACAGGAAATATCCATTGCAGATCGCAGGGGAGCTTTTGACAGGAACGGAAGCTGCCGTTCTGGATGAAGAACAGCTTACCATACCTGCGTATTCGGTCGTGATCTTAGAGTAAAACAGAATACTTTTTCGGATAACAGAAATCCCCGATATGAGAGAATCTATCGGGGATTTTTACTTGAATCTGTGTTTTTTTGGTATATAATAGTAATATCAAAGACGGAAAATACAGGTGTTGTGGAATGCGTGTGTTTAAGAGAAAATCTGGAGGAACAATAGATGAAGCGGAAAGTCAGAACAAGAAAGCTGGGGATCAAATTTAAAATACTGATCCCGGTATGTGTATGTGTACTCGTTGTCTGTGTGGTTATGGGAGTAAATTCTTACAAACATATCCAAGACGGCATGGTTGAGATGGGCGTTCAGGAGGCAGACATGGCGGCAGATCTGACACTTCGTATGTTAGATGGCGACGAGGTGGAGCAGATCGTTCCGGGGGCAGAAGAAAGCGATGCATATAAAGGAGTTCTGGCAGCTTTAAAAAATATGAAGGACAGCTGTGGGATCGCATATCTGTATACTTTATATACCGATGGGACGAATGTTTATTACGGAGTAGATGTGGAAGCAACCGAAGATGTAAGTTATCTCGGTGATCCTTTTGCTGACTCTTATGAGGAGTTAAAATCTGTATTTGAGGGACAGGAATATGTGCAGGATTATATTGATGAGACGGAGGATGGAGACCTGATCACAGTCTACAAGCCGATCACAAACAGCGCAGGAAAAGTGGTGGCAGTTCTGGGGTGCGATTATGATGCATCTGATATTACTGCCCGGCTTGAGGCATCACTTGTGGGAGTGATCAAGATCGGTGTGGTCTGCATTGTTCTTGCAGTAGCGGCTCTCAGTATCATTATTTCAACGATCACGAGAGGGCTTCAGAAAGTGGACGACAAGATTTATGAGATCGTGCATAATGAGGGAGATCTGACACAGAAGCTGGACATCCACAGTGGAGATGAGATGGAACTCATTGCAGGGAATGTCAATGCTTTATTGGAATACATACGGGGAATCATGTTGAAGATCTCCGATAATTCAGAACATTTAAATGGTTCATCACAAAAGATCGCACAAAACCTTGCAGCAGCAGAGGTGAATATCACAGATGTTTCCGCAACTATGGAGGAAATGAGTGCGGCAATGGAGGAGACAAACGCTTCACTGGAGCAGATCAGCACCTCAGTGGGACAAGTTTATACATCCATTGAAAACATGGCAGCACGTGCAGAACATGGGAAAGATTCTTCCGGTGAAATGAACGGGCGGGCAGCCAGTGTCCGCACAGAAGCCTTAAATAAACAGCAGGAGGTTGCGGAGCAGACAGCCGAAATGGCACGGACATTGGATGAGAAGATCGAGCAGTCCAACGCAGTGCAGAAGATAGCACAACTTACAGCCAATATTATCGAGATCACCGATCAGACTAATCTGCTGGCATTAAATGCGAGCATTGAGGCAGCAAGGGCAGGAGAGGCAGGAAAAGGATTTGCAGTCGTGGCAGATGAGATCGGAAAACTTGCTGCCAATTCGGCAGAAGCTGCAGAACAGATACAAAAAGTGAGTGCAGCGGTAGTTGAGGCTGTGAATGGTCTGGCACTTGCGGCAGAAAATATGGTCGAATTTGCGGGAATAACTGCTGTGGATGGTTATCAGCAGTTAGTGGAAATGAGTGAGTGTTACAGCAAAGATGCAGGTGATATGAATGCCATTATGGAAGATTTCACAAGTGCTGCCGGCGAATTGCAGAAAGCCATGGATGAGATCAAAGAATCGACTACAGCAGTCAGTGCTGCTGTCGAAGAGAGCGCAAAGGGCATTGTAAATGTGGCAGAAATGTCCACAGATCTTACAGGAAGTGTGGGAGATATCCAGAAAGCGGCTGATCATAACAATGAGATCGCAGATCTGCTTGATACTGAGGTGAAACGGTTTAAGCTGGAGTAACGGAGATTGTAAATCATAATTGAAATAAAAAATCGTGCGAACAGAAACGTATCATGTTTGCACGATTTTTTTATCAATAGGTGTTCAGTTCATAACATAATGAAAGAAATCAACGGCATTCTCTTTGTTATCAGCTGCGTATGCAATTCCGAAGCAGACCGTTCCGGTGTAGTAACCGTAGTCAGAAAGCCATTGGTTGTCGTTCAGTTCCAGACCGCATGGGAGTGTCTCACCGGTTTCGGAATCTGTTGCATAGACAATCATATCTTTGTACTGTTCTAATTCGTCCGCTGTTAAATAATCCGTAAGAGGCATAAGACTTCCGGCATCAGCGTATTGCTGAAACACAAATTCCGGTGCAAAAAGAACGTCGGCACCACCGACAGAAAGTTTTAAAGTCAGTTTTTGGTCACTGTAGTAGTTTGTGGAGTAATTATCGTCATCAGAAAAAGTGATGGAGGTATCTACGGTAACTTCTTCTTTCTTTGTAAAGCCTTCCTGTTCAAAAAATTCATCTGTGGAAGAAACGCTTTCTTCATAAGGATTCAGGGTATTTACCATCACTATATCTAAAACACTTTCCCTATAGGTAGCATAATGTACGATCATGGAAATGACAAACGCCACAAGGCAGATGGCAGCAATGATGTGCCAGCGGTAATAGTCCCAGATATATTGCACCTTTGCTTTGCGGGAAAGGTCTTTGAATGCTGTTTTCTTTTCCATAGGAAAACCTCCGTAATTTAAATTATAAAAAAAACGAGTTCCTTTCGAAACTCGTTCCCCTAAAAAAGCGGGTGATGGGAATCGAACCCACGTATCCAGCTTGGAAGGCTGGTGTTCTACCATTGAACTACACCCGCAGAGGTCGTCCCACATTCAGCTTTACGAATATACCATCCCTGCGCGGTGTTTGTCAAGCAAAACCTGTTCAAAATGCGAAAAAATCGCAAACCGGGGGGACGGCGCAGGCCGTCCCCGCGGATGTTTCAGCGGTGAAAGAGCTTTTTGGTCTGGAAGCGCGGCTCGAACGTGATGTTCACCTCGAGCTTTTTGAACACGTTTTCGTCCACATGCGAGAGGATGACGGACGAGTGCGCCTCGCAGCGCGCGAGCTTTTCCAGCTGCTGCATGGCGATCTCGGCGGTCGGGTCGTTCACGGCGCAGATGCTCAGCGCGACGAGCACTTCGTCGGTGTGCAGACGCGGGTTGTGATTGCCCAGATGCTCCACCTTCAGGTGCTGGATCGGCTCGATGATCTCTGGCGAGATGAGCGTGACATCCTTCGGGATGCCGCCGAGGTATTTGAGCGCGTTGAGCAGGCAGGCGGAGCTCGCGCCGAGCAGGGAAGAGGTCTTGCCGGTGATGATCGTGCCGTCCGGCATCTCGATGGCGACGGCGGGGGCGCCGGTCTCCTCAGCGCGCCGGAGCGCCGCGCCCACGACCGGGCGGTCGGCGGCTGTCAGGCCGAGCTGGTTGAGCAGCAGCTCCTGCCGCTGCGTCTCGACCGGGGCGCACAGGCCGCGCAGCTGCGCGCAGGCGGTGGCGTAGTAGCGGCGGAGAATTTCCTGCTTGGCGGCGGCGCAGCAGACGTCGTCGTCGCTGATGCAGTAGCCCGCCATGTTCACGCCCATGTCTGTGGGGCTTTTGTACGGCGAGCTGCCGTAGATGCGCTGGAACATGGCGTTGAGCACGGGGAAGATCTCCACGTCGCGGTTATAGTTGACGGTCGTCACGCCATAGGCCTCGAGGTGGAAGGGGTCGATCATATTCACGTCGTCGAGATCCACGGTCGCGGCCTCATAGGCGAGGTTTACGGGGTGGCGCAGCGGCAGGTTCCAGATCGGGAACGTCTCGAACTTGGCGTAGCCCGCACACACGCCGCGCTTGTGCTCGTGGTAGAGCTGGCTCAGGCATGTGGCCATCTTGCCGCTGCCGGGGCCGGGCGCAGTCACGACGATGAGGCTGCGCGTCGTCTCGATATAGTCATTGCGGCCGAAGCCGTCGTCGCTGACGATGCGCGCCACGTCGGACGGGTAGTCCGGGATGATGTAGTGCCGGTATACGCGGATGCCGAGCGCCTCGAGCCGGCGCTGGAACTTTTCCGCCGCCGGCTGGCCGCGGTGGTGCGTGATGACGACGCTGCCGACGTACAGCCCGCAGCCCTGAAACGCATCGATCAGGCGCAGGGTGTCGTCGTCATAGGTGATACCGAGGTCGCCGCGGCGCTTGTTGCGCTCGATGTCGTCGGCCGAGATGGCGATGATGATCTCCGCCTCGTCGCGCATCTCCATGAGCATGCGCACCTTGCTGTCGGGGGCAAAGCCCGGCAGCACGCGCGACGCGTGGTAGTCGTCAAAGAGCTTGCCGCCGAACTCCAGATACAGCTTGCCGCCGAACTGACTGATGCGCTCGCGGATCTTTTCCGACTGCATCTGGAGGTATTTATTGTTGTCAAAGCCGATCGCCTGCATAGATCTTTCTCTCCTCTGTCTCAAGCTATCAAACAAACATATATTCTACAGCATTCGGCGCATTCCGGCAATGGGAAAATGCCCGATCCGGTAAAAATTTATCGCGGGGCCGATTCACTCTTTTTTTATTCATAAATGTATGGTATAATCCTAAATTACACTGGACAAGGAGTGTCAACAAATGGGTTTTCTCAAAAAAATATTTGGTTCTCACAGCGACCATGAGCTCAAGCGGCTCTATCCGATCGCTGATAAAATCGAAGCCATGTCGGACGAGTACGCCGCGCTCACGGACGAGCAGCTGCGCGCCAAGACCGACGAGTTCAAGCAGCGCTACGCCGACGGCGAGTCGCTCGACGACCTGCTGCCGGAGGCGTTTGCCACGGCGCGCGAGGCCTCGTGGCGTGTGCTGGGCATGAAGCCGTTTCGCGTGCAGCTCATCGGCGGCATCGTGCTGCACCAGGGCCGCATCGCCGAAATGAAGACCGGCGAAGGCA
>ERZ773193.3693-NODE-3693-length-13509-cov-13.607106_pt1 | contig 13509 bp, 10 predicted proteins | sample MGYA00511110_ERZ773193 | MGnify/ENA primary metagenome ERZ773193 (study PRJEB29015, sample SAMEA2737784) | human gut metagenome | biome: human gut; feature: human-associated habitat; material: faeces | place: China | collected 2012 ...
GCACGCTGATATAGGTGATGACGCCGATCATGATGGAGGACACCACCAGCGAGATGGACACAAAGGCCACCAGCATGTTGCTGATCATGTTGATGATCTTGGTCACCGAGGTCATCAGGGTGCCCACCACATCGGTGTAGCGCACCACCTTGTCATCCTCGCCATTTGCCTCGGCGGAGGCATTGTAGGCGTTCAGTGCATCCACGATCAGGGCCTTGCAGTCAAAGTCCTTCGGGTAGATGGAAATGGTGCTGGGGTCATCGAGGTCGGCGTAGCCCAGGCTCTGCAGATTGCCGTCGTAGGTGGAGGTGGAGGACAGCATGGAGGACTTCATCAGTTCAGCCAGCTCTTCCTGCGTCATGTTCATGTGGATGGCATTCTGGAAGGCGCTGGCGTCGATCTTCAGGGCATTTTCCATCTGGCTGCCCAGTTGGGCAATGTTCTTCTGGATGGCGCTTTCCATCTGCTGGCTGATCCGGGTGCCCATCTGCTGCATGGCCGTATTCATGGCGGTGCTCAGCTGGCTCTGCAGGGCCTGGCTGATCTGGGCAGAGTAGCTCTCCATCACGGTCTGCATGGCGGCGGAGAACTGCTCCTGCAGGTTGGCGTCGGCCAGCAGTTCACTCATGGAGCTGGCCAGCAGCTGCTGGAACTGCTCAGTCTGCATATAGGCGGAGAAGCTGATCTTGTCCAGATTCAGGATGCCGTTGCCCACCACATAGTCCTTGTAGCCGTTCAGGATCTTCTGCATCATATTCTGCAGGGCCTCCGGGGAGATGGACAGATCCATGTTCTCAAACACGCTGCTCATATCCATGTCCGGCTGCGGCAGGTCGCCCAGGTCCAGTGAGAAGTTGTCCGGATCCAGCAGGGAAGAGAGGTCGAAGGAACCGGAGCTCAGATCAAAGGCGCCGCTCAGGTCAAACTTCAGGGCGCTGGTGTCAAACTGGAAAGCGTTTTTCAGCGTATCGGTGTCCACCGAGAACATGGAGGACATATCGAAGGAAGTGCTGTTGTCGGCACCGAACTCCTCGCCGGTGAACACATTGATCTGGGGGGCGGCCATCTGCTGCTGCACGATGGCGCTGGATTTGGCCTGCTCGATGACGTGCAGGGTGAGGTCGTGGGTGTAGCCGATGCCGGAGGACAGCATGGCAGCAGAAGAATCCTCGGCGGGCTGCACCACGCCCACGATGGTCAGGTCGGTGCCGTTGGCCACCACCTGCTTCATATAGTCGGTGTCATCCGATTTATCGCGCCACAAGCTGTAGGTCTCGTCGTAGACATAGCGGTCGGAGCTGTTGATGAGCTTGAACTGCTTGCCTAGAAAATCGGAATAGGAATAGGTCTTGAAGTCATCCGGCACGTCTACGTTCTGGTTCTGGGCAAACTGCTGGATCATCTTGTCCAGCTCGGCGTTGTCCCGCATGCCCAGCGCGTACAGGGCGTAGTCGGTCACGCTGCCGGTGGCGTCCAGCACCAGCACGCATTCGTTGTAGGCTTCCGGCCAGCGGCCGGCCTTGACGTCGTACTGGGATGCATACAGCTCCGGGGTCTGGGGCAGTTCCGAGAACACACTGGTGTTCATCATGGAGGACATGATGTTGTTGGAAGAGGTCTCGGAGCTGATGCCCAGCGAGGACAGGGAGGAATCCGGGTTCACCTGCCGGATGCTGCCGTCGGGGTCCTGCCGGTAGATCTGGGGCGACACATTATAGGCATACTCCACGGCGGTGGCATTGTCGGCAACGGTGGTGTCGGTGGTCTCCAGATACTGCTTGAGGGACTTGAGGTCGTTGGTGGTGATGCCCGACACCATCTGCGAGAGCAGCTGGCGCACCGGCACCATGTCTTCTTCCTGAGTGGTGCTCTGGGAGCTGTCCGACGGAACGCGGGAAGAGAGCATGGAAGTAAAGTCCATGCCGCTGCTCATGATCTGCAGCGGGTACTCCGACAGGGTGGAGCGCTCCATGTCGTCAATGTAGTTGTTGACACCGGTGGACAGGGAGATGATCAGCGCAATGCCGATGATGCCGATGGAACCGGCAAAGGCAGTGAGCAGGGTGCGTGCTTTTTTGGTGCGCAGGTTGTTGAAGCTGAGGGTCAGCGAGGTGAGCACCGACATGGACGAGCGGCCCATGTTCTTGTGCACGGGGGCCGCAAGGGTCTGGGTGTCCGGCTCATAGGGCATGGTGTCGGAGCGGATGACGCCGTCCTTCAGGGTCACGATGCGGGTGGCGTAGCGCTCGGCCAGCTCCGGGTTATGGGTGACCATGACCACCAGACGGTCCCGGGCCACCTCCTTGAGCAGCTCCATGACCTGGATGCTGGTTTCACTGTCCAGTGCACCGGTGGGCTCGTCGGCCAGCAGGATGTCGGGGTTGTTCACCAGTGCACGGGCAATGGCCACACGCTGCATCTGGCCGCCGGACATCTCGCTGGGGTGCTTGTGCAGCTGGTTGCCCAGACCCACTTCCTCCAGTGCCTCGGTGGCGCGGCGGCGGCGCTCGGCCCCGGAAATGCCGGAGATGGTAAGGGCCAGCTCCACGTTGGCCAGCACGGTCTGGTGGGGGATGAGGTTGTAGCTCTGGAACACAAAGCCGATGGTGTGGTTGCGGTAGGAGTCCCAGTCGCGGTCGGTGTACTTTTTGGTGGAGATGCCGTTGATGATCAAATCGCCGCTGTCATACCGGTCCAGACCGCCGATAATGTTCAGCAGGGTGGTTTTGCCGGAGCCGCTGGGGCCGAGGATGGCGACGAATTCGTTATCACGCAGGTTCAGGCTGACATTGTTCAGCGCATTCTGCACGAGATCGCCGGTCTTGTACTGTTTGCAGATCTGTTTGATTTGTAGCATGTGTGTGCCTTTCTGGGGAAAAGGTTCCGGCCGGGGCCGGAGAGGTGAGAAACGGACAGCTGTGCCGCTGCGGGCCAAAAGGCGCGCAGACTGCACAGAAGAATCGATATGATTTTAGCAAATCTATATGAAAAAACTGTGTATGGAAAAGAAAGTGTTTCCGGAAGCGGAAGTAGAAATTCTCTGTTCTGGCCGGGTCAGAGAGGAAAAATTTCCCAACCCGGCGGCAGGGGTTGCAATCCTGCGGCGTTCGTGTTATTGTAAGGGTACTGAAAAAAAGCCGTGCAAACCATCCGGAACGATGAAAATACGGTGCGGCACAGGCAGCGTGATTGTAAAAACGTCGGAAAGCAAAACAACACGACGCAAAATCGAACAGAAAAACAGTCTGACACTTTTAGACACTTTTTCAGGGTTGAATGGTTCCTTCCTGCTCCATACAATAAAAAAGGAAAAACAAGGAAATGCACTAAAAACGTCGCAATGCCTTGTAGCAAGGAGGAATTTCTATGGAACGTACGTTTTCACCCATGGTCCGGCAGTTTTCTGCCATCGCCGGGTTGCAGCAGGCATATACGCTGGTTTACTCCCTTGACCCGGACGGCGAAACCGGCTGTCGCCTGACGCTTTGCCGTACCGGCAGCAGCCAGCGCATGGACAGCAAGTATATGGCCGTTGCACCGGAGTTTGGCTACCGTGTTTTGCAATATCTGTGTGAGAATGGCGTTCAGCCGGAGATCTGGCAGGACGTGGTGGCAGAGCTGGATGCGGCACAGCAGACCGAACAGGAAGGCGGCGCGTGGCGTGGACAATGAGCGGACGGCAGATGTGCTGCAGGTCGCCCTTGCAAGCTATGACCGCAAGGAGCTTCGGGTACAGAAAAACTATCTGGAAGAACAGAACCCAGTGCTGGCCTGTACCTGCTTTCTGAACGGACACAAACTGCTGCAGGAGCTGCAGCAGGGCCACAATTTTGACATCGTGGTGCTGTGCAGCCAGATGGAGGATATGAGCAGCATCGAGTTCATGATGGAACTGCGCAAGCTGGAGCACAAGCCGCTGCTGATGCTGTTCGACGAGGGTCGGCGCAAGAACAGCTCGGCACTGCGCATGGAGGACTCCGGCAGCTGTTGCTGCGTGGAGCGCATGGAGCTCAAGAACCTGCTGCGGGAGCTGTACCGGATGCCGGGCCAGCAGTGGCAGCGCACCGAGCAGCAGTGCCAGCAGCTGTACCACAGCTGGGGCATCCGCATCCCGGACATCAATTGCAGCTATCTGACCAGTGCGGTGGGCGTGGTCTACGGCACCTCGCAGAAGCTGGCCATCCGCAAGGAGATCCTGCAGGCGGTCAGTGAGCAGTATGGTGTTTCGGTCTCGGCTGTGGACAGCGGCATCCGGCGCATGATCGACCAGCTGGAAGCAAAACCGGCCGAGGGCTGGACGCAGTTCAAGGCTGAAAGCGGCTTTGAAGCGGAAAAGCCCACTACGGGCAAGCTGATCTATGCAATCAAACGGTATCTCATCCAGCAGAAGAGCAGGGAATAACGCACACAGTCTTGGAGGCGGTAGCAATGGAGCAGGCACAGCAGAATACAGCGCAGGAGCTGACGGCGCAGGCCATCCCGCAGCAGGCGGTGGAGGATGCCTGCTTCCATTCGCTGGGGCTGATCGGGCGCAACTGCGAGTATCTGGAGCAGCATCTGGCCCGCGTGGGGGCAGACACCCAGTCCCTGCAGGCAGTCAGCGACATCAGCGCGGCCACGGCCAAGCTGGAACGGACCATCAACGAACTGCTGTCTGCGCTGGAATTTCTGCGTGCCGGGCAGCCGCCTAAGCTTTACCCGCTGGATCTGTGCGAGCTGCTGCAGCAGGTGGCGGCCCAGGCCGACATGGTGCGTGCGCAGCTGGGAGTCACCCTGGAGCTGGACTACGGCGGCTGGACGACCTGCCGTGTGCTGGCTGATCGGGATGATGTGGAGCTGCTGTGTCTGCATCTGCTGTCCAACGCGCTGCGTGCCTGCCGCGAGGGCGGCACGGTGAGGATCCTGCTGCGCCGCAGCGAGACCATGTGGCAGCTGACTGTGCGGGACAATGGCTGCGGTCTGCCGGAGGGCAGCCAGGAAGCCTGGTTGGAAAACCGGCGCAGCTTTCTGGGCGGGGCTCAACTGGGGCTGCTGCTTTGCCGCGAGTGCTGCCGCCGCATGGGCTGGGGGCTGAGTGTGGAGTGTGCCCCGGAAAAGGGCACCCAGGCCGTGGTCACGGTGCCGCTGTACACGGACGATGGGCGGGCACCGGAGGTGGAGCTGCATGCCGGAGCCGACCTTGCGGCCGAGCAGCATCAGTACCAGCTGCGCGCCATGCTGGTGCGGGAGCTGCGCACCATGCCCGAGCGCGGCGACCCGGACGAATAAACCGAACAAAACCAAAAACCCGGAACTTCCTGTCCGACAGGAAGTTCCGGGTTTTGTTGTTTGTCTAGAGTTCCGGCACAGAGGCTCAGTAGTGCAGACGGTCAGCGGTCAGGGATTCCAGAACCGGCAGCATGGCAGCAGCCTCGGTCTTGGCGGCAGGCAGATCCATGTCGCGGTAGTTGCCGCACTCCACTTCGCTGGCACCGGGCACGGCACCCTCAAAGGCGGCCATAAAGCGGAAGGACTCCACGGTCAGCTCCAAAGCCTGCGCAGGGGTCAGGCCGCGGGTCAGCAGGTAAAAGCCGGTGCGGCAGCCCATGGGGCCCACATAGATCACACCATCCTGGAAGGCACTATTGCGTGCGTAGGTGGCAAACAGGTGCTCCAGCGTGTGGGCAGCGGCCGTGGACAAGTAATCGCCCTGGTTGGGATTCTTCATGCGGATGTCCCAAGTGAGCACGTCGCCGTCCTGACGGCTCAGGTACATGCCCCGGTCCAGCTTGGTATGGTCAACACAGAAGCTCGCAATGCGTTCCATTGTGTCGCCCTCTTTCTCAGGCCTGCAGGCGCTGCACGCTGCCGTGTGCGCAGTCCACAGCGATCATCAGGCCGTCACGGATGTGAGAGGTGGCACCCACGGCACCCACGACGGTGGGCTTGAGCAGAGCCTTGCCGGCAATGGCGGCATGGCTGTTCAGGCCGGGCTCCTCCACCACCAGAGCGGCGGCGTCGCGCACATAGTTCAGCATCTCGTTGCTGGTGGAAGGCACCACCAGCACCATGCCGGGCTTGAACTTGGCATGCACCTCGTCCAGGGTGCGGCACACGCAGGCCTTGCCAGTGGCGTTGGACACCTCGGCGTTCTCCGGGCCGACGCCCACACCGGTGGCCAGGCAGTTGCCCACCATGTGGATCTTGATCATGTTGGTGGTGCCGGAAATGCCCACGGGCACGCCGGCGGTCACCACGGCCAGCTCACCGTCGTGCAGGAAGCCGTTTTCCTTGGCCAGAGCGGTGGACATTTCGATCAGCTCGTCGGTGCTGTGCGCCAGAGGCATCATCAGGGAGGTGATGCCCCAGCTCAGGGACAGCTGACGCTGCACCTGCTCCTTCATGACGCAGGCGATGATGGGCTGCTGCGGGCGGTACTTGCTCAGCAGGCGGGCAGTGGTGCCGGACTCGGACACGGTGACGATGGCAGCGGCGTTCACGTCCTTGGCGGTCAGGCAGGCGGCGTGAGCGGTAGCGTCGGAAACGCTGATCTTGCCGGTGTTGGGCTCCATCAGACGGCCGCGCAGGTAGTGACCCTCCTGCTCGGTGCGCTCGGCGATGGCGGACATGGTCTTCAGTGCCTCCACGGGGTAAGCACCGGCAGCGGTCTCACCGGACAGCATAATAGCAGAGGTGCCGTCGTAGATGGCGTTTGCCACGTCCGAGATCTCAGCACGGGTGGGGCGGGGGTTCACCATCATGCTGTCCAGCATCTGGGTAGCGGTGACGATGGGCTTGCCGAAGGAGAAGGAGCGGTCGATGATGGTCTTCTGGATGCCGGGCAGCTCGGTAAAGTCGATCTCGACGCCCAGGTCGCCGCGGGCCACCATGACGGCGTCGGCGGCAGCCAGGATGCTGTCGATGTTGTTCACACCCTCACGGTTCTCGATCTTAGCGATGATGCGGATGTTGGAGTCGTACTCGTTCAGCAGGTTGCGGATCTCGTACACGTCCTGTGCGGTGCGCACAAAGGAAGCAGCGATGAAATCAAAGCCCTGCTCGATGCCGAAGATGATATCGTCCTTATCGCGCTGGCTCATATACGGCATGGACAGATGCACACCGGGCACGTTGACGCCCTTCTTGTTCTTGATCTTGCCGTTGTTCAGCACAGTGCAGACGATGTCGGTATCGTTCACGGTCTGGATCTGCAGTTTGATCAGGCCGTCATCCAGCATGATGGTGCCGCCGGGGGCCACGTCCTGAGGCAGATCCTTGTAGGTGATGGAGCAGATCTCCTTGGTGCCCTCCACATCGCGGGTGGTCAGGGTGAAGGTCTGGCCGGCTTCCAGCATCTCGGTGCCGTTCTTGAAGTCCTTCAGGCGGATCTCAGGGCCTTTGGTGTCCAGCAGAGCAGCCACGGGCTTGCCCAGCTCCTCGCGCAGGGACTTGAGCAGGTCCAGACGGCCCTTGTGCTCCTCGTGGGAGCCATGGGAGAAGTTGAAGCGGGCAACATTCATGCCGTTGGCAATCAGTTCACGCAGGACGCCGTCCTTGTCGGTGGAAGGGCCCAGGGTGCAGATAATTTTCGTTTTTCTCATTCAAAATACCTCCGTCTACGTTCTCACTCTCTCATTTATTTTGCAGCAGGCTGTCTGCTGTCATGCAGAACGGCCCGCGCACACGACCAACAGGGAAAACTCCCCGTGCTGTGGGTTGGAATGTACGGTAAAGTGAAAATCCAAAACTTTACCAACTACTATTATAATCGCTTTCTGACAAGAGAGCAAGTGAAATTTCAGGATGAATACAACTTTTTTGCATACCGGGAGGTTTGAACAGATGTTTGACGCAGGGACGCGGTAATTTTGCGGATTTTGCACAGAGAAATCGTTAAAGAATTGGCTAAGATCCTGCCCGTCAGGACAGCTGTGCAGCATGGAAAGACAGCCCTTGCAAACGGGCCTGTTTTTGCTTATAATGGTGGCAGGTAAAAGTGTCACTTATCCGGGCTGACCCGGAAGAAATGGAGAAAACCAAGATGGAAAAACGTGTCTTTCTGATCGTGCTCGACAGCTTTGGCATCGGCGCCGAGCCGGATGCCGCCGCTTTTGGCGACGAGGGCACCAACACGCTGGGAGCCATTGCAAAGCATCCCAACTTCAACTGCCCCAACCTGCAAAAGCTGGGCCTGTTCAACATCGACGGCGTGACCGCCGGGGAAAAGACCGCCGCTCCCACCGGTTCCTTTGCCCGCCTGCAGGAGCAGAGCATGGGCAAGGACACCACCATCGGCCACTGGGAGATCGCCGGTGTGGTGAGCCCGAAGCCGCTGCCCACCTTCCCGGAGGGTTTCCCCGCAGAGCTCATCCACGAGTTTGAGGAAAAAACCGGCCACAAGGTGCTCTGCAATAAGCCCTATTCCGGCACCCAGGTGCTGAAGGACTACGGCGAGCAGGCCATGAAGGAAAACGCCCTCATCGTCTACACCAGTGCCGACAGCGTGTTCCAGGTGGCCGCCAACGAAGAGCTGGTGCCGGTGCACGAGCTGTACCGTTACTGCGAGATCGCCCGCGAGATGCTCAAAGGCGAGTATGGCGTGGGCCGCGTCATTGCCCGCCCCTTCCTGGGCCGCACCGCCGATACCTTCTACCGCACCACCAACCGCCACGACCTGAGCCTGAAGCCGCCCCGCGCCACCATGCTGGACCTGCTGAAAGATGCCGGCAAGGACGTTATCGCGGTGGGCAAAATTTTTGATATTTTTGATGGCGAGGGCGTCACCGAAAAGATCAAGACCACCGGCAATACCAATGGCATCGCGTTCACCAAGGCCTTGCAGACCCGCGACTTCGAGGGCCTTGCGTTCGTGAACCTCGTGGACTTCGACATGCTCTACGGTCACCGCCGCGATGTGGCAGGCTATGCCGCCGCCGCCACCGAGTTTGACAAGTTCGTGGCCGACTTCATCCCCGGCATGCGGGAGGGCGACATCCTCATGGTCACCGCTGACCACGGCTGCGACCCGTCCTACACCAAGACCACCGACCACACCCGCGAGTATGTGCCGTACCTCATTTACGGCAAGGGCATCAAACCCGGCGTGGACCTGGGCACCCACCTGTGCTTCGGCACCATCGCCCAGACCATCTGCGAATATCTGGGCGTGGATGCTTCTTCTCTGGACGGCAAGAGCGTCTGGAACGAGATCAAGGCCTGATTTTATAGCGCAAAAAAATGCCAGCTCTGTGCATACAGAGCTGGCATTTTTTGTGCAGCGTTAAGAAGCGTCGTTCTGCTGGGAAGCCGCGTTATAAATGGCGTCCAAAATCGTGGAAGCCGCATTGTAGATGGACGAATCGGCCTGCTCCACTTCCTCCTGCGTGGGCAGGGAAATGGACGGCGCTTCGGCGGACGTATCACCGCCGGTCTCACCTGCGGCAGGCGTCTCCGATTCTTGCGGCTGGGTGTCGGCAGGCTGCTCTGCGTCGGCGGGCTGTTCGGCCGGAGTCTCCTCCGGCACGCTGTCGGCAGGCTCCTCCAGCACGGTGCTCTCAGCGGATTCCTCCGGCACGGATACGGCGGCATCCGGGTCGGTGGTGGGGGTGTAGACATCGCCCTTTTCCGGCTTCTGGCTGGTGGAGGCCACGGTGCCCTCGCCGCCCAGCACCGAGGCGATCATCTCCTTCGCCTTGCTCACCGAGGCGTCGTCCGGCAGCATGACGTACAGCTTCTGCCCCTTGGCCGAGTGGCACTTGGTGCTGGTGGAGCTCGAGCCGGTGACGGTGTAGCTTTCAATGTCCCAATCGGCGAAGTCGCTCAGCTGCATGCGCACCAGCGCGCTGATCTGATCCTGCGAGAAGCTGGTCACAAAGCAGTCGGCGGCGGCGTCCATGATCTTGGAAAAGCCCATCAGCAGGGCAGGGGACTTGATCTTGTTCAGCATGGCGTCGATGACCTTCATCTGGTTGATGCCGCGCTGGATGTCGCCGGAAGCGAAGGCGTGGCGCTCACGGGCAAAGGCCAGAGCGGCCTTGCCGTCCAGATGGTTCCAGCCCTCCACGAAGGCGGTGGGGTCATAGTAGCCGGGGCTGCCGACGGAGGTGAACGCCTGATCGGAGTAGACATCCACGCCGCCCAGCGCGTCGATGATGCTGATGAAGCCTGCAAAGTTGATGCGGATGTAATGGTCTACGTTGACGCCGTAGAGGTTGCCCAGCGTTTCCATGCTGGTCTCCACGCCGTACAGACCGGCATGGGTCAGCTTGTCTTTGTCGCTGGTGCCCGCCAGGTCCACATAGTAGTCGCGGGGGGTGTTGATGAGGACCACCCGCTTGGTCACCGGGTTCACGGCGGCGAGGATGTTCACGTCGCTGCGGGCTTTTTCGGTCAGCTCACCGCGGGTGTCCACGCCGCTGAGGTAGATAACGAAGGGCTCTTTGGTGATCTTGTTGGCCTCGGCGCCGGTGAGCAGGCCGGAGGTCATGCTGCCCAGCGCGGAAAGGCCCTGCTGGGCCCAGATGCAGCCCATGGCCATGGCGGCGCACAGGAACACCGAGAACACGCGGGACACCTTGCCGGGCACGTTATACTCCTGGCAGCGTTTCACCAGCAGCCACAGCAGGGCCAGCAGCGCCGCCAGAATGACGAGGTAGAGCACTGGCAGCATCTGGGTGCGCCACAGCTGCACCAGTGCCAGAATGCTTAAAATACCTTGTAAGATCAGCAAAATTTTCCCCCACTTGGAAGGTACTGCCACGGCTCCATCCACGGGCGGCTGGGCCTTGGGCGGTACGGGTGTGTTGTGGCCGCTGCGCGGCGGCTTCTGGGGAGGCTGGGCCGGAGGCGGTGTGCTGGGCTGTTCCGGCGGCAGCTCGGAAAAAAACGCCGAGCTGTCTACCTCGATGGGCGCAGTATCCTCAGAGCCTTCCTTGCGGCTGATGTGCCGCAGAGAACGGTAATCTTCGTGGGAACGATCGTTTTCATCCATCATTCAAAACCACTCCTTTTTGTCAGGAAACAGGTACAATGGTCAGCACTGCACGGGCCGGAAGGCAGGTGGCGGTCTGATCTTCGTTGGAAAGCCAGCCAAAGCCTTCACAGATGTGATCCGGGCAGGGCGAATCCACGAACCGGGCTGCACCGTCCTTGATCTGAATGTGGACGGTATAGTAACCGGTGTCCACATCATAGGTCTCATCCACGTCCAGCGGCAGGTTCATGGTGGTGTTGTTGTCGCCGTAGATCAGCTCGGCCCGCAGCCCGGAGCCGGAAGCGTGCACGCGGCGTACCACCAGCAGCACAGCGGCAATGGCCAGAATGACCACGGCAAAGAGAAGATTGGTAAGCAGCTTTTTGTTTTTCATGCGTTAATCCTTGATCTGTAATTGTTCCAGCTCGGCCAGCCACAGTGCGGCACAGGCATCGCTGGGCATCCGCCAGTCGCCGCGGGGCGAAAGGGTCACGCTGCCCACCTTGGGGCCGTCGGGCAGGCAGCTGCGCTTGAACTGCTGGGCAAAGAACCGCCAGTAGAAGTTGCGCAGCCACTTGTACAGCACACTGTCCGGGTACTCCGGCCGGCCTGCGAATGCAGTCTTTGCCAGCCGGAAGATCTTGGCCGGGCCAAAGCCGAAGCGCAGCACCTGATACAGGTAGAAATCGTGCAGCTCGTAGGGGCCAACAAGGTCCTCGGTCTTCTGCGCGATCTCGCCGTCCTTGGCGGGCAGCAGTTCCGGGGAGACGGGGGTATCCAGAATATCCAGCAGCACGGTGCGCAGGGCGTCCGTGGCGGCAATATCGGCTTCGTAGCGCACCAGATGGCGCACCAGCGTTTTGGGCACACCGGCGTTCACGCCGTACATGCTCATGTGGTCACCGTTGTAGGTGGCCCAGCCCAGTGCCAGCTCGGAGAGGTCGCCGGTGCCGACGACGAGGCCGCCGGTGCGGTTGGCGGTGTCCATCAGTTCCAGCGTGCGCACCCGGGCCTGACCGTTCTCAAAGGTCACGTCCAGCACGCTCTCGTCCTGCCCGATATCCTTGAAGTGGCTGTGCACGGTGTTGGCGATGTCGATCTCTTTGAAAGAAACGTCCAGCTCATCACACAAAATCTCTGCATTGCTGCGGGTGCGTTTGGTGGTGCCGAAACAGGGCATGGTCACGGCCAGCACATCGCTGGTGGGGCGGCCCAGCTGCTTCATGGCACGCACGGCCACCAGCAGGGCAAGGCAGCTGTCCAGACCGCCGGAAATGCCGATGACCGCCGTCTTGGCGTGGGCATGCTCCAGACGCTTGGCAAGGCCGTCAGCCTGCATTTTCAGGATCAGCTCGCAGCGCTCGGCGCGGCGCTTGGGGTCGCCGGGCACGAAGGGTGCCGGATCGATCCAGCGGGTCAGCACGGTCTCCACCGGCTCCAGGTCGAACTCCACGGTGGTGTAGCCCTCAGTGGACAGCTCAAAACTGGTGTTGCGGGCACGCTCGGCTTCCATGCGCTGGCAGTCGATCTCGGTCTCGGCCGCGCCGCCGTCAAAAGGAGCATTCTCAGCGAGGATGGTGCCGTTCTCAGCAATCAGGTCATGCCCGGCGAACACCATGTCCTGGGTGCTCTCGCCATGGCCTGCGGAAGCGTACAGGTAGCTGCACAGCAGGCGGGCAGACTGGTTGGACACCAGCGCCCGGCGGTACTCGGCCTTGCCGACGGTCTCATCGCTGGCCGAAAGGTTCGCGATGACGGTGGCACCGGCCAGCGCGTGGAAGGTGGAAGGCGGCAGGGCGCTCCACAGGTCCTCGCAGATCTCCACGCCCAGCACAAAACTGGGCATCTGGCGGCAGCGGAACAGCAGCGACGTGCCAAACGGCACCTGCTGGCCGCACACCTCCACCCGCTCCACCTCAGTGCTGCCCGGGGTGAACTGGCGCTTTTCATAGAACTCGCCGTAGTTCGGCAGGTAGGTCTTGGGCACAAGGCCCAGAATTCTGCCATGGCACAGCACGGCAGCGCAGTTGTACAGCTTGCCATGCACCATAACGGGCAGGCCCACCAGCGCCACCACGTCCAGTTCCTGCGTCTCGGTCAGCAGGGCGTTCAGGGCGTCCAGCGCACCGGTCTGCAGCGTGCGCTGCAAAAACAGGTCGCCGCAGGTGTAGCCCGTGAGACAGAACTCAGGGAACACCGCCAGCTTCACGCCGCGGGCAGCGGCAGAGCGCAGCGCTTCGGTGATCTGCTGCACGTTATAGGCGCAGTCTGCCACCCGCAGTGCGGGGGAGAGGGCAGCTGCCTTCAAAAAACCATCTTTCATCGGAGGATTTCACATCCTGTCTTTCATAGTTGACTGCAAAGCTTTGCAGTGGTCATAGTATACCACAAACGGACACAAACGAAAAGTGACAGCTTGGTAAAAGAACTGTGACAAAACAAAACGCCGCCTGCACGGGTGCAGACAGCGCCTTGAAAAGCCGAAAAAATGGAAAACGAGATAGACCGTAAGCCGGGTTCTGTATTAAACGACGATCTGTCTAGACCTGCCATTGCTG
>ERZ773193.3698-NODE-3698-length-13496-cov-5.759021_pt1 | contig 13496 bp, 10 predicted proteins | sample MGYA00511110_ERZ773193 | MGnify/ENA primary metagenome ERZ773193 (study PRJEB29015, sample SAMEA2737784) | human gut metagenome | biome: human gut; feature: human-associated habitat; material: faeces | place: China | collected 2012 ...
TATGCAGCTATGTGGATGGACTGGAGAAAAAGATTGATTCCATGACGGAAGAACTAACCAACATGCAGAACCAGATCAAAGAAATGCAGGAGGATACACTTGTCAATAATGTTAAAAAGGCATTGGCGGAAGCACGGGAGCGACTTAATACCAGATGTGAGCAGATAAAGTCGCAGGTATCAGAAGTGAAAGCACAGGTCAAATCTACAGCAAAGAGCATAGTTGATGAAGCAAAGGCAAAGGGAAGAGCAGCATTATACAGGGTATCTGAGTTCTTAGGAATTAAGAAAAGACTTCTTGATATCCGGGAAAATGTAAGAGGTGCAATCAAGACTACGGATAAGGATATAGCAAAGACAGCACTTCTTGCAAAAGGATTTCGTGAAGCCGGGCAGACAGTAGCCAATGCATTCCGCACTTTTGCTGACAAGCCGGAGGTGGATTACTCACGGAAAGAGCAGAAACATCCCATTACAAAGGCGGTGCTTGCACCTATGAAAGCAGTGAAAAAGATACTTGTATCAATGGAGCTACATCTTGATGCTTCGATTAATAAGCTGGATAATCTGGCTATGAATGTGCAGCTTGATAAGGAAGAGCATATGGAGAATGTGAAGGAGCAGGAACAGACAGAGCCGGAGAGGGCAGAAACTGAGCGAGTGGAAGCAGAGATTGTATATTCACCAATGGTCGCTGAACCGCAAGAGTATCAGTATAATGCAGATGCATTTGAGGCTAGAGGTGTGGATGAGGTGAAGCAGGATGTGGCATAAAAGGAAGCACCGAAGGTAAGAGAAGATAAAGCCAGATAGTTTTGAGGGCGTGGGAGAAAACCCAATGTCATTTAGATAAGGATTGCTTTATAGTCAGAAATTCTTATACAGCGGATAAACATTTTGTTTATCTGCTGTATTTCTATCTTATAACACTTTTAACATAATAAATTTGCACAACAAACAGACAGATGCTTTCATCTGCCTTAAAAATGGTATATACTAATATTTGTTTAAGCTGCTCTATATAGAAAGCTTATCGCCGACTGGGGCTTGACTTTGCGAGGGTCTGTTCTCCCAGGACGTATAGGAAGAAGCTCATGTCCGATTAGATATTCTACATCGGGTGGAGCTTTTTCTTTTTTAATCGATAGAAAGTAACAGCAAATCCGAATTGCTCGGGTATAGTTGAGCTGATATGTATGTTTACAGCCTTTTTTCTCATTTATAACAACATTAGTTGCTATAATTTCACAGAAATTATACAGAGTCATTCTTGACCATATTTCCTGCATAATATATTCTGGTTTCTTTGAATGAAAACGTGTTAGTCCTAAGGCATATTTCAATTCTCGAAAAGAGGTTTCTATTCCCCAACGTTTTGCATATAACCGTTTGATTTCATCAGAATTAAATTTATCTTGTGGCAGATTTGTAATAATGCATTCATAAGAACCTTGAGGTATTGGAAAACGTATCACTCTCATTTTCATTTCGTAAAAATTATTAAAATGCAGATCAAGATAATCAAAAGGCGTTTTCTTATCAATAACTCTGTATTTTTTGGGATTTGCTTTTACTTCATTTGTCTGCTTTTTAGTAAGCGTAACATTAACCCATTCATCAAATTCCCCACTCTCTGGAAGCATTGTAAGTTTTGAAGTTATACCATTACTTGTTATATCTTTGACACGAATTAAATAATACATTCCTTTGTGTTCCACATGGGCAAATATATTATAATTCTCATAACCCCTGTCTGCGATAAAAATAGCTGATGTATCATTGTATCGGTCAATCATTTCACACATTGCACGTCTTTCATTCGCCAAGCGTGAAGGCTGGATAATTGCATCTGTGTATTGGCGGCTGCATAAATCATAAAAAGCATTTAAATGCAATAGGTTGTACCCTTTTCTGTCAGGAAGAGTTTGAAAATAGGTTGTTTCATCTTGGGGATTGTGTGCAATGCACAAATCCGAGCCATCACATGCAATCAGTCTAAGACCATTATATGTAACATTATCCGTAAAAGACTTTGTAAATTCTTGGAATAAAAATTCAAATGCTTCAGGCAATATCTGTGCTCTACGCTGATTGAATGAAGAATTTGATGGTGTAGTATTATCAAATTCAAAATATTCCAACAGCTCATCTCTTAATGCTTTGCCTTCCATTGTAAGCATGAACTTCATAACCTCTTCAAATGACCATTTCTTTTTACGGGAAAAGTCCGTTTTTGGATGCTTTGTAAATAGCCAATAGTAAGAATCCATTTTTGTAATAATTGATAGTAATTTTTGTTTTACCTCTGTAGAATAATTCATCGTGTAATTCTCCTTGCAATCAAGATATTTTCTTAATTACAAGGGTCGCTCTAACTATCTTAAAAAAGATAGTTAGAGCGACCGCACATTTTGATTATCATGTCAAGTGCTTAACATAATTTTACAAAAAAAGAACAGGGTACATATTTCTATATACACTGTTCTTTGTATAATCCTTATCTAAATGACATTGGGAGAAAACCTGCGTCCTTTTTTTGTCGCCTGAAATGCGACACATAAGAAATGGTTCTTGTTATAATTATGATAGCACATGAAATAAGAATCGTTTGAATTCATAGTTGTCCTTTTTATTGGACACATGGTGTGCGTATAATGTAAATACAAAGAACTTTAAAACATGTAAAAATTGTTTGAAAGGAGCTGATTGATATGAAAAAAGAAGGATATAGTCGCCCCGGATTATTTGGTACAATGAATCATTACGATAATAGAGGTCACAAAGTAGGACACAGCCGCCCTGGATTATTTGGAAGTGTCAACACATATGATAATAATGGACATAAGACAAGCCATAGTGACAGAGGTTTGTTTGGTGGATTCAATCATTACGATAATTAGGAGGACAGGGATATGTTAGGAACAGATGGAAGATTATATGATTCGAATTTTGACTTTGATGGAGATGGAAAACTTAATGCTTATGAGTATTCTGTAATGGATGATGTAGTTTTCGGTCATGAAGATACGGAAACAAGTGAGGTGGATGAACTGGAAGATGAGTTATCCTTGGCAGGACTAGATGCAACAGAGCTTGAATATATGGATGCAGATGAAAGAAGAGAGGCATTGACAAACTTAAATGTGAGTTATCAGCATGGGAAATGGAACGTAATAGGGATACAGCTAAGATACAGTGGCATTTCCAAACAGGGGATGCACGAGAAAAACTGATATCACTGTATCCGACACTATCATCTGTCACTTTTTAATTAAAGTGGCAGATATACTAAATTTCAATGATACAGTACACTAGATTTGTACTCATTTTACTTACCGAGATATGGTAAAATATGCGATTTTATGCTAGGATAAGACCATTGGGTTAGATGTCGTGAAAGTGCGATAAAACCTAGGAAAAATAAGGATATACAAGGAAAAACGAAGATATGCAAGATAAAATTAAAGTGCTTTTTATTTGCCACGGCACAAAAAGATTGCACAGGCAAAAACGCAGTGTTATCAAGGGTTTGTGAGGTTTAATCAAGAAAAACCACACCAATTTTACACCAAGTAATTAGTAGCAAGAAGATTATGCGAGAATGAGGATCAAATGCAGGAAAAGTAGGAGAAATGTTAAGCAGAAAGAAGATGCAGTACAGGTAAGTATTGTATCTTTTTCTTTTCTGGAATTGCAACACTTATTGAAATGTGACTGCTGGTTGTTGAATTGCCCCTGTGGGCGTGTTTGTGGCGATTTGCGACGTTGTAAGGAGAAAGAGGGAGAGTTGGACGATAAGAATCTAAAACGCAAATTTGGGCGAAATTGAAGGAATGAAATCTGCCACAAAAAGTAGGGTCGAAAATAGTGCAGGTTAAAGGAGTTATGCCACCAAGAGGCGGCATAACCCGTGAAACGCCCACCGGCAGTGCTGTTGGGGCATTTGGAGTATGGCATAACTTTTAAAACAGAGTTTTCAATTATTATGTCATATTCGCAAAAATAGCCGGAAACTTACAGAATATAGGGGAAATTTGTTATGCCATGAGGAAAGGCACCAAGGGGCAAGTATGCCCATTCCGTGGACTATGGTATAGGTCATGGTGAACCATGCAGTTAAGTATATAATTTAAGTAATAAAGACAGAGAAAAAGAAGTATTCGTGTTGACTTTTATGCCATGCGGAAATATAATTATAAGCACAGAAGTCAACAAAAAGAAAGGGAACTATTGTGGGAGCAACTGAAGAAATTATCAAGATGGCAAAAGAGAATAATGGTACGGTTACTACTGCAATGGTGGTTGCAGCAGGTATTTCTCGTGGAAATATCAAATACCTTGTCGACAAGGGAATGATTGAAAAGTCAGCAAGAGGTGTTTATATTTTGCCGGAGGTTTGGGATGATGAGATTTTTAATTTGCAGAGTCGATTTAAACGAGGAATCTATTCTCATGAAACAGCATTGTTTCTTTGGAATTTAACCGACAGAACACCGAACAGGTATTACATGACGTTCCCGGCGAATTATAATTTGACAAAACCTAAAGAAGAAAACATTCGCTGTGTGCAGTGCAAGGAAGCGCTGTATGATTTAGGAGTGGTAGAAGTGCTTACGCCAGGAGGAAATACAGTAAAGGCTTATAGTGTGGAGCGCACGCTCTGTGATATTTTACGCCCACATAGTCATGTGGATATTCAGGTGGTGACGGAGGCGTTTAAGCGTTATGCGACCAGAACGGATAAAAATATTCCGCTTTTGTCAGAGTATGCAAAAACCTTAAAGGTAGAGAAAAAACTCAGAGCATATCTGGAGGTGTTGTTATGAAAAATGCAATGCAGTTAAAAGCGATTATAAAGAATCTTGCAAAGGAAAAACATATATCCGCACAGCTTGTAATGCAGAATTTTATGTTGGAGAGATTGCTGGAACGAATATCTATTTCAAAATATCAGCAGAATTTTATTTTAAAAGGTGGTTTCTTGATTGCAGCGATGGTGGGACTTGATACCAGAGCGACTATGGATATGGATGCAACCATAAAAGGCTTGCCTGTCAATGAACAGACTGTACGGGAAATGTTTGAAGAGATTTGCAAAATAGAATTAGAAGATGACGTAACTTTTAGTTTTCGTAGCATCGGAGAAATTCGAGAAGGTGATGTATATACCGGGTATCGTGTCTCTTTGTCTGCAAATTATCCGCCAATGGCTGTTCCGTTGAAATTGGATATCACGACAGGGGACAAGATTACACCCAAAGAGATAGAGTATCAATTCAAACTCCTCTTAGAGGATAGAAGTATTTCGGTGCTTGCGTATAATTTGGAAACTATTATGGCAGAAAAGCTGGAGACAGTCATATCTAGAGGCGACCAGAATACCAGACCAAGAGATTACTACGATATTTACATATTGGCCAAGCTGCAATATGCAAATATAGAGCCGGATGCGTTAGGGGCTGCACTGAACGCTACCACAGAGAAGCGTGGATCATCAACTGTGGTTAAGGAGTACCGTAGCATCATGGATACGGTTAAGAGTAGCGAAGTAATGCAGAAGCAGTGGAAGAATTATCAGAAGGATTTTGAGTATGCAACAGACATTGCGCTTGAGGATGCGTGTGACGTGGTGGTAGAGTTGATGGAAAACTTAGGAGGAGAATAGCATGAAATTATCTGATTTTTCAGTTGTAAATTACAGAAGTATTACTACGGCTCGCAAAATAAAGACCAATAATATGACTGTGTTGGTAGGTAAGAATAATGAAGGTAAGTCGAATATACTTCGAGCACTTACTTTAGCAATGGATATTATGAAAATATATTCAAAAGATCCTCGTTCTTTGCAAATAGCAGTACGTCCATATTTAAAAAATCATTATTCGTGGGAAAAAGATTATCCAATATCTTTACAAGAAAAAAATCCCAATGGATGGTCATCAATAGACTTGAATTTTGAATTAGATGAACAAGATATTTTGGCTATTCGCTCTATGACAGGTATACGCCTTAGTGGATGCATTCCTGTACGAGTTTCGACAAATGGAGCGGCTGCAAAAATAGATATTCCAAAAAGAGGAACAGCAGCTTTTGCAGATGCAGATAATAAAAAGAAGATTATTGAATATGTATGTTTTAAAATAGATTTTAATTTTATTCCTGCTGTCCGCACAGAATATGATGCACTGCGTGTTGTAGATTCTCTTATAGAGAAGTCGTTAGAAACATTAGATACTAATCCGGATTATATTAATGCAATGAATAAAATTGAAGAATTGCAACAAGGAATTTTAGATGGAATTTCAAATCAAATTATTGAACCATTGCAAGAATTTTTACCGACTGTCAGAAATGTGCAGATACATATTCAGAATGAAAGACGGCGTATTGCTATGCGTCGTAATACAGAAATTATTATAGATGACGGAACTCCGACACCTATACAGCAGAAGGGGGATGGAATAAAAAGTTTAACTGCACTTGCTATATTAAATATTCCAGCTCGTGTTGATAGGGTTTCTGTGGTGGCAATAGAAGAGCCTGAGTCACACTTACATCCAGAGAGTGCACGTCAACTTTATGATACGATTATGTCACTTTCTCAAACACATCAAATTGTACTTACAACGCATAGTCCGTTATTTGTTAACAGAACAAATTTGAAGGAAAATATTATCGTTAATGATGGAAAAGCTACACCGGTAAAGAAAATTAAAGAAATAAGAGATGTTTTGGGAATTCATATATCTGATAATCTTACAAATGCAGAGCATGCTTTAATCGTTGAAGGAGAAGATGACAAAATTGCATTGGAAAAATTACTTCCAAGTATGAGTACAAAAATAAAGCGTGCAATTCAAAATGGAACATTTATTATAGATTATATAGGTGGGGCGGGAAATCTTCCTTACAAATTATCTTTTTATAGAAATTTGCAATGTAAATATCATGTATTATTGGATAATGATGATGCGGGAAGACATGCGGGTAGCGAGGCTGAGAGGCAGGGACTGCTTGATGTTAGAAATGTTACTTACGCCATATGCAATGGTTCTCCTAATGCTGAGATAGAAGATTGCTATAATAAGGCTGTTTACGAAAATGCTATATTGAATGAATTTGGTGTGAATATTAATGTAGCCGAATTTAGAGGAAATAAAAAGTGGTCTGACAGGATTGCTGGTTGCTTTTTATCACAAGGGAAATTATGGAATGATGCTATGGAAAAAAGAGTTAAACTTGTTGTGGCAAATGAAATTTCTGAAGAAGTTGATACTGTGCTGAATGAACACAAAAGATCAAGTATGGATGCTCTTGTAACGTCACTAGAAACATTATTATCTTGATGTGGATGTCGAGTATAAGATTGATGACGTAACAGTGATAACTACGATATACTTTTAACTGAGAGACGTAAAATAGGGGCAACGTTGAGGTAGAAGTATTTTGAAGGGCTGTAATGTATTATACTGATAATCAAACCAGATTTTTTTGAATATGAACTTCTGATAATTTTTTATTATCAGAACCTTATACGAAAGGATGGCAGGTCTATGAAACCGGAAGAACGCGCACGTGTAAAAATAGATAAGCAATTAAATAATGCAGGATGGGAGATTGTATCAAGAAATGAGTATGTACCCAATAGTACATTGGTAGTAAAAGAAGCTATTATGCGCGGTAATATAGAGAGTGACTATTTACTATTCATAGAGGATAAGGCTATTGCGGTTGTCGAAGCTAAAAAAGAAGATAATCCATTAGGGGAAAATGTTAAAAAGCAGGCGGAGGATTATGCTGTTAACCCTCAACCTTGGTATGGCTTGTGGTTTGACAATCTTATTCCTCTTGTCTATATGGCGAATGGTAATAAAATTTATTACAAAAATATGCTTGTGCCAGATAGTGAGTATGAAGAATTGACAGAGATGCACTCACCTAAAAAGATGTTACAGCTAATTGGTAAGAAATCGGAATTTGGTGCACTGCCATTGCTTGAAAAACAAGGTTTAAGAGAGTGTCAGTATAAAGCTGAGATAAATCTTGAAAAGTCATTAAAAAGTGGAAATAAGAAGAATCTTGCAATTCTTGCAACGGGTTCGGGAAAGACATATTTAGCTTGTTTAGCCTCTTATCGTATGCTGAATTATACAGCTACAAAAAGAGTATTGTTTTTGGTAGATAGAAATAATCTTGCAAGACAAACAGAGAGTGAATTTAATTTATTTGATAGGACAGAAAAGCAACAATCTTTAAGCGAATTGTACAAAATCAATCGTCTTAGAAAAGAGTCCGATATCAAAGGGGATATTGTTATATCTACGATACAAAAATTATTTGCTGTATTAACCGGTCAGGCATTAAGTGATGATAATGAAGATACAGAGGATGAAAATGCAAAAAGGGCAGAAGAAAAAGAACTTGAAGAAGTGGTGCAATTAGGAAGTGATTTAAAGCTTCCCTCAGATTATTTTCAGCTAATCGTTGTAGATGAGTGCCATCGTTCTATTTATGGCAAATGGAAGGCAGTATTGGATTATTTTTCTGGTGCAAAAGTGTTAGGACTTACAGCAACACCAACTCCAGAGGCATATAGCTATTTTAATAATAATGTTATTGAAAAGTATACATATGATGATTCTGTTGTAGATGGTGTAAATGTTCCTTCTCGCGTGTATAGAATAACAACAGAAGTTACGGAGCATGGAGGTACGATTGAAGCGGGAACGGAAATTATCGAAGCACCTAAGGGAAAGTCAGAAACTACAACATATGCAGTTACGAATACGATTGAATATGCACCGACTCAACTTGATAGATCTGTTATCAATAGAAATCAAATGAAAACGGTTTTGACGGCTTATAAGAATGCAATCTATACCGAATTATATCCAGAGCGAGAAGTAAAATGGGAGTATATTCCAAAAACGTTAATCTTTGCCAAGGATGATAATCATGCAACAGAGATTGTAAATGTTGCGAAGAAAGTGTTCGGAAGTGAATTTGAGAATGGTGAAGTTCCTGAAAATTATGTGAAAAAAATAACTTATTCATCTGGTGATTCAAATGCATTGATAAGAGATTTTCGTATTGAGAAAGATTTTCGTATTGCTGTTACTGTAACATTAGTAGCAACCGGAACAGATGTTAGACCTTTGGAAGTTGTTCTTTTTATGAAAGATGTGCAATCAGATGTGCTCTATACACAGATGAAGGGACGTGGATGTAGAGTAATTAAAGAGGATAAGTTGAAAGAGGTGACGCCAAATGCACATACAAAAGAATGCTATTATATTGTTGATGCAGTTGGTGTAACAGAACATGAAAAATGCATTCCGAAACCTGGAAAAACACCTGATGGCACGCGTAAGATATTATCCTTAGAAAATTTGTTAGAACATTTGGCGCATAATGAAGTAAGTGATGAGAATATGATGCTTCTTAGAGATTATTGCGCAACCATCAATAGAAGATATGAGGATGATGCATTGTTTGGGCATCATTTGGATTACTTTATTACATCTTATGGATTTGCTCCAAGAACAATTGCAAATAATATAAACAAAGCCTTTTCAGAAGGAATTATGGTGGAGTATATAAGCCCATCCCATGATAATTCTATGAGAATGGGTATTATATATTGTCTGATTAGCAATATCCAGGCACGAAAGAAATTGCTTGAGATGCAGAAAGGATATCATATTGTATCCCCAGATACAGATGAGTTGTTATACGCAGGTTTTTCAAAAGAATCTGCTAGAGATTACATTGATAATTTTGAAAAGTTTTTATTAGAAAATAAAGATAGCATTGAAGCACTTAGAATTATTTATAACTCTGAGGATGTATTAATTACGCACACGATGTTATGTGAGTTGCAGGAACGTTTGTTAGCAGAAAGCAAGCAATATGGTATTTATCAGATATGGAAAAATTACAAATTACTTGATACAGAAAGTAGCGTTGAAGAATTAGATATAAAATCAAATGTTAATATGCTTACAAACTTGATTCAGATAGTTCGTTTTGCGTATCGTAAAAATACGAAATTAACAAGTCTATTAAACGGATATGCACAGCGATTTAGTCTGTATTGTGGACAAGCTCAGCGTGTGTTGACAGAAGAACAAAAAGAGATTATGAAACTGATTGCAGAGTATATACTCAATGAAGGAGCGATATCCATTGCAGAGTTAAATGCTGTGGATACTGATTTGTGGCGTAAAGGTGTCATGAGTTTTGGAATTCCGTCGTTGTCTAATGAAATGCAAACATTATCAAAATTTATATTAAAGGTGGCATAAAGATATGGCAGATAATATACAAACAAAAAGTGAAGCTGCATTAGTAAAGAAGGTTGGAGATATTGCAAACGTTCTTGCGGCAGCAGGTGTCGGATTCACGGATTATTTAACTCAACTTACATATATTCTTTTTTTGAAGATGGATGATGAAAAGGAAAATCTTGGTCTTGGAAGTTCTATTCCAGAAGGATATAAGTGGAGGGATATTGTGGAGTTGAATGGTACAGACTTGGTAGAAAAATATGAGGAAATACTTAAGGAATTAGCCAAGGATGATGGATTGATTGGAACCATATTTACTAAAGCGTCAAATAAAATTGACCGTCCAGTATTGCTTGCTAAAGTAATAGAAATGGTATCTAGTGAAAACTGGTATATGATGGAAGGCGATTTGAAAGGTGCTATTTACGAAGCAATTCTTGAAAAGAATGGTCAGGATAAAAAGAGTGGTGCAGGGCAATATTTTACGCCTAGAGCATTGATAAAGGCTATGGTGGAAGTTACAGATCCGAAAATTACTGAAACGGTAGCAGATCCGGCCTGTGGTACCGGCGGCTTCTTACTGGCGGCATTTGAACATATGAAGACTCAAAGTAAAGAGATTTCAAAACAGAATTTCTTGAAAAACCATGCCTTGTTTGGTGCGGATAATACACCACTTGTAGTGACACTTGCATCAATGAACTTGTACTTGCATGATATTGGAACTACTAAGAGCCCGATTGTATGTCAAGATTCTTTGTTAGATACTTCGGATACTATGTTTAATGTAATCCTTGCAAATCCTCCGTTTGGAGTAAGACCCCAAGGGAGTGTAGAGGTACATGCGAACAGACCCGAATTTATAAAGACTTCAGATAATCAGGTTAATTTTTTACAGCATATTATGTCTATTGTAAAACCTGAAGGAAGAGTTGCGGTTGTTTTACCAGATAATGTTCTGACTGATGGAAATGCAACTGCGAAGGTTCGTGAAAGACTGTTGAAGGGCTTTAATCTGCATACGATACTTAGACTGCCAACTGGTATTTTTTACGCTGGTGGTGTGAAGACAAATGTGTTGTTTTTTGAAAAAGGGAAAGAAACAAAAGATATTTGGGTATATGACTATAGAACAGGTATTAAACACACTATGGCAACCAAGCCAATGACACGAGCACATCTTGATGATTTCGTGGAGTGTTATTGTTCCGGTCATATGAAAGATAGGAAACAAACATATTCAGAAGAAAATCCGAATGGAAGATGGAGAAAATTCACAGCGGAAGAGGTTTATTCACGTGAACAATTAAAGCTTGATTTCAAATGGATAGATTTAGAAGAAAAAGATGATAGAACAGTTACTGAACTTCTTTCTGATATGGAGGATAAGGCTACTGCTATTGCAGGGGCAATTTCCAAACTACAGGAGATTTTGGGAGGTATTGAACTGTGATAGAGACAAATGCATTAAGAGAGAAAGTGCTTGACTTGGCTATTCGTGGTAAGTTAGTGCCACAGGATCCAAATGATGAACCATCATCGGTATTATTGGAACGTATCCGTGCGGAAAAACAGCGGATGGTTAAGGATGGGAAAATCAAAGCCAAAGATATAAAGAATGATACAATTATATTCAAAGGTGAGGATAATTTACATTATGAGAAGTTCGCTGACGGTAGCATAAAATGTATTGAAGATGAGATACCTTTTGAAGTGCCTGAAGGGTGGGCGTGGTGTAGGTTGTCTCAAATTATTATCCTATATTCAGGACAAGATTTGGAACCATCTCGATATAATGATAATTCAATTGGTATACCTTACATTACTGGTGCAAGTAATTTTGAAGATGGTCGTATTATTATTAACCGCTGGACTGATTCTCCTACCACGCATGCAACAATTGATGATTTGTTGTTGACTTGTAAAGGTTCTGGTGTCGGAAAAATGGTATGGTGTAATATTGAAAATGCACATATTGCTCGTCAAATTATGGCTTTAAGGTGCATCGACGGATTGTATAAAAATTATCTTGAAATTGTTATGTTAGCCTTTCTATCAAAAATAGTTTCCAAAGCTAACGGCTTGATTCCTGGCCTAAGTAGAGATGTTATTTTAAATATGACCTTTCCGTTACCACCATTTAATGAGCAAACTCAAATATATCACAAATCCAAAGAAATATTATCCTATACCCAACAGGTTGATAAAGAAACGGAAAAACTAATTGATATTATAAATATCACTAAGTCTAAAATCCTCGACCTTGCCATTCGTGGAAAACTCGTACCACAGAACCCGAATGATGAACCAGCATCTGTACTATTGGAACGCATCCGTGCTGAGAAAGAAGAACTGATAAAACAGGGGAAAATCAAACGTGATAAGAAAGAATCTATCATCTTCCGAGGTGATGATAACTCTTATTATGAACAATGTGGAAAAAAAATCGAATGCATTGATAGTGAAATAGTATTTGATATTCCACATAAATGGTCATGGGTTAGATTGGGCGAACTATTCCAGCATAATACTGGAAAAGCATTAAATTCTTCTAATACGTCAGGCACGAAAATGCAATATATTACAACATCAAATATGTATTGGGACAGATTTGAACTTACCCATTTAAAAGAGATGGTGTTTACAGATTCAGAGGTCGTGAAATGTACTGTTAAGAAAGGTGATTTGCTTGTGTGTGAAGGTGGTGACATAGGAAGATCTGCCATATGGTGTTTTGATTACCCTATGCGCATTCAAAATCATATACACCGCTTGAGACCATATACAACAATTTCAGTAAAATTCTACTATTATATATTCTTTTTATACAAGCAAACTGGACTTATCGGTGGTAAAGGTATTGGAATACAAGGATTATCATCAAACGCTTTGCATAAATTACTGTTTCCATTACCGCCACTTAGCGAACAATATCGCATCGTAGAAGCAATAGAAACAGTATTTGCACAACTAGATTCAATTTTGACCTCCGTATCATAAAAAAGCCGCCTTCAAACGAGGGCGGCTTTAATTCTACCAAGTTACTATTTTGTCAACTAAAGCTTGTTGCTCACTTGCTGTACGACGAAGATATATACGTGTAGTTTCTATGCTTTCGTGTCCCATAAGATCAGCGAGTAATGCTATATCATTGAATGGATAGGTTACAATTAACTGGACAGATTTTTTAAGGTCATATAATCTATAATAA
>ERZ773193.3706-NODE-3706-length-13473-cov-6.273290_pt1 | contig 13473 bp, 10 predicted proteins | sample MGYA00511110_ERZ773193 | MGnify/ENA primary metagenome ERZ773193 (study PRJEB29015, sample SAMEA2737784) | human gut metagenome | biome: human gut; feature: human-associated habitat; material: faeces | place: China | collected 2012 ...
CTTGTCAAAGTTTCGTTGTTTAATTTACAAGGTGCACGCTCCATTCGCGGAACAGTATGTTATTATACACGCATCCCAGGAAATGTCAAGCGTATTTTTCAAAGTTTTTTTGGTCTGTCACTTCTTTCAGTTTCATCATCTAAAATCCGTCCTTAGCTGTGCACAATATCCACATCCGCTCCTCTTTCACCTTATTTTGTTAAAAAACATCATCCTCAGCGCGCTGCAAAATCTTCCAGCCGCGGCTTTGGATAAATTGGCGGCTTTTCCAAAGACTAAGTGCAGTTTATCGAGTATAAAAGGAGTTTTGATAGATGAAAGCAACCGGAATTGTCAGACGGATCGACGACCTTGGCCGCGTTGTCATTCCCAAGGAGATCCGCCGCACCATGAGAATCCGCGAGGGCGACCCGTTGGAGATCTACACGAGCAAGGACGGGGAGGTCATTTTTAAGAAGTACTCGCTCATGGGCGGCGTGGACGAGTTTGCCGCACAGCTGTGCGACACGCTGAGCAAGTCGACCGGCACGAGCGTGGCCGTGACCGACCGCGACAGCGTCATCGCTGCGGCAGGCAGCGCGCGCCGCGACCTCATCGGCAAGCGCATCAGCCCGCAGCTCGAGCAGATCATGGAGGACCGCGGTATCTACCGCGCCGTGCCGAGCGAGCGCAGCGTGTTCGTCACCGAGTCGCTCGACCGCTACTGCGCGACCATCGCCGCGCCCATCATCTCCGAGGGCGACGCGCTCGGGCTCGTGGTCTTCATCGGCACCGAGGGCGAGTCGACCGCGAGCGAGACGGAGTACAAGCTCGCGCAGGCCGTCGCAGGCTTTCTCGGCAAACACATGGAGAGCTGAAAAAAGAGGACGGCTTTGGCCGTCCTCTTTTCCTATATTATATAGTATCGCTCACTTTTCGCCCAGCGCGCGGTAGAGCATCGTCACGATCTGGGCACGGGTGCAGTTATCCTGCGGCAGGAGGCGGTTGTTGTCGCCCTTGAGCACACCCGCGTTGACAGCCCAGTCCATCGCCTCGAGCGCGTAGGCGGGAACGGCGTCGAAGTCGTCGAACTCGCGGATCGCCATGCCACCCTGCGTCGTGTCCATGCCCTGCGCCTTGGCAAAGCGGTAGAGCATCGTGACCACCTGCGCGCGCGTGACGAAGTCATTCGTGCCAAAGCGGCCGTCACCGTAGCCGCCAGCGATGCCAAGGCTCGCCGCCCAGCGGACAGCCTCGGCGTAGTACGCGCCGCCGTCCACATCGTTAAAGTTCATCGCATAGTTCACCACGGGAGAACCCGCCGCGCGCCACAGGAACGTGACGAGCTGCGCGCGGGTGCAGGAGGCGTCCGGCGAGAAGTGCACCGCGTCCGTGCCGGTGACGATGCCGCCCTCCGCCGCCCAGAGAACCGCGTCATAGTAGTACGCGCCCGCGGGGACGTCGACGAAGAAGTTGAGCATCGTGTTGTCGTCCATGAACGTCGCCGCGACGGTCACGGGGCTGGACGGCATGGTGAAGGTGTACTGTCCGCCTCCCTGGTCGGTCAGGTTGAGCGCGCTGCCGTTCTTGTCGGTGATCGCCAGCGTTTCGAGCGCATAGCCCTTATCGGGCGTGACGGTGACGGTCACAGTGCTGCCCTTGGAGGCAGACTTCGGGCTGACGCTCACACTGCCGTGCGCGCCGTCAGAGACCGCAACGTCATAGCGCGGCGCGGAGGGGACAGATGTGTGGATTTTCTCCCATTTCGCCGTCAGGGTCAAATTTTCTGTCACAGGCGTGTCAAAGTTCCATTTTGCATTGCCGTTATACCAGCCCACAAAACGGTAGCCGGACTTGACTGGTGTATCCGGTGCGCTGGCCTTGTCCTTCACCACCTGCATGGCGTATTGGCTGCTTCCATTCATGAAGATCACTGTGTAGCCTTTAATGAGATAGCTTCCCTTCAATTCGTCGTAGAACGTGCCGCCGGAAATATAAGCGGGAGTCCCGTCGCTGATTTTTTCGACTTTGACCAGCCCGTAGAAGCTGCCGCCGGTGATTACACCCTCAGCATTTCCGACATTCACCGGGCAGTAATAGCTTCCGCCGGAGATCGTAACACCGGTGGCATCCACCCGGCTGGCGTTTTTCACAGTTAGGTTCGCATTGAGAAAGGTAATGTGGCCAATGGTCAGCGTACAATCTTTCATATCCAGGGTATAATCCTCTGTGATGGTAATGTCGTCCAGTATCAGGTCGCCGCCGATGCTCGCCGCCTTTTTCAGGTTTTCCATGTCGGAGACGGAAAGCCTGCCGTTGTTGACCAGTGCGCCGTTCACCGTCAGCGCAGCATCCTTTCCCAACGACAGCAGGCCGGAAATTGTGTTTTCGCCAGCGGGCTGGGTCGTTACGGTACCGCCCTGATTGATTGTCAGAAAAGGTTGATCGCCTCCGAAGATCACCTCGCAACCCGCGCCCACGGTCAGGCTGCCGTTGACCACCATGCCTTTGTAAGAATTGAGACTCACGACACCTTTCAGAACATCCAGCGTCAGCGCCCCGTTTTCCGCGATGGTCAGAGGAAGATTGAGATGTAGGGGTTTACGGCTACTATTTACCAGCGTGATTGGCCGGTTAATGGTCAGCTCTTTGACATTTTCCGTTGCATTGACCGTGATATCCTTCTTCAGCTTGATCGTCGTGACGTTCGGGTCCGCCAAGGCTCCAACCAACTCGTCCGATGTTTCGACCTCCGTTGCCGTCCCGGCGGTCTCCTCCGCCGCCGCCATCGTCGGCAGCAGCGTCAGGCACAGGCACAGGGCCGTCAAAATGCTGAAAATACGTTTTTTCATATCATTCCTCCATCAAAGCGATTGGTGCATCCATCGGATGCACCAAGGGGATATCCCCTTGCGGTTTTTCTTAAAATGCCGGTTCGGCCTTCACGGCCTCGAAGCCCTTTTCGGCCTGCTGGACGGTCGTTCGGATGATGCCCGCCGCCATGGCGTGCAGGTCGAGCTGCAAAACGGCTGCGGTGACCTCCCGCCGCCGCTCGACCGGCACATTGTAGAGCTTGAGCGCGCACTCCAAAAAGCGCGCGATCTTGCGCTCCACGGTAAAATACACGTCGCACGGCACAGCCATGAACGAGCGCATCATGCCCGCCGAGGCGATCTCCATCTCGTAAAAATCCTTGGCCTCCGCGTCCGGAAGATAGTCCCCGAAGATGCCCTCCAGCCGCTTCGCTGTGCTGCGGTACAGGTATGCCGAGGTCGACGGCAACGTGTAGGCCGTCACGTACAGCTCGCGCAGCGGCTCGGTCAGCTCGGCAATGTGGAGCTGGATGGCCGTCTCCACCGCGTAGAGCAGGACGGGGTCCTGTGCCGTGCTGTGCTGCTCGGCCAGCGCGAACTGCCCGCTGAACATCCGCTTGTCAAGCTCGAGCAGCAGCGCTTCCTTGCTGGGAAAGGCCCGAAAAAACGAGCTTGGCGTCATGCCCGCGGCGCGGGCGATCTCCGCGGTCGTCGTGCCCTCATATCCCTTTTCCAAAAACAGCTTTACGGCGGCGCGCAGCATCTTCTGCTGCGTCAAAAGTCCGCTCGCCTGCTTGCCGCGCAGCGGCATATCGATCACGCTCCTCAAAGTCTACTTGTGAGTATAGTCACATAATAGCATAGTTCGCCGCTTTCCGCAAGAACGAAACGTGTAAAATTTTACCTCTGTCCATATAAAAGGAGCGCGGCGGTCATTCGACCGCCGCACTCTCTCATTTTATTTTCCTTTACAGCATCGCAAAGCGCTGTGCGCCCTTCGTCTTGAGCCAGCGAAGAAGCAGCGCTGTCACCGCGAGCGTCACCGCCGCCGCGATGGTGAGATACGCAGCCGCGCCGAGCTTCCACCCCTGCCAGAGGTAGAGCCCCGCGAACGCGATGGCGTAGAGCCAGCCGCCGAACAGCGCGATCGTCACGGCCAGACTTTGCTTGATGGGCATGAGCTCGCTCGTCCACGTCAGGTTTGCCCGCGCGACGCCGAGCGTCAGCCCCAGGCACGCGGAAAACGCGATGTACGCGAGTGCCTCGGCAAAAACGAGCGGCAGCGCCGCCGTCACAGGCAGGATAAACGTCATGCAGACAAGCGGCACGAGCGCCGGAAGGGCCGTGAGCGCAAGCTGTACCTTGAGCTTTGCGCGAAGCACCTGCCAGGGCTTGACGGGCAGCGATTGCGCGAGCCAGAGGGACTTTCCCTCGAGCGAGACCGACGGCGTCGCCATGTCGTTCATCGACGCAATGGCGCACACGCCGGTGCAGAGCAGCACCTCCGCGCAGCCGCTCTGCGAGGTGAAGACCTCGTTCAGCAGCGACACGACCGTTCCGCCCTTCCACAAAAGCAGGATGCCCGAGATCGGCAGCAGCAGGATACCGAGGCCGCTGTTGAGCATGTAGTTCGGGCTCGCGGTGAAGCGCGCGAGCTCCTTGCCGAAAAGTGCCCCATCGATGCTCCGGCGCTTGACGGCCTTTTCACGGTACACAGCCTTGCCCGATGCGCCCGACGCAGTCGTGATCTGCAAAAAGCTGCGCGAGAGCAGTGTCCACGTCAGCGCAAACAGCGCGAGGACGACCGCCGTGCTCAGCAGCATCGCTGTCACATCGCCCGTACCGGTCAGGCCAAAGACGTAGAGCGGGTGCGCCGCACCCTTGATCTTCTCACCGTAGACCGCGGCGTTGGCGACGAGCTGCTCGATGGCCGTCTGCGCCTTGAAGACGAAGAAATAGTAGATGGCAAGCCCCGCGAGCGAGACGATGACCGTGATGAAGCTCTTGTGCTTGAGCTTACGGCTCACCTTCGCCACGACCCAGCCCAGCGCGCACGAGAGCGTGAGCACGAAGATTGAGATGAGTGCCGTCAGCAGCACGCCGCCGAGGAGCGCCATCGGCGCCGCCGAGACCGTGACCCAGTAGACGATGACCGCGGGCAGGATGACGACCGCGGAGTACATGAGGCCCATGAGATAGACCGTCAGCAGCCGCGAGGCCATCAGCGTCCGCACCGGGATGGGTAGAGACAGCAGCAGGTCGTTGTCCTTAGCGAAGTACAGGCCCGAATACGTGTTGAACACGCTGCCGAACGCGCCGAGAAAGATGGCGAGCAGCGACATGAGCGCAAAATAGAGCCAGCCCATCCCCGCCTGCGTAAGCGGCGCACAGAGCGAAAGCCCCGTGAACATCCCGCCGATCAGGCCGATCATCAACGCGGCAAAGAGCAGGATATAAGCGATAATCCCCGCCGTCGAACGTTTTTTATTGGTTTTGGCATTATAAAAGTAGCTGCGGAAAATTTCCATCAGCTGCTTCTTGACGAGCGTTTTCAGCATGATTCGCCCTCCAGCTCAAGGAAGACCTCCTCGAGCGAGTCGTCGCCCTTGACCTCCTCCATCGTGCCGGAGCGGATGAGCTTGCCGCCCTTGATGATGGCGACCTTGTCGCAGAGTTTTTCGGCCACCTCGAGCACGTGGGTCGAGAAGAAGATCGCGCCGCCCGCGTCGCACACCTCGCGCATCATGCCCTTTAAGATATGTGAAGCCTTCGGGTCGAGGCCGACGAACGGCTCATCCATCAAAATGAGCTTCGGCTCGTGCAGCCACGCCGAAATGATGGCAAGCTTCTGCTTCATGCCGTGGGAATAGGCCGCGACGGGCTGGGCCAGGTCGGTCGTCAGCTCGAAGAGGTCTGCATACTTGCGGATGCGCTCCTGCCGCGCGCTTTCCTCCACGCCGAAGATGTCGGCGATAAAATTGAGGTACTGGATGCCCGTCATAAACTCGTAGAGGTCGGGGTTATCCGGGATGTAGGCGAGCATCTTCTTGCAGGCGATGGGATCGTCCTGAATGGAGTGCCCGCCGATCGTGATTCTGCCGGAATCGAACTGCTGGATGCCGACGACGGATTTGAGCGTCGTGGTCTTGCCCGCGCCGTTGTGGCCGATAAAGCCGTAGATCTCCCCCGGCGCGATGTGGAGCGACAGATCATCCACGGCTTTCTTTTCGCCGAAGGTCTTGGTCAGGTGTTCAATATAGAGCATAAGGTTCTCCCTCTTTTCTTCTTGCAGCCGTTTCGAATATCTTTGTGATATCAAAATAATATCATATGATTTCCAACTGTCAAGAGCCATTTTGCAAATGTCAAGTTTGCTTTACTCGTAAGATATCACTGCCGCTCCCATTTGTCAAGTGTGCTTTACATTTTATCTTTGTGATGCAGCACGAGCGACACAATACCCATCACCGCCGCATACAGTACGCCGCCAACGGCCCAGATAAACCAGCTGTACTGCGGCTGGCCGTTCCCCTTGGGTCCGAAAGTGTAGAACAGGAAGATCGCCGTCACGCTCAGCCAGTAGATGAGCGACACCGTGCTCATTACGCCGCTGCGCGCCTTCTTTTTGCGCGTGTAGTCGCCCTCCTCGAGCAGCTGGTCCATCGCGCCGGTGTACGTTCCGCTCCAGACGAGCACGCCCACGCCGCAGGCGACCAGAAGCAGCAGCGCATCCACCTCCGCCGCGGCGTAAACATCCGCCGGAGCGACGCGCACGAGCAGCGCGGCGACATCGGACGACGCGAGACCGACCCCGAGCATCAGCGGCACGACAGCAAGGATGCACAGCACCACGCCGAGGATCGTACAGCGCGAGGCGGTCGGCTCATAGGCCTTGCGCCGCTCGCGCACCATGCCGCTCACGCCGTACTCGGTCTCAAACGGCTCTTTTTCAAGAAAGTCGAATTCCTTCGTCTTCGCCCCGCACGAGAGGAACATCCCCACCGCAATGGCGACCAGCACCAAAATGACGCTCACGCCGAGACCTGCGGCCAGATCCTCCGAAATACCGCCCAGGCCCGCGTCCGCCATGGCGGAGAGAAAAATGATCACGACCGGCGAGACGATGCACATCGCCACCGCCAGTGCGATCTTCGGCGCGCAGGCCTTGCGCAGCGCAAGGTATCGCGCCGCCTGCTCCATCGTCACTCTCCGCAGCGGCGCTTCGTCCGCCTCGGATTCGACGAACTCCTCTTCTTCGAGTTCGTCCTTCAATAAATAGTCGGTGCTCACGCCAAACAGCCGGCTCATCTGCACCACCTTGTCAAGGTCGGGCACGGACTGCGCGCCCTCCCACTTGGATACCGACTGGCGCGTCACCCCGAGCTGACTTGCCAGTTCCTCCTGCGACCAGCCCGCCTTTTTGCGCAGCGTGATGATTTTATCCGCTAAGATCATATCGTCTTCCTCCTGAATTCTAAGGCGCGGTCCCGCGCCGTCTGGATGGCGTTATCATAGCCTATTTCGCGGTTGCGGGAAAGAAAGCGCACTGTCAAATTTGTCAACCGGCAGTTGCAATCCTTGATTTTTCAAGGTTTTTCGCCGTGCGCTCCTATTACCCTATGTATCTTCGTCATGATATCATACCGCGGCGCAGAAAAAAAGAGCGTCCCGAACGGGACGCTCTTTTTAAGGTTTTTTCACACACTTACACGACAGCGAAGAACTTGACAAGGAACAAAGCGGAGATCACGTAGGTCAGAACGCTGACGTCCTTAGCCTTGCCGGAGAGCACCTTGACGAAGGTGTAGGAGATGAGGCCCAGGCCGATGGCGTGGCCGATGGAGCCGGAGATCGGCATACCGATGAGCATGATGGACACCGGCAGCATTTGGTCCATGTCGCTGAAGTCCACATTCTTGAGGCCCTGGAGCATCAGAACGCCGACATAGATCAGCGCGGCGGAGGTCGCAGCGCCGGGGATGACGGCGGCGATGGGGGCGAGGAACATGCAGGCGAGGAACAGAATGCCTGCGGTGAGCGCGGTCAGGCCCGTGCGGCCGCCCGCTTCCACGCCGGAGGCGGACTCGATAAACGTGGTGACGGTGGACGTGCCGGTGCAGGCGCCCGCGACCGTACCGATGGCATCGGAGAGCAGGGCTTCCTTCATCTGAGGCATGTTGCCCTCTTCATCGACCATGCCGGCGCGGGAGGCCGTACCGACGAGCGTGCCGATGGTATCGAACATATCGATCATGCAGAAGGTGATGACGAGCGTGATGGCGGTGAACCAGCCGATGTTCACAAAGCCCGCAAAGTCAAACTTGAAAAGCGTGGTGGAGACCATGTCGGCGAAAGGCGGGACAAAGCTCGCAGTCGCGAGGCTCGCAAACGGATTGACATGCAGGAAGATGGCGCTGCCCGCCCAGTAGATGACGGACGAGAACAGCATGCCGAGCAGCACTGCCGCCTTCACGCCCTTCTTGGCGAGGACGACCATGACGAAAACGCCGAGGAACGCGGTCACGACGGTCAGGACCATCGCATCGTAGCCCGAGCCCATGTTGCCCTTGATGATGCTGGGCGTCAGCGCGCCGAAGAAGTCACGCATCATGTAGAACGGGCCGCCGTTTTCAGAGTAGATACCGACGTTGGAGCCAAGGCCCACGTTCATCAGCATCAGGCCGATGGCGGGAGCGATGCCGTAGCGCACGCCGAGAGGAATGGCCTCCACGATCTTCTCACGCACCTTTAAGAGCGTGAGGATGAGGAACACGATACCCTCGACAAGGATGATGACGAGCGCCGCCTGGAACGCGGACTCGTACTCGCACTCGTTGATGACCGCGATGTTGGCGACGACCACCGCGAAGAAGCTGTTGAGTCCCATGCCGGGCGCCATGACGAACGGCTTGTTGGCGAAAAACGCCATGCAAATCGTGCCGATCGCCGAGGCGATGCAGGTGGCAAGGAACACACCGTTCCACAGCGGCGTACCCACTGCAAAGTTGGTCAGCAGGTTCGGGTTGAGCGCGATGATGTAGGCCATGGTCATAAACGTGGTAAGACCGGCAAGGATCTCGGTGCGTACCGTAGTACCGTTGGCCTTCAGCTTAAATAGCTTTTCCATGATTTTCTCCCTCTCTTTTTTGTTTTTCCGTCCGCTTCCTAACAAAAAATTAGGAAGCAAAACAGATTTTCAGTCAATATTATAAACATCCCGTCAAGAAATTGCAAGTGTTCTGTTTATTTTTACCACACTTTCTCACTCCGCGCCGAGAGTTCCGCCGGTTTCTGTTGTGTTTTTGTTTGCTTTGCGCTATACTATATTTAGTAAAAATTTGCATTTTGGGAGGTGCTTGCCGTGAAGCTGATGGTTTTAGACGGCAACTCCATCATCAACCGCGCCTATTACGGTGTCCGTCCGCTCACCACGCGCGACGGGTTTTTCACCCACGCGATCTTCGGCTTTCTGACGATGCTCGGCCGCTTACTCGACGAGGAAAAGCCAGAGGCGCTGTGCGTCGCCTTCGACCGCCGCGAGCCGACGTTCCGCCACCTCGAGTACGAGGGCTACAAGGCCACGCGCCACGCCATGCCCGAAGAGCTCGCCATGCAGATACCGGTGCTCAAGGACGTGCTCGACGCGATGAACATTCCCCGCTACGAGCTCGCGGGCTTTGAAGCCGACGATCTGATCGGCACGATCTCGCGCAAGTGCGAAAGCGCAGGCTGGGACTGTGTCGTCGCCACGGGAGACAAGGATTCTTTGCAGCTCGTGACCGAGCACACGACCGTCAAGCTCATTTCCACGCGCATGGGCCAGACCACGACGAAGGACATGACGCCTGAGAGCTTCCGTGAAGTCTACGGCTTTGCGCCCATCCACATTGTCGACCTCAAAGCCCTGATGGGCGACGCGAGCGACAATATCCCCGGCGTGCCGGGCGTTGGCGAAAAGACGGCGATGGCGCTCATCCAGAAATACCAGAGCATCGACGAAATTTACCGGCTGCTCCCCGATATCGAGGCCAAGCCGAACGTCATCAAAAAGCTCACCGAGGGCGAGGAGAGCGCACGCCAGAGCTTCCACCTCGCGACTATCGTGACGGACGCACCACTCGAATTTTCTCCGCAGGACAATCTGCGCAAGGCGCCGTCAGACGCGCTCTATCCGCTCTTTATGAAGCTGGAATTTACCAAGCTCATCGACAAATATGGTCTCAAGCCGCCCGCCGACATCCCCGCCGCCGAGGAGCCGACCGACCTCACTGTGACCGCCGAGGCCGTGACCACGGTGGAAAAGGCCAAGGAATATCTCTCGCTCTTCCGCAAGGCGGAGCACGTGACGCTGCTGGCGCTGCCGGACCTTTCCGGCGTGATCGTCGACTTCGTTGCAGGCGAATCGACCGCCGTCTCTGCCGAGTTCTACTTCAGCCGCTACGAGAGCGACTGGAACGCGCTGCTGCGCGCCCTGTTCTCGGATGATATCAAGAAAGTCAGCCACAACGTCAAGGACCTCCAGCGCACGCTGCTCGAAAACGACCTTCCCATCGAAGGGTTCATTTTTGACACCGCGCTCGCAGGGTACCTGCTCGACGCGACGGCGGGCAAGTACGATATCGCGTCGCTCTTCGCCGCCTACTTCCACCAGACGCTTGCCGAGCCGAAGCACTTAGATCCAGACGCTTTCTCGATGCTCGGCGACACGGCCGAGGCCGAGACGGCGTTCCACGTCTATACCAGCGCCGTCGATGCGCTGTATGAGGCCTTTGCCCCCGAACTTGAAAAGCGCGAGCTGCACGAACTCTATTATGAGGTTGAGCTGCCCCTCTGCGCCGTGCTCGCGCGCATGGAGCACGCGGGCATGCGCGTGGACGCGAACGCTCTCGCGGCCTTCGGCAGCGAGATGGAAGTGCAGCTCAAGACGCTCGAGCAGCACATCTATGAAGAGGCGGGCGGGCCGTTCAACATCAACTCCCCCAAGCAGCTCGGCGAGGTGCTCTTTGAGAGATTGCAGCTCCCGCACGGCAAAAAGACGAAGACCGGCTGGTCGACGAACGCGGACGTGCTCGAAAAGCTCCGGTGGGAGAATCCCATCGTCGAAGAGGTTTTGCAGTACCGCCAGTATGCAAAGTTCCGCTCGACCTACTGCGACGGGCTTTTGAAGGTCATCGCGCCCGACGGGCGCATCCACACGAGCTTCCAGATGACCGTCACGGCGACGGGCCGTTTGAGCTCGACCGAGCCGAATTTACAGAACATCCCCACGCGTACGCAGCTCGGCAGCGAATTTCGCCGCATGTTCGTCCCCGCGGACGGCTGCGTGCTCGTCGACGCGGACTATAGCCAGATCGAGCTGCGGCTGCTCGCGCACATCGCGGATGACGAGGCGATGAAGCAGGCGTTTTTGACCGGCGAGGACATCCACACCGTCACAGCCGCGCAGGTCTTCGGCGTGCCAAGCGATCAGGTCACCAAGCAAATGCGCTCGCACGCGAAGGCCGTGAATTTCGGCATCGTATACGGCATTTCCGCCTTCTCGCTCGCGCAGGACATCGGCGTGCCGGTATACGAGGCGAAGGAATATATCGAGACGTACTTTGAGCGCTTCCCCGGCATCCGCCGCTATATGGACGAGGTCGTCGTGCAGGCGAAAGAGCGCGGCTATGTCGAAACGCTGATGCACCGCCGCCGCGCGCTGCCCGAGCTGGCGGCGAGCAACTTCAACACCCGTTCGTTCGGCGAGCGTGTCGCGCGCAACATGCCCATCCAGGGCACAGCCGCGGACGTCATCAAGCTCGCAATGGTGCGCGTCGACGAGCGGCTGCGCAAAGAAAACTTGAAGGCAAAGCTCATTTTGCAGGTGCACGACGAACTCATCGTCGAGTGCCCGGAGGAGGAAAAGGAGACGGTCGCACGGCTCCTCACCGAGGAGATGGAGGGCGCAGTGCACCTCTCCGTTCCCCTGACCGCCGAGGCCCACTGGGGCAAAAACTGGCTGGAAGCCAAATGACCGGAGGAAACCAATGGAACAGTTAAAGAAAAAAGTCCGCATCGTGCCGATGACGAACGAATATTTGAATGACGTTGCCGAGCTTGAGCGCACATGCTTCTCGAACCCCTGGTCGCGCAACATGCTCGCAGAGGAGCTTGAAAACGCGTGCTCGGCCTTCTTAGTCGCGCTGGATGCAGAAAACGGCAGCGTCGTCGGCTACGCGGGGCTGCTCGCCGTCGCGGACGAGGGCTGCATCACCAAGATGGCTGTCCGCCCCGACTGCCGCCGCGGCGGCGTGGCGGGGCAGCTTCTCGACGTGTTTATCCGCTTTGCCGAGGCCAGCGGTCTCGCGTTTTTGACGCTGGAGGTGCGTGAGAGCAACTATGCCGCCATCGCGCTGTACGGCAGCCGCGGCTTCCGCGGCGAGGGACGCCGCAAGAACTACTACGACCACCCGAAAGAGGACGCCATCATTATGACGAAGGAATTCGGCGCGGCAGAAGCGGAGGCGCAGCAATGAAAATTCTTGCTTTCGAGTCCTCCTGCGACGAAACCGCCGTTGCGGTCGTCGAGGACGGACGAAAAATTCTCTCCGACGCCATCGCGTCGCAGGCCGACCTGCACGCGCTCTACGGCGGCGTCGTGCCGGAGATCGCGTCGCGCAAGCACATCGAGGCCATCGCCGCGCTGACCGATCAGGCGCTCAAGGAGGCGGGCGTCGAGAAAAAAGACATCGACGCCGTGGCCGCGACCTACGCGCCGGGTCTCATCGGCGCGGTGCTCGTGGGGCTGAACTTTGCCAAGAGCGCGGCCTACGCGCTGAATGTGCCGCTCATCCCTGTGCACCACATCCGCGGCCACATCGCCGCGAATTACTTAGCGTTCCCAGAGCTTGAGCCGCCGTTTCTGGCGCTGTGCATGTCCGGCGGCAACACGCTCATCGTCGACGTGCGCGACTACACGGACTTTGCGCTTCTCGGCGCAACGCGCGACGACGCGGCGGGCGAATGCTTTGACAAAGCCGCGCGCGTGCTAGGCCTTCCCTATCCCGGCGGTGCGGCGATGGACAAGCTCGCCCACGAGAGCGAGGGCGGCGTTTACGAGCTGCCGCGCGCAAAGATCGACGGGTGCCCTCTCGATATGAGCTTTTCGGGCCTCAAGACCGCCGTCGTGAACCTTGCGCACAACGCCGAGCAGACGGGAAAGCAGCTCGACCGTGCGGCGCTTGCGCGCGACTTCACGCAGGCCGTTGTCGACGAGCTCGTCCCGCGCGCGATGCTCGCCATGCAGCAAAGCGGGCGCAAGGTACTCGTCGCCGCAGGCGGTGTCGCCGCGAACTCGTTCATCCGCGCAGAGCTTGAAAAGGAGTGCCGAAAGCACGGCTACCGGCTCTACATGCCGCCGCTCAAGCTCTGTGGTGACAACGGCGCGATGATCGGCGCACAGGGGTATTATGAGTATCTCGCCGGCGCGCGAGCGGATTGGGCGCTGAACGCGTATGCGACGAGAGATATTGACGATCCTATCGTCTGAGGGTTTACAGCGCGGCAGCGCTGGTTCTTATTCCCCTGCACCGTGCAGGGGTGCGTTAAAGGGGGCCATTCTCTCACGTGAGAGAATGGCCCCCTTTTGATCCCCCAAGAGAACGCAAGGGGCCTTGCCCCTTGACCCCGCACATTGGCAGTT
>ERZ773193.3707-NODE-3707-length-13471-cov-5.945140_pt1 | contig 13471 bp, 10 predicted proteins | sample MGYA00511110_ERZ773193 | MGnify/ENA primary metagenome ERZ773193 (study PRJEB29015, sample SAMEA2737784) | human gut metagenome | biome: human gut; feature: human-associated habitat; material: faeces | place: China | collected 2012 ...
CCCTACTGGGTGTTTGTGGGTTGGCCGCACACAATAAAATGCTCTGTAGGGAACGATCTTGACCTCCCCGAAACCGTGCATCAACTACCGCAAATAAGATTTACTGCATATCCATGCACTCTAAAAATATTGCTTTTTCTTCCAATTCTCCTGCACACAAAAATGTGCGGCCCCGCTGCATTCACCGCCCGGAGCCGCACATTTATTTTATATAATGTAATTCGTGAAAATAATTAAAGTTTTTCGCCAGGCCTTTTTTCAAAAAGGCCGAAAAGACTCCCCGTAACTGCCTTAATAGAACCCGTAACTCGGCAAAATCTTGGTGCTCTGCGCCCACAGGGTCGGCACGGGCAAGCCGGACAGAACGGGATAGAACCAGGCAAAGCACACCAGCGCCGCAATGCACAGCCCCGCGCCAATCTTTTTGGCGCGGTCCTGCCGCTTCATCTGCGTTAAAACCAGCACAATGGCCGTCAACGCAAAGACCGAGCTGGGGAAGTAATGGTACATGAAAGTGCAGCGCGATACCAGCATCCAGGAAAGCAGCTGGCTGGCGTACAAGATCAGAACGCCCGCTCCCTTTGCCGTGCCGCGAGCCGAAACCTGGCGCCACAGCAGCAGCAAAATGCAGAACAGCCCCGCCCAGCAAATGACCGGGTTATAAAAACCCGCAATGCTGCCCTGAAGCCCAGCTTCCAGGTAAGAATTTTTGTAATACCACACTGGGCGCAGGTCCAGTAGCCAGGTGTACCAGCGGCTTTCAAACGGGTGGGTTGCTTTCAGGGTGGAATGATACCAGTACATGTAGGTTTGGCAATCCCACCAATCCCGCAAACCAAAGGTAGGGTCTTTCCACCAATAAGGCAGGTAGGATGCAAGATAGATCAGGAACGGCACAACGATGTAAAATGCCACACCGCCCACAGCAGCCATCCGGAATTCTTTCCAGAAGCCCGGCTGTTTTTGCTTCCAGCGGGCATACAGCACACCCAGGTACAATACCGCAAGCCCTGCCCCGGCATAAATTCCGGTCCACTTGGATGCACACCCAAGCCCAAATGCCACGCCGCCCAGCGCCATGGGCAGCAGCGAGCCGTTTACGCCGTTTTGCAGCACGCTCTGGCAATACCATACCATAAAATATGCGCCTAACAGGATAAAGAACGTACCGTAAATATCGATTGTGGCAATGCGGCTTTGGGAAAATCGCATGAACCCAGCGGCAATCAGCGCACCTGCCATGGCCCCGGCCCAGCGTTTGTGGGTCAGACGGCGGGCAAAGCACCACATCAGCGGCACCAGCATCACGCCGAACAGCGTTCCGGCACAGCGCCAGCCAAAGGCTGTCATTCCAAAAATAGCAATGCCCAGCATGATAAAATCTTTGCCCAGCGGCGGGTGGGTGGTTTCGTATGCCGTCATGCGGTGCAGCATTTCGTACCCAGTACGGCCATGATAGATTTCATCGAAATACATGCTGTTCAGCTGGCTGATGGTATCTGGCACTTCGCTCTGCTCATCAAACAGGGCATCGCCGCCCGTTGCCGGCACCAGCGCACCGGTGGCATCTCGCAGGGCCAGTTCAAACATCTGCGCATTTTCAATCGTTGCGGTCAGGGTCTGCTCTGCCGGAGCCGTGATGGCCGTTTTGGTCCAGCAGAACGGCGTTGCATAGCTCAGTTCCTTCTGGTACAGCTCATTGCCCGCTGCATCCGTGATGCGCAGGCTGCCGCCGGTGGAAATGCCGGGGTACACCCAGATTTCCACCGCGTCCTGCTGCGGGGTAAAGTCGATGGTTGCCGTGCTGTCCGTAGCATCCACAGGGTTCTGCGGTGCTTTCATGCTGCCAAGGTAGGCAAAGCTCACCACAGCAACAATCAACGTCAGCGTTGCCAAGGCTTTCTTCTCTTTAGCCGTCCAGGCAGGCTGCGGATCAATGCGCAGGGTGCACAGTTCCAGCTTTTTCTGCACTGTTTTTGTTTTATCTTTTTCGATGGTTTCCACTTTTGCCAGTGGAGAAATCGCTCCATGGCGGCAGATGGCCCATGCGGTGAAAGCCAGCAGCACAAAGGCTGCCGTTTCGGCAAAGCCGACTGCCATGGCAAACTCGCGGCTGGTATCGCTGCTGAGCCACTCGTCATCGCTGCCTACCAGGGTATACACAGTTTCCAGGTTCAAGAAGCCCGTTATCGACAGACCAAACCCGGCGCCATACAGACGGATGTCATTCCAGCGCGCCGCAGCAAGCAGTACCAGCAGCATGCCCAGCACCAGGTAACGCTCGTGCATGCAATGGGCAAAGGTAAAAATCCCCACCGTGTAAAACGCTGCCAGCAGCAGCGGAGAAAACCGCCCCGCCCGCCAGCTGATGACCGCCAGCACCACAAGCAGCACCGTGATAACAGCGATGTTGAAAATGCCCAGCACTTTCCAGCTCAGGTTAAACACCGGGCAAGCATCCAGCGCCTGCCAGTTGCCGCCCAGCGCTGCAAACCAGTTGAACGCATTGATGGTGGCATACTGGTAGCCAGACGCCGTGGTGATGTACTTATCGATCAAGGACGGCACCAGATTTTTTGCCCCGTAAAACGGCAGGCCCGCCAGCAGCGGCGGCAGCAAAGCCAGCGCAGCACCGCCAAAAATCTGGCCGACCGATTTCAGCGGGCTTTTGCCATCCCGCACGGCATCCGCAATAGCCACCAAAAAGCAGACGGCCAGCACCGGCCCAGCCAACAGTGCCTGCGGCTTGATGGCCAGCGCCACGCCGTACAGCACCGCAGCGAGCAGGTAGCGGCGCTCTTCCAGCAGCCAGAAGCAGAGCAGCAGCGGCAGCGCAAAAGCCCCATCGATCTGCTTCCAGATGCCGGTATCAAACAAGGTCAGCGGGCAGAACGCCGCAAACAGCACCAGGCAGCGCTGTGCCCTGCCCTGCCCCATATACCGGCGGCTGATATGGTCCAGCAGCACCACGGCGGCACAATCACAGATTGCGGGGATCAGTGCCAGCAAAAAATAGGTCCAGCGGGATTCATAGCTCAGTTGGAGCGCCTTGCGCACCAGGCTGACCAGCCCCAGCACAAGGATGTAGCCGGGCGGGTAGTCCGCAAAATAATCGGCGCTGTAAAAGGCCGCGGGACCTTCGCTGGCCAGCCTATCCCCCCAGGCCACAAAGCAGCTCATATCATAGGTGTAGCCTTCAGTAACAAGGGCCAGCAGCAGGCGCGCGGCAAGCGCTGCAGCCAATATAATATACAGCGTTCGCTCTTCCTGTTTGGTTCTGGTATTTGTCATTCTGAACTCTCCAGATCATGCAGCGTATTTGCCGCTGCAATAAAATAAGGAACCGGAAGCAGAGGCAGATGCTTCCCTGTTTCCAATTCCTTTGTTTTGCCGTGATTGTGCAGTAATAATTATAGCTTGGTCAGCTGCGGGCCCTTGGCAGTGTCCATCACATTCCAGCCCAGCTCAGTGATTTTGGCGCGCAGAGCATCGGCGCGGGCAAAGTCCTTGGCCTTTTTGGCTGCGGCGCGCTCTTCCACCAGCTGCTTCACTTCGTCGGGGGCTTCCTCGGCCTTGCGGTTGTACATCAGGCCCAGCACACCGGTCAGCTCGTCAAACGTGGCGGCGGCCTTTTCCAACGTAGCCTTATCGGCAGCATCGGACATGGTGTTGATGTCCTTGACGAACTCAAAAATGGCGGCCAGAGCATCGGGGGTGTTCAGGTCGTCATCCATGGCGGTCTTGAACTTTTTGCGTGCTTCTTCGCACTTTTCAGTCAGGGCAGTGTCAGTGCCATGGGCATTGCGGATGGCAAAATCCAGGTTATCGCGGCAGGTGTACAGGCGCTCCAAGCTGTTCTTGCAGCTCTCGATCAGGTCCACCGTATAGTTCAGCGGCATGCGGTAACCAGCGGTGAGCATAAAATAACGGATCGGCTCATAGCCGTACTTATCGGCAATTTCACGCACGGTAAAGAAGTTGTTGGCGCTCTTGGACATCTTCTGGTTGTTGATGTTCAAAAAGCCGTTGTGCATCCAGTAATGGCTGAAGGTGCAGCCGTTGGCGCACTCCGACTGTGCAATCTCGTTTTCGTGATGGGGGAAGATCAGGTCCTGGCCGCCTGCATGCAGGTCGATGGTCTTGCCCAGGTGCTTACGGGCCATGGCGCTGCACTCAATGTGCCAGCCCGGACGGCCCTGGCCCCAGGGGCTGTTCCAGGAAGGCTCGCCCGGCTTGGCGGCCTTCCAGACAGCAAAATCTGCGGGGTCTTCTTTCAGGTCGTCATCCATCTGGCTGCGCAGTTCGCGGTTGCCGCTTTCCAGGTCGTCCAGGTTCAGGTGGCTCAGCTTGCCGTAACCGGGATCAGACTTAACGCGGAAGTAGACATCGCCGTTGTGGGCAACGTAAGCATGTCCGGATTCGACCAGGTCCTTGACGATCTTGATGATCTCACCGATATGCTCGGTTGCGCGGGGGCGCACGGTGGGGGTCTTAACGTTCAGGCCCTCGGAATCTTTGATGTACTCGGCCTCGAACTTGCGGGCAACCTCCTGCATGGTGGTGCCGTCCTCCTGGCCTTTTTTGATCAGTTTATCGTCAATATCGGTGATATTGGAGACATACAGCACCTTGTTGCCAAGGTACTCCAGATAGCGGCGCAGCGTGTCAAACACGATCATGGGGCGCGCATTGCCGATATGGATATAGTTATACACCGTAGGGCCGCAGACGTAAATGCGATAAACGCCCGGCTCCTGCGGGATAAAATCTTCCTTTTTGCGGGTCATGGTATTAAAAATCTGCATGGACAGGAACTTCCTTTCCCAACTTTGCTGGTACGGCGCGGCTAAACCTGCAAACCGTTCAGATTTATTATAGCCGCCCTGATAAGCGGTTGCAAGGGGGCAGCATCATTTTGCCTGCATAAAGCAGGAACGATTCTGCCACAGGTAGATGCAGCCGGAAAGTGCGGTAACGGCAGCAACGGCCCAGCACAGCACCTGGGTGGTAAAGCTGATAACCCCAACGCCGTCCGTCGGGGCGAGCGCCATGGCAAAGTAATAGAAGATGATGGTGACCATCTGCAGCACGGTTTTGACCTTGCCCCACATGTTTGCGGCAATGACGGTACCGGACTCTGCCGCAATCATGCGCACACCGGCCACAGCAAACTCGCGGAACATGATGATGGCCAGCACCACGGGGGAGCAGACACCGTCCACCACCATATAAATAATGGCGGCGGTGGTGAGCATTTTATCAGCCAGCGGGTCCATAAACTTGCCAAAGTCCGTTACCAGGTGGTTCTTGCGGGCCAGGTAGCCATCCAGGAAATCCGTAAAGCTGGCCACAGCAAACAGAATGCCCGCTATCAAGGCATACGTTGCGTTGAACCGGAGCGTGCCCATATGGCTCATGGCAGCAAATACCATAAAGAACGGCACCATGATGACACGCATCATCGTTAATTTGTTAGGCAGATTCATGGTTTATTCCTCCACTTTGCTTTCCGCATAACCATAAAGATCATAAGTATCGGCATCGGTGATGGTAACGTTATAGAACGCGCCGGCTTCCAGCGGGGTATCTGCCGGGGTCATGATGCTGCCATCAATTTCCGGGCAGTCTGCTGCGGAGCGCAGCAGGTACATGCCGGTTTCATCGTCCACGCCATCGCAGATGCACTCATAGGTCTTGCCGACCTTTTCTGCTTCCTTTTCCGCGCTGATCTCGGCCTGCAGCTCCATAATGTGGTCTGCGCGGCGCTGCTTGACTTCCTCGTCAATCTGGTTGTCCATCTTGGCGGCCACGGTGTTTTCCTCGGCGGAATAGGCAAAGCAGCCCAGGCGGTCAAACTTGACGGTTTTGACAAAGTCGCACAGCTCGCTGTACTGTTCCTCGGTCTCACCCGGGAAACCTGCAATCAGGGTGGTGCGCAGCGTGATGTTGGGGATGGCCGCGCGCAGGCGGCGGATGGCATCCTCAATTTCTTTGCGGCCGCCGCGGCGGTTCATGTTTTTCAGCACCTCGTCATCGCAGTGCTGGATGGGCAGATCGAGATACGGCACAACCTTATTGTTGCGCACAAGGGCTGCGATGAATTCATCGGAGATACGCTCCGGGTAGGCGTACAGCACACGGATCCAGCGGATGCCCTCAATGGTGTTCAGCTTATCCAACAGTTCGCAAACTGCGCCGGGTTTGCCCCAGTCCTCGCCGTAAGCGGTGGGGTCCTGCGCCACCAGGATCAGCTCTTTCACGCCCTCCCCGGCCAGCCAGCGAGCTTCGGCAACACAGTCGTCAATGGGGCGGCTGCGCAGCGGGCCGCGGATGAGCGGGATGGCGCAGTAATGGCAGCGGTTGTTGCAGCCTTCGGCAATTTTCAGGTAAGCATAGTGGCGCGGCGTGCTGATAACACGGGCACCGCCCAGCTCCATATCGCATTTGGGGCCATAGCTTTCCACCTGGCCCGCGCCGTTGGCGGTCAGGCGCTCCACAATGGCGGGCAGAGCGGCGTTGGAGCCAATGCCCACAACGGCGTCCACTTCCGGCATTTCGCTCACAATCTGGGTTTTATAGCGCTCAGCCAGACAGCCGGTCACGATCACCTTCAGGTTGGGGTTCTGCTGCTTATACTGGCAGGCCATCAAAATGTTTTCAATGGCTTCCTCTTTAGCGGACTGGATAAAGCCGCAGGTGTTGACAATAATAATGTCCGCCTGTTCGGGGTCCGCAACCGTCTGGTGGCCCGCCTTGATCAGCGCGTGGCAGAATACATCAGCATCGACCTGGTTTTTGGGGCATCCAAGGGAAATAATTGCAATATTCATGTATGGTTGTTCCTGTCTCTCTTTTCAGTATGTTATGTTGGGCTCTGCCGCTTGCTTGGGCAAAATTCAGGCAAAGCTATCCGTTCGGTGCATTGATACCACAATGCCGCAGGAGCATTTTTTGCCCCTGCGGTGTGTGCTTTTTTGTGTTACGCTTCGGTTTCTTCTGTCTCGGCATCTGCCAATGCCTGGCGGATCACGCTGTGGGAGAACCCGCGCCGTGCCAAAGCGGCAGCTACCTGCTGCCATTTGCCCTGTGCCAGCTTTGCGGCATAGTGGCGTTCCACCAGTGCGCGGGCATTGGCCAGCTCCGGGTTTTCCTCCTCGTCCTCCTCGCTTTGGGCAAACAGAGCTTCCACCGCTTCGGCGGCCGCGCCGCGGTCAATGCCTTTGGCGTGCAGATCATCCAGAATTGCACGGCGGCTCTTGCGCTTGCGCAGCAGTTCCGCCGCACGGCGGCGGGCAAAACCGGCGTCATCCAGCAGGTTCAGCTCCTGCATTTTTGCCACGGCGGCGGCAGCGCTGTGGGGGTCAAAGCTGCGGCAGAGCTTTTGATAAAGCTCCCCGGCTGCATGGTCCCGCAGGGCCAGCAGGTCCATGGCTTTATCCACAGCCTTGCGGGTGTCGCTTTTGGTCTGCAGGTCATGGATCTGCCATTCTTCCAGCTCATCCCCGGTATGCAGCCCCGCCATGGCAAAGGTGTCCTCGTCCAGCGAAAAGGCAAACTCGCCGTCAAAGAACAGCGCATAGCGGCCTCTTTTTGTTTCTTTTACCTGTGTCAGCTTCGGCATCGCTTATTCGTCAACCATGATGTCGAGGTCCATCTCGCTGCCGGTGGTCTTGGGTGCATCCGCCATGGGAGCGGCAGGGGCATCTTCAGCAGCAACGGGGGTAACAGCCGGCTTCTCCAGCGGCTTCACGGTTCCCTTTTTGCCGGCCGCCAGCAGACGGTCCGCATTTTCGCGCACCTGCTTTTCAATCTCAGCAGCCACATCAGGGTGTTCTTTCAGGTAGAGCTTGGCGTTATCGCGGCCCTGGCCCAGGCGGATATCGCCATAGTTGAACCATGCGCCGCTCTTTTGCACAATGCCCAGCTTAGCACCCAGATCGATCATTTCGCCCAGTTTGGAGATTCCCTCGCCGAACATGATGTCAAACTCGGCCTCACGGAACGGGGGTGCCACTTTGTTCTTGACGATCTTGGCGCGGGTACGGTTGCCGATAAAGGAACCGCTGGCGTCCTTCAGGCCCTCAATGCGGCGCACATCAATACGTACAGAGGAATAATATTTCAGGGCGCGGCCGCCGGTGGTCACTTCAGGGTTGCCGTACATCACACCGACTTTTTCGCGCAGCTGGTTAATAAAGATGCAGACGGTGTTTGTTTTGCCGATGATGCCGGTCAGCTTACGCAGAGCCTGGCTCATCAGGCGGGCCTGCAGGCCAACGTGGGAATCGCCCATTTCGCCTTCAATTTCGGCTTTGGGCACCATGGCAGCAACAGAGTCCACAACAATAGCGTCAATCGCGCCGGAGCGTACCAGAGCTTCGCAGATTTCCATGGCCTGCTCGCCGGTATCCGGCTGGCTGACCAGCAGGCTGTCAATGTCAACGCCAAGGGCGCGGGCATAGGTGGGATCCAGGGCGTGCTCAACGTCGATAAAGGCAACCTCGCCGCCCAGCTTCTGGGCTTCAGCCAGAACATGCAGGGCCAGGGTGGTTTTACCGGAAGATTCCGGCCCATATACCTCAATGATGCGTCCGCGTGGCAGGCCGCCGATGCCCAGCGCCAGGTCCAGCCCCAGGCTACCGGTGGAAATGGCATCCACCTGCATGGCAACGTTGGTCCCAAGCTTCATCACGGCGCCTTTGCCAAACTGCTTTTCGATCTGGGCCAGTGCCGTCTCCAGCGCTGCCTTTTTATCCCCTGCCGGGCCGGTGGGGAGCTGCTTGGATGAACTTTCCTTTTTTGCTGCCATAAGTTTATATCTCCTTATCTGAGCGATCGTGCGTTGTATCCCATATGCACCACAGGCAACTGCGGTGCTGTTTTTATTTTGTACGGCAGGTGCGCCGCTATCCAAATGGTCGTCCTGCGTTTATCAGGTATTATTATAACCAATCGCGGCGCAAATTACAACCATTTGTTGTCATCTTTTCAAAATTTTCTTCGCATTTTCCACATTTCAGCTGCAAAACGTTGAAAATCAGATTTATTTCACCCGTTGGGCGTACACCACACGGTCGTTGCCGCCGTAATCCTTCCTTGCCTGCACTTGCTGCCAGCCGTTTTGGCGGCATATCTCCATCACATCCGCCCGCTGGGCACAGCCAATCTCAAACACCAGCCACCCACCGGGGCAGACAATATCACGGTAGTGGGCGGCAATGGCGCGGTAAAAATCCAACCCATCCGTTCCGCCGTCCAGCGCCATAGCTGGCTCGTGGGCGGTCTCCGGCATCAGGGCCTGCATCTCTGCCCCGGTCAGGTACGGCGGGTTGGAGATGATCAGCTGCACGCTTTGGGGCATAAGCTCTCGCCAGTATTGCAGCACATCCGCTGCCTTTGCCTGCACACCGGTGCCATGTACGTTGGCTTGCAGGTATTGCAGCGCCTGCGGGCTTTTTTCCACGCAGGTCACGCTGGCACCTGGCACAAAATGGCGGATGCCAATGCCCAGGCAGCCAGTTCCGGCGCACAGATCCAGCACCCGGGGCTCAGGTTTTCCCATCTGCTGCAACAGCTCAATGGCAGTTTCGCACACCACCTCGCTGTCTGCGCGGGGGCAGAGCACACCGGGGCCGACTTTGAAGGTCAACCCCAGAAAGTCCCACTCCCCTGCCAGGTATTGCAGCGGCACCCGCTGCATGCGCTGAGCCGCCAGTTCCGCCAGGCACTCAGCCTGCGGCCGGGTAAGCGGGTCAAACAGCAAGCGCGGATCTTTTCCAGCGGCAATGCGCAGCAGTTCGCGGGCGTCGTAATCAGCATTGGGGCAGCCTGCGGCCTGCAGAGCATCCTGCACCATGCGCACAGCCTGGCGCGGCAGAATGCCCGCCAGCTGCTGTGGGGCAAGCGGCGTTACCATTGGCCGTCCTCCGGCTTTTTGGGCAGTACGGGGGTAACGGCGGCGATGGCCACTTCAATCATGTCATCTTCCGGCTCAAAGGTCGTCAGGTGCTGCAGCCAAAGCCCCGGCACCGAAACAGCCCGTGCCAGCAGCGAGTTGGAACGCCCTGCCCACTTTAAAATCTCATAACAGATGCCCACCAGCAGCGGCAGCATGGCCAGCTTGTACAGCACGCGCAGCATGGTACCGCTCCACGGCAGCACCGCATACAGCACAATGCTGACCAGAATGACCAGAATCAAAAAACTGGTGCCGCAGCGGGGGTGGAACCGCGTATGTCTGCGGATGTTAGCAACCGTCAATTCCTCACCTGCCTCATAGCAGGCAATCGTTTTGTGCTCAGCCCCGTGGTACTGGAACATGCGGTGGATTTCCTTCATGCGGGTGCAGAGGAACATGTAACCCAAAAAGATTGCCAGCTTGAGCACTGCTTCCAAGATGACCCGCGGCCAGCGCCCCATGGGGATCACTTTTGCCACCAGCCCAGTCAGGAACGTAGGCAGAAAGGTAAACAGAAAAATTGCCAGCACTACACCTGCGCAGGCGGAAAGGGTCATCAGCGCACTTTGTACCTTGGGGCCGGCGTGTTCGTCCAGCCAGCGGTCCAGCTTGCTCTCGTTCTGCTTTTCTTCCTCTTTTTCCTCTTCCGTCATGGCAATATCGGCGGAGTGCATCAGGTATTTGTACCCGTTCATCAGGTTTTCCACCATATTGCACACTCCGCGCACCAGGGGAACTTTATTGTACCAGTGGGTGGTCACATCGGAATAGCTCAGATCAATCGTGCCGTCCGGGCGGCGTACCGCGCAGCAGATTTTTTCAGGGCCGCGCATCATAATGCCCTCCATCAGGGCCTGGCCGCCCACAGAGGTACGGAATTTTTCAGTTGGACGTTGTTCTTGCGGCATGGGTTCTCCTTTATTTTTGCGGTCAAATCGGCTCGTGCAGATGTTCCTGCCCAGCGTGGTAGATGGGCAGGGTGATGGTAACGGTGGTACCCTGCCCCAACGTTGAGGTGATATCCGCCGTACCGCCCAGTGCTTTGGTGATCTCATCCACCACCGCCAGGCCGATGCCGGAACCACGCACGGCGTTTTTGGCTTTGAAGAATTTCATCTTTACGTTTTGCAGGTCATCCGGCGCAATGCCGCGGCCCTGGTCCCGGATGCTGGCCGTTACGGTGGTGGCGGTGCGGGTCAGGGTAAAGAAAATGGTTCCTTCCGGCGGCGAATATTTGATGGCGTTATCAAATACGTTGACAAACACCTGGCGCAGGCGGGCGGGGTCAGCCCAAACGGGATACGGCTCCGGCGGTTCGTCATACACAAGGTGCAGCCCCTCCTGCCGGATGCGGGCTTCCACAAACAGGGCAGCGTCGGTGGCTTCGGCCACAAAATCCAGCACCTCGCAGTTCAGCTTGATGCCGTTTTGCAGGCGGGAAAAATCCAGCAGTTCCTCCACCATATCATACAGGCGGTCGGTCTCACTGCGGATAATGGTAATACCCTTGCGGTAGTTTTCGTCATCGGGGTCACGGATGTTGGCGATGGTTTCCACCCAGCCTTTGATGCTGGTCAACGGAGTGCGCAGTTCGTGGCTGACAGAGGAGATGAACTCGTTTTTCATCCGTTCCGTTTTTGTCAGGTCCTCGGCCATCTGGTTGATGGCTTTGCACAGGCGGCCGATCTCATCGTCATACGGGGCATCCGGCAGGCGGGTGGTCAAATCGCCGTGGGCAATGCGATTGGCGGTGGCTTCCACCTGGCCCAGCGGCCGCACAATGGTGCGGATAAAAAACAGGCCGCTGAACACCGCAAACCCCAGCACCACCGCCGCCACGCCGAACGAAACCATCAGCGTGCTGTACCACTGGCGGTCCACCAGCGTCAGGCTGGTAACAAGGCGCATGGCCGTCACATTGCCCGCCGCATAAGGCACCAGGCTGGTAACAGCCATCACGTGTTCGCCGTCCGCTGTGCGGAAAGTGACCATGCCGCTGCCGGTGGAGCCGGTGACAGCCTGATAAAAATCCCTGCCCTCGCTCAGCAGGTTCTTGTTCATGGTGCCGCTGGAGGTTGCCAGCACCACGCCGGAGGAATCCAACAGCATGAACTCGAACTTATCTTTTTCATCAAACTGTTCCACCGTGCGGCGCAGGGACTGGCTGCGGCTTTCAGACGTTGCCTGGCTGCTGCCGGCGGTGCCGGTTGCCTGCAAACGTCCCTCCACGGTGGAAAACCGCGCCTGCATGGCACGCTGCACCCCGCCGTACAAATTCTGGTGGCTGTAATACAAAAACAGCCCCAGCGCCGCAGCCAGGATGCAAATGGTAATCATCAGGCTGCCGCGCAGCCAGCGGCGGGTAATGCTCTGCACAGGCGGCAGCCCCCTTTCCATAAAAATGCGGTAATTATGCGTTCCAGCGGTAGCCATAGCCCCAGACGGTCAAAATGTGCTGGGGGCTGCTGGGTTCATCTTCCACTTTCATGCGCAGGCGGCGGATGTTGACATCCACGATCTTGACATCTCCGAAATACCCCTTGCCCCAAACGCCTTCCAGGATCTTTTCGCGCACCAGGGCAGTGCCGGGGTTACGGAAAAACAGCTCCATGATCTGAAATTCCACCTGGGTCAGGTCAATGGGCTTGCCGGATTTGTACAGCACGCGGCTTTTTTCATCCAGCACAAAGGGGCCGCTGACCAGCTGATCCGGCTCGGAGCCTGCCTGTTCATCGTCCGCAGTGGCGCTGCGGCGCACTCGGCGGGCCAGCGCTTCCACGCGGGCCATCAGCTCCGACACCGAGAACGGCTTGGTGATATAATCATCCGCGCCGATGGAAAGGCCGCGAATCTTATCGCTCTCCTGCCCTTTGGCGGACGCCATAATAATACCGATGTACGGGTCGCCGTGGCGGATGGTTTCGCACAGCGAAAACCCATCCATGCCCGGCAGCATGATATCCAGAAGTACCAGATCGTAGGGCTTTTTATCCAGCATATCCACCGCCGCCAGCCCGTCGTAGGCGCAGTCGCAGGCATACCCGGCCCTGGTCAGATTGATCTTTATCAGATTGGAAATGGAGTGTTCGTCCTCCACCACTAAGATTTGCAGCATTTTACTCTCTCCTTCTATATGATAGAGTGTATCATATCTGCATCATATTTGCATCATGGTTGAGCTTTGATCAACCATGATATATATGCACAGAAATCATGCCTGCGCATGATTTCGCGCTGCCATACTCAGGATATCATCCCGGATAGTTCTTCCTTGTTTCAGTCACACCCTTCTTTATTTTTCCATAAACTAACTATATAGTATCAGGAGGCTTGCCTATGAATCCGCTGCTTACGCTGGAGCATGTCGGCTTCGCCTACCATCAGGCGGAGGGCGAAACTCCGGCTCTTTCCGATATTTCTTTTACACTTGAGGCCGGGCATTTTCTGGCCATCGTGGGACCCAGCGGCTGTGGAAAATCCACGCTGCTCTCGCTGATTTCCGGCCTCCTTCTG
>ERZ773193.3720-NODE-3720-length-13392-cov-19.548324_pt1 | contig 13392 bp, 8 predicted proteins | sample MGYA00511110_ERZ773193 | MGnify/ENA primary metagenome ERZ773193 (study PRJEB29015, sample SAMEA2737784) | human gut metagenome | biome: human gut; feature: human-associated habitat; material: faeces | place: China | collected 2012 ...
TGGAATACTGGATCGACTACGCGCCGGACGGCGACCACGCCATGGCCGGTATGCGGATGCCCGCCCGCTACGTGGCCGAGATGGTCTGTGACCGCATTGCCGCCAGCAAGAACTATAAGGGCGACAAGTACACCGACGCCGCGGCGTGGGAGTACTATGACCGCAGCAGGGACCACTACATTCTGCACCCCGAGACCCGCAAGGAGCTGGAGACCTGCCTGCTGATCCTGCGCGATGAGGGCGAGGATGCCTGCTTCCGGTATATCCGCACCGAGCTGCTCGGCAGGAAAAAGTAAATACAGAGCGCCGCCCCTGTGCAGTTTTCCACTGCGCAGGGGCGGCGTTGTTTAGAACTTATGAGAGACCGTCACTCCGTTGTTGTCTCGGTGGGCGTGTCGTCGGTGGGGGGCGGTTCTACGGTCGGCGTCGGGGGCGGCTCCTCTATGTACGGCGTGGGGGACGGGGTGGCTGTCACCTCGGGCGTGGGGGACGGTGTGGCCGTGACCTCGGGCGTGGGGGACGGGGTGGCTGTCACCTCGGGCGTCGGGGACGGGGTGGCCGTCACCTCGGGCGTCGGCGTGGTCTCCACATAGCTGTCACTCGTGCTCTCGCTGTCGGCGGGCTCCTCCGTCGGCTCGGGCGTGGCCGTCGCCGTGACGGTGCTGGAGGAGCTGACCACCGGCACCGTGTAGACCACGGCGTCCTTGTCGCCGGTGTGCTTCGGGATCGTCGTCAGCGCGGGGCGGTCATCCTCGGTAATGTAGCTGTGGGTGCGGATGTAGTTGAACAGCGCGTCCATCGCCGTGCGGGTCAGATGGATGCCGTCGCTCGTCTCCACATAGCCGCTCTTGGCGTAGCCGGTGACGGAATCCTTCAGCACCTCGGCGCTGTTCAGGAACTTCCAGTCCTTCTCCTGGCACATTTCGACGAGCGCTTTGTTGTACTCGTCCACCTGGGTCTGGGTCAGGCTCTGGTTGGAGTGCTGCTGCCCGATGGGTGGGATGGCGTTGACGATGATGTCCACGCTGGGGTAGGCGGTGACGATGGCCTCGATGCCGGTCCGGTAGTTTTTGACGAAGTCCGCGGCCTTATAGCCGGGGTTCAGGTCGTTCGTGCCGAAGGTCAGGATGACCCGGCGCGGCTGCAATTTCGCCACGGCCTGGGGCATCGTGATGTAGCCGGACGAAGTGCTTACCTGCACGCAGGCAAAGGTCACCAGGCTCTTGGCGGTCATGCCCACCGAGCCGATGGCGTTGTCGTAGCTGCAATAGTCGAACATGCGGTACATGCGGGCCGTGTTGCTGTCGCCCAGAAACAGCGTCTCGTCCACATAGCTGTCGCCCGCGTCGGCGGACTGCTCAAGGATCGTCGAGGTGTAGGCCTGGGTATCGATGGTGTTTTCCTCTTTATTATAGCCGCTCTCGACGACCATGGACGCGCTGTCCACGGTGGAGACGCTCTGGGCGTCCGCGCCGCCGAGGTCGATGCCGCCGATGAGCACCAGCGAGATGCCGACGCTGACCAGCAGCATAACGCTGCACAAAGCCAGCACCAGATACATCTTGCTGCGCATATCCAGCGCTTTTTTCTTTTGTGATTTGGTTTTGCCTGCCATGAAAGGCTCCTTTCGCGTGGGAGCATGGAGTGTTTACACAATATGTAAATTCATTTTACACCATTTTCCACCGGAACGCCAGTCTTTTTGCAATTTTTACATAATTTGCCGCAAAACAAAAACCCCGCCGAAGCGGGGGTAAACAGAAATGAGGATAGCTGTGTAAAAGGCTTCCCCTGAGGGGCTGCGCCCGCAGGCGCGTGTCGGAGCGCAACCGCCGGAGGCGGCTCTTAACGCGGAGACTGAAGCTGTCCGCGAAGCGGACTGATGAGGGCGGAGTTTGCCAGCAGTACCCGTTTACGGTCTGCATCCGGCAACTTCCCCCCTCATCCGGCCCTGCGGGGCCACCTTCCCCCCAGGGGGAAGGCTTTGGGAAAATCACTCCTTCGGCAGCAGATGTGCCTTCTCCAGGGCGGGGCGCAGGGCGATGTACAGGACAACGGCGCAGACGGTGGAGAGCAGGGAGTTGACCAGCGTCACACCGCTGGCGATCTTGGTCACGACGGAGACGAACTCCGCGGGCTGGCCAAAGATGTACAGGTTGCGGAAGTAGCCGATGAACGGGTCGGTGAACACGTTGACCAGCAGGCCGCTGAAGGCCGACGCCGTGACGGCGGCCACGTACTTGAGCTTGTTGCCGGTGGGGAAGGTTCTGAGGTGGATGACCTTGTGGGACACCGCGCCGCAGACCAGACCGATGATGAATTTCAGAATAAAGGTCGTGATGGCGTAGCCCGGGTCACCGGCGACAACGTCGGCCAGCGCCAGGCCGATGGCACCGGCCAGACCGCCGGACACACCGTCCAGCAGCATGGCGGTCAGCGCCGTAAAGGTGTTGCCCAGATGGAAGCTGGACCCCGTGCCAAAGACGTTCGGGATGCGGAAGAACTCATACGCGACAAAGCTCAGCGCGGCCATGATGCCGATGATGCTGATTTTCTGCACAGTGAATTTCGTTTTGGTCAGCGCTGCGATCAGCAGTGCCAGGGCTGCTACGACGAACAGCAGCAGCCACATCGTTGCGGTAGACATAGTTTCGTACACCTCTATTGACATTTTCCTTCCGGGAAGGTATGTTTTTATTATACTGATTTCTGGCTCTGAATAAATGCTCAGTTTTTAAATTTTTTATGGGGCCAGTATGGAGGGCTGTCATGATAGAGTTGGATGCCGACCAAAAAACGCCGCTGTATGAGCAGCTGTACGCCGCCCTGGCGGATGAGATCCGCACCGGCCAGCGCGCACCCGGAACGCAGCTGCCGGGCCGCCGCACGATGGCTGCGCAGCAGGGCGTCAGCGTCAACACGGTGGACGCCGCCTACCAGATGCTGGCCGCCGAGGGTCTGGCCGAGCCGCGCCCCCGCAGCGGCTTTTATGTGCAAAAGACCTACGGCATGCTGCACAGCCGCACCCGCCGCGAACCCGCCGCCCCTGCACCGCAGCCGCCCGCCGCGCCGCAGCCGGTCTACGACCTGTCCACCGGCAGCGTGGACACGGCGCTGTTCCCGGCGCGCAGCTGGGGACGCATCCAGAAGGAGCTGCTCTACCAGCGGCCCGAGCTTTTGCAGCGCGGCGAGATGCAGGGCGACGCCCCGCTGCGCACACAGATCGCGGAATATTTGTCGGTGTACCGCGGTGTGGAATGCACGCCGGAGCAGATCGTCGTCGGCGCGGGCATTGAGTATCTGCTCGGGTGCCTGGCACACCTGTTCAGCGACGGCATGGCGGCCATCGAGAACCCCGGCTATTTCCGCACGCGGACGGTCCTGCAGAACAGCGGCATTCCCTGCACGCTGGTGGACATTGACCGCGAGGGCCTGCCCGCCGACGCGCTGGAAAAAAGCGGCGCAAACCTCTGCTATCTGACGCCCAGTCATCACTTTCCGACGGGTGTTACAATGCCTGCGACCCGCCGCGCCCAGCTGCTGGCCTGGGCAGCGGCCCGGCCCGGGCGGTACATTTTGGAGGACGACTACGACTCGGAGTTCCGCTTTGATACGCGCCCTCTGCCCAGCTTGCAGGGCATGGCGGGCCCGGACGGCCCGGTGGTCTACCTGACGACGTTTTCAAAAAGTCTGGCCCCGGGCATCCGCATTGCCTGCATGGTGCTGCCGCAAAGCCTGCTGGCGCGCTATCGCCGGGATTTTGCGACCTACGCCAACACGGTCAGCCGCTTTGAGCAGCAGACGCTTTGCGAGTTCATGGCGGGCGGGTATTTCACGCGGCATCTTGCCCGGATGCGCCTTGCCTACAAGCGCCGCATGGAGGCATTTGCGGCAGCGCTGCGCGCGGCGCTGCCGGGCGTGGAGCTGGACGGCGTACACAGCGGGCTGCATTTTCTGCTGACGCTGCCGGGGGCCGGCGGTGAGCGTGCCATGGTCGCCGCCGCGGCACAGCAGGGCGTGCGGCTGCGCGGCCTGAGTGAGTATTATCTCGCCCGGCCCGAGCTCTGCCGGGCGGATACCGTGGTAGCGGGGTACTCGGCCCTGAAGGAGGACGATGTGGAGAAGGTGGCGCAGGCGCTGGCGAGGGCGTGGCTATCGTGAATGCCCTGTAGGGGCCGGGCATGCCCGGCCCGCAGCCTAACGGTTGAATCCCCCTTAACGGTTTGCTTTGTAGGGAGGGGTCTTGACCCCTCCGCCACCTCCCGGGAAACTGCCGTCAACGGTATATCCGTAGGGGAGGAATTCATCCCTCCCGTGTACCTCCCGTCGCCGCTCACCTCCGCGGGGTGTCGGGGACGCCGCCCCCTACAGCGGTGATCCGTAAACCTTCCGCCGCCGTCAGCCCCGCGCACAAACAAAAGCCGCTGCCCATGTGCATTCCACAGGCAGCGGTATTTTTCAATCAAGGCTTATTCATACAGCGGGAACTTCTTCGTCAGCTCCTCGACCTTGCTGGCGACCTCGTCCTTCTTGTTCGCAAAGTCAAACACGCAGTCTGCAATGCAGTCGGCGATCACCTTCATCTCGTCGGGACCCATGCCGCGGGTCGTGACGGCGGGGGTGCCGATGCGCACGCCGCTCGTCACAAACGGGCTGCGCTTCTCGCCGGGGACGGTGTTCTTGTTCGCAGTGATGTGCACCTCGTCCAGATTGTGCTCCAGCTCCTTGCCGGTGCAGTCCTCGTCGGTCAGGTCGATCAGCAGCAGGTGGTTGTCCGTGCCGCCGGAGACCAGCTTCACGCCGCGGGCGGTCAGCTCGGCTTCAAGCGCCTTCGCGTTCTCAACGATTTTGCGGGCGTACTCCTTGAACTCCGGCTTCAGCGCCTCGCCAAAGCAGACGGCCTTCGCGGCGATGACGTGCTCCAGCGGGCCGCCCTGCGTGCCGGGGAAGATGGCGGAGTTGATGCGCTTGATGATATACTCGTTGTTGGTCAAAATCAGGCCGCCGCGGGGGCCGCGCAGCGTCTTGTGGGTCGTGGTGGTGACCACGTCGGCGTAGGGCACGGGGCTCTGGTGCTGGCCGCCTGCGACAAGACCCGCAATGTGCGCCATATCGACCATCAGCATCGCGCCGTAGCCGTGGGCGATCTCGGCCAGCTTCTCAAAGTCGATGGCGCGGGGATAGGCCGACGCACCGGCGACCAGCAGCTTGGGGCGGACCTTCGCGACCTGCTTGGCCAGCGCGGCGTAGTCGATGCGGCCATCCTCGGCGGAGACGCCGTAGGAGACAAAGTTGTAGTTCTTGCCGCTCATGTTCACGGGGGAGCCGTGGGTCAGGTGGCCGCCCTGGGACAGGTCCATGCCCATGACGGTGTCGCCGACGTTCAGCAGCGCAAAGTAGACGGCCAGGTTGGCCTGTGCGCCGGAGTGCGGCTGGACGTTGGCATACTTCGCGCCGAACAGCTTGCAGGCGCGGTCAATGGCGATCTGCTCGACCTGATCGACGTACTGGCAGCCGCCGTAATAACGGTGGCCGGGGTACCCTTCCGCGTACTTGTTCGTCAGCACGCTGCCCATGGCCGCCATGACGGCGGGGGAAACGATGTTCTCGCTGGCGATCAGCTCAATGTTCTGCCGCTGGCGGCCCAGCTCACGCTGCATAGCCGCGCCCAGCTCGGGGTCGTAGCTCTCCACAAAGCCGATGGTGTCGATGATGTCCTTGTACATACTGCTTTCCCTCCTACTGTATATGCTGTCCACGGCGGGAAACGGCCACGGGCGGATTCTTTATGCGCCCGTCGTTCCCGCCGCCGAGCATCTCCCTTACAGCGTCCCCTTGGTGGACAAAACGCCGTCGATCCGCGCATCTCTGCGCGTCGCGGCGTCCAGCGCCTTGGCAAACGCCTTGAACATGGCCTCCAGCTTATGGTGGTCATTCTCCCCGTAGAGCACCTTCAGATGCAGATTCATCATGGCGCTGTACGATACGGCGTAGAAAAACTCCCGCGCCATCTGGGTGTCCATGCCGCCGCAGCTCTGGCCTGCAAAGCTGGCGTCGTACACAAAGTAGGGCCGCCCGCCCAGATCGACGGCGCAGAGTGCCAGCGTCTCATCCATCGGCAGCATGCAGCTGCCGTACCGCACCAGCCCGGCCTTGTCGCCCAGCGCTTCTTTTATGGCCGTGCCCAGCGCAATGCCGATGTCCTCAATTGTGTGGTGGCAGTCTACGTCCAGGTCGCCGCGGCAGGTGACGCTTACATCAAACAGGCCGTGGCGGGCGAAGCCGTCCAGCATGTGGTCAAAAAAGCCGATGCCCGTGTGCAGGTCGGCCCTGCCGGTGCCGTCCAGGTCAATCGTCAGCGTGATCTGTGTCTCCCGCGTATTGCGGGTGACTGTCGCAGTGCGTGCCATAGGAATCCCCCTCTTTAGTGCTTTAAACTAACTATAGCACGTTGGGGCGTGTGCGTCAACATTTTCTTAGCCTTCCCCCTGGGGGGAAGGCAGCCCAGCAGGTTTATAAAATTCGCCCAAATTTATTTACGAAATCGCAACACTTTTCCCGGCGGCAGGCGCTACAATAGAATTATGATTCAAAAGTGTCTTTTTTGAAAGGACAAGCACCACCATGGCAAAAATAATCGGAATTGACCTGGGGACTACCAACAGCTGTGTGGCGGTGGTCGAGGGCGGCAAGCCCGTCGTCATCCCCAACGCCGAGGGGCAGCGCACGACGCCCTCTGTCGTCGCGTTCACCAAGGTGGGAGAACGGCTGGTGGGCGAGCCCGCCAAGCGCCAGGCCGTGACGAACGCCCCCCGCACCGTGTCCAGCGTCAAGCGGCTGATGGGCAGTGAGACCCGCGTGCCCATCGACGGAAAATGCTACACGCCGCAGGAGCTGAGCGCCCTCATCCTGCAAAAACTGAAGGCCGATGCCGAGGCGTATCTCGGTGAGCCTGTCACCGAGGCGGTCATCACCGTGCCCGCCTACTTTAACGATGCCCAGCGCCAGGCCACGAAGGACGCCGGGCGCATTGCCGGGCTGGACGTGCGCCGCATCATCAACGAGCCGACAGCCGCGGCGCTGGCCTACGGGCTGGACAATGGCCGCACCCAGACCGTCATGGTCTACGACCTCGGCGGCGGCACATTTGACGTGTCGCTCATCCGCATCGGTGACGGCATCGTGCAGGTGCTCTCGACCTGCGGCGATAACTTTCTGGGCGGCGACGACTTTGACGAGCGCATCGTCAACTGGCTGGCAGACCGGTGCAGGGCCGAACACGGCGTGGACCTGACGAATGACCGCGTGGCGATGCAGCGCCTGCGCGAGGAGGCCGAAAAGGCGAAAAAAGAACTTTCCAGCGCGAAGCAGACCGACATCAATCTGCCGTTCCTCACGATGGCGGAAGACGGTGCGCTGCACCTGCAAACTACGCTGACACGCGCTAAATTTGAGGAGCTCTGCGCCGATTTGATCGAGCGCACCGCCCTGCCCGTGCGCAACGCCCTGAGCGACGCACGCCTTTCGGCCAGCGACCTGGATCAGGTTTTGCTGGTCGGCGGCTCGACCCGCATCCCGGCGGTGCAGGCCAAGGTCGTGCGGATGACCGGTCTCGAACCGTCCAAATCGCTGAACCCCGACGAGTGCGTTGCACTGGGCGCGGCGGTGCAGGCCGGACGTCTGGGCGGCGAGATGCTCTCCGGCCCCGGCGAGGATCTGCTGCTGATGGACGTGACCCCGCTGACCCTTTCCATCGAGACCGTCGGCGGCGTGGCAACGCATTTGATCGAGCGCAACTCCACGATCCCGACGCGGTTCAGCAAGGTATTCACCACCGCCGCGCCGTTCCAGAACACGGTGCAAATTAAAGTGCTGCAGGGCGAGCGCGAGTTTGCCAGGGACAATAAGCTGCTGGGTACCTTCACGCTGCGCGGCATCAAGCGCGCCTGGGCGGGCGTGCCGAAGATCGAGGTCACGTTTGACATCGACGCCAACGGCATTGTCAAGGTCAAGGCGCGCGACATGGACACCGGCAAGCAGCAGAGCATCACGATCTCGGGCACATCGAACCTGACCGAGGACGAGATCAAACGCGCCAAGGAGAACGCAGCCGCCTTTGCCGGGCAGGACAAGGAGCGCAAGGCCGCGCTGGAGGCGCTGAACGCCGGCGAGGCCGCGCTTTACCGCGTGAACACCGCGCTGGGCAGCAAGGCCGGCAAGGCGCTGGACCGCGAGACCCGTACTAAAATCAAAGAAGCAGAAAGAACGCTGGAGCGCGTTCTGAAGCACAAAAAGGCCGACAAGCTGACCCCCGTGGACGTGAATGCCATCAACACCGCACGGGAGGCGCTTTCCGCTGTGGCCGCCCCGCTGGTGGCCCGGTGGGAGAGCGAGAAGGCGTAAAACGAGGCGGCAGCCGCAGGGCCCCCGGGGCGATGCTTAAGCCGTAAGGCGGGAATTATGCGGTATTGCCCAAACAAAAAATCCCGGTGCACACTTGCACCGGGAAAATACTGATTTTATCGCTTCTCCAGCGGAACGTACTCCTGCGGCTTGCCGAGGTACTTGTAGGCGGGGCGGATGATGCGGTTCGCGAACTCGACCTCCTCGACGCGGTGGGCACACCAGCCGGGCACACGGGCAATCGCAAACAGCGGGGTGTACAGGTCCTCGCTGATGCCGAGCATACGGTAGATCAGGCCGCTGAACAGGTCCACGTTGGCGCAGACCTTCTTCGGGCCGTGCTTTTCCTCGGCAAAGACCTGCGGGGCCAGGCGCTCAATGCTGCACAGCAGCTCGTACTCCTCGTCGTAGCCCTTCTTGTAGGCCAGGCTCTTGGCGTGGGTTTTCAAAATCTGCGCACGGGGGTCGCTCATCGTGTAGACGGCGTGGCCCATGCCGTAGATCAGGCCGCTGCCGTCGCCGCGCTCCTTGCGGAGGATCTTGCGCAGGAACTCGCGGACCTCGTCGTCGTTGGACGGGTCCTCGACATTTTCCAGAATGTAATCCAGCTGGTGCATGACCTTCAGGTTCGCGCCGCCGTGCTTGGGGCCCTTCAGCGCGCCGATGGCCGAGCTGATGGCCGCATAGGTGTCCGTGCCGGAGCTGGACAGCACGCGGCAGGTGAAGGTCGAGCAGTTGCCGCCGCCGTGGTCCGCGTGGACGAGCAGGCAGAGGTCGAGCAGACGCGCTTCCTCGTGGGTGAACTTCTGGTCGGCGCGGTAGGTGCTCAAAATATGCTCCGCCGTGCTCTGGCCCTCGGTGGGCAGGTGGAAGTACATGCTGGACCGGTCATAGACGCGGCGCTTGATCTGGTAGGCGTTGACCATCATCGTGGGCAGCTCGGCGATCAGGTTGATGCTCTGGCGCAGGATGTTGGACAGACTGTTGTCCTCGGCGTGCTCGTCGTAGCTGTACATGGCCAGCACGCTTCGTGCCATCTTGTTCATCAGGTTCGGCGACGGCGAATTTAAGATCATGTCGTCGGCAAAGCCCTGGGGCAGCTCGCGGTGGTGCTCCAGCAGCTTGCGGAACTTGGCGTACTGCTCCTGCGTGGGCAGGGAGCCGAACAGCAGCAGCCAGATGACCTCCTCAAACATGAAGCGGTCATGGGCGTCGGCCTCGGCGGCCAGCGTGTCAATGTCGATGCCGCGGTAGACCAGGCGGCCCGGAATGGGCACGATGGTGCCGTCCTCCTTCTTGTCATAGCCGATAACGTTGGAAACGTTCGTGATGCCGGCCAGCACGCCGGTGCCGTCCAGATTGCGCAGGCCGCGCTTGACGCCCATCTGATCCGCCAGATGCGGGTCAAGGGTGGCGTTGTGTTCCAGATATTCGTGGCAGAGCAGCTCAAGCTCATCCGGCTCCAGGGCCGGGACGTCCGGGTAATACATCATGCGTACCCCTCTCTTTGACCGATTTTATATACTTTGCATACTTATACAGGCGCATATCACTGCTGGCTTCCCTTACTAATATGCCTGATAGATTGATTTTATAGCATTTCCGCAAATTCGTCAAGGAAAACTTAAAATTTTTCTAAATTTTTCGGGAGGATGCTTTAAAAAATTAAGCTGGCGGTCCAAAATGTGCCTATTGTGTAAAAATGCGGATTGACAACCGGCCCTAAACCGGGTAGTATGTTAGGTATACCGCAGAAAATGCAGAGTAAGACAGGGAAAGGGGAAAAGTATTATTTATGAAAGCAGTTCTGATTCCGGGCGACGGCATTGGCCGTGAAATTGCCGAGAGCGTCCGCGAGGTATCCGCCGCACTGAACACCGGCATTGAATGGCAGGAGTTTGCTGCCGGTGCCGAGTACGCCGCCGAGAGCGGCGAGCTGATCGCCCCCGGCACGCTGGATGCGATCGAAGCGTGCGGCTGGGCACTCAAGGGCCCCACCGCCACCCCCATCGGCAAGGGCTTCCGCAGCATCAATGTGCAGCTGCGCCAGCGCTTTTCCACCTATGCAAACCTGCGCCCGGTGCACACGCTGCCGGGCGTACCGACCCGCTTTGACAATGTGGACCTTGTCATCGTGCGCGAGAACACCGAGGATCTCTACAAGGGCATCGAGTATATGCTGAACGACGAGATCGCCAACGGCGTCAAGCTCATCACCCGCCCCGCGTGCGAGAAGATCTGCCGCTTTGCATTTGACTATGCCCGCAAAAACGGCCGCAAAAAGGTCACGGCAGTCCACAAGGCCAACATCATGAAGCTGACCGACGGCCTGTTCCTGCGCACCTTCCGCGAGGTCGCCGCGGAGTACCCCGAAATCACCGCGGACGACTGCATCATCGACGCTTTGTGCATGAAGCTGGTGCAGAAGCCCGAACAGTTCGACGTGCTCGTCGCGCCGAACCTCTACGGCGATATTATCAGTGACCTGTGCGCCGGTCTCGTCGGCGGCCTGGGCTTTGCGCCCAGCGCCAACATCGGCGACAGCACCCGCATCTATGAGGCCGTCCACGGCTCTGCCCCCGACATTGCCGGGCAGGACAAGGCCAACCCCAGCGCCATCCTGATGGCCTTTGCCATGATGCTGAACGACCTTGGCGAGACCGACAAGGCCGCCAAGCTCAATGCCGCCATCCTGGCCCAGGTCGAGGAGGGCAAGGTCGTCACTGCCGACATCGGCGGCACCGCGGGAACGAAGGAGTTTACTCAGGCAATCATCAGCCGACTGGCAGAGTAAGCGGTGCTCAAATAATAAAGAATAAATAAAAAATAATAAATGCGGTGGATCGCGTCGCTGGCGCTCCGCTCAAAAAATGTGCATCGTAGGGGCGCATTCTATATGCGCCCGCAAGGCGGCTGCCTGTGTCCGGGCGGATATGGAATCCGCCCCTACGTTTTTGTTTTCGACCAACGGGAGAAAACTCCACAATCTTTATTATTTATTATTTTTTATTTCTTATTTGCAAAAACGGAGGTTTTCCCATGAAGCTGCACGACACCGGCGTATACCTTGTAAACGGTGTGCCTCAGACTTCCGCCCCGGCGGGCGTCACCGAGGCAGACGCCAAAAAAGGCACCATCGCCTACGGCATTTTGAAGGCCCATAATACCGGTGACTCCATGCAGGACCTGCGCATGAAGTTCGACTCGATGACCAGCCACGACATCACCTATGTCGGCATCATCCAGACGGCCCGCGCGTCCGGCATGACGGAGTTCCCGCTGCCCTACGTCATGACGAACTGCCACAACAGCCTCTGCGCTGTCGGCGGCACCATCAACGAGGACGACCACCAGTTTGCCCTGTCCGCTGCCCACAAGTACGGCGGCATCTATGTTCCGCCGAACATGGCCGTCATCCACAGCTACAACCGCGAGATGATGTCCGGCTGCGGGCGGATGATCCTGGGCTCTGACTCCCACACCCGCTACGGCGCCCTCGGCACGATGGCCGTCGGCGAGGGCGGCGGCGAGCTGGCCAAGCAGCTCGTGGGCCGCACCTACGATATGAGCTATCCCGGGGTCGTTGCCATCTACCTGACCGGCAAGCCCGCTCCGGGCGTCGGCCCGCACGATGTCGCGCTGGCGCTGGTTGCCGCGACTTACGCCAACGGCTATGTGAAGAACAAGGTCATGGAGTTCGTCGGCCCCGGCGTGGCAAACCTGAGTGCAGACTACCGCAACGGCATCGACGTCATGACCACCGAGACGACCTGCTGGTCCTCCATCTGGCAGACCGACGATACCACGAAGGAATATTTTGTGCAGCATGGCCGCCCCGAGGCATATAAGGAATTGAAGCCCGCCGACGTGGCCTACTACGACGGCTGCATTGAGCTGGACCTCTCCACCGTCGAGTGCATGATCGCGCTGCCGATGCACCCCAGCTACGCCTACCCGATCCGCGAGCTGAAGGCCAACGCCAAAGAGATCTTGCAGGCGGCGCAGGACCAGGCCAACAGGCAGCTGGGCGGCAAGGTCGAGATGGACCTCGTCGGCAAGATCTGCGACGATGGCCGCATCTACGTTGACCAGGGCGTTGTGGCCGGCTGCTCCGGCGGCACGTATGAAAATATCTGCGCCGTGGCGGACATCATCAAAGGCAAGAGCTGCGGCAACGGCGAGTTCAAGTTCAGCGTCTACCCCGACAGCATGCCGACCTATCTGGAGCTGGTCAAAAACGGCGCTGTGGCGGACATTGTCTCCGCCGGTGGCATCTTCCGCGAGTGCTTCTGCGGCCCCTGCTTCGGCGCGGGCGACACCCCGGCCAACGGCGAGTTCTCCATCCGCCACACGACCCGCAACTTCCCGAACCGCGAGGGCTCCAAGCCCGGCGAGGGCCAGATCAGCGCCGTCGCCCTGATGGACGCCCGCTCCATTGCGGCCACCGCGGCCAACGGCGGCTACCTGACCGCCGCCAGCGAGCTGACCGACGTGGAGTACACCGTGCCCGACTACCACTTTGAGCAGGGTGTCTACGACAAGCGCGTCTACAACGGCTGGGGTCATCCGGAGCCGGACTACGCGCTGAAATTCGGCCCGAACATCAAGGACTGGCCCGAGCAGCCCGCTTTGACCGACGACCTGCTGGTCAAAATTGTCAGCTACATCACCGACCCCGTCACGACGACGGACGAGCTGATCCCGTCGGGCGAGACGTCGTCCTTCCGCTCCAACCCGCTGCGGCTGGCGGAGTTCACCCTCTCCCGCAAGGACCCGGCCTACGTGCCGAACGCCAAGGCCGTGAAGGCGCTGGACGAACAGCGCAAGGCAGGTGAGCTGCCCGCCGAGGTTGCGCGTGTCTACGACGATTTGAAGAAGCTGGGCTACGCGCCCGACGCGGCCAACACCAACATTGGCTCGGCCATTTTTGCCAACAAGCCCGGCGACGGCTCCGCCCGTGAGCAGGCCGCCAGCTGCCAGCGCGTGCTG
>ERZ773193.3721-NODE-3721-length-13391-cov-19.876800_pt1 | contig 13391 bp, 8 predicted proteins | sample MGYA00511110_ERZ773193 | MGnify/ENA primary metagenome ERZ773193 (study PRJEB29015, sample SAMEA2737784) | human gut metagenome | biome: human gut; feature: human-associated habitat; material: faeces | place: China | collected 2012 ...
TGCGGTCCAGCAGCGGGCCGGACACCCGGCTGCGGTACTGCCGCACCGCGCTGGGCGAACAGGTGCAGGCTCGGGTAGGGTGGCCGTAGTAGCCGCATTTGCAGGGGTTCATGGCGGCGACGAGCTGGAAGCGGCTGGGATAAGTGGCGCTTCCGGCGGCTCGGCTGACCGTGATGCAGCCGTCCTCGAGGGGCTGGCGCAGCACTTCGAGGCTCTCGCGGGAGAACTCGGGCAGTTCGTCGAGGAAGAGGACGCCGCAGTTGGCCAGACTGCACTCGCCGGGGCGGAACTGCGCCCCGCCGCCCGCCAGCGCAGCCGAACTGGCCGAGTGGTGGGGGCTGCGGAAAGGCCGTGCCGTTACGAGGCCCCGGCCTGCGGGCATCTGCCCGGCGATGGAATAAATTTTCGTCGTCTCCACGGCTTCTTCCCGGGTCAGGGGCGGCAGGATGCCGGGCAGGCGGCGGGCCAGCATGGATTTGCCGGTGCCGGGCGCACCGACGAGCAGGACGTTGTGTCCGCCCGCAGCCGCGATGACCATCGCCCGGCGGGCCAGCGGCTGGCCGCAGACGTCAGCGAAATCGGGAACGTGGCTCCACGCATCGGCAGGGTCGAAGGGAACCGGAGCCGTGGGAGAAATGGGCTGGATGCCCCGCAGTGCGTCCACGACCTGACGGGCCGTTGCTGCAGGGTAGACCTGCATTTCGCTTCCGCAGGCCTCAGCGGCTTCGGCAGCGTTCTCGGCGGGGACATAGAGCGCCCGCACACCGCCGGCGGCAGCTTCCAGCGCCATGGGCAGGACGCCGGACACCGGGCGGAGACTGCCGTCCAGCGCCAGCTCCCCCAGAAAGGCCGTGTCCTTCGGCGGCGGCTCCAGCTGCCCGGAAGCGGCCAGCACCGCCAGCAGCAGGGGCAGGTCATACACCGGGCCGGTCTTGCGGACGTCGGCGGGAGCGAGGTTGATGGTGATGCGGCGGTCAGGCCACTTGAAGCCCAGATTTTTCAGGGCTGCGTGGACGCGGTCGCCGCTCTCCCGGACGGCGGAGTCCGGCAGGCCGACGATGGAGAGGGCGGGCATCCCGCCCGAGATGTCGGCCTCGACTTCCACGGGGAAGCCGTTGAGGCCCTTGAGGCCGAAGCTCTTGAGGACTGCGTACATGGGCGCTCCTTTCTGCCCGATGGGGCGGCAGAAACCATCCATAAAAGGGGATAATAAATTTTTGCGATGCTTCGAAACTTGTTTTAAGATAACAGACAAAATAAATGAAATGGTTGACTAAGAACTGACTAAGAAATGGTAAAGATAGGGCGCAGATGCCCAAGTTCGACACAATTTTCTGTTTGAATCTATTATATTAAAGGGCATGTGAGATGTCAACGAAACGCGGGCTATCTGCGATTGGAGGAAGAATCTTATGGTTGCGAAAGAGTACTGCTGTTACACCAGGCCCTATTCCAGTATCGAAGGCTTTCAAATTGCACACACGCTGTACTACAGCGCAAGCGTAGAGGAAGAGGGAGTTGTATTGGCAGTGCGGCGGCAGCAGGGAGAAAAGTGTGTCACGGAGCAGGTCATCTGCCCGGTGGGCGACTTCGGGCGGCTGATGTCCCTGATGCGGTATCTGTGCGAAAATGGAGTAGGGCTGGGCCACTGGCTGGATGTACTGGACGACGCAGGGCAGGTGTACTGGCCCTGCACGGCTGCAAATGGGCAGCAGGAGAGCGGAAAGCCTGCACGATTTGTGGCATTTGCTGGTTTTGAGGGGGAAAACTTGGTACATAATCCTGAATTGACACAAAGCGTATAAAAGCTTATATTATAAGTAGACTTGGATGAATTTGTCCATTATGGTCAAAAATTACAAAGGTAAGGTGTGCAATATGTATCAGGATGAGTATAAGCGCTGGCTGGCAGCGGATCTGGAGGACGCAGATCTGAAGCCGGAGCTGGCCAGGATCGAGGGAAACGACGACGAGATCAAGGACCGCTTTGCCGTTGCACTGAAGTTCGGTACCGCCGGCCTGCGCGGCGTGCTGGGCGCTGGCACCAACCGCATGAACATCTACGTCGTGCGTCAGGCCACCCAGGGCATGGCAAACTGGGTCAAGACCCAGGGCGGCAACCAGACCGTGGCCATCAGCTATGACAGCCGCCTGAAGAGCGACGTCTTTGCCAAGACTGCCGCCGGCGTTCTGGCCGCAAACGGCATCAAGGTGCGCATTTATGATGCTCTGATGCCTGTCCCGGCCCTGAGCTTTGCCACCCGTTACTATGAGTGCAATGCGGGCATCATGGTCACCGCTTCTCATAACCCTGCCAAGTACAACGGCTACAAGGCCTACGGCCCCGACGGCTGCCAGATGACCGATGACGCCGCCGCCATCGTCTATGACGAGATCCAGAAGACCGATGTCCTGACCGGCGCAAAGTACATCTCCTTTGCCGAAGGCGTCGAGCAGGGCCTCATCCGCTTTGTGGGCGACGACTGCAAGAATGCCCTCTACGCCGCCATTGAGGCACGTCAGGTGCGCCCGGGCCTGTGCAAGACCGCCGGCCTGAAGCTGGTCTACAGCCCGCTGAACGGTTCTGGTCTGGTGCCGGTCACCCACGTTCTGAACGACATGGGCATCACCGACATCACCATCGTGCCGGAGCAGGAGTACCCCAACGGCTACTTCACCACCTGCTCCTACCCCAACCCTGAGATCTTCGAGGCTCTGAAGCTGGGCCTCGACCTCGCCACCAAGACCGGCGCCGACCTGATGCTGGCTACCGACCCCGACGCTGACCGCGTGGGTATCGCCATGAAGTGTCCGGACGGCAGCTATGAGCTGGTCTCCGGCAACGAGATGGGCGCTTTGCTGCTGGATTACATCTGCGCTGGCCGCATCGAGAAGGGTACCATGCCCAAGGACCCCGTCGCCGTCAAGTCCATCGTCTCCACCCCGCTGGCCGATGCCATCGCCGCCCACTACGGCGTTGAGATGCGCAGCGTGCTGACCGGCTTCAAGTGGATCGGCGACCAGATCGCAAATCTGGAAGCTGCCGGTGAAGTGGACCGCTTCATCTTCGGCTTCGAGGAGAGCTACGGCTATCTGGCCGGTCCTTATGTCCGTGACAAGGATGCCGTCATCGGCTCCATGCTCATCTGCGAGATGGCCGCTTACTACCGCAGCATCGGTTCCTCCATCAAGCAGCGTCTGGAAGAGATCTACGCTCAGTATGGCCGCTACCTGAACAAGGTGGACAGCTTCGAGTTCCCCGGCCTGACCGGCATGGAGAAGATGGCCTCCATCATGCAGAAGCTGCGTGACAAGCCCCTCACCGAGCTGGCCGGCCACAAGGTGGTCAAAATCACCGACTACAAGAAGCCCGAAGAGACCGGCCTGCCCGCCGCAAATGTCCTTATCTACTCTCTGGACAACGGCGCTACCGTGGTCGTCCGTCCCTCCGGCACTGAGCCGAAGATCAAGACCTACTTCACCACTCTGGGCAAGGATCTGGCTGAAGCACAGGCACAGAAGGATGCTCTGGCTGCTGCCATCGAGCCGATCCTGAAGTAAACTCCATCAAGAACAAGTTTGTGCCCCTCTGCTGTGTGCAGAGGGGCATTTTTGCTGTAGAATATTGGTTGCAGTTTGGGAAGTTATACGCTATAATAAAATATGGCTTACTATAGGAATCGGGCAGGTGAAGAAATTGGAAAAGAGAGTATCCGCAGTACTGGTGGCGGCGGGGTCTTCCACACGCATGGGCTTTGACAAGCTCAGCTTTGATCTGGGCGGCGAGACCGTGCTGCACCGCAGCATCCGCGCGTTTGAACAGGACCCGCTTGTCACGGAGATCGTGCTGGTGGCCGGTAAGAACCGCGCCTTTGTGGAGCAGCAGGCAGCAGACTGCACAAAGCCTGTGCAGATCGCAACGGGCGGAACCACCCGCGCCGAGAGCGCAAAAAACGGCGTGCTGGCGGCAGCAGGGGAGCTTGTGGCAGTGCACGACGCGGCAAGACCCTTCGCCAGTCAGGCCGTCATCACAGCAGCGCTGGAAGCAGCGGCCCGGTGCGGCGCAGCTGCACCTGCCGTACCGGTAAAGGATACCATCAAGGCTGCAGCGCGCGGCAACGGAAAGACCGTGCCGGATGCCTGCCTTGTGTACACAACGCCCGACCGCAGCACCCTGTATGCGGTGCAGACCCCTCAGTGCTTTGACCGCGCAGAGTACCTTGCTGCGCTGGAAGAGCTGGATGCCGAAAAAGCCCGCCTTGTCACCGACGACTGCAGCCTGTTCGAGCTGACCGGCCGCGCCGTGCAGCTGACGCAGGGCGATTACGCCAATTATAAGATCACGACCCGCGAGGACTTGCCCCGCCCGGAACAGAAAGAGGAACACAAAATGCGCATTGGACATGGTTATGACGTGCACCGTCTGGTGGAAGGCCGCAAGCTGATCCTGGGCGGCGTGGAAGTGCCTTTTGAAAAAGGCCTGCTGGGCCACTCGGATGCAGATGTTCTGGCCCATGCGGTGATGGATGCTGTGCTGGGTGCCGCTGCGCTGGGGGATATCGGCCAGCATTTCCCGGACAATGACCCGGCCTACTCCGGTGCCGACAGCCTGAAGCTGGCCCGCCGTGTGGCCGAAATTTTAAAGGAGCACGGCTTCCGCATTGAAAATATCGACGCGACGCTGTTGTGTCAGCGGCCCAAGCTTGCGCCGTACATTCCGGCCATGCGCCAGAATCTGGCCGATGCCTTCGGCCTGCCGGTGGATGCCGTGAGTGTAAAGGCCACTACCGAGGAACATCTGGGCTTTACCGGTGAGGGGCTGGGCATTGCCGCCCACGCTGTTGCCCTGATCGAAACACTGTAAACGGGAGCGTGTACCAATGACTCTGAACGCGATCATTGCAAATTTCCAGACCTTCAAACTGGTCGATTTGCTGGATATCATCATCATTTCCTTCCTGATTTACCAGCTGCTGGGCATTGTCAACCGCACCCGCGCCGGCCAGCTGTTCAAGGGTGCGCTGCTGGTGATGGCCGTCTATCTGGTGGCAGAAACGCTGAACATGCGTACCGTCACATGGCTGCTGAACTCACTGCTGCAGGTGGGCCTGCTGACGCTGGTGGTGCTGTTCCAGCCGGAGATCCGCCGCGCGCTGGAGCGCATGGGCCAGACCGACCAGTGGACGGCAAAGCTGTTCAACGTGAAGGGCCGCTACAACGACCCCAGCCTGAAGGGCGCATGGCGCAGCGCCATCATTGCCATCTGCGACGCGGCCGAGCGCTTCTCGGAGACCAAGACCGGCGCCCTGATCGTGCTGGAACGCCACACGAACCTTTCTGAGATCGTGCGCACCGGCACCCCGGTGAACAGTGCGGTCAATCTGGAAGTGCTGGGCACCATCTTCTACGAGGGCACCCCGCTGCACGACGGCGCGGCCATCATCGAAAACGGACGCATCAAGGCGGCAGGCTGTGTGCTGCCCCTTTCCAATAATCTTGATCTCGGCAAGGACATGGGCACCCGCCACCGCGCCTGCCTGGGCATTGCCGAAAACTCGGACGCCATCGCCATCGTGGTAAGCGAGGAGACCGGCATCATCTCCATGGCGAAGAACGGCGTGCTGATCCGCCATTTTGACCGCCAGACCCTTTACACCCGCCTGATCGACGAGATGATCCCCAAGGAGCCGGTGGTGGAAAAGAGCACGGCCGACACCTGGAAGGACCGCGCAAAGAGCCTGATGAAGTGGGTCAGCCAGAAAGGGGAGGACGAGCAGCAATGACCAATCAACCCAAGAATACCAGCGGCGCAAAGCCTGCTGTTCCCCACAAAAAGAACTTTTTGGACGACCGCCGCATCCGGCTGGCACTGTCCATTCTGGGTGCCATTGTGGCCTGGATGATCGTGACCATCATCGTGCAGCCCGGCACCACCAACACCATCTACAATGTGCCGGTGGACTATACCTACGATTCCTCCGTTTATACCTCCCGTGGACTGAGCATCGTCAGCGCCGAGGACAAGACGGTGAACCTGAAGATCTCCGGCGACGGCTACACCATCGGCAGCTTGACGGCCTCTGATTTTGTGGTCTACCCGGACTGGTCCAGCGTGCGGGACAGCGGTGAAAAGACCCTGCGCCTGCTGGTGCGGGGGGCCAACGGCATGTTCAATGGCGTTACCGTGACCATCGACGGCTCCGACAACATGGTGGACGTGGTGTTCGATGTGGTGGAGGAAAAGACCCTTCCCGTCACCGTGACCACCAATTACCTGGCCATCTCGGACGGGTATATCCTCTACAGCACCGAGGTGTCCAAGGATATGGTCACTCTGTCCGGCCCCAGCAGTGAGCTGGACAAGGTGACCACCTGCACCGCCGAGGTGACCTACTCCGGCGAGCTGGACAGCTCGGTCACCCTGGCAACGCCGCTGCGGTTCTACACCTCCGGCGGCACGGAAGTGAACTTTGAGTACACCGAGCTGGAAGAAAGCAGCGTGGACGTGACCTTGCAGGTGTACAAGATGGCCACCCTGCCGGTGAACGTGAGCTTCATCAACGCGCCCCGTGACTTTGACGAGTCGGTGCTGGTGTATGAGCTCAGCCGCAAGCAGCTCAAGGTGGCCGGCCCGGCGGAAAAGATCGACGCGTTGTCCACCTTGTCCATCGGCACCATCGACCTGTCCACCTTCACGCTGAACAAGGTCTATGAGCTGCCCATTGAGCTGCCCAGCGACATCTACCTGCTGGACAACATTTCCACCATCACCCTCAGCTTTGACTGCTCCGGTCTGGAGACCAAGACCATGAACCTGCCTTCCAGCTGTGTGCAGGTGGTGAATCTGCCGTCCACCTATCAGCTCACGGTGGAGACCGAACGGCTGATGAACGTGACCCTCTGCGGCCCGAAGGCTGCATTGGAGACCCTGACCCCGGAACAGGTGGTCGTGGAGATCGACGCGGAGGACTTCTCGGTGGCCACCGGCCAGCAGAACATCGCCTGCCGCCTGTATGTGCCCTCCAACGGCAAGATCTTTGCACTGGGCAGCTATGTGCTGCAGTGCCGCATTGAAAGCAACTGATAAAAAGGAACACACTGTACTATGATTCTCGTTCGCAACATCCGTCTGCCGCTCTCCGCCGGGGAACCGCAGGCATTTGAAAAGGCCCTGCGGGAGGCACGCATCCCCCGCGCAAAGGTGCAGCATCTGGGCGTGGCAAAGCTGTCGGTGGACGCCCGCCGCGGCCAGCCCAAGCTGGTGTACACCGTGGCTGTCACCCTGAAAAACGAAGCCGAAGAACCCGCCTTCGCCGGGGCATCGGCCAACGTGTCCCTGCACAGCAGGACCGACTTCCGGGTGCAACGGGGCACGCAGAAGCTGCCCCACCGCCCGGTGGTGTGCGGCCTGGGGCCTGCCGGTCTGTTTGCGGCGCTGCTGCTGGCCCGGCAGGGCTACCGGCCCATCGTGCTGGAGCGCGGCCCGGCGCTGGACGAGCGGGTGCAGGCGGTGGAACACTTTTCCGCCACCGGCGAGCTGGACCCCAACGCGAACATCCAGTTCGGCGAGGGCGGCGCCGGCACCTTCTCGGACGGCAAGCTGACCACCCGCATCGGTGACGAGCTGTGCGGCCTTGTCACGGAAGTGTTTTTGCAGCACGGTGCCCCGGCGGAGATCGCCTGGAAGCAGAAGCCCCATGTGGGCACCGACCTGCTGCGGGGGGTCATCACCTCCATCCGCAAAGAGATCGAATCCCTGGGCGGTGAGGTGCATTTCAACACGGCCCTCACCGGTCTGGAACAGAAAAACGGACACATTACCGGAATTTTCACAACGGATGGTTCCTTTGCCTGCGAAGCACTGGTGTTTGCGGTGGGCCACTCGGCCCGCGATACCTTTGCCATGCTCATGGACAGCGGCCTTGTGCTGGAGTGCAAGCCCTTCAGCGTGGGCTTCCGCGCAGAGCATCTGCAGAGCGAGATCGAAAAGAGCCTGTATCACGAGGCGGCAGGCCACCCGGCCCTGCCCCGCGGCGAATACCAGCTGTCCCAGCATGTGGGGGAGCGGTGCGTGTATACCTTCTGCATGTGCCCCGGCGGGCAGGTGGTGGCCTCGGCCAGTGAGGAAGGCCGTGTGGTGACCAACGGCATGAGCTACCATGCCCGCAGCGGCAAAAATGCAAACGCCGCCGTGGTGGTGAGCGTGAACGGCACCGACTTTGCAAACGACCCCCGGCAGGCCATCGCGTTCCAGCGGGAGCTGGAAGCAAAGGCCTACGCGGCAGGCCATGCGGCCGGGCCTTACGCCGCCCCGGCCGAGAACATCCGGAGCTTTCTGGAAGGGCAGGGGCAGCTGCACATCGGCAGCGTGGAACCGACCTACGACCGCGGCGTGACCGCAGCCGACCTGGGCAGCCTGCTGCCTGCGGAGCTGGCCGACACCCTGCGGGCCGGTCTGCGTGCCTATGAGCACAAGATCGCGGGCTACACCGCACCGGATGCCATCCTCACCGGTCTGGAGACCCGCACCAGCAGCCCGGTGCGGCTGAAGCGGGAAGAGAACTTCGAGTGCACCCAGCTGGCAGGGCTTTACCCCTGCGGCGAGGGCGCGGGATATGCGGGCGGCATCATGAGCGCCGCCGTGGATGGCCTGCGGGTGGCCCGCGCCATCATCAGCCGGTATGCACCGGCAGAAGGGTGAGAAGAATTTGATGAACGATCGTGAAAACGACAACCGGATCAAGGACGAGGGCCGTCAGGTGCAGCAGGAGCTGGAGGACCAGCTGCGCGCCCTTGGCGACACCATGACCGACGCCTTTGCCCATGGCTTTGAGGGCCGGGGCATGGACATCGGTGACCGGGCCTGGGATGTGGGAAAAGCAGCCGTCCATGCGGCCAACTTCGGCATCTCGGAAGCGGGAAAAGCCCTCCGGAACGAATACTACAAAGCCCAGCAGGAGGCACAGAAAACCGGGCCCCGGAACGCGGGCGGGATGCCCCAGTGGGCCAGACAGATCTTTGGCCTGAAAGGGGAGCAGACCCCCGTAGACCTGCTGCGTGCAGACGGCAAAAAGCGCCAGAACGGCGGTGCAGCCCTGCTGGCCGTGGGCATCACCTTTGCGGTGATCTTCGGGCTGGGGACGCTGGGCTGCCTCATCGGGCTGGGCACTATTTCGCCGGCTGCTTTGGGTGACGTTGTGGTGTCGGCTACTGAGGGCGGCGGCATCCTGATGACGGGCACGGACTACGTTATGAACACCGCCTACAACGTGCTGGGCATCGTCAGCAGCGTGCTGGGCCTTGCCACGGCGGGCTTTGGCTGGATGACGGCCTGTGGTGCAGCCCGGATGAAGGCGGGCAGACAGATGGGCCAGTTTGCCGACTACGCCGACAGCGTGGACTACCATAAGGGCCTGCCTGTTTCGATGCTGGCCGACCTCGTCCACCAGAACCGGAAAAAAATGCTGAAGAAGCTGCAAAAGTACATCCGCAAAGGCTGGCTGAACGGCTGGCTGGATGAAAAAACGCAAACACTCTATCTGACGGCGGAGGATTACCGCGCCGCCCAGGAAACGGCGGCTGCACCCCAGGCACAGCCGCAGCCGGAACCGGCTCCGGAGCAGCGCGAGGAAACGCCTCTCAATCTGGAAACGGCCCGCCGCTTTGCCGCTGTGCTGGAACAGGAAAAGCAGCTCATGCAGGACGCGCAGGGCGTGGAGGAGCTGGCCCACATGCAGAAGACCACCGAGGCCATCTGCGACTGGCTGGAAGCCCACCCGGAGAGCCTGCCCAAGGCCCGCCGCTTTGCGGAATATTATATCCCCACCACCCTCAAGCTGCTGCACACCTACAACGATGTGCAGGGTCAGAAGGGCGAGAATGCCGAGACCATCCGCCGGGATATCGCGGGCATCCTGCACACCCTCAACCAGGCGTATGACACCCTTTACAACACGCTGCTCTCGGATATGGCCATGGATGTCTCCTCGGAGATCGCGGCGCTGCAGGGGATGCTGGCCAACGACGGCCTGACGGGAGGGGACTTTCAATGACCTACCGTGCATGGGAGCTCAAGCCGCTGGACCGCGCGGCCCTGAAGGAGCTGACGCAGGCCATCGCCGAGCAGGCCGTGGAAGAACTGGAACAGCAGGCTATGGAAGAAGAACCCTGGTCTGACGCAAAATACAGCAGCGTGCTTTCCGCCCAGCAGAAGGAGAACGCCCTGCTGGCGGGCATCCTGACCGCCCGGGGCATCACCGACCCTGCCGAAGCCCTCACCCTGCTGGCCGGGGAGGAAGATCTCAGCGACCCGTTTTTGCTGACGGATATGAAAAAAGCCTGCGAGTGCATCTGGCAGGCCATCGACAACGGCGAGACCATCGTGGTCTTTGGCGATTACGACGTGGACGGCGTGACCGCCACGGCCCTGCTCTACCAGCACCTCAAGGGTATGGGGGCCATGGTCAAATGCATGCTGCCCAGCCGCGAGGGCGACGGCTACGGCCTTTCCCGCAACGCCATCCAGTCCATCCACGACAAGGGCTATCAGCTCATCGTGACCGTGGACAACGGCATCTCTGCTGTGGAAGAAGCGGAGTTTGCCGCAGAACTGGGCATCGACCTCATCATCACCGACCACCATCTGCCGCCGGAAACGCTGCCCAAAGCCGTTGCTGTGGTGGACCCCCGCCGGCTGGACGACACCAGCCCCTTCAAGGGCCTGTGCGGCGCGGGTGTGGCTTTCAAGCTGTGCGCCGCGCTGGACGGCTGCCCGCCGGAAGAAATGCTGGATTACTGCGGCGACCTTGCCGCCGTGGGCACTGTGGCCGACGTGATGCCGCTGACCGGCGAGAACCGCACGCTGGTAAAATCCGGCCTGCGCCAGCTGCAGAACACCGACCGCCCGGGCCTGGAAGCTCTGCTGGAAGAAGTGGGCCTTGCGGGCCGCCCCATCACGGCCGAGAACATCAGCTATGCCATCGCGCCCCGCATCAATGCGGCGGGCCGCATGGACAGCGCTGTCACGGCCCTGCAGCTGGTGCTGTGCGAGGACCCGGACCGGGCCGAAGAACTGGCCCATAAGCTGAACGAGATCAACATCAAGCGGCAGGAAACGGAACTGGAGATCTTCAAGGCCGCGCAGGTGCTGCTGGAACAACAGCCCGAACGGCTGGAAGACCGGGTGATGCTGCTGTGGGGCCGCGACTGGCACCCCGGCGTCATCGGCATCGTGGCGTCCCGGCTGGTGGAGCGCACCGGCCGCCCGGTGATCGTGGTCACGGTGGACGAGCATGGCGAGTGCAAGGGCAGCGGCCGCAGCGTGCCGGGCTTCAACCTGCACGCCTGCATCGGCTCCTGCGCCGACCTGCTCATCCGTTATGGCGGCCACGCCATGGCAGCGGGCCTTTCGGTGCGGGAAGAAAATCTGCCCGAGCTGCGTCGCCGCCTGAACGAGTGGGCCGCCCGGGAATGCCCGGTGCTGCACACCGCCCCGCTGGAATGCGACCTGCCCATCCATCTGGACCGGGTCACGGTGGACAGCGTGCGCCGCATCGACGCGCTGGCCCCCTTCGGGGCCGAGAACCCGACGCCGGTGTTCCTGCTGCAGAGTGCCGTGGTGGATGGAGTCTATCCGGTGTCCGAGGGCAGGCACAGCCGCCTGCGCCTGCGGCAGGGCAATGCCAGCGTATATGCGGTCTGGTTCGGTATGCCGTCGGAACAGCTGCCCTACACCATGGGCGACGTGGTGGATGCCGCGCTGAACCTCTCGGTCTACGAGTCGGCCCGGGGCGCACAGCTTTCCGGCCGCATTTTGGACCTGCACCCGGCGGGCCTTGGCACCAAACTGGCCGAACAGGCAGCCCTTGTGGCCGCCCTGCGCCGCGGCACGCCCCTGACGGCCGAACAGAAAACGCTGATCACGCCCGACCGCAGCCACATCATCACGGTGTACCGTGAGCTGCAGGCCCGCCGCTGGCACGCAGAAGACCTGCAGCCGCTGTGCGCGAAGCTGGGCGAAGAAAATACAGGCAAAACGCTGGTGGCGGTCACGGCCCTGGAACAGGTGGGCCTGATCGCCACGGTGGAAAAGGGTGGGGCAAATTATCTGGAGCTTGTGCCCGCACAGTGCAAGAAAAACCTTGCCGATGCCCCGATCCTGAAATGTTTGGAGGGAATGTAAATGCCAGAGGGAAAGAAAAACGCAGTCCCGGCCCCCGTCCCGGTGCGGGACGAGGACTCCTACTCGGCGAAGACCCATCTGCACCAGCCGGTGCCGGTGCAGGAGACGGCCACCGTCTCGGCCACAGCCCAGCTGGCCGATGCCCCGGAGGGCGCACTGCCTTCTGAGGTGCGGCCCGAGATCGTCACCTGGGACAAGCTGTGCGAGGCCATCAAGGCCAGCGGCCGCTCCTACAATATGGAGATGATCGAAAAGGCCTACAACCTTGCCAACGACGCCCACAAGGGCGTGTGCCGCCGCAGCGGTGAACCTTATATCTGCCACCCGCTGGCCGTGGCCCGGCTGGTGCTGGACCTGGGCATGGACACCGAGAGCATCGCCGCCGCCCTGCTGCATGACGTGGTGGAGGACACCCCCACCACCCTGGCCGACCTGACCGCCGCCTTTGGCGAGGAAGTGGCCCTGCTGGTGGACGGTGTGACCAAGCTGACCAAGATCGAATTCTCCAACATCGAAGAACTGCAGGCCGAAAACCTGCGCAAGATGCTGCTGGCCATGAGCCGCGATGTGCGCGTGATGATCATTAAGCTGTGCGACCGGCTGCACAACATGCGCACCGGTGATGCATGGCCGGAACAGAAGCGCCGCGATAAAGCCCGCGAGACCATGGAGGTGTATGCCCCCATCGCCAACCGTCTGGGCATCCTGAATGTGAAGGAAGAGCTGGAAGACCGCAGCCTGCATTACCTTGACCCTGTGGGCTACGAGGAGATCAGCCGGATGCTCAGTGAGCGTGCAGGCGAGGAGTTCCTTGCAAAGGTGTCCGGTGTGATCGAGCGGCGGCTGGCCGAAAGCGGCATTGAGGGCGCTACCATCAAGCGCCGCGTCAAGAGCATTTACGGCATCTATCGCAAGACCATCATGCAGAACAAGTCCTTTGATGAAATCTACGATATCTATGCGGTGCGTGTCATTCTGGATACGCTGGCCGAGTGCTACAGCACTCTGGGCCTCATCCACGATATGTACCATCCGCTGCCCAACCGCTTCAAGGACTATATCTCCACTCCCAAGCCCAATGGCTACCAGAGCCTGCACACCACCGTCATCGGCCACGAGGGCATCCCCTTTGAGGTGCAGATCCGCACCCGCAAGATGGACGAGCAGGCCGAGTACGGCGTTGCCGCCCACTGGAAGTATAAAGAGGGCC
>ERZ773193.3728-NODE-3728-length-13379-cov-10.992345_pt1 | contig 13379 bp, 14 predicted proteins | sample MGYA00511110_ERZ773193 | MGnify/ENA primary metagenome ERZ773193 (study PRJEB29015, sample SAMEA2737784) | human gut metagenome | biome: human gut; feature: human-associated habitat; material: faeces | place: China | collected 2012 ...
CCAACGCCGGCGGCGTGGCTACCTCCGGTCTGGAGATGAGCCAGAACTCCGAGCGCCTGAGCTGGACCTTCGAGGAAGTGGATGCCAAGCTGAAGGGCATCATGGAGGGCATCTTCCACGCTTCCTATGACGCATCTGTGGCTGCCGGTTCCGAGGGCAACCTGATGGTCGGTGCAAACTGCGCTGGCTTCCTGAAGGTTGCTACCGCCATGATGGCACAGGGCATCACCTACTAAGATTTTCTGGTGAGTTAAACCGCGAGGGCCGATTCTGTTATGTGCAGGGTCGGCCCTCGTTTTGTTTGTGCGCTCTGTTTTAATGTAAAAGATAAAAGCAGTCCCCCGCGGTCGGTAAGGCCGTGGGGGACTGTTGCGTTGTGAAGCGTGGGCTACCGTCTGCTTCAACTTCTGCACCTCCGGCACCGACCACATTTTTGTACCGTTCTCCGACTCCTCTAAAAACAAAAATCCCGCAGAATCCGGCGAGTCTTCGTCGAATTCTGCGGGTTCTACCGCGTTGCGGTTGGTGGAGGCGATGGGAGTCGAACAAGCAAAATTTCCGCATGTCAACGTTATATATTTCCGAATTCATAGGAATCAAGCCACTTTTTACAGCACATGTCATTTGCTGACGTGGTCACTCGCATAGTCGTGCAAATAAAAGCGGGTTGCAAAGTGGGTTTATTTTTTCAGGACTTTTTGCAGTTTATCTTCGAGAAATTGCGCAGTCTGTTCTTTTTCTCCCTGCAACAAATGCGCATAGACTCCGTAAGTGTCCATTTGTCGGGAATGTCCCACCAACGATTTCACGGTTCCTTCTGGGAGAGTCTTTGCAAGTGACACAAAGGTGTGCCGCAGATTATAGGGCGGCACATAATCGATATCGTTTGCTTCGCAGTACCGTTTCCAGCAATGGCGATAAGTACTCTCGGACTGAATATCAAACACGCTCTCCCCTGCTCCTGTGAGAAGGCGTTGGTTTGCAAGGACCCCTGCGGCGGTTCCGGTAAGCACGAATGACCGCAGCGCATTCTCATTTTTGCCCTGCGTTTCTTCGCCGTGAATATTGATTGCGCGGCGCACACGCACCTGTCCGCCCTGAATGTCCTCCCAGCGCAGACCGATCAGCTCGCCGGGGCGCAGGCCGGTAACAGCGCTGAACCGGTAGGCATTGACATAAGGATCCGGCACACGCTTTCCCCTCCAGAGTGTCGTGTCGATGATGAACAGCGTCCGCAGCGCTTTTGGCTGAAGAATCTCTTTTTCTTTGCTTCTGGCAGCTTTTGGCACATGGAGCGATTCTGGAAAGAGCGTTGACACCTTGTTCAGGCGCAGCCATTTGCAGAAGTTCCGCAGATCGCAGCACAGACTGGTGAGAGTCTTTTTGCTCAGGCCACTGGAATACGCCCGGTTCACGACGGTCTGCAGCTGCTGCTCCGTCAGGTCTTCGACCCGCTTTTTCCCGATTGCAGGCAGTACCCAGTTCTTCCACCGACTTTCGATTGGCAGCCAATTGGAACTGCTGGTGGTCTGCTTGATTCCCGAGACCCACTCAGGGTAGGCATTTTCGACCAGAATGCGGGTGTTCACTACCCCTTCATCCAGCCATGCGTCCGCTTTGCGGTTCGCTTCCCGCTGGCCGGTGCGCCCCGGCTTGGCGCTGGTAAAGGTCCGGCGCACGCCGTCCTTCTGCACCTTGATCTGCCAGCGCTGCTGGTTCGGCAGCCAAATGGCCGTATTGGTTCGCAGTCCCATAATAAAATACACCTCCAAAAGGGTACACTTTGACAAGCCTGCCCGGAGGTGGTATCATAGTCTATACAGAGGCTTCAATTCTGTACAGAACTGCATCATCCTTCGGGTAAGCGGTTCTGGAACCTCCTTCGGTGCTGGTAACACCGGAGGAGGTTTTTCTTTTTATTCCGCTATTTCTTCATCTTCATCATCTGCCGCATCTGGGTTCTCAGACACATGCGTGATAGAAAGGCTTTGACGATACTGTTCTGCCAGCGCTGTTCTCTTAAACTCAGCGGTAGGAGCGATTTCACCTACCAGCTTTTCGATATCATCCAGCGACACACGGAAGAACTCCTTGCGCAGATTCACCTTGTTCACTCGCTGATCGTTCAGGATGTGGTGCAGTTTAGTTTCCAGGCTGACCGCATCGTCGGAGAAAATCATCGAATGGACATCGAACGGGAACGGCACGCTTGCGCTGCCAAGCTCATTCACACGATCCATGGGCTCCAAACGACGAGTCATGCCGATTTTAAACACATTCTCACCAAACGATCCAATGTTGCTGATAACATACACATTACCGGCCTTACCGTTCTGCAGCTGAACAATTTTATCACGCTGCTCAGCCACCGCGCCCAGCTGACGCTGCAGTTCTTCAATGCGTGCTTGAAGCAGCTTTGTCTTTTCATCATCTGCAGACTGCATCTGTTCTGTCAACTGACTGATCTGGTCGTGATACTTGCTTTCTTCCTTTTCAATCTGCTTGCGCTGGCGTTCCAGCTCGCGGCGTTCCTCGGCTTCCTGCCGCATCTGTTCACGGATAGCACGCTGCTCCTCACGGGCGCGCTCTTTCTGAACATAGTATTCATACTCGATTTTAACGGCTTCCTGAAAATAATAATCCAGCTCACCAATAAACTTCTTGACCGTGGGAGCAATGCTCTGGTTGCCATCCGCCGCAATTACATAATATTTGTTGGTAATCGTTTTAATATCGTTCAGCGCATCATCCAGCTTGCCAAAGCTGATATTATTCAGTACATTCTGCAACTCTGCCGACAGCGCAATGACCATCAGTCGGTAGATTGTGATGTTGGCCTTTGTTGTGTAACGGTCTTTGTATTTTTCAAAGGTCGCCTGGATGTTCTTTTCGTTTTCTCTATACCGCTTCCGCAGTTCCTTCATGTCCAGACACTGGAGCGTAAGGGTCACGGTGGGCTGCATCAGGGCATCCGCATCCTTCAGCAAGTCATCCACAGAGGGCAACTCGTTTTCTGTGCCGAATGCTTCGCTGGCGTGCTGGATTGCTTTAATCAACTCTTTGCTTCGACGCACTCTTTGCAAGGCGTTGTCAGAACTTTTTAAGGCTTTTGATTCACTGTCCTTTGCTTGGTGCAGCTTTTCTGTCTGTACCAGGTTCTGTTCTTGAAGTCGGAGATTTTGCGTGGTAAGCTCAGCATTCTCAGCTTTTGCCTTTGCGATACCAGCCTCTTTGGCTTCCGCAGAGATTTTATCAAACAACGCCTGCTGATCAGAAAGTTTTGTATTCAAATCAGCCAGTTTGCTCTGCAGCACCGCCTGCTCCTGCTCCATTCTGACAGTGGATGCACAGTTCGCACACAACCCATCCGTCAGCTTCAGGAAAAATCCTTTTCTGCCGCATCGAGTACATTTAGGCATTTTCCAATTCCTCCTCGGTTAATTCCTCAGTATCTTTATAATAGTAGTAAGCTCGCCGGACATATTCTTCTGTGGTGTCCAGCAGCTCCGCGATTTCGCAGGCGTCTCGCCCTTGCTTTAACATCGCAAACAGTTGTTGCTTTGGTATTGCATGGCGAATATACCAGTGGTCTGCCCGTACCTCATGACGCTCGATAATGTCAAACGGCATTTTTATTGAATAAAATCCACCATATAGACAGTGGCCCAGTTCGTGCCCAATACGAGCCTGTTCTTCCGCATATGTATAAGAACGTGAATTGTCCAGCCCAATGAAGCACTGCCCACATATCTCTGTGGACATACTGCCAGTAATGGGCAATGGACGATGCAAAATCTCCACATTGTTTTCGGACGCAACTTTATAAAAGTCAGCCCTTGTTCCCATTTGCATCCCGCTCCTTTATGAACCGGACGAATTGCTTTACTTCCTCGTACTGAGCGTCCGTAACCGGTCCACCGCCAAAAAGCGCAAATTTAATATCATCATCTGTGACCCCGTCGCCTTGTGCGGCGGGGCCTTTCTGTTCGCCTATCAAGTTATTCACCGACACCCCAAAATAGGCTGCCACCTTAGAAAGAGTGTCACCGGAAGGTGTCGCGCCTGTATTTTTCCATTTTGTCACTGTGGAGTTGCTCAAACCGATTTCTTTAGCCGCTCGGCTGCAGCTCACGCCCTTTTTCTGGCACAACTCATTGTAAAGGTCATAAAACACAATTTTCAACGCTCCTTTTTGTGCAGAGCGACAAAACTAACCAAATTCAGATTTTTCCATTGACTTTCTAACCAAATTCAGATATCATAGTGTCACAGTTGAATCTGGTTAGCAAACAAAGCCCGGAAACAACTGAATGGCTCAGGCTAGAATTTGCGCTGGATAATTGTTAGCACCATCATCTTACCGCAAATTCTAACCAAAGTCAAGTTTTTATGCTGAAGGAGGTTAGAATTGTATGCCTGCACAATGGACAGGTGAACTTGTTGGGAAAATGCACAACGCTGGCGTCACCGGCAAAGAACTCGCTGCGCAGATGGGCAAAAATCCCAAGTACGTCTCTCAGGTCCTGAACGGTCATTATGCGCCGAAGAAGTCTGAAAGCGAGTTTAACGCTGCGCTTACCGCGATCATCAACGCGCGCAATAAAAAGGAGGCCTAACCATGAAGAAACCTTATCTGAAGCTCCGGCGTCTGTATGAAGATCAGGACCTTCAGCAGGGAGAGCTCGCAGAACTGGCAGGTCTGAAGCCTCGCACGCTGAACAAGCGCCTGAACGAGCCGGAGGATAATGGCAGTTGGGAAATCAAAGAGATCACCGCCATCTGCCGGGTGCTGCACATCCCGCAGGAGAAGATCGGGGAGTATTTCTTCCCCGCTGTTGAGAAAGGAGAAACCGCATGAGAATCAAATCCACCGTTTACCAGTGGCTGGCCATGGCCTGCTTTGCCGTGGGCATGGTCTTTGCCTGCGGCGTCGAGGGCGCTGCCACCGACCAGAGTATGGTCAGCTGCTTCATCACGTCCATGGTGCTCATTCTGGCCGCGCTGCTGTTCATGCGGCTGTCTTTTGTGGCCGAGGACCGGGAGCGCAGACAGCGCAAGGTCCACAAGCAGCCCCGCAATACCATCAAGAGCGGTAGGAAGGCGGGGTAATATGGCGCGCAACGGTATGGCGTACACCCGCGTCTGTGTTGACTGCGGAATGGTAATGCACAACGTCCATTACGCAAAAATGCGCTGTCCTGCCTGCCAGAAAGAGCACCACAGGATACAGACCGCCAAGTGGTGGGCACGGAAGAACGAAGGAGTCCGGTCTACTAAGCCGAAGCCGGCCGAACCCGTCAAGACGGCGGAAGATCGAGAGGCCGAGTTCCGGGCTGACTGCCGTGCCGCGGACAAGCTGGGCATATCCTACGGCAAGTACATGCTGCAGAAGATGCAGACAAACAAAAAGCCCGCCGGTGTTGGCGCACCGACGAGCTGCAAGGGATGATGGTTTGAACGACTCCATCACCCCGAAGGATAACATACTTTGGAGGTTTTTACAAGTATGAAAGGTATCTTGATTGAGCCGGGCAAGGCCCCGGAACCGGCAAATCTGCCGGATACTCTCTCCGCCATGGAGTCCCGTTTGGGCGGCACGGTGGAGCACTACATCTTCCCGCGCACCCCGGCGGTGCTGTTCTTCCGCACGGCAGGCCAGCCCGTCAACCGCGTTGTGCGCGGCCAGCCTCTTTGCGGCACCATCTTCTGCTACGGCTGGCGCGGCGGTGACATCAAACCGCTGTCCGGCGCTCTGCTCACCGAGATGCTCGACCGCCTGAAGGACACGGAGGTGCGAGTATGACCACCTACATCTGCAAATGCGGGCAGCGGGTGCAGAAATCCAGCAATGCCGACAACACCGGCAATCGTCTAGAAGGATACGGCCCGGGACATGAATGCTATGGCTGTCCCTACGCCATGCCGTGGGGCGGCAACAAGTGGGACGAGGCTGCCAAGCGTTTCGTGCAGGATATTAAGGGGTACGAATGTCGGACGAGCAGAACGCTCTCATATGACTCCCACTTTATCGGCTCGACCAAAGACAAATGCACCTGCTCTGTGGTAAGCCTGGATTTCGACTTTCTGGAACAGATCAGTGCATGGGTCAAAGATACTTTCCCGCTGGGCGAAATCACCGGCAACTTTTCTCGAGACGAGATTCGCCCCACTGATTACTCCCACAATGGCCGCTACTGCTGTACATTCGTCTGCGCTTCCAACAAAAAGGGCATTGCTGCCAAGGCAGCTTTGTTCGCCCGGTTCTTTAACCCGGACGGCAGCCGCAAGGACATAACCCCACAGCAGGAGATGGAAAAAATCCTGGCTGACATTGAAAAAGCAAAGGAGGGCCCCACATGTGCAACTGTCCCGAATGCGGATGCTGCTGCGACTACGGCAGAGTGTGCTGTGCCGAATGCCACGGCGGAAACGCCGACCATCTCGGAGAGCGGGGCGGATGCAAGCGCATCGACCCCCGCGACATCCCTGCAGAACTGCGAATCGGCCCCTGCCGCATCGGCGGGCGGTTCTTCTGTATCAACAGCTGGTGCCATGCAGGACAAGCCCCTAACTACCGTGCCGGATGCAATGCGCCCGGCGTTTGATTATTCCGGCCTGACTGACCAGACCGTGGAGGACCTGCACTTTGCCGAGGACGAATACCGCCACGGCAAACAGATGGCCGAGCGCGGCCTTGTCCACATGGGCAATGCCATTGCCGTGGCTCACGATGCTCTATGTGGAGTTGTCGCACAATGCGACAACTCGAAGCACGGCAATCGTGGAGATGACACTTTCCGGGCATGGTGCGTATCTATCGGCATCACCAAGGATACCGCATACCGGCTGCTGCAGGTCTCGGCACTGCTGGACGGCAGCAGTCCCCGCCAGCAGAAGATCCTGAAGGAGCTGTCTCCCACTCTGCTGTATGCCGTAGCAAAGCCCAGCGCCCCTGCAGAGCTGGTGGAGCAGGTCAAGAATGGTGACATCACCACCAACAAGCAGTATCAGGAAGCCATGGCCCAGATCAAGGCCGAGAAGGACCGTGCCGCTGCTGCCGAAGCCCGGGAGGAAGAGGCGTGGAACATGGTAAGCAAGGCGCAGGATGAAGCCCAGACTGCCAAAAACGACTTGGATGCCGCCCTTGCGGATGTGCAGGGGCTGGACGAGGAAAATGCCCGGCTGAAAGCCGAGAAAGAAAAAGCAGAACGGAGCTATAACGAAATGTACGAAAGCCGCATTGCGGCCAACCTCCAGCGCCAGAAGGCCGAAGCCGAGCGCGACAGGGCCGAAGCCCGGGCCAAGGACGCAGAGAACCAGTTGGTTGGTTCCCGGCAGATGGCCGAAGCGGCCAAGCTCCGGGGCGACAAGCTCAAGGCCGAGAACGACGCGCTCAAGAAACAGCCCATCACTGCGGTGGTGGACAAGGAAGAGGTGGAGCGTCAGGCCAGGGAAATGGCCGCCGAGATGACCGCCGACCTGCGGGCACAGCTGGAACAGGCCTCTTCCGGCAGCGAACAAGATGCCCACAGCTCCTATGACAACGTGCTGCTGGCCGACCGTTCTCTCCAGAACATCGGCAAAATGGTGGTCCCGTCCCTCCGCAGGCTTCCGCCTGAACAGCGGGAACAGCTGACCAATATGCTCATTCACACACTCGGACAGATCCAAGGGGAGGTATCCAGATGTCTGTAACCATCACGGCCCTTGAGGCCGAAAACGTCAAGCGCATCAAAGCAGTTGCGCTCACCCCTGCCCCCACTGGGCTCACCCTCGTGGGCGGCAATAACAATCAGGGCAAGACCAGTGTGCTGGATGCCCTTGCCTGGGCCCTGGGCGGCGACCGCTTCCGCCCCAATGCCGCACAGCGGGACTGGGCCGTGGCTCCCGCCCATCTCAAGGTCACCCTTTCCAACGGCGTGATCGTGGAGCGCAAGGGCAAAAACAGCACCCTGACCGTTACCGACCCCACCGGGCGGCGCAGCGGCCAGCAGCTGCTCAATGCCTTTATCGAGCCGCTGGCCCTTGATCTGCCCCGCTTCATGGAAGCATCCGACAAGGAGAAAGCGGACATCCTGCTGCGCATCATCGGCATCGGCACCGAGCTGCACGTCCGGGATCTGGAGATCAAGTCCCTGTATGACAAGCGCACCTTCACCGGCCAGCTGGCCCAGCAGAAAAAGCACTTTGCCGAGGAGCTGATCTACTACCCGGAAGCCCCGGAGGAACCTGTCAGCGCCTCCGACCTCATCCACCAGCAGCAGGAGATCCTCGCCCGCAACGGCGAGAACCAGCGCAAGCGCAATCAATTAGTTCAGCTCACAGATTTGCTTGAACGGCAGAAAAAAGTGGTTGCAGACCTTGAATTTCAGTTGAGCACGGAAAAGCAGCGGCTGACCACGATGCAGGCCGACGTAAAAATCGCCCAGACCTCTGCCGAGAATCTGCAGGACGAATCCACCGCCGAACTGGAAGCCTCCATCCGGAGCATCGAGGAGACCAACCAGAAGGTGCGTGCCAATCTGGAAAAGGCCCGTGCCGAGGACGAGGCTGCCCAGTATGCCAGCGACTACGACAAGCTCACCGAAGCCATCACTCAGAAGCGGGCCGACCGTATGGCCCTGCTGAACGGTGCTGACCTGCCCCTGCCGGAGCTGAGCGTGGAGGACGGTGCCCTTACTTATAAAGGAAAGCACTGGCGGGATATGTCCGGCAGCGATCAGCTGCGGGTGGCTGCCGCCATCGTCCGCCGCCTGAACCCGGACTGCGGTTTTGTACTGCTGGACAAGCTGGAGCAGATGGACATGACCACCCTGACCGAGTTTGGCCGCTGGCTGGAAGCAGAGCACCTGCAGGCCATCGCCACCCGTGTTTCCACCGGCAGCGAGTGCCAGATCATCATCGAAGACGGCATGGTAAAAGATGCCGAGCCGCCTGTCACCGAAAAGCCCCAGCCCAGGAGCTGGACGAAAGGAGCGTTCTAAATGAGCAAGTATGCCATCACCGCCGGAGTGCAGGATACCCCGGTCAAAACCGTGCTGTATGGCCCCGAGGGCATCGGCAAGAGCACCTTTGCCTCCCACTTCCCCGACCCGGTGTTCATCGACACCGAAGGCGGCACAAAGCGGCTGAATGTCAAGCGCCTGCCTCAGCCCACAAGCTGGGCCATGCTGCTGGACGAGGTGGCCGAGGTGCGCAGGGGGAACATCCCCTGCGGCACGCTGGTCATCGACACCGCCGACTGGGCCGAACGGCTGGCCATTGATGCCGTCTGTGCCAAGGCCAAGGTAGACGGGCTGGAGGGCTTTGGCTACGGCAAAGGCTACACCTACCTGAAGGAGGAGTTCGGCAAGCTGCTGGACGCGCTGGAAGAGGTGCTGAACACAGGGCACAACGTTCTGATCCTTGCCCACGCGTCCATCACAAAGTTCGAACAGCCGGATGCGGCGGGCAGCTACGACCGCTGGACCATGAAGACCACCAAGCAGGTGGAGCCGCTGATCCGGGAGTGGTGCGACATGCTGCTGTTCGTCAACTACCAGACCGTGGTGGAAAAGAGCAGCAGCGCCCCCAACGCAAAAAACAAGGTCACCGGCGGCCGCCGGGTGATGTACACAGCGCATCACCCCTGCTGGGATGCAAAAAACCGCTTTGACCTGCCGGAGGAAGTACCCTTTGACTATGCCAGCATTGCCGCCTGCATCCCCGGCGCAATGTCTGCACAGGCACCAAAACCGGAACCGCAGCCGCGTTCCCAGCCGGAAGCCGACATCCTGCCCAGCCCGCAGCAGGAAGCAAAGCCGGTGGCTCAGCCGCAGCCCGCACCGCTGCAGGAAAGCTCTGAGAAAAATGTTCTGCTCAGTCTGAACGTGCCGGAAAAGCTGGCCGCTCTGATGAGCGCCAACAAGGTCAGCTGTGAAGAGCTGCAGGGCGTTGTGGGCAAACGGGGCTATTTCCCGGAGGATATGCCCATCAAGGACTACCCCGCTGACTTTGTGGAGGGCTGTCTGATCGCCGCATGGCCGCAGGTGTTCCAGATGGTGCTGGATAACCGTGATATCCCGTTTTAACAGGCTCCCTCACGGAGGGAGCTGGCACGTGTAAGCGTGACTGAAGGAGTTTTATAATAAAGGAGTAATTACTTATGAACGAAATGAACACCACCGACCGCGCCCTGAGCTGGGACGACGAAGTTACCAACGAGCAGCAGGAGTTCGTGCTCCTGCCCGAGGGCGAGTATGCCTTTGAGGTCACCGGCATGGAGCGTGCCCGCTTTGAGGGCAGCGCAAAGCTCCCGCCCTGCTCCATGGCAAAGCTGACCCTGAAGATCTTCGGCGGGGCCAAGGGCGATGCCACCGTCACCGACCGCCTGTATCTGCACACCAAGACCCAGGGTCTGCTGGGTGCTTTTTTCGAGAGCATCGGCCAGTGCAAGCGCGGTGAGACCTTCCGCCCCCGCTGGAACGAGGTGGTGGGTGCCCGGGGCTGGTGCCGTCTGGGCATCCGGGAGTACACCAAGCAGAGCGGCCCCAACGCAGGTAAGACCGGCCAGAGCAATGAGGTCACTCGCTTCCTGCCGCCGCCGGAACCTAAGGCCGCACCCGCTCAGGGCTGGACACAGGGGGCATTCTGATGGCGAACATCCAATCCCTGCGCCCCTATCAGCAGGCCGCCCGGGACAGCATCCACGCCCAGTGGGAGCAGGGCCGTCTGCGCACGTTGCTGGTGCTGCCCACCGGAACCGGCAAGACCATCGTATTCGCCTCCGTTGCCGCTGATCAGGTGCGTGCCGGGGACCGGGTGCTCATCCTGGCCCACCGGGGAGAGCTGCTGGAACAGGCAGCTGACAAGCTCCAGCGTTCCACCGGCCTTGTCAGCGCCGTGGAAAAGGCAGAGTCCACCTGCCTGAACAGCTGGTTCAGGGTGGTGGTGGGCAGCGTGCAGACCCTGCAGCGCTCCGCTCGGCTGGAACGCTTTCCCCGGGACTACTTCGGCACCATCATCATTGACGAGGCCCACCACGCCATCACCGACGGCTACCGCCGCATCCTGGACTACTTCGAGAGTGCAAAGGTGCTGGGTGTGACCGCCACCCCTGACCGCGGCGACATGCGGAATCTGGGCGAGGTGTTCGACAGCCTGGCCTATGAGTACAAGCTGACCGATGCCACCAAAGAGGGCTATCTGTGCAAAATCATGGCCCAGACCATTCCCCTGCAGCTGGACATCTCCGAAGTTGGCTTCACCAGCGGCGACTATTCGCTGGGGCAGCTGGGCACAGCGCTGGACCCATATCTGGAGCAGATCGCCGCTGAGATGGCACAGCGGTGCAAAGGCCGCAAGACGGTGGTGTTCCTTCCCCTCATCAAAACCAGCCAGAAGTTCCGGGATCTGCTCAATGCCAAGGGGTTCCGGGCCGCCGAGGTCAACGGCCAGAGTGCCGACCGAAAGGAAGTGCTTGCCGACTTCGATGCCGGGAAGTATAACGTGCTCTGCAATTCCATGCTGCTCACCGAGGGCTGGGACTGCCCCAGTGTGGACTGCGTTGTGGTGCTGCGGCCCACCAAGGTGCGCAGCCTGTACAGCCAGATGGTGGGGCGCGGCACACGTCTGGCCGAGGGCAAGACCGACCTGCTGCTCCTCGACTTTTTGTGGATGACCGACAAGCATGAGCTCTGCCGCCCGGCAGACCTTGTGTGCGAGGACAGGGCCGTGGCCCGTCAGATGACCGAAAACCTTGCCGGGACCGGCTGTCCTGAGGACATCGAGGAAGCCGCCGCCCAGGCCAGCGAGGACGTGGTGGCCCAGAGAGAGGAAGCCCTTGCAAAGCAGCTGGCTGAACAGCGCCGGAAGAAGGCAAAGCTGGTGGACCCGCTCCAATACGAAATGAGCATTCAGGCCGAGGACCTGTCCGGCTATGTACCGGCTTTTGGATGGGAAGCCGGACCGCCCACCGAACAGCAGACCGCAGCCCTCGAAAAGCTGGGCATTCTGCCGGATGCGGTGGAGTCGGCAGGCAAGGCCAGCCTTTTGCTGGACCGGCTGCACAAGCGCCGGGATGAAGGCCTCACCACACCTAAACAGATCCGCTGTCTGGAGAAATACGGCTTCCAGCATGTGGGTACATGGAGTTTTGAGCAGGCCAAACACATGATCGACCGCATTGCGGCCCAGGGCTGGCGGAGCGTGCCCAAGGGTGTTACCCCAAGCACCTATACGCCGCCCACCCCACCTGAAACGCCCGCATGGGATGTATGGTAACGCAGATGAATGATGAGATCGAACTCAAAGAAGCATTGGACTTCATTTCCCCGGCCTCCCTGACTTATGAGGAATGGACGATGGTGGGCATGGGCCTCAAGGAAGCGGGCCTGCCCGTCACCGTCTGGGAAGCATGGAGCGCCCGGGACGGGGGCCGCTACCACAAGGGTGAGTGTGCCCGGAAGTGGGAGAGCTTTCACGGCAGCACAAAGCCTGTCACCGAGAGCAGCATTTTCCAGCTGGCCTACAGCCACGGATGGAGCGGCCCCGCAGGACACGCGCTGGACTGGGGCGACGAGCTCACCACCGGCTCCTCCAGAACGGAGGGGCAGCTGGTGGACCCCCGGTGGGTGGAATCCCACGATCTGGCTCTGCCTGAGCAGTGGGACCCAGTTGACCAGCTCAGGCGCTACCTGCAGGCCCTCTTTGAGCAGGACGAGCACGTGGCCTATGTGACCGAGAGCTTCATGGCCGACGACCGCCGCCGCCCCACCAGAGGCTGCTGGGACCGCACCGCAGGCCAGCTCATCGCAGAGCTGGACACCTGCGGCGGGGACATCGGCAAGGTGGTGGGCGACTGCGACCCCGAGGTGGGCGCGTGGATCTGCTTCAACCCGGTGGACGGAACGGGCCGCAAGGATGCCAACATCACCGCCTACCGCTACGCTCTGGTGGAATGCGACAACATGGATCTGGGCAGGCAGCAGGCCATCATCAAACAGCTGGAGCTGCCCTGTGCCGCCCTGGTCTACTCCGGCGGCAAGAGCGTCCACGCCATCGTCAAGGTGGATGCCCCGGATTACACCGAATACCGCAAGCGGGTGGATTACCTCTATGCCGCCTGCCAGAAGAATGGTCTGACCCTCGACCAGCAGAACCGCAACCCCAGCCGCCTTTCCCGGATGCCCGGCATCCTGCGCGGCAGTCAGCGGCAGACCCTGCTGGAGACCAACATCGGCAAAAGCTGCTGGGACGAGTGGCGGGACTGGCTGGAAGCCGAGACCGATGAGCTGCCTGAAACCGAAAGTCTGGCTGACGACTGGGACGACCTGCCGCCGCTGGCCGATGCCCTCATCACCGGGGTACTGCGCAAGGGTCACAAGATGCTGCTGGCAGGC
>ERZ773193.3731-NODE-3731-length-13375-cov-26.244369_pt1 | contig 13375 bp, 10 predicted proteins | sample MGYA00511110_ERZ773193 | MGnify/ENA primary metagenome ERZ773193 (study PRJEB29015, sample SAMEA2737784) | human gut metagenome | biome: human gut; feature: human-associated habitat; material: faeces | place: China | collected 2012 ...
GCTATTGCTTGCCAAAGGATACCAAGCAGCTCCTGGCAAACTATGCCGATGTTCCTGAGAACCTGATAGAGGCAATCGTAGAGAGCAATCGTACCCGTAAGGACTATATTGCTGATGCCGTACTCCAGAAGGCAGGCTATTATAACGAGAATAGTACTTTCGATGCCAGCAAGGAACATAACTGCGTGATTGGTGTCTATCGCTTGACCATGAAATCAAACAGCGATAATTTCCGCCAGTCAGCCATCCAAGGCATCATGAAGCGTATCAAGGCAAAGGGTGCAGAGGTAGTCATCTATGAGCCAACATTGGAAGATGGAACTACATTCTTTGGTAGCAAGGTAGTAAATGATATGGATACCTTCAAGAAGCAGAGTCAGGCAATTATCGCCAACCGCTATGATGCCTGCCTGGATGATGTAAAGGAGAAGGTATATACTAGAGATATTTTTCGAAGAGACTAGGATTTAGTGATTAGTGATTAAGAGTTAGTGATTACAGATTGCATTTTGCTAATCAATCACTAATCACTACAAAATAATCAATAATAAAATGGTACAATATAATATAGATTTAACGGGCAAGACAATTCTCGTTACTGGTGCAGCCGGATTTATCGGTAGTAATCTTGTAAAGCGTTTGTTTAATGATGTGGAGAACATCAAGATAATTGGTATTGATAGCATTACAGATTACTATGATGTGAATATCAAATATGAGCGTCTGAAGGAAATTGAGGCAATGGGTAAGGATTGGACTTTTGTTCATGACTCTATTGCCAATAAGGAGATTATCGAGAAAATCTTCTCGGACAACCAGATTTCTGTGGTTGTAAATCTGGCAGCTCAGGCAGGTGTTCGCTATAGCATCACGAATCCTGATGCTTATATCCAGAGCAACCTTATTGGCTTCTATAATATCCTTGAGGCTTGCCGTCATCACGAAGTAGAACATTTGGTATATGCAAGTTCTAGCAGTGTGTATGGTAGTAATAAGAAGGTTCCATATTCTACAGATGATAAGGTAGATAATCCCGTAAGCCTATATGCTGCTACCAAGAAGAGCAATGAACTGATGGCTCATGCATATTCTAAACTCTATAACATTCCAAGCACTGGCTTGCGCTTCTTTACTGTATATGGTCCAGCTGGTCGTCCTGATATGGCATACTTTGGCTTTACCAACAAGCTAGTAAAGGGTGATACCATCAAGATTTTCAATTATGGTAATTGCAAGCGTGACTTTACTTATGTGGATGACATCGTGGAGGGTATTATGAGAGTAATGCAGCATGCCCCAGAGAAGCAGAATGGTGAGGACGGTTTGCCTATCCCTCCATATAAGGTATACAATATCGGCAACTCTCATCCAGAAAATCTTTTGGAGTTTGTAAGTATCCTGCAGGAGGAGTTGATTCGTGCTGGTGTGCTGCCTGAGGACTATGACTTTGTGGCACATAAGGAACTTGTACCAATGCAACCAGGCGATGTGCCTGTGACTTATGCTGATACAACACCTTTGGAAGAAGATTTTGGTTACAAGCCATCTACTCCTTTACGTGAGGGATTACGTGCTTTTGCCGAATGGTTTAAGAAATATTATTTGTAAAATATGAATATAATCAAAACTGATATTGAAGGCGTACTCATTATAGAGCCACGCCTCTTCCGTGATGCTCGAGGCTACTTCTTCGAGAGCTTCAGCGAGCGAGAGTTTGAAGAAAAGGTTGCCCCAATCCTGGGACACAGTGTACACTTTTGCCAAGACAATGAGTCTATGAGCAGTTATGGCGTAATGCGAGGCCTGCACTTCCAGCGTCCTCCTTATACCCAGAGCAAGCTGGTACGCTGCGTAAAAGGTAGAGTACTCGATGTAGCAGTAGATATCCGCAAGGGCTCACCGACCTATGGCAAGCATGTGGCAGTAGAGCTGACGGAAGATAACCATGTCCAGTTCTTCATTCCAAAGGGCTTTGCCCATGGTTTTGCCGTTCTCTCAGAAACAGCCGTCTTCCAGTACAAGTGTGACAACTTCTATCATCCAGAGGCAGATGGAGGTATTTCTATCCTTGATGATAGCCTCGGTATTAATTGGAAGATACCTACAGAACATGCCAATCTCTCAGAGAAAGATACGAAGCATGCAATGTTGAAGGACTTCGATTCTCCATTCGATATCAACGTAGATTTATACTAACACGAACCATACAAATGACTCTCTTAGTTGCTTGGGCAGGAATTCAAACAAGAGGAAGGGACAAGAAAATTATAGGTTCCCTTTATATAGCAGCCGATAGTCGTTATTCATGGGGGGATGGAAAATGGAATTATGACATGGGTAAGAAAGTTTTTGCTTGTTATAATTTTCCTGATGCCTTTGCTTTATGCGGAAAGGTTATGTTTCCTGCTTTTATTTTATCTTCTTTGGTTACTCTAAAAGATAGAGGCGTATTCTTTGCCCATAAAGATGATGAAAAAGCAAAGGTTAGTAAGGTTACAGGTTATATAAAATCAGCATTGGCCAATTTTTACACAAAAGACATTGGCACTTTTGAAATTTTGTATATGTTGCGTTGTGATTCAGAACTTTCTTTGTGGAAGTATGTTTATGATAATCAGTTGTTTTGTGAGAAAATAAACTTGCAGAACGAAGAAGGTCATTACTATGTAACAGGGTCTGGAAGAGACACATTTAAAAACATTTATGTCAAACATCTTTCCGATGATAATGCAAATACAAGTCGATACGTATTTCATTGCTTTATTCATACAATCAAGTCTAATCTGGTAGTAGATGTCGGAGGAAAACCTCAGATAATAGCATTGTATGGAAAAGGTAATTCAATAGACATTGGTTATGTTGATGATGGTAAGTTTTATTTGTATGGGAATAAGTGTTTATCTATAGCTAATCATATAGATATAGAGCAGTGGAGAAATGATAACTTTGAATGTTGTGATTCTTTGACTGGAAAGTTATTGCATGAAGCACAACGTCAACCTTTTAAGAAATGGTAAGGCTTCTAATAGTGTAACAGCTAGCACGCCTGATGCTGAGTCAGGAAGTACCGGTGCGACTCCGGTTTAGCCTTTTAATACGATAGCAGTTATGAATAGAGGTTCTGAATGGCGTAAATGGGATTTGCATATACATACCCCAGGAACAGCCAAAAATGATCAATATGAAAACTCAGATGATGTCTGGGAAAAATATATAGATGCCTTGGAAAAATCAGATGTAACAGTGTTTGGTATAACTGATTATTTTTCCATGGACAATTATTATAAAGTATTACAATTTCAAACAGAGGGGAGATTGGATGGTAAGACATTGCTCCCTAATATTGAAATGCGTATAACACCTGTAACAAAGTCTGGTACGGCTATCAACATTCATGCCATTTTTGACCCAACATTGACCAAAGATGAGATAGAACGAGAATTCTTTGGTTCTTTGAAAATGAAAAGCGGCGATGAAACTTATAGTTGTACACGACCACAACTCCTTTCTTTTGGTAGGAAACTGGCGAATGATAATTCTTATCCAGAGAAAGCTGCCATAAAAAAGGCAATAGGTGAATTCATTGTCCCTTTTGAAGAACTTCATGATATTTTAAGCAAGAAGTTCTTTGACAATCGTGTTATTATAGCATTATCAGGAAAGTCACAAGATGGTTTGAGTGGCCTACTGAATTCAGATTGCAACTCACATACATTGCGCCAACAAATAGGTCGAATGGCAGATGTGATATTGTCTTCTAATGCAAAAGATATAGCTTATTTTTTAGGTGAGGGAGTGGATGACAAATGTAAGGTTGTTGATACATATCGTAGTCTCAAGCCTTGCATCATTGGTTCTGATGCTCATTCCTTGGATAAGGTGGGTGTTTTCCCGAATGATAGAATCACTTGGATTAAGGCAGACCCGACTTTTGAAGGTCTTAAACAGATTTTGTTTGAGCCCAAAGAACGAGTGCGCATATCTGACACTATGCCAGATTTTAAATATGATTATAATATTATCGACCATGTAGTGCTGAATACTGCTGGTGTTTGGAATCAAACAGTACCATTTAATCAGAATCTAAATACAATTATAGGAGGACGCTCTACAGGCAAGTCAACCTTGTTGGCGTCCGTGGCTGCTAAATTCCAAGAAATAAAGAATGACGGAAACTATGACTTTATCAAAGGTCTGAGTGATAACGTGCATGTCTTTTGGAGAGATGGACAGGAAGCAGACAACAAGGAGATAGAATATTTCACACAGAATGAGATAGCAAACATCATTTCAAGGAGAGATTCCGATAAGCTCTTCCTCGAAATCCTTACAAGTTTGCCAGAAATGAGGGAAGCGTACGAAAAATATAAGTCTGATGAAGCAGCTAAGTTTGCTTCCATTCAGGCAAAAGTTTCTCTCTTCTTTGAAAAACGCAGACAATACAAGGAAAAGTATGCCTATGTTAAGACTTTGGGGGATAAGGAAGGTATAAAACGAGAAATAGAAAAACTTTCCAAAGAACGTGATTCAATCCAACGTAGACTGACGGACAAGAAAGAACTTCTTGAAAAATACCAAATAGTAGGTAAGGAGATATCTGATTTGCGTACTAAAGAAACAGTGATGCGGCATGATTTAGAATTGTTAAACTTGCTCGGCACTTCAGAATACCTAACTGTCAATCCTGCTGTTTCATGTATAGGATTGACAGAGGAAATTTCACGAAATATTACTGAAGAAGTTCAAAGAACGCTGGCGCAATCCAATGTACGCATTCAGGAATTCATTAAGTCTCTTATTACTAAGAGGGATAATGATTTCAAGGATTTAGCTAGAAAAATTGCAGAGAAACAAAATGATGCAGACTATCAAGAAGGAAAGAAAATATTTGATGAGAACAAATATTTGTCTCATGTCATGGAACAAATATCCTCTCTTTCAGAGCAAATGCTCTTAATAGACAAGGAATCTCAAATGTTAGAAAAGTTGGATAAAGAAGTGAAAACTATAGCATCAGAGCTGCTCAATGAACATTTGTCATATTTGGACATGATGAATTATATAGCCTCTGTGCTGCGAATACAGCATGAAAATATCACATTGTCTGCAGGGTATGAGCTAAGGAAGAATTTAGAGGAAAAATTGAATGAATGCATTTCACTTCGTTCTGCATCAATGAATGCATTGATAGTAAATGTAACTTTCCAATATCAAAAGAAAACTAAAGATTGCATCAAAGAGTGTTTGGCGGATTTGTTAAATAAGTCTTTAAGGGGAGAGATAACATTCAAAAATGGATACGATGTTCAGTCGTTCATTTCTATGATTTTATCAAATAATTGGTTCTCACTATTCTACTGTGTTGACTATGAAGGTGATAGGTTGTCCGATATGTCTCCTGGAAAGCGTTCTTTCGTTGTGTTAAAATTGCTTTTGGATTTTAGCGATAAAAAATGCCCTATATTGATAGACCAACCTGAAGATAACTTGGATAATCGTGCAATTTATAATGAGTTGGTCAAATATATCCGAGAAAAGAAAAAAGAACGCCAAATTATATTGGTTACACATAATCCAAACATTGTTGTTGGTGCAGACTCCGAAGAAGTGATTGTTGCCAATCAGAATGGAAAGAATGCCCCAAATGATAAGGGGATAAAATTCCAATATATTCATGGAAGTTTAGAGCATAGTATGCATCGTAATAGTGATGAGAGTTTACCTATATTATGTAGGTGTGGTATACGAGAACATGTGTGTGATATTCTTGAAGGAGGTGAGAATGCCTTTAGAGATAGAGAAAACAAATATGGATTTTTCAAGATTTAAAGATTATGTCTTCTCAATCAAATAACAACAAGCGAATAGCGAAGAATACGCTGCTTCTTTACTTCCGAATGTTCTTCATCATGGCGGTGACGTTGTATACCAGCCGTGTGGTATTGAAGACACTTGGAGTAGAAGACTTTGGTATATATAATGTAGTGGGTGGAATTGTCGCCATGATGGGAATCCTCAATGGAGCCATGTCTGTATCCACCCAACGGTATCTAACATTTGAATTAGGCAAGGGAGATATGGTAAGGCTTAAGCAAGTCTTTTCCACTTGCTTCTTAATCTATCTCCTGCTATCAGGAATATTTTTGGTATTGGCAGAGACCATAGGACTCTGGTTCTTGAACAACAAACTTGTGATACCAGAAGAAAGAATGGTGGCAGCCAACTGGGTTTACCAATTCTCCATTATCTCCTGCATCAATACCTTGATGGCAAATCCATACAATGCAGTGCTGATAGCCAGGGAAAAGATGAACATATATGCTTATATTAGTATCGTGGAGGTTATCTTAAAACTTGTGATTGTTTACCTATTGCTGATTATTCCATTTGATAGATTGGTCGTCTATGGAGGGTTATTCCTTTGTATGAGTATCATCGTCACAATGATATATCGCATCTATTGTATAAGGCATTATGAGGAGTCTCGTTTCCAATTTTATTGGGATAAGCCCTTGTTGATGCAGTTGATGTCATATTCGGGGTGGAATCTCTTCGGTTCGTTGTCAGGTTTGGTAAAGGGACAGGGCTTGAACATCTTGCTCAATATGTTTTTCAGCCCTGCTGTCAATGCATCACGAGGTATCGCCTATCAGATAAACAATGCCATCACGCAGTTCTTCACGAATTTCTATACGGCAGTTCGACCACAGATAACGAAGTATTATGCACAAAACGACTTGGAGAATATGTTCAAGTTGGTGTTTCGTAGCTCCAAGTTCTCGTTCTATCTGATATTTCTGCTGTCCTTGCCAATCATCATAGAGGCTCCTTATATCATCCAGCTTTGGTTGGGGCAGTTGCCTGATTATGTGGTTCCTTTCACTCGAATGATTGTGCTTATCTCTGCGATTGATTCCATGGCAAGTCCGTTGATGACCACCTGCCATGCTACGGGAAAAATCAAGCTTTATCAATCAGTGGTGGGTACATTGATTATCTGTAATGTGCCTATTTCATATTGCTTGCTTAAGTTCTTGGATTGTAGTCCTAACGCAGTCTTTGCGGTGTCTTTGTTCTTGTCCACAATAGCATTGTTCTTAAGAATATGGATTGTCAAGCATTTGATAAGTAGCTTCCCAGTATGGGGATATATCAAGGATGTATTGTGCCTTTCGGTAGGAATAGCCTTGTTGTCGGCTATTTTGCCAACGGCACTTCATCTTGTATTGAGCACTTCTTTCCTTTCTTGCTGCATCGTGGTAGCTGCTTCTGTTTTGTCAACATTAGGATTTATCTATATCTTGGGCTTGACGCATGGTGAGAAGAAGGCAATAAAAGAAATGATTAATAAAAAACTACATAGATGATACAATTAGCTTCAAAAGATCAGTGTACATCTTGTGGTGCATGCGCCTATGTTTGTCCGAAGAAGTGCATCACCATGAGTGAAAACGAATTGGGCATTATCTATCCTGTCATGGACGATACTGATTGCATCTCATGCAAGCAATGCCAGAAAGTATGCCCAATATTGACACCTTTGGAACCTCATGAAGCCAAGACAGCCTTTGCTGCATGGAGCTGTGATGAGGAAGAACGCCGTACGAGTGCATCAGGTGGCGTTGCTGCTGAGGTTTACAAGGAGGCTTTGAGAGAAGGTTACCACATAGCAGGAGCCAAGCAAAATGAGGATTTTACAGTAACATTGCAAGTTTCTGACCAGAAAGAAGCTATAGAGGGCTTCAAGAATTCCAAGTATGTTTTCAGTTCTGCTTATACTCTCTATCCTGAAATAAAGAATTTGCTTAAGCAAGGTGAGAAAGTGCTTGTGATAGGATTGCCATGTCAGATAGCAGCCTTACGAAGAATATTCCGTGAGCACGAGAACCTCTTGCTAATGGAGGTGGTTTGCCATGGTACAACTCCTCATAGCTATCTCATGCAGCATATCCATGCCTTAGAACATAAAACTGGTGAGAAGGCCGTGAGAATGTCTTTCCGGGATCCAGAAGCATATACATATACATATACATTTACACTGTATAACGCGGAAAATCAACGATTCTATGCGCAACGAACAAAGGACGGAGATACCTATCAGTTTGGTTATCATCGTACGGTAACCTATCGTGAAAATTGTTATCATTGCCATTTCGCAAGAGACAAGCGAATAGCGGATGTAACCTTGAGCGACTACAAGGGATTGGGTAAGATGGCACCATGCAGTCATGATAACACTAAGGTTTCGAGCGTATTGGTGAACACTCCAAGAGGAGAAGCCTTCGTCAAACTTTTGATTGATGCCAACAGAATAGTTGCAGAGGAGCGTCCTGTGAGAGAACCTATAGAAGGTGACTTACAGTTGCGCCAGCCTTCAATCAAAAAGTCAACCCGATTTGATTTTGAAAAGTTGATTGTAAAAAATAAAGGCGACTTTGAGAAAACGATGGATGCAGTGATGATGCTTCATGAGAAAAGAGAAAAAAGGATGAAGATTTTTAATCTTCCACGAAAAGCTGTACGTAAATTAAAACGAATAATTTTAGGAAAATGAAGAAAATAGGAATTATAACCATTCATAATTCTCCCAACTATGGTGCTTGTCTCCAATCGTATGCGCTGTATAAGTATATAGAGCAACAGGGGAATGATGTGGAGATAATAGATTTGCATAGACCGGCAGCTTACGAGGATTATGTACCAAGCAAGAAATATACATGTGCCCGTCCAGTAAAGCGTGGGCATCTTTCCAAGATAAAGGGAATGGTGAAAACGATGTTGGGTATGAAATCAAAGATGAAGTCCTTGTATTCTCCTACAGCTATTAAGAAGTTTGATGCCTTTAATTCTGTTATCAAGCTTTCCAAAGCCTATCGAGGTATAGACGAGCTTTATGCAAATCCGCCAAAATATGACTTGTATATCTCTGGTAGCGACCAACTTTGGAATCCCACGCAGCCATATTGTTTGGAACCATACTTCCTCACTTTTGTGCCAAAGGGAATTGGCAAAAAAATCTCTTTCGCAACAAGTATAGGTATAACAGATCTTCGAGAGAATGAAAAGGCAGATTTCAAGAAATGGCTCAGTTCATACGATGATATTTCTGTTAGGGAGTTTCTGGCACAGGAACTGTTGCAAGGTCTTTTACCTAAGAAAAACATCCATCAAGTAGCTGACCCTACGTTTCTGTTGGAAACAAAAGAATGGAAGTCAATGTCGGTTAAACCACAGCAGCGCAAATACATATTGATGTTTACATTGCAGCATCGACCAGAGATTTTGGAGTATTGCTTGAAGTTGAGTAAGCAAAGCGGTTTGCCATTGATTGCACTTGGTCAAGTTCAACCCGATGTTATAGATGGAAGCTATACTGCTGTAAAGGATGCTGGCCCAAGGGAATTTCTTGGATATATAGAGAATGCAGAAATGGTCATTACTGATTCTTTTCATTGCACGGTATTCTCGCTAATAATGGGTGCAAAGAATTTCTACACTTATATTGCGCCAGACAATCATAGAGGTAGCAGAATCATAGATTTGTTGAGTACTTATGGATTGAAAGACCATCTCTTGGCTACTGCATTGGATGTGCCTTATGATGAATTGGCATTAAAGGCATTGAATCAGATGAGTATTATAGATATAATGATTAAAGAAAGAAATCGGTCATGCGATTTCTTGAACAGATATTTGTAAACGAAGAATAATGAACAATATAGGTAAAGTCCATGACTGCTATGGCTGTGGCGTATGTGCCACGGCATGCGGTCGAAAGATAATAGAGATTGGTCTGAATGAGAATGGCTTTTATGAGCCACATATCACAGACGAAAGTCGATGCACAGAGTGTGGCATTTGTACTGAAGTATGTGCTTATCTGCATGACGACCTTTCTCGCAAAGAGACTGAGATACATCCATACGCAGCATGGAGCAAAGACCACATGGTGAGAAGAAAATGCTCATCGGGTGGTGCAGGTTTTGAAATAGGAAAATATCTCCTTGGACAAGGTTATAAGATTTGTGGTGTACGGTATGATGCCAATAAGAACAGAGCTGAGCATTATATTGCGACAAATGTAGAAGAATTGATTCCTAGTGTAGGTAGTAAATATATTCAAAGCTATACTGTTGACGGATTTAAGGCTATCAATCGTAAGGAAAAATACCTTGTTACCGGTTCTCCTTGTCAAATAGATTCTTTCCGTCGATACATTCGAAAATTCCGTTGTGAAGACAACTTTGTACTGCTTGATTTCTTCTGTCATGGTGTTCCTTCCATGTTGGTTTGGCGGAAATACACCGAGTGGGCAGAGAAGCAAGTGGGTAAAATCACTTATGCTTCTTGGCGCAATAAGTGGACAGGATGGCATGATTCCTGGGCAATGGGCATAGATGGTGAGAAACATGGCGAGAAGATAAATTGGCATGACTCTTACGATATGTTAATAAGGGAAAAAAAAAGTTATATAGAAAGCCGGTTGTCACAAGGTGATATGTTCTATCAGCTTTTTCTTGGTGACTGTTGTCTAGGAAAACAATGCTATGACCATTGTAAGTATAAGTACGACCATTCTTCTGCTGATATACGTATCGGTGACTTATGGGGAAAGACATATATCGACAACGAGGATGGTGTGAGCGGTGCGATTGCTTTTACTGCTAAGGGAAATGAAATCTTGCATTCCATTAATTGTGAGCTGGTGGAGCATCCGTTTGAGGTTGTGGCAGAGGGACAGATGAAGACGATGCCAGAATTTCATCAAGGATATACGAAGTTAACAGGGATATTATCTGAAAAAACTTCTGATATTAATGATGCAATTAGATTTTTGAATGCTTTAAAAAGAAGAAAAAGAAGAAAGCAACAGATTGGCAAATTACTTTGTCATCCTTGCCATTATTCTATAATAGCGATTAAACGAATTTTTCAAAAAATAAAGACATGGTAGGAATAGCTCTTTTTGTTATATTTTCCATATTTCTCTTCAAATCGTTTTATAAGGCATGTGTGGTTATATTGATATGGCAACTTGTTTTTTTACATATTACTATAGGAAATAACTATACTCTTAACAGCTTACTGGGTATTATAGCTATGTTGGCTTGGGTACTAACAGGGCACATTAGTGATATTAAATGGAAATCTATTCCTTTTCGGAAAGGTTATCTTTTGATGTTTTTGTCTTTCATTTTTGCTGGTATTCAAATGAAAATTGGAGGTATGGGTTCATTGCTTAGTACTTTTCTTCTTCCTTTAATTTTTTGGATTTCGAGAGATAAAATAAAGAATTGGACAAGTTTTGTAATTTTAAATCTTTGCATATTCTTAATTCCTATAATATTTATAGGCTTGATTGAACTTGTGTTAGGCTACAATCCTGTTTCTTTATGGCTGGAATTTAATGGAATCATGACTTTTGCAGAAGTTAGAGACGATTATATGCGTTTTGGCTTAACAAGATGTCGTTCATTACTGGCATGGTGCTCTACGTATGGAGTCGTATGCGGATATGCTTTGATTACTCTATTGTTTGCTACATATTATAATATTGTTAGAAATAGGCTTTTCATATATATACTTTCAGCCCTTTTGTTTATAGGTGTGCTGAGTACAGGAACACGTTCGGTTTATCTTTCTTTTGCAATAGGTATGATGCCGATGATTGCTTTTTATTCTTCAAAGCTGAAGTATATTATTGGATTTATAGCAATTTGTATTATTGTTTATCAGAACAATCAAGAATTGTTTGATTCCATTCTTGATAGTTTTATTCATCAAGATGAAGCTGGTGGAAGTAGTACCGAATTGAGAGAACAGCAATTTGCAGCAGCTTATAGATTCTTTATCCAACATCCTTTCTTTGGCAATGGTATAGATTATGTTGTTACTGCTATGGATAAATCTGCTCAATTACTTGGTGCAGAAAGTTGCATTTTTATAATCATGATTGATAGAGGCATATTTGGCTTTATTGCTTATGCCGTATTTAACATTGAGTTAGTATGGATGCTTCTGAAAAAGAGTAGTAACAGACTCTTGATTTTTATTCCTCTTGGCATTTTGATAGGTAAATTAATATCTGCTTTCATTGACATCGGTGAACTTTATCCTATTATGTGGTTAGCAATAATAACACAAATTGTAAAAGAAGGTGTAGAACAAAACTCAAAAAATAACTTAAAATGAAAAAAGTAGGTATAATTACAGTTCACCGTTTGCCTAATTGGGGATCAGTAATGCAGGGATATGCATTACAGCAAGTTATAAAACAGTTAGGCTACAAAAGTGAATGTATTGATTACAAATATCCCAATGAATGGCATATAGAGAGAGGGTCATGGATTCCTGGGAAGGAGAGATTTAAAACAAAATTTGCTCGTCTTTTAGGGTTGCGTGCTCCTCGTTTGCAGAACTTGGTTGATCAATTCATTAATAATGAAATGCAAGTTTCTAGAAAATATAATACTTTTGAAGATTTACATGCTAATCCTCCTCAATATGATATTTATATTTCTGGAAGCGATCAAATTTGGAATTGGAAAACGATGTGTGTGGATACTTCTTATATGTTGGATTTTGCACCAGATGATAAACCAAAGATTGCATATTCTTCTTCGTTTTCTGTCAATCATATTCCTAATGAATATTGCAGGACGTATAAAGTTAATTTAGCAAAGTACAAGGCAATTTCAACTCGTGAGAAAAATGGTTGTAAAATAGTAAAAAAACTATTGGGAAAAGATATTCCTGTTGTTCTGGATCCAACACTATTGATTGCAAAAGAACAGTGGGGAAGGTTAGCAGAGAAAGCTGTTTGGAAAAAGCCAATGCCTCCAAAGTATATACTATGCTATTTGCTTGGCTATACTTATAACCCCAAACCAGCTATGGCTTCTTTGCTGGAAAATTTACAGCAGAAATTTAATTGCCCTGTTATCATGTTAGGCAACACTTTTTCAGAATATCACGGTCAAGTCTTTAGAATGGCAAAGTCTCAAGGGATTGGTGTGTATGAATTTTTGTGGTTAATCAAGAATGCAACTATATTTGCTACTTCTTCTTTTCATGGGACTGCTTTTTCTGTCAACTTAGGCACTCCTTTTTTGTCTCTTGTTGAAAAGATAGATCAGGAAGATGATAGAATTACGTCATTTTTGGAAAAGGTAGGTCTCATAAAGCAAATAGTTACGGTTTCGACAGATTTTGAACATCTGGATAGTGATGGTAGGTATGATGTTGTTAAGGCTCAGAATAAATTACAGGCTATGCGTTCTGAAAGTTTGGACTGGCTTAAAAATGCCTTGAAAGAAGAATCAATACTGCGTTAAATTAATATTTAATCGTCTGTAAATCAATAACTTATATTAAG
>ERZ773193.3732-NODE-3732-length-13373-cov-25.264454_pt1 | contig 13373 bp, 10 predicted proteins | sample MGYA00511110_ERZ773193 | MGnify/ENA primary metagenome ERZ773193 (study PRJEB29015, sample SAMEA2737784) | human gut metagenome | biome: human gut; feature: human-associated habitat; material: faeces | place: China | collected 2012 ...
TGTTTGGTATACAATTCCTACTGGAAACTACACAGTCGAAAATAAGGCAAAGCAGTCTACGGTTTTCGTTGTGTCCGATTCCAACTCTGATGATGTAAGTGAATGTCTTAAATTAGCAAGTGATGGCGAAAAGACAAGGTTGACGGTCAAGAATGGTTACCACATTGAACTGTCCATGTATGCACAGATTCTTTTGATGCCTGAACAATAAGGAAAAGGCGAGTATGTTTATTGAGAGTACGATTAGAGTGATGGAGTAAATATAGAGGAATCTTATGCACGTTCGACCGCAGATTGTTTATAAGTATAAATCAATATCTACACAGACTGACTTTAATCGTGTGGTAGATATTATAAAAAGTAATCATATTTATTTGCCAAAGCCTTCTATGCTGAATGACCCCATGGAAGCAAATGCCTTACAAGTGTATTTGGATTGTGTGGGGGCTGGATATACTTTTGATTGCGGAAAAGTACACCCTATTATAGAAGAGTGGCAAAATAGGTATAGAATTCTTTCGGTTTCTGCAATTCCTGATTCACCGATTATGTGGGCGCATTATGCTAGTGGATACTCTGGCTGTTGTTTGATTTATTCAACAAAAAAGACATTAACAATAAACTTGTACCAAGTGTTATTGGTATGGGCGCAAAGGATGCTGTCTATCTGCTTGAAAGCATGGGATTGAAAGCCCGCATTACCGGCATCGGTAAAGTGAAGTCACAAAGTATCCCGGCCGGCAACACTTTGCGCAAAGGACAAACCATACAATTACGATTAAATTAACAGTGTAACAGGAAGAATATGAAACTGGAAAAGATTATTAAAGGAATAACAGTCAATGAAATCATAGGTGATGCATCCCAAGAAATTTCGGGAATAAACATGGACTCGCGCCTGATAGAGCCCGGTCATATTTTCGTTGCTGTAAAAGGAACGCAGACTGACGGACACACTTATATCCAAAAAGCAATAGAAAAAGGAGCCCGTACAGTGGTATGTGAGAATCTTCCTGAGACATTGATTGAGAATGTTACCTACATCAAAGTGAACGATACGGAAGACGTTGTCGGGAAACTGGCAACTACGTTTTACGGCGACCCCACCTCGAAATTGGAACTGGTCGGTGTTACAGGCACCAACGGAAAAACGACTATTGCCACCTTATTATATAATATGTTCCGTAAATTCGGATATAAGACAGGACTCATTTCCACTGTATGCAATTATATAGATGAGGAAGTCATTCCAACTGACCATACCACCCCTGACCCTATTACACTAAATAAACTGCTGGGGCGCATGGCAGATGAAGGATGCAAATATGCCTTTATGGAAGTAAGCTCACATTCTGTAGCACAAAAACGGATTGGTGGTTTAAAATTCGCAGGCGGTATATTTACCAACCTTACCCGTGACCATCTGGACTACCATAAAACTGTAGAGAACTATCTGAAAGCCAAAAAAGCATTCTTTGACGGTCTGCCTAAAACAGCCTTTGCCTTAACCAATCTGGATGACAAAAACGGATTGGTCATGACTCAAAATACCAAAGCAAAGGTACATACCTATTCGCTGCGCAGCTTGAGTGATTTTAAAGGAAAAGTGCTGGAAGATGGATTCGAAGGAATGCTGCTTGATATAAATAATGTGGAAGTCAATGTACAGTTCATCGGACGTTTCAATGCTTCCAACCTGCTGGCTGTCTATGGAGCAGCCTGCCTGCTTGGGAAAAAGACAGAAGAGGTATTGCTGGCATTGAGTACTCTTCGCCCCGTTGCCGGGCGTTTTGACTCACTGCGCTCACCCAAGGGATACACCGCCATTGTGGACTATGCCCATACTCCGGATGCCTTGGAAAATGTGCTGAATGCCATTCACGAGGTCCTGAATGGCAAAGGTCATGTAATTACGGTAGTAGGCGCCGGCGGCAACCGCGATAAAGGCAAACGCCCCTTGATGGCACAAGAAGCGGTAAAGCAAAGCGATAAAGTCATTATCACCTCTGACAATCCCCGTTTTGAAGAGCCGCAGGAAATCATCAATGATATGCTGGCAGGGCTGACTAAAGAGGATATGCGTAAAGTGATAAGCATAGCCGACCGTAAAGAAGCGATCCGTACAGCTTGTATGCTGGCCCAAGCTAAAGATGTCATTTTAGTTGCCGGGAAAGGACACGAAAATTATCAGGAAATCAAAGGTATAAAGCACCATTTCGACGATAAAGAAGTATTAAGAGATATTTTTGCTAATGAATAAACCAACCAAAAGATGTTATATTATTTATTTCAATATTTAGAAAAGTTCGATTTTCCCGGAGCCGGTATGTTCGGTTACGTTTCATTCCGTTCATTGATGGCAATCATTTTATCATTGTTGATCTCAGCTATCTTCGGTGAATATTTCATCAACCTGCTCAAACGTAAACAAATAACCGAAACCCAACGTGACGCATCTATAGACCCTTTTAATGTGAAAAAAGTTGGTGTGCCGACGATGGGAGGTATAATTATTATTGTCGCAATTCTCATACCTTGCCTTTTGTTGGGGAAGCTGCATAATATTTACATGATATTAATGTTGATTACCACCATTTGGCTGGGTACGTTAGGCTTTTTGGACGACTATATCAAGGTCTTCCGTAAAGACAAAGAAGGGTTGCACGGCAAATTCAAGATCATCGGCCAAGTAGGTTTGGGACTCATTGTGGGACTCACCTTATATTTAAGTCCGAGCGTGGTTATCCGTGAGAACGTAGAAATACAAAGAGGAGGAGAAATTGTGGAAGTGGTGCACAAGGAACAAGATCAGAAGTCCACCAAAACTACGATTCCTTTCTTCAAGAACAACAATTTGGATTATGCTGATTTCGTAGGTTTTCTGGGAGACAATGCCCAGGCTGTAGGTTGGATTATTTTCGTATTAGTTACCATCTTCGTAGTTACTGCCGTATCTAACGGTGCCAACCTGAATGACGGGATGGACGGGATGGCAGCCGGAAATTCTGCTATCATCGGTCTTACCTTGGGCATATTGGCATACGTATCCAGCCACATCGAATATGCAGGATACCTTAATATCATGTACATTCCCGGCAGTGAAGAACTGGTAATCTTTATCTGCTCCTTCATCGGCGCACTGATCGGTTTCCTTTGGTACAATGCTTTTCCCGCCCAAGTATTTATGGGCGATACCGGCAGCTTGACCATTGGTGGTATCATAGCGGTATTTGCAATCATCATTCATAAAGAGTTGCTTATACCTATTCTCTGTGGAATCTTCTTGGTAGAAAACCTTTCGGTCATTCTACAGGTGAGATATTTCAAAAGCGGAAAAAAGAAAGGACATTTGCAACGCGTATTCAAACGTGCCCCTATCCACGATCATTTCCGCACTACATTAGCACAGTTAGACCCCAATTGCAGTTATCTGTTCATGAAACCCAACAGCGTATTCCATGAGTCAAAAATCACGGTACGCTTCTGGATTGTCACCATCGTACTCGCTGCAATTACGATTATTACATTAAAGATAAGATAAGATAAACGAAGATTATGGCTAAAAGAATTGTCATACTAGGAGCCGGAGAAAGCGGTGCGGGAGCAGCCGTTCTGGCAAAGAAACAAGGTTTCGACACCTTCGTTTCAGACATGTCCACGATTAAGGACACATACAAAAACATGCTGAACGAGCGAGGCATCGAATGGGAAGAAGGCAAACATACCGAATCTCTCATTCTGAATGCGGATGAAGTAATCAAAAGTCCGGGTATTCCGAATGATGCCCCGATGATTCTTAAGTTAAAGTCACAAGGCACCCCTATCATCTCCGAAATAGAATTTGCGGGACGTTATACCAATGCCAAAATGATTTGCATTACAGGAAGTAATGGAAAAACAACAACTACTTCGCTGATTTATCATATCTTCAAGAAAGCAGGTATGAATGTGGGACTAGCCGGAAATATCGGCCAAAGTCTGGCATATCAGGTAGCAGAATGCAACTATGATTATTATGTGATCGAGTTAAGCAGTTTCCAATTGGACAACATGTACAAGTTCCATGCCAACATTGCCGTATTGATGAACATCACGCCGGATCATCTGGACCGTTACGACCACCAGATGCAAAACTATGTGGATGCCAAATTCCGCATTATCCAGAACCAGACCCCGGACGATGCCTTCATCTTCTGGAACGATGACCCCATCATCCAGCGTGAATTACACAAATATGGCATTCATGGCCATTACTACCCTTTTGCCGAAAGAAAAGAGGAAGGAACCGCCGCATATGTGGAACAGGACAAGGTTTATTTTACAGAACCAATCGCTTTCAACATGGAACAGGAGGAACTGGCGCTGACCGGAACCCATAATCTGTTCAACTCCATGGCGGCCGGTATCTCTGCCAACCTGGCGGGTATCCGCAAAGAGTGTATCCGCGAGGCCTTGGGTGATTTCAAGGGAGTGGAACACCGCCTTGAAAAAGTCTGCCGGGTAAGAGGGGTGGATTATATCAATGACTCCAAGGCTACCAATGTGAATTCCTGCTGGTATGCTTTGCAAAGCATGAAAACCAAAACCATCCTGATATTAGGCGGGAAAGACAAAGGCAACGACTATAACGAAATTGCCGACTTGGTAAAAGAAAAATGTACCGGATTGATCTACATGGGATTGCACAATGAGAAATTGCATGATTTCTTTGACAAGTTCGGCCTGCCTGTAGCCGATGTACAAAGCATGAAGGATGCCGTAGACGCTGCTTACCGGATGGCCAAGAAAGGCGAAACCGTATTATTAAGTCCATGCTGCGCTAGCTTCGACCTTTTCAAAAGTTACGAAGACCGTGGCGAGCAGTTCAAGGAATGTGTAAGAAACCTGTAATATAGTATTAAGGTATATAGATAATGGATCTGATAAAAGACTTGTTCAAGGGCGACAAAGTAATCTGGATTATTTTCCTGTTTCTTTGTCTGATCTCTATCGTCGAGGTATTTAGTGCCGCCAGCACGCTTACCTACAAAAGTGGGGATCATTGGGGACCTATCACCCAGCACAGTGTCATCCTGATGGTAGGTGTGTGCATTGTGGTACTGGTACATAACATTCCCTACAAATATTTCCGTGTGTTTCCCGTCTTCCTGCTACCCCTATCGACATTATTGCTGATATTTGTAATGGGTATGGGATTGATTACCGGAGACCGTGTCAATGGTGCAGCCCGTTGGATGACTTTCTTCGGTATCCAGTTCCAGCCTTCCGAACTGGCAAAAATGGCCGTGATTATTGTCACCGCATTTATTCTATCCAAGTTTCAGGAAGAAGACAATGCCAATCCGAAAGCATTTAAATATATCATGTGGATCACCGGAATTGTTTTCATTCTGATTGCTCCCGAAAACGGCTCTACCGCAGCACTGCTTTTCGGAGTAGTCTTTTTAATGATGGTGATCGGCCGGGTACCCTGGAAGCAATTGGCCAAGTTAATGGGAATAGCCGGAGTTATGGTGGCTTTTTTTGTAGGCATAGTGATGATTATGCCCACACACAAACTGAACAAAGTCCCCATGATGCACCGTGTAGAAACCTGGCAGAACCGTATAAAAGGCTTCTTTGAGGACAAAGAAGCCGTTCCCGCCGCCAAATATGATATAGACAAGGACGCCCAGATAGCACACGCCAATATTGCTATCGCCTCCAGCAACATCATAGGAAAGATGCCGGGTAACAGTGTGCAGCGGGATTTCCTGTCACAAGCATTCTCGGACTTCATCTTTGCTATAATCATAGAAGAGCTGGGGTTGCTGGGAGGCGCCTTTGTAGTGATTCTCTACATCTGGCTGTTGATGCGGGCGGGTAAAATAGCCCGAAGAAGTGAAAAAAGTTTTCCTGCCTTTCTGGTGATGGGCATCGCCCTGTTGCTGGTATCTCAGGCGATGCTTAACATGATGGTGGCCGTAGGTCTGTTCCCCGTCACCGGACAACCCCTGCCGCTTATCAGCAAAGGAGGAACCTCTACACTCATCAACTGCGCCTACATCGGTATGATATTAAGTGTCAGCCGCTACGTGGCTGAGAAAGAAGAACAGAAAGCCGCCGAGCAACAAGCGCAGAAAGAAGCCGAACTGGCAGCCAAGACCGAACGGCATCAGGAAATGGTAGCTGCCATGCAGGAAGCCATTACCACACTTCCGTCGGGTGACAATGCCACCACTTCCCTCCCGCCGGAGGAGAACTCGCTGCCCGATGACTTGAAGGCAATGCTGAATGCAGCCGGGAAGCGGGAGCCGGAAGAAGAAATATAATATAAACCATTCATTTTAAAAGTATTATTTATACTTTTGCGAATAATTCGACTAAAAAGGAATTATGGAAGAAAATTTAAGAATCATCATCAGCGGAGGAGGAACCGGGGGACACATTTTCCCCGCAGTCTCTATTGCCAACGCCATCAAGGAACAACATCCCGAAGCGGAAATCCTGTTCGTAGGCGCTGAAGGCAGAATGGAGATGCAACGCGTTCCTGCTGCCGGATACCCTATAAAAGGATTACCTGTTGCCGGATTCGACCGTAAGAACTTATTGAAAAATGTTTCGGTTCTTTTCAAATTGGTCAAAAGCCAGCTATTGGCACGTAAAATCATCAAGGATTTCAAGCCACATGCAGCAGTAGGTGTAGGCGGATATGCCAGCGGTCCTACTTTGAAAATGGCCGGGATGATGGGTATTCCGACACTGATACAAGAGCAAAACTCTTATGCCGGAGTAACCAACAAACTATTGGCAAAGAAAGCCTGCAAAATATGCGTGGCATACGACGGCATGGAACGTTTCTTTGAAAAAGACAAGATTATCCTGACCGGAAACCCTGTCCGCCAAGGACTGCGCAACCATCACATCAGCCGTGAAGAGGCTATCCGCTCCTTCGGGCTGGACCCATCCAAGAAAACAATCCTGATTGTAGGAGGAAGCTTGGGAGCACGCACCATCAACAACTGCGTGATGGAAGGTTTGGACAAGATTAAAGCATCCGGCGCGCAGTTTATCTGGCAAACCGGGAAAATATATATCGGCGAAGCACGCGCCGCAGTAGCCCAGGCCGGTGAGTTACCAATGCTCCACGTAACCGATTTTATCAGCGATATGGCCGCCGCATACAGTGCTGCCGATTTAATAATCAGCCGTGCCGGAGCAGGTTCCATCTCCGAGTTCTGTTTGTTGCAGAAACCCGTCATTCTGGTTCCGTCACCTAATGTGGCCGAAGATCATCAGACCAAGAACGCACTGGCGCTGGTCAATAAAAACGCAGCACTCTATATCAAGGACGCCGCTGCCAAAGAAGCTCTGCTGGACAAAGCGGTTGAAACCGTGAAACAGCCGGAAACATTGAAAAGTTTAAGTACAAATATTGCTAAATTAGCCTTTACCGACTCAGCCAACGTTATTGCCCGGGAGGTATTCAAACTGGCTGATAAATACAGAAAAGAAAATGGACGTTAACACATTAAAATCAGTTTATTTCATCGGTGCCGGAGGTATCGGCATGAGCGCATTGGTACGCTACTTCCTGTCAAAAGGCAAGAAGGTAGGCGGATATGACCGTACGCCCAGTGAACTGACAGAAAAGCTGATAGAAGAAGGAGCAGCCATCCATTACGAAGAAAGCACGGAACTGATAACGGATGCATTCCGCGACCCGGCAACTACATTGGTTGTCTATACTCCGGCTGTCCCCGATACACATAAAGAGTTTACCTATTTCCGGGAAAACGGTTTCGAGATACATAAACGTTCGCAGGTATTGGGAATGCTTACCCATGCAGGAAAAGGACTTTGTGTAGCCGGCACTCACGGTAAGACCACCACTTCTACCATGACAGCCCATCTGTTACACCAATCCCATGTAGGATGCAACGCCTTTTTGGGAGGCATCTCAAAGAATTACGGCACCAACCTGCTGTTGTCTGACAGCAGTGAATACATGGTTATTGAAGCCGACGAGTTCGACCGTTCTTTCCATTGGCTCTCGCCCTACATATCGGTGATTACCGCAACCGATCCCGACCATCTGGATATCTACGGAACCAAAGAGGCTTATCTGGAAAGCTTCCGCAAATATACCTCACTCATCCAGCCGGGAGGTGCATTGATTGTACGTAAAGGCATCGAGCTGCAACCGGCTTTGCAGAATGGTGTGAAACTGTACACCTATTCCCAAGAAGAGGGTGACTTTCATGCAGAGAATATCCGTATTGGGAACGGTGAGATTTTCTTTGATTACGTATCACCCTTGGGAAATATCCCCAATATACAGTTGGGTGTCCCCGTCAGCATCAACATTGAGAACGGGGTAGCCGCCATGGCTTTGGCGCAGATGAGCGGATTGACTGACGAAGAAATAAAGAGAGGTATGGCAAGTTTCCGCGGAGTAGACCGTCGTTTCGATTTCAAGATAAAGAACGACAAGGTGGTTTTCCTGAGCGACTATGCGCACCATCCTTCCGAGATAAAACAAAGCATACTCTCCATGCGTGCCCTCTATCGGGACAAGAAGCTGACGGCTGTTTTCCAGCCGCACCTCTACACACGTACCCGTGATTTCTACAAAGATTTCGCCGACAGCCTTTCCTTGTTGGACGAAGTCATCCTGGTAGATATCTATCCGGCACGCGAGCAACCCATCCCCGGCGTCACCAGCAAACTGATTTACGACCATCTGCGTCCGGGCATCGAGAAGAGCATGTGCAAGAAAGAAGAAATTCTAGACGTACTGAGCAAGAAAGATATAGAAGTATTAATCACCCTGGGCGCGGGCGACATAGATAACTATGTACCCCAAATCTGCGGATTACTGAATAAAAAATGATAAAGAAAATTCTCATACTCCTGTTTCTGTTGCTGATAACCGCCTACCTTATTGTAGCCGTTACCGCTTTCAACACCAAGCCTGCCGACCAGGTTTGCAAGGGTATGGAATTGATTATCAAGGACAGTATAGACCATGGTTTCATCAGCCAGAAAGGGATACTCCGCTTACTGAACGGTAAGAAGCTCTCCCCTGTGGGTAAGAAGATGGGCGACATCAACACCCGCCTGCTGGAAGAAGAACTCAGCCAACATCCCTTGATTGAAAATGTGGAATGTTACCGTACACCGGGATGCAAGATAGGTATCGAAGTGACACAGCGCCTCCCCATCCTCAGAGTGATGGCAAACAACGGAGACAACTATTATATTGACAATAAAGGAAAAATCATGCCGATACCCAACAGTTCGGCACACGTAGCTGTTGTTACAGGATACGTGGATCGTGATTTTGCCGTCAAGGAACTATATACCTTAGGAGTCTTTCTACAGGCCCATCCGCTATGGGATGCCCAGATAGAGCAGATCAATGTGACACAAGCCAAAGAACTGGAACTGGTTCCACGGGTTGGCGAACATATCATATTCTTAGGCAAGCCCGGAAATTATGAGGAAAAGTTCGAGAAACTAAAAACTTTTTATGAGAAAGGACTGAACCAAGTAGGCTGGAACAAGTACAGTCGCATCAGTCTGGAATTTAATAATCAGATTATTTGTACTAAAAAAGAGAAGTAAGATATGGCAGCAACAGATTTTATAGTAGCAATAGAACTGGGATCCTCCAAGATCACAGGTATTGCAGGAAAGAAACATGCGGACGGAAGCATACAAGTGCTGGCCCTCGCCAGCGAAAACTCTTCGGATTTTATCCGTAAGGGAGTGATTTACAATCTGGACAAAACCGCACAAAGCCTTACTTCGATTATCAAGAAACTGGAATCGACATTAAAGGCTTCTATCGGAAAGGTCTATGTAGGTATCGGAGGACAATCTCTACGCACCATCCGTAATACGGAGGTACGTCATCTGGAAGAAGAAACCAAAATTTCACAGGAACTGATTGACTCCATCATGGACAGCAACCGCGAAGTCCCCATCATAGACCAGGAAATACTGGAAGTGGCACCCCAGGAATATAAAGTAGGCATCAACCTGCTGGCCGATCCTGTAGGAGTTCCCAGCGATCATATAGAAGGGCGTTTCCTTAATATCATCGCCCGCAGCAGCGTGAAGCAGAACATTGACAAATGTTTCAAACAGGCAGGAATCGAAATAGCCGACTACATCATCTCACCGTTGGCTCTGGCCAATGCCGTACTGACCAACAGTGAAAAACGTTCGGGCTGCATGTTCATCGACTTTGGCGCAGATACGACTACTGTATCTGTCTACAAAAACAACATACTCCGCCATTTGGCAGTCATCCCACTGGGAGGAAGCAACATCACCAAAGACATTTGCAGCCAGCAGATTGAAGAGGAAGATGCCGAAGAACTGAAAAAGAAATACGGCAATGCCTATGCCGACAAGTCGGAAGACGGAGATGACAACCCTACCTACTCGCTGGACGGGAAATGCAGTATTGAGTCACACTTACTGGAAGACATCGTAGAAGCGCGTGTCAATGAGATACTGGCCAATGTATGGAACCAGATTGTTCTTTCGGGATATGAAGACAAACTGCTGGCAGGAGCTATCATTACCGGCGGTGCTGCAAATCTAAAGAATATGGAGGAAGCATTCAGCAACCGTACCAAAGTAGAAAAGGTAAGAATGGCCAAAGAAAGCCAGCTAAGCCTGAAAGGTGGCATGATGGAACTGAAAAAAGATGGTACATGCAATACAATCATCGCTTTGCTAGGAGCCGGAAAAGAGAACTGTTACCGCCCGGAACGTCCTATCCAAGTACCTCTCTTCGATGAAAGCGGCGAGAATGTGGAAGACAAAAGGAAAAGAGAGAAAGAAGAAGCAGCCAGAATAGCAGCGGCAGCCAAGAAAGCAGAGGAAGAGGAGAAGCTGCGAAAAGCCACTTGCGAGAGCCTGATAAGAAACGCAAAAGAGCTGAAAGAGGCAGGCAAATACAAAAATGCCTTGTCGCAACTGGCCAAAGCACGCGATCTGGGAGTGGCAGAAGCTTTGAACCAAATACGCGACCTGGAAAAAGAAATCAAGAGTTTGAAAGAAGCCAACAATCCGATCAAACGGCTGACCGACTTGTTTGGAAGGATTCTGGAAGAATAATAACGAATTACATCACCTTAATATAATATAGAAGATTATGTCTGATGAAACTATAATGCCATTCGATTTCCCGGCAGAAAACCCGACTATCATTAAAGTAATCGGTGTGGGAGGTGGCGGCGGCAATGCCGTAAATCACATGTATAAAGAAGGTATACACGATGTAACATTTGTTGTGTGCAACACAGATAACCAGGCGTTGGCCGAATCCCCCGTTCCCGTGAAGTTGCAACTGGGAAAAGAAGGATTAGGAGCCGGAAACCGCCCGGAACGTGCACGTGAAGCAGCCGAAGAAAGTATAGAAGACGTAAAAGGAATGTTGAACGACGGCTGTAAAATGGTATTTATCACTGCCGGAATGGGAGGAGGTACCGGAACCGGTGCGGCTCCGATCATTGCCAAGACAGCCAAAGATATGGATATCCTCACCGTAGGTATTGTCACCATTCCGTTCCTTTTTGAAGGAAACCGGAAGATTGACCAGGCACTGGACGGCGTGGAGAAAATGAGCCAGCATGTAGATGCCCTGCTGGTGATCAACAATGAACGTCTGCGTGATATTTATTCGGACTTCAGCGTGATGAACGCTTTCGGCAAAGCGGATGACACTTTATCCATAGCAGCCAAGAGTATTGCCGAGATTATCACTATCCGCGGTACCATCAACCTGGACTTCAATGACGTGAAAACAGTACTAAAAGATGGTGGGGTAGCCATTATGAGTACGGGATACGGCAAAGGGGAAAGCCGCGTGAGCCAGGCTATCAATGATGCGCTCCATTCCCCGCTGCTGAACAACAACGATATCTTCAACTCGAAGAAGATCCTGTTCAACATCTCTTTCAGCACCAAGAGCGAGTTGATGATGGAAGAGATGAATGAGGTTCATGACTTCATGAGCAAATTCGGCAAAGACGTGGAAACCAAATGGGGGCTCTATATCGACGAGTCGCTGGAAGAACAGGTGAAGTTCACCGTACTTGCCACCGGCTTCGGCATCAAGGATGTACCGGGCATGGACAACATGATGAACAAACGCACCATCGAGGAACAAAAGAAACTGGAAGAACTGGAAGAAGAGGAACAGCGCAAGGATGAACGTCGTGGAGATTACTACGGCAAAGACACCTTCAAGAACAGCAACAAGAAGAAACGTCATAACATTTACATCTTCAGCCTGGAGGATCTGGACAATGATGACATTATCAGTATGGTGGAAACGACCCCTACTTTCCAACGTACCAAAACTGTGTTGGAAAGTATCCAGTCTAAAGCAATAGCCGAAGAAGAGGAAACATTCAATAACGATGCCGAAAACGGCGGAATAACGATCACATTTTAACAACTAAAATAGAAAAGAACCATGGATTTATTTGACGTAATCAGCAACGATATCAAAGAGGCTATGAAAGCCAAGGACAAAGTGAAACTGGAAACTTTGCGTAATGTGAAAAAATTCTTCCTTGAAGCAAAGACAGCACCGGGCGCCAACGACACTTTGACGGATGACGCTGCATTGAAAATCATGCAGAAACTGGTAAAACAAGGGAAAGATTCAGCCGCCATTTACCAAGGTCAGGGCCGCGCCGACTTGGCTGAAGCCGAACTGGCCCAAGTGGCAGTGCTTGAAGCCTATCTGCCCAAACAAATGAGTAACGAAGAACTGGAAGCCGCTTTGAAAGAAATAATTGCAGAAGTGGGTGCCGCCGGTCCTCAGGATATGGGTAAAGTCATGGGTGTCGCCACCAAAAAGTTGGCAGGCAAAGCCGAAGGACGTGCCATCTCGGCTAAAGTGAAAGAATTACTGGGATAATACTCCGGCAATCCATATTCGAGAAACGAAACTTCTGCCCCGATTCATCTTTACGGGCAGAAGTTTCGTTTTTTATAAAATCAGTGAGAAGCAAACATATGCAGTACCCTATCCAGCTTCCCGTTTATCATTCTCACTTCACCAATACCCTGGAATTCAAAGTATCCTTCAGTGTGTTCAGCCACAATAAAAATCTGATATACAGCGCATAAGGCTGACAGTAGTTCCTTCAGTGCGCTGTCAGCACCTTCAGCCGCCGCAACACCCGCACCGGACCGATATCCTTGACCATCATGCTAAAGGACAAGAATGAGTCATACAATATCGTGGTCAAAAGATTGCACCTGCTTTCCATCTTAACTTTCAAGACAGGAAGAATACTCATTTGCTTCCTGTAAGCATTCGGCCTCGTGCGTGTTTTTTTCCCCTCTTTTCCTTCCTACCTTTG
>ERZ773193.3733-NODE-3733-length-13369-cov-12.888538_pt1 | contig 13369 bp, 4 predicted proteins | sample MGYA00511110_ERZ773193 | MGnify/ENA primary metagenome ERZ773193 (study PRJEB29015, sample SAMEA2737784) | human gut metagenome | biome: human gut; feature: human-associated habitat; material: faeces | place: China | collected 2012 ...
CGGGGCGTTGCTGGGCGGGGCGCTGCTGCGCAGGGCGCTGCTGCGTGGGACGCTGCTGGGCCGGGCGCTGTTGGGCGGTATCGGAAGCGGGCCGCTGGGCACCCGTGGGGCGCGGCGGCGCGGAAAACAGCTTCAAGGGGCGATTCCTCCTTTACTACGGGAGATTACGAAGGGCTTGACGGCGGAAAGCAGAAAATGTTCCGCGCGCCGCCGGAAAAACGGGAAGGCTCGCCGAGCGGGCCTTCCCGGAAACGTGCAGAGGTGCGGCCGCTCAGCAAAGCTGCGCGCCGGCAGGCACGCCGTCATCGAGCATGAGCAGATTGAGCTTGCCGTCCTTCTCGGCCGAGAGGAGCATACCGTTGGAGGCCATGCCCATCATCTTGCGCGGCGGCAGGTTCAGGATGGCGACGACGGTCTTGCCGACAAGCTCCTCGGGGCGGTAGTACTTGGCGATGCCGGAGAGGATCTGCCGGTCGGTGCCGCTGCCGTCGTCGAGCGTGAAGCACAGAAGCTTATCGGACTTTTGCACCGGCTCGCACTTGAGGACCTTGCACACGCGCATGTCGCACTTGGCAAATTCGTCGATGGTCACATCCGGCAGCACGGGCGCGGACTTCGGCGCGGCAGCCGCTTCTTTTGCCACCTTGAGCGCCTCAAGTTCGGCGAGCTCCTTAGCCATATCGATGCGCGGGAAGAGCGTCTCGCCCTTGTGCACCGTGACGTCCGCGGGCAGCACGCCCCAGACGGCGGCATTGTCCCACGTGGTCTGCTCCGGCGCAGCGCCGATCTGCGCGAAAGCCTTCACACAGCTGTCGGGCATGAAGGGCAGCAGAAGCGTGACGGTAATGCGCAGCGTCTCAAGCAGGTTATACAGTACCGTAGCCAGGCGCGCGCGCTTACTCTCGTCCTTGGCGAGGATCCAGGGGGCCGTCTCATCGATATACTTATTGGCGCGGGAGATGACCTTGAACACCTCGATGAGTGCCTGCTGCGTGCCGAAGTTATCCATATAGCCGGCATACGTCTCACGCAGAGAGGACGCCATGGCGATGAGCTCATCGTCGAGCGCATCGTGCTCGCGCTCAGCCGGGAGCGTGCCGCCGAAGTACTTGATGACCATGGCGACGGTGCGGCTCAGGAGGTTGCCGAGGTCGTTGGCGAGGTCGGTATTGATGCGGGAGATGAGCAGCTCATTGGAGAAATTGCCGTCGCTGCCGAGCGGGAACTCGCGCAGGAGGTAGTAGCGCAGCGCGTCCACACCGTAGCGCTCGGCGAGCACGACGGGGTCGACGACGTTGCCCTTCGACTTCGACATCTTGCCGCCGCCGAGCAGCAGCCAGCCGTGGCCGAAGACCTTCTTCGGCAGCGGCATGCCCATGCTCATGAGCATGGCCGGCCAGATGATGGAGTGGAAGCGCACGATCTCCTTGCCCACGAAGTGGACATCGGCGGGCCAGTACTTCTCGTAATCGTCATACCTGTCATTCAGGAAGCCCAGCGCCGTGGTGTAGTTGAACAGAGCGTCCACCCACACATAGACCACGTGGCCGGGGTCGAAGTCCACCGGGATGCCCCAGGAGAAGCTGGTACGGCTGACGCACAGATCCTCCAGACCGGGCTTGATGAAGTTGTTGACCATCTCGTTGACACGGCTCCGGGGCTCCAGAAAATCCGTGTCCTCCAGCAGATGGCGCACCCGGTCGGCGTACTTGCTCAGCCGGAAGAAGTAGGCCTCCTCCTCGGCGTCCGTCACCTCACGGCCGCAGTCGGGGCATTTGCCGTCCACCAGCTGGCTCTCGGTCCAGAAGCTCTCGCAGGGCTTGCAGTACTTGCCCCGGTAGGTTCCCTTATAGATATCCCCCTTGTCATACATCCTCCGGAAGATCTTCTGGATGGCGGCCACATGATAGTCGTCGGTGGTGCGGATGAACCGGTCGTTGGAGATGTTCATCAGCTTCCATAGGTCGAGGATCCCTCTGGGGCCCTCCACGATCTCATCCAGAAACTCCTTGGGGGTCTTGCCTGCGGCCTTGGCCTTGTCCTCGATCTTCTGGCCGTGCTCATCGGTGCCGGTGAGGAACATGACATCGCAGCCGGTGAGTCGCTTATAGCGAGCCATAGCGTCAGTGGCCACCGTGCAGTAGGTATGGCCAATGTGGAGCTTGTCGGAGGGGTAGTAAATAGGGGTAGTGATATAGAACTTCTTCTTTTCCATGGGTGGATATCTCCTTTTCCGCCGTCCCGAATGGAAGGACGGCTTAAAATTACAGGCACAGAACCGCCATCGTCCGGGCAAAGAAAAAGCGCCGCAGCGGCGCACGGAGCCACGGGCCGGGACGATAGACACGTTCAGTTTATCCCATGCCGCCCGGTCTGTCAACCGCTTTGTTGCTTTTCCCACGGAAACACGGTATAATATCAGAAAATCCCGCCGAAAACAGGAGGAATCCCCCATGAAGCTGGTAAGCTGGAACGTCAATGGCCTGCGGTCGTGCCTGACCAAGGGCTTTCTGGAATATGTGAAAAACGAGGACCCGGACATTCTCTGCCTGCAGGAGACCAAGCTCCAGCCGGAGCAGGCGGTGTTCGAGCTGGAGGGCTATCACCGCTACTTTCATTCCGCCGATAAAAAAGGCTACTCCGGCACGGCGGTGCTGACCAAGGAGGAGCCCCTGTCCATCACCTACGGCTTCGGGGAGGATATCCACCGCCACGAGGGCCGGGTCATCACGGCGGAGTACCCGGACTTCTATCTGGTGTGCTGCTATACCCCCAACAGTCAGGACGGGCTGAAGCGGCTCCCCTACCGGATGCAGTGGGAGGACGATCTGCGGGCGTATCTTCTGGAGCTGGACGGGAAAAAGCCCGTGGTGTACTGCGGCGACCTGAACGTGGCCCATCAGGAGATGGACCTGAAAAATCCCAAGACCAACCGCCAAAACCCCGGCTTCTCCGACCAGGAGCGAGCGAAAATGACCCGGCTGCTGGAAAGCGGCTTTGCCGACACCTTCCGCACCCTGCACCCGGAGGAAGTCACCTACTCCTGGTGGAGCTACCGCTTCCACGCACGGGAGAAGAACGCCGGTTGGCGCATCGACTACTTCATCGTGTCCCGGCGGCTGCTGCCCCGTGTGACGGACGCCGCCATCCGCACGGAGGTCTACGGCAGCGACCACTGCCCCGTGGTCCTGCAGCTGGACACCTCCCCCGGGCAGGCGTAAGTGCCGCTTGGCCTCCCGCCTGTCAATGCAGGCAAAAAATAAACAGGATTTCCTGCAAAAAAGTGCTGCAAAATGGTGAAAAATGCCATTTACGGAGGTTTTGGCCGGTGTTATAATCGATTCGTTAAAAAAAGAGCAAACGATACACGCATACAGGAGGTATGTCTTATGTCTTACAGAATTCTGACCATCGATCCCGGCTCCACGTCCACCAAGATCGGCGTGTTTGACGACGAGAAGATGCTGTTTGAGGAGAACCTGCACCACTCTGCCGAGGAGCTGGCCCAGTTCGAAACCATTCCCCAGCAGGAGGCCTTCCGCCGCCGGCTGGTCCTGAAGGCACTGGAGGAGCACCATATCCCGCTGGAGAGCCTCAGCGCCGTGTGCGGCCGGGGCGGCGTTCTCAAGCCTGTCCACGGCGGTACTTACCTCACCACCGATGCCATGATCGACACCCTGAAAAAGGGTCCCTACGGCCACCATGCCAGCAATCTGGGCGGCCTGCTGGCCCGTGAGATCGGTTCGGCGCTGCACATCCCCTCCTACATCGTGGATCCCCCCGTGGTGGATGAGCTGGCGCCTCTGGCCCGCTACTCCGGCCACCCCCTCATCACCCGCCGCAGCATTTTCCACGCCCTGAACCAGAAGGCCGTGGCCAAGCGCTACGCCAAGGAGATCGGCAAGCCCTATGAGTCCCTGAACCTCATCGTCTGCCACATGGGCGGCGGCGTGTCCGTGGGTGCTCACGTCAAGGGCGAGGTGGTGGATACCGGCAATGCTCTGGAGGGCGAGGGTCCCTTCTCCCCGGAGCGGTCCGGGACGCTGCCCAGCGGCGCACTGGTGGATCTGTGCTTCAGCGGCAAGTATACCCAGCAGGAGATTCGCCGCATGATCACCGGCAACGGCGGTCTGCTGGCCTACACCGGCTCCACGGATATGCAGGAGCTGATGCGCCGGGCCGCCACCGACGCCAAGGTGCGGGAGGTTATCGACGCCTTCCACTACCGGGTCGCCAAGGAGATCGGTGCTATGGCCGCCGCCATGAAAGGGCAGGTGGATCAGATCATCCTTACCGGCGGCATTGCCCACGGTCAGGAGACGGTGGACGCCCTGAAGGGCTACGTCAGCTGGATCGCACCGGTGACGGTGTACCCCGGCGAGGGCGAGCTTCTGGCGCTGGCGGAGGGCGCTCTGCGGGTGCTGCGTGGCGAGGAGACCGCCAAAATCTACGAATAAGCCTTCTCATTCCGGACACGGGGTCTGCGGCGCTGCCGCAGACCCCGTGTTTTTATATGCATTCCGATGGTCTGTCCATCGCCCTCTTTATCACAAATCAACCGTTTGTGCCAAAGCCGTTGCGGCGGCGGAGGCATCCCGATAGAATGTAGATGTTGTAATATGCCCTGCCGATACCGGCAGGCAGGCAAATGGAATTGATAAGGAGATGATCGAATGCACTTGCGCAGTAAGACCGTGCAGCAGCTCCTGTCGGTGATCCTGTCGGTAGTCATGGTCCTATCCATGCTGCCGATGGAGGTCCTGGCTCAGGAGACGCCGCCGGTGACCACTCCCATGGACCTGACCGCCATCACGGAGGATACCTCCGGCGACGGCTGGTCGTGGACACAAAGCACCAAGACCCTGACCCTCACGGGCCTGACCCTGACGGTCAGCGACGACAGCACCCATGCGCTGATCCTGCCCGACGGGGCCACCATCGATCTGGCCGACGGTACCGCCAGCACCCTCACCGGCGGCAGCAGATCCACCGTATACAGCAGCGGCGAGGTGAAGCTGCGCGGCAGCGGCAGCCTGACGGTCTATGGCCGGGGCTGGCGCAGCGCCACGCTGGATATGTTCATCCCCGGCACGCTGACGGTGGAGTATGACAACCCCGACGGCGGTGCCGTGCTCAAGACTGACGAGGGTACCGAGGGCGCAGCCATCTGCGCCAACGTCACGCTGGATAACGGCATCCTCCGGGCCACCGGTCCGGACTTTGCCTCCGCCGACGACGGCAGCAGCGTCGGCCTCCGGGGCCGCCTCACCACCCACGGCAGCTCCGTGGAGGCCCAGCTCACCGCCCGCACCGGCTATGCCAGCTATGGTCTGTACTTCGACAAGCAGGGCAGTGGCCGGGGCGACACCTGGACCATGGGACTGGGCAAGGTGACCGCCGCCGCAGGCCACGCCCTGAGTCGATACAGCTACGGCCTGTACGTGGATTACAGCTCCGTCAATGCGCTGGAGCTGGACGGCACTCAGCTGACGGCCATGGGCGGCGAGAGTGACCAGTACGGCAGTCAGGGCGTGTTCGCCGGCGAGGAGATCATCGTCAAGAACGGCGCCACCGTCACCGCCACCGGCGGACAGGTCAACAGCTCCTATGAGAGCGTCGGCTTCAATGCCGTCAGCTGGCTCACCGTGTCCGGAGAGAACTCCAGGGTGCTGGGCTACGGCGGCACCTCCGTCAAGGGCGATTCCAAGGGTGTCCGATGCGACAGCCGCTTCACTCTCACCGACGGCTGCGTCTTCGGTCAGGGCGGCGTGTCCTGCACCAGCTCCAGAAATGTGGGCGTCGAGTTCAAGCGTCTCATTATGGAAAGCGGCAAGCTGGAGGGCATCTCCGGCAGCCCCGACTCGTCGTACCAGACCTGGGGCGGCCAGTTTAACGCCTACGGCCTTTACTGCACCGGCACCGCCAAGATCACCGGCGGTGAGCTGATCGGCACCGCCAACGGCACGGACCGGGAACTGGACTACAGCGCCTACGGCTTCTGCGGAAGCAATGAGCTGACCATGAGCGGCGGCACCCTCCGGGCCACCACCGGCGACACCCCTAACGCCAGTTCCGGGACACTGGCGGCCCTCAGCGTGGTCTCCAACAAGTCCAAGACCCAGCTCAGCGGCGGCACCTTCTACGCCAGAGCCGGTGTCTCCAACGATGACCGCAGCTACGGTATGCGGATCCTCGGCACCGGCTCTACCCTCACCATGACCAATACCGAGGACGCCGCCCAGCCCCTGAGTCTCTACGTCACCGGCCGGAACATGGCCCTTTACGCCACCGCTCTGGCAGACGGCGGCCTCCTGCCGGAGATCACCGCCTCCTCCGCCTACGATGCCGAGGCCGACACCCTCACCGATGGCTACACCTTCTCCAACAAGCAATACCGGAAGGACGGCACGGCGGCCCTGTCCCTGTCCGCAGCCGCCTGCCTCCACAGCGCCAGCGATGATACCGGCCTGTGTACCAAGTGCGGCAAGCGGGTATACGAGGCTGTGCTGCTGACGGACGGTGCCGTCACCCAGCGCTATGCCGCCGCCGGCGAAGCCTTCACCGCCGCCCAGACGGAGGAGCATCAGGGCTGCACCCTGCGGCTGCTGACAGATCTCATCGACGACGGCCAGCCTCTGGTCCACGACCCGGTGGTGACCATCACCGGCGGTCGGTTCACGCTGGACCTCCACAACCACACCATAGCGGGCAAGACCTCCGACGATAGGGAGGGCGTCGTCACCGTCACCGGCGGCCAGCTCCGCATCGAAAACGGCACGCTGGAGAACCTCTGCACCGGCAACGGCAGCAAGGCCCAGGCCCTGACCCTTCTGGGCACCGACACCCATGTGACGCTGGCCAATGTCACCGCCATCGGGGCCACGCCCCCCAACGGCGACACCAGCGCCTCCGTCTATGCCCCCGACGGCGCCCGTCTCACCATCGAAAGCGGCGAGTTCACCGGCCGGGTTGCCGGCACCTACGCCTCTGCTCCGGCGGAGACGCCCCACGTCTCCATCGCCGGAGGCACCTTCCACAACGGCCTGTCCTACTCCATCCACGAGACGGAGGCCAACGCCGCCACCCTTCTGGCCATTCTGAAGGAGGGCTATGCGCTGGCCCACGCCGACGGCACGCCGGTGGATCTGGGTACCGAGCCCTCCTTCAGCCGCTCCTCCGGCACCTATACGCTCAGCGGCGAGGTGCAGGTGGTGGCCCACACCCACAACGTCCGCAGCGGACGGCCGGGCTGCTGTGGCTGTGGCTATGCCTGCCCCCACGACGGCCAGATGCCGGACAGCTACTTTACGCTGCCGGTTTGCTCCCTGTGCGGCGTCTCCTACGGCACTCCCCTCAAGGACCTGCGCACGCCCACCGGCAAGATCATCATCGATGAAAACAACTGGTGGCAGGACTTCCTGAACACCGTCACCTTCGGCCTGTTCTTCCCCACCGGCGCCCGGTTCACCATCGAGGCTGCCGATGACAGCGTTGACCACGCCGGCTATGACCCCGAGCTCTACCCCGTGACGGTGGAGTATCTGGTGACGGATCAGCGCTATACCTCCGACAAGATAGGCGATCTTGCCCATCAGTTCCGGCCCTATCCCGGCAAGGCCGTGGCCCTGCCGGACGATCAGACCAGCATCGTCTATGCCAAGATCACCGACTGGGCGGGCAATGTCACCTATCTCAGCACCGATGACCTGACGGTGGACGCCACCGCCCCGGAGATCTCCTCCGATGTGGCCGAGAACCAAATTTACTGCCAGGACGGTCTCCGCATCGCCTTCCGGGATGACCATCTCAAGAGCGTCACCCTCAACGGCACGGAGATGACCTACGCCGCCGAGGACGGCTGGTATGTCCTCCGCCTCAGCGCCGTCTCCGGCTCTCAGGAGGGACAGCAGACCCTGACCGTCACCGACGAGGCCGGCAACGGCACCACCGTTCACTTCCAGTGGTACGCCGGTCACGGCTTTGACGATACCGGCCTGTGCAGTCACTGCGGCCTTCAGGCAGAGGCCCGGTGGAACGACGCTTTCTTCCCGCATCTGGAGGATGCGCTGACCTCCGCCGATGCCGACGAGGACGGCGCCCGTTTCACGTCGGTGGTCATGCTGACCAATGTCTCTCTGCCTGCCGATGCCTTCTCTCTGGACGGCATAAGAGCCGTGCTGGCGCTGGAGGGCCACACCCTGACCCTGTCGGCTCCCATGACGCTGGAGCAGAGCTCCGGCGACCTCACCATCCGTGACAGCACCAGCTCCGGCAAGATCACCGGTCAGGCACTGACGGTAAAGGGCGGCCGCCTGACGGTGGAGGCCGGCTGCTTTGAAAACACGCTGAACCTTCAGGCCTACAACGTGACCCTCTTCGGCGGCACCTTCGCCCGCATTACGTCGGAGGATGCCGCATATCCCCGTGCGGCTCTGGCCTCCTGCACTGCCTATCAGCAGGCGGACGGCCAGCTGATCCGCCGCAGTGACATCACGCCCACGCTGGAAAATGTCGCCGTGGTCTCCTGCCCCCACGATGAGATCGACGGCATCACCTGCCGCATCTGCGGCACCAAGATGGTGGCCAAGGTGGCTAAGGATGATACCCTCCGCTACTTCGCCGTCTTTGAGGACGCTGCCCAGTATGCCGCAGCGCTGGAGGGCTCCGCCATCACCCTGCTGAGGGATGCCCTCTGGGGCAGCATGGGCCTCCCCATCGGCACCTATACGCTGGATCTCAACGGCAAGACCCTCTCCGGCTCCAACGATCTGATGATCGACGCCAGTCTTACCATCTGCGACAGTCAGGGTGGCGGTAAGCTGTGGCGGGACGGCACCATTTGGGTGCTGGGCGGCCATGTCGCCATCACCGGCGGCCAGTTCAACCGGGTGTATCTGGCCTCCGACAGCGCTGATCTGTCCGTCACCGGCGGCACCTTCGCCCGCATCGCTTACAGCGGCGAGGATACCTCCCGCACGCCTCTGTTCTTCCCGGCGGAGGGCTATACCTTCCAAAAGGCCGACGGCAGCTACGCCAATACCGGTGACGTGGTCACGGAGGAAAATCTCCGCTATCTGGAGGACGTCACCGTCACCACACCTCCCTTCATCATCACCCGTTACCCTGTGGACACGGACCTCTATCCCACCACCCCCGTCGGCTATCGGCCGGACTTCGTCACGGAGGTCACCTTCCACATCCCCGAGAGCAGCCCCACCATCGAGTTCCAGTGGTATCAGGTGGGCGATCCCGACCGGATCAAGAGCTACGGCAGTGCAGTGGCCTGGCAGAACCCCTTCACCATCTATACCTTCATCGACGGACCGGCCCAGTACTACGGCATCTTCTCCTACAAGGGCTATTCCGTCCGCACCGACGTTCTGACAGTACGGGAGTTGGCCTGTGACCACCCCGGCGTGGATGCCGACAATCGGTGCAGCCAGTGCCGTGCGGAGGTAGCCGCCTCCGTGGAGCTGAACGGCTCCACCGGCTACTACCTGTCCCTGTCGGAGGCTCTGGCGTTGGCCCGGACCGATGCCTACCGTGGCTGCACCCTCACGGTTCTCCGCAGCAGCACCGATCCCATCTCCGTCAATAGCGGCTCCTTCACGCTGACGGCGGCGCAGGGCGTGATGCTGGGCGGCAAGGTGACGCTGGCCAAGGATGCCGCCGTCACCCTCTCCGGCGGCAGCTACACCAACTCCGCCAGCATCTTCGGGCCCAACCGCATCGAAGGCGGCGCCTTCTACGGTGCCGTGGCCCTGCAGGACGGCTCCTCCGTCTCCGGCGGCAGCTTCCTCGGCGCCGTCACCATCTCCGACACCGTGACCGTCACCGGCGGTACCTTCACCGGTGATGTCACCATCGACAATGGCGGCAAGCTGGTCGCCAGCGCCGGCACCTTCGGCAGCGTCAACGTCCAGTCCGGCGGAGGCGGCGCTCTCACCGGCGGCCACTTCGGCGAGATCACGCAGATCGATGGCAGCCCCTGCGCCGCCCTTCTGGCGGAGGGCTACGCCTATTCCGACGGCGGCATCATCAACGGCTATGTCCCCATCGTCGGTGGCGTGGACGTGGTCCCCCATGCCCAGCACCAGTACGTCTGGCTGAACCAGAAGCTGCTGTGCGGCTGCGGCCATGTGGCAGATGAGGACGCCGACGCCCCGGTCATCACCGGCATTACCGACGGTGAGACCTATTACGACGACGTGACCTTCACCGTCACCGACGCCCACGACTTCACCGTCACGGTGGACGGCCAGCCCGCCACCGCCGAGGGCAGCCTGTACACCCTCCCCGCCGACAACGTCTCCCACGAGATCGTGGCCGTAGACGTGGCCGGCAACCGCACCACTGTCACGGTGTCGGTGTATCGGATCTATACCGTGACACCGCCCACCGGCACAGGCTTCACCTTCACCGGCGAGACCACCGTCCGCCACGGGCAGGATTACCGGTTCCGGGTGGATATCGCCCCCGGCTACTCCAAGCTGCCGGATTACTCCCTGCTGGTCAACGGCCAGACCCCCGGCGGCATGGGCGATGTGGACTTCGACGAGTGCCTGATCCCCAGCGTGGAGGGCGACCTGACCATCACCGTCACCGGCGTGGCGGATATCACCCCGCCGGAGGCGGAGCTGACCATCGCCGGGAATCCCTTCCGCCAGTTCCTGAACACCGTCACCTTCGGCCTGTTCTTCAAGAGCACCCAGACCGTGACGGTAACGGTCTCCGACCTGGGCAGCGGCGTGGACACGGCGGCATGGATGCTGTCTGACACCGTCTTTGCCAGTCAGGACGCCATCACCGGCAGCTGGACGGACCTGTCCCTCACCGACGGCAGCGGCAGCTTCTCCATCCAGCCCGGCCAGAAGGGCTATGCGTACCTGCGGGTCACGGACCGGGCCGGGAACATCACCGTTCTGAACTCCGACGGCGTGGTGGTCTACACCGACGCTCAGGCGGATACCCGGCAGATCACCTATGTTAAGCGCAGCGGACAGGATGTCTCCTTCCACGTCGCCCTCAACGGCAACACCGTCACCGGCGTGCAGCTGGCGGACGGCACGCCTCTGGCGGGCTTCACCGCCGCCGAAGACGGCACCGTGACCCTGCCTGCCGCCACGCTGCAGGCGCTGGCCGCCGGGGACTACACCCTGTACGTCACCTACGCCCCCTTGGGCGTGGCCTACAACGCCCGCTATGAGGCCAGCGAGGCACCGGCCATGACCTCCGTGGCCCTGTCCGTCCAGAAGGCCGAAGGCAGCGTCGCCATTCTGGATGACGTGAGCCGTGACTACAACGGCCAGCCGGTGGAAACTCCCGCCATCACCTCTCTCGGAACCGGCGCTCTCACGGTGGAATACCGGGCGCAGGGCGGCGAGTTCACCACGCAGGCCCCCAAGGCTGTGGGCAGCTACACCGTCCGGGTCACGGCGGCGGCCGACGATGATTACGCCTCCGCCAGCGCCCAGCGGAACTTCCGGATCACCGCCAAGAGTGTCACCATCGACGGCGTCACCGTGGAGCCCTCCAAGACCTATGACGGCACCACCGACGCCGCCATCGTGACGGGCGGCACCCTCAGCGCCAACTTCGACGGCAATGACCTCCGCATCGTCACCGGCTCTGCCGCCTACGACGGCAAGAACGTCGGCACCGGCAAGACCGTCTTCTTCTCCGGCTTCTCGCTGGAAGGCGACGCCGCCGAAAACTACACCCTGGCTTCCCAGCCTGTCGGCACCACGGCGGACATCACCGTCCGGCCGGTAACGGTGGAGGACCTGCACATTCAGGATAAGCTCTACGACGGCACGGATCGGGCGGAGTACGACGGTGAGCCCACCCTGGGCAACGCCGTGTCCGGCGACCATGTGGCGCTGGTGAAGGGGACTCCCTCCTTCACCTCCATCCGGACGGCAGAGGACATCGCCATTCGTTTCACCGAGTTCTCCCTCACCGGCGCTGACGCCGGGAACTACGCCCTGACCCAGCCCACCGGCATTACTGCCTCCATCCTCCCCTACGCTCTCACCGGCGGCGAGTATGCCGTCAACTCCAACGACTGGATCAACCACGACTTCGTGGTGACGGCGGCGGAGGGCTATCTCCTGTCCCTGACGGACACCGCCGACGGCGTGTGGCAGCAGACCCTGCGGGCCGCCGACGAGACGGCGGAGGGCCGGCTGACCTTCTATGTGAAGGATCTGGCCACCGGCGCCATCTCCCTTCAGGTAACGGAGCAGTACCGCATCGACCGCACCCAGCCCACCGGCGAGATCCGGGTGGACGAGCGGACGGCCTGGCAGTCCTTCCTGTCCAGGATCACCTTCGACCTCTTCTATCGGGAGGAGCAGACTGTGGTCATCACCTCTGCCGACGAGACCAGCGGCGTGGCGGCCACGGAGTATCTGCTGAGCGCCGAGGATCTGGACATCCCGGCGCTGGAGCAGGAGGCCTTCCTGCCCTATGAAAAGGCGCTGGCGCTGGCTCCGGACGGCGAGTATGTGGTCTATGCCCGCATCACCGACCGGGCGGGCAACGTCACCTGCCTCCGCTCCGACGGCATGGTGCTGGACGCCACGGCCCCCGCCATCACCGGGGCTGAAAACGGCGGCGTGTACTGCGCCGCAGTGACCCTGACCATCACCGACGCATACCCCGTCACCGTCACCGTAAACGGCACTCCCGTGGAGTTGACGGAGGGGCGGCTGGTGCTCCGGCCCGCCGAGGGGACGCAGCTGGTGACGGCCACCGATCCCGCCGGCAACGAGTCCCGGCTGGAGATCACCGTCAACGACGGCCATACCTGGGGCGACTGGAGCTCCAACGGCGACGACACCCACACCCGCACCTGCACCATCTCCGGCTGCGGCGCTCTGGAGACCGAGAGCTGCACCGGCGGCGAGGCCACTTGCGTGGACCGGGCCGTGTGCGAGGTCTGCGGCGGGGCCTACGGCGACGTAGACGCCCATCGTCACGCTGATCTGCGCCATGTGGAGGCCAAGACCGCCACCACGGAGGCCCCCGGCAACATCGAGTACTGGTACTGCGCCGCCTGCGGCAAGTATTTTGCCGATGCACAGGCCTGCCGTGAACTCCGGCAGGCGGACACCGTCACCGAGAAGCTGCCCGCCGCCCCCACCGGAGACGAGGCACCCCTGACGCTGTGGGTGATCGTGCTGGCAGCCTGCGCCGGTCTGGCGCTCCTGCTGCTGGTGCTCCGGCGGAGAAACAGCCACCGCACCGCATAATGGCGGCAGCCTCCTCGCTGCCATATATCTGCGGATCAAAAAACAGAGAGGCGGCCCATCCGGGTGTATGTAAGACAGTATTGCGCTAAGATTGACGAAGCGGCACGAAACCGCAT
>ERZ773193.3738-NODE-3738-length-13358-cov-2.728332_pt1 | contig 13358 bp, 6 predicted proteins | sample MGYA00511110_ERZ773193 | MGnify/ENA primary metagenome ERZ773193 (study PRJEB29015, sample SAMEA2737784) | human gut metagenome | biome: human gut; feature: human-associated habitat; material: faeces | place: China | collected 2012 ...
CATAATGGAACAACCGGTCGCCCAAAGCGCCCTTTTGAGCCAATGCCATATTCAAATAGTTAAGGCTGACATAATCCGTCACCTCCTTCTCCGGATGTTCGCGGATAATCGTGTCCCAGTCATTCCTTTGCTCCCAAACGGACAACTCGTTCATCCGGTTGTTCCGGACTTCATACGGTCCGGGCAGACAAAATGCGGAAAAGCAAAACAGGACGACCAACAAGCTTCCCGCAACAAATACTTTCACCGAACGCTTTCCTTTGGGAAGAACCTTCATCGTATAAGCCGTTGCAAACAGAATCAGAAGCAAGATGACAAAACGGATCCAGATAAAATAGACATAAGAATCCGGCTGCAACTGAGACTCCTGATACCTTTCCGAATAAATCCCGTCTGTCAACGGAATACCGATAGCCAAACGAATACCGATATAAGCCAACAACACCCCAGCCAAAAACACAGCAAGCGAACCAGACCATTTCTTTCTTCGGCACAAAAGACTCATGCAAACCACGACCAGACCGTAAAGTGCCGCCAACTGGCCAGTCAAACCATAGACGAGAAACACACTCACCACACCATAAAACAACTGCACCTTCATTCTCCGTATACGGATAAAAACATAAGAGAATAGCAGAAGCAGGATCAGCCCGACCGTCCCGTCCAACACGTAAAAAGAGCTCGTATGGGCCTTCAGCAATCCTAAAACAGGAAACAGGGCAAGCAACAAATTATATCCGCGCGGTGCGATTTCCTGCAAAAGCAGATAACACAAGAAACCGGCCACACACAAGAAAATACTGTTAACACACAAGACAAACAGGGAAGCAGTATAATATTGAACCAAAGCCTGCCCGACCACCGTACAAAAGCCACCGGGGACAGACAGCATATCCCGGATAACCACCCATTCGGGAATAAACAACTGCACCTCTTCCTGCCGTTGGAACGTGGAAGTCCCGAACGACCAAAAGAAAAACCAAAGTCCGATAAATACGAACAGCCAAAATACAAGCGTCCTCCCAGTCATAATCCCATCGTTTTCGTTAAAAGGAAATGAAATGAAACAAAAGAAGAGAGGAAGTCGCCTTTTGACGACTGTTCCTCTCTCCCCCGGTCTAAAGAGTAAAATTATACTTCGTAGTCTTTCACATTCTACTTACTGCCGTAACCAGGGTTCTGTTTCAGCAGGTTATTAGCACCGATCAGACTGTAGTGGATCGGGAAACGATTCAGGTTCGGATTGTTCGTCGCCTTATGATCCCACCAGTCTTCCGTCACATAGGCATCCCAACGGATCAAGTCCGTACGGCGGCGTCCTTCGGCCAAGAATTCCAATTGCCATTCGTCCAGCATACGGTATTTGTCCAGATTAGCAGCCGTTACCGGATCTGGATCCACTCCGTCTTCGAAATAACGCTTGCGGACTGTATTGATCAGATCGGCAGCCCCCTGTTTGTCACCGGCACGCATCTTGCATTCGGCCAGCATATAATAGATCTCGGCCAAACGGATCACAGGTACGTCCGGATCGCCTTTCCGCTTGAACTCTTCCTGAGTCGGACGCGGACTGCGTTTCGTCACACGTACCCCGGAGTTTTCTTCTGCCGTCGCAACCGTCGAAGGTAACGAAGCCACATCCGGATAAAGCGGATCTTTTCCTACCTTGGCAAAATGAGCGATCTGGTCGACAACCGTGATCACCTCTCCGGCATACTCGCGCGTACCCGTACAAACCCATTCCGGATTCAGCGGATTCACCAATTCGCCAACGATAAACATACCGCGATATTTGCCATTGCCTTCATATACATAAGGTTGCTTACGGATATCCTTATCATTGAACTTCGCGTACGCTCCACCCAGCTTATATGGATAACGCTTACCCGTAGGATCGAGACTCGGCACCAGTCCGAGAGCATTGTCCGAACCGGAACCTTCCAGTCCACCCAGGTAGTTCTTATAGTTGTAAGGAACCATCATACCCCAATACATGGCATCCGTCTCGGTCTTTGCATTCTGGCTGGGTACGGACCAGATCAGCTCAGGACAACGTTCGTTGTCAAATCCGAATATGTTCGTCCAATCCGTTTCCAATGCATACTGTCCGTACTTACCGTCGATAATGTCCTGGCAGATCTGGGCGGCTTCGGTAAACATCTCCTTGCCGATATAAGACTTGGCATTGAAATACAAACGAGCCTGCAAGGCTGCACCGGCTGCACGATGGATCGAACCGGTTTCCATCCCGCCCAGTTCTTCCTTGATCGGAAGATTCGGAACGGCTATTTTCAACAAGGAATCGATGAAGTTAAATGTCTCGACATCCGTCGAACGTCCTTTCACTTCGCTCTGGGTCGTCGTGTACAAAGGCACCCCTCCGAAGAAGTCCAAACCGTCCAAATAGAAGGAAGCCGCCAGCGTACGTTGCTGGTTCAACATGGATTCGCGCGTACCCTCTTCAAAGCCCAATGCATCGAAATCGACATTTTCCAAATCTTCCAATGCATCCCAAGCCAAAGCGACTCCCATCGCAAAGTTGGTCCAGCCCGTCTCGACACGCGTCATGTCTTCCGTATACTCATGATGATGGAATTTCTGATAGACGGCCCCGTCATACCAGTCGCTACCACGCGTAGGCAGACAGAACTCATCCGTCCCCAGTTCCTGCAACAACCAACGCGGACTGTCATGGGCAATGTACCAGCGCCAGTGAGTAAACGGCCGGTTGAAACGTTGCCATACGGCATCTTGTGAGCTATAAAAAGTCTCCGGAACCACCTGCGAATAAAAATCAGGTTCGACACTACAGGAAGTAGTGCACAGCAGGCAGATCACTCCGGATAAAAACAATTGGAATATATTTTTCTTTTTCATCTTACAATCTTGTATTAGAAGTTAAACTGCATACCTAATGTCCAAGTACGGACGACCGGATAAAAATCGCTCCAGAACTTTTCCGTTCCTTTATCCCAGCCCGTGATATCCACCTCCGGGTTCATGCCGCTATAGCCGGTGATCGTGCAAACGTTACCCACCGTACCATAAATACGAATCCGGTCGATCAGGTTGTTCGTGTACTTCTTCATCGGAAGCGTATAACCCAGCGTGATCGCATCGATTTTCAGGAATGTACCGTCTTCCAGGAAATAGTCGCAAATCTGCTTTTCGCCCTTGATGTGGTTGAACTTGCCGTAAGCGTCTTTCAAAACATTCAGGTTGCCCTGTCCCTGGATGCCGTAATACATATTGATCGTATTATACACGTCGAAATCGATCCAGCTACGCAGGTTGATGCCTAAATCGAAGTTCTTATAAGTCAAGGTATGGCTCCACCCGATAATCAGTTTCGGAGTATAGTTGCCTATATACTGTTTGTCGTTCTCCGTTTTCTGTGCAGCCGGGATCACCTCGCCATCCTTGTTATACAGCAAGAAACTGCCCTCGTCATCGAACCCTGCGAACTTCCACATATAGAAAGAACCGATTGTCGAACCGGCTTCCATACGGGCTGCATCGCCCGGAGTTCCCGGAGCCACGAAACCATTACCGTTATGATAGGAGTTGTCACCCTCCAACGTCAGGATCTTTCCGGTATTATGGCTCAGGTTCATGCTGGAAGACCAAGTGAAGTCTTTTGTACGAATAATGTCGCCACCGACTTCGAACTCCCAACCTTTACTTTCCATACTACCGATATTCTGCATCTGGCTGCCCTGCGTATAAGGTGGTTGCGGGACCTTCACACTGAACAGAAGGTTATCCACCTCACGCCGATAGTAGTCGAACTTACCATACAAGCGTCCTTCAAAGAAAGAGTAATCGACACCCAAGTTCCACTCCTTCTTTTCTTCCCATCCCAAATTAGGATTGACATTTTGCGATTTACCGTATGAGTACGCCCATGTTCCGTTCGGCATCATCCAGTTCGTGTCCGAGCCTAACATATTGGCCATATAAGTCGCACTAAAGTCATTATTACCGGTCACACCGTAACCGAAACGGATCTTCAAGTCGTCCAGCCAGTCAAAGTCTTTCATGAACTCTTCGTTCGAGATACGCCATCCTGCCGTTGCAGACCAGAAGTTCGCCCAACGGTTGTCGGCCGCAAACTTGGAAGAGCCCTCATGCCGGATAGATGCGGAAAGCATATATTTATCCTGGTAGGAATAATTGGCACGGGCAAAGAAAGAGAACAGACGTTCCGTAACCGATTTGCCGGAGCTCATGCCGGCCTTGCCATCCGTCAGGTAGCTGCCCTGGCCTATATCCCAGTACTTGATGCCATCGACCGAGAAATTATAGTTGTCCATACCGAAGTTTTCCCCGTTGACCTCAAAATAAGAATAACCGGCCGTTGCATTCAGATTATGTCCTCCTTTAAAGTCTTTTACATAGGAGAAATATCCTTCCGAAGTCAGGTTTTCCGTCTTGCTGAAAGCCAGGTGGGCATGCCCCTTACGCGAATTGTCAATTTCGCTTCGGTGTGTGCTGGGCCAATATTGGTGCAATTCCCATTGACGGTTTTCATACCCGACAACCTGCTGGTAATTCAAACCCGGAATAGGCTTGATATTCAACTTCAGGTTTACTTCCGGCTTGAACCATTTATCCAATCCGTAGTAATCTTCCAGCATGGCATCCGCAACGACGTTATAGTCCAACGATTCGTTGATCCATACGTTATAGCCTGTTTCGCTATCCGGATCGTACGGCGAGCGGGTCGGGTTGTTACGCATGGCTTGCTGGAAATTCGGATAGTGGTTGTTACGGGCAGCCTGGCGATAATCCACGGCCGGACGGACTTCCAGCCAATCATCGAACAACTTGAAAGATGCGTTCACACGTCCGCCATAATCCTGACGTTCGTCCTGCAACGCGATACCCTGGTTCTTTTCATAGAAGAAAGAAGTATAAACCTGTGCCTTTTCCGTACCCATTTCCAATGCAAGATGGTGTTTTTGGGAGAAGTTGCCCTTATTAATCAACTCATCCCACCAGTTTGTATCGGAACCGTAATCCGTACCGATATTATGTTCGGCATATTCACGGCCGGACAACATTTCGGGAGCATTGTAGTTTTGTTTTTTCGTAAACTCGTTGCTGTACGTGAGTCTCACTTTCCCGTTCGTATCCGAGCCGCTCTTGGTCGTAATCAGGATCACACCGGCGGCTGCACGTGTTCCGTAGATAGCACCGGCAGAAGCATCTTTCAACACATCGATAGACTTGATATCATCCTGCGTCAACGAACGGATATCGCCACCAGGAAAACCATCGATCACGATAAGAGGAGCTTTTCCTGAATTGATGGAAGTCATACCGCGAAGCTGGAATGTCGTACCGGAATTGGCACTTCCCAAGTTGTTCATTACCAAACCGCCGATCTTGCCTTGCAAGGACGCCGAGATATCCGCCCCGCTCACACCGACCATCAGGTCATCGGCCTTCAACGAGGTGATGGCGCTGGTCACCTGCTTCTTGTCCAAAGAACCATAGCCGATCACCACAACTTCTTCCAATGCTTTGGCATCTTCAACCAGCTTCACATGGATGGTTGCCTGGTTGCTGACCTTCACTTCCTGAGTTGTATAACCGATAAAGGAAATCACTAAAGTCGAGTTGTTGGGAACATTCTGCAAAACGACCTTTCCGTCCATATCCGAGATATTTCCGTTCGTAGTTCCTTTCACAACAACATTAGCTCCCGCTACCGGTCCCATTTCATCCTGAACCATAATCGTCACGGTCTTTCCTACTTGATCAGGCACTGCATTCTCTATCCGATCCGAGGTTAACAATTCAACATTCTCACCAGCCGCAAATACTCCTGTCGTCAGACAAAAGAGCAGTCCGCAAGTGACTTTCGATACTCGAGATATTGAACCTTTCCTTCTTAGAGGATGGCCACAATTCTGTTTTTGTTGCATTTTCTGTATTATTATAAAAAGGTTAATAATAAATCGATCTAAGCCTGAGGCTTATCACACTCTAAACAAGACTTAAAGTCTTTCTGTCAGTTTTCTCTATTCCTATCTCATAGGCCTATATATTTAAGTTGTCCATATAAACTATTTTTAATTAATACAGGCAGTTAAAATGACTATAGTCTTAATAGAACTACGGTATTTTTACAAACCTACCGTGTATTGTGATTGAAAATTCATTAAAAACACATTACCAAACTCTTACCTCGGATATGTTTTAACAATACCATTCAGTTGGGCGTAAAATTAAACAAAAATATCCAAATAAAAAGATTGATTTCCAAAAAGTTTCAAAGGAAGAGACATTGGAAAGTTCTCAAACTGCTTATAATGTACTACTGCAGATATACTTATTTGTTTGGAAAACTTCGTTTGAGGGGATGAAAAGTAAGACCTATATCCGCTTCTGTTAATATTCAAACCATATCATAAAATCCGAAAACAAATACCGTAGTTCTATTAAGACTGTAGTTCTTTTCTTTCCAACAAGAAGTTTCTCCGATTGATTTTTTATAAAGGGATGAAAAGGCTTTTCTGTACTTCTGCCAGCACAAGTATTCTGATAAATCAAAATAACACCCCGTCTCTATCTTACCGGACATTTTATTACCGATCAAACAATTAGGCTGACACTTCAATATAGCAAGTCCGCCCTTACAGACTCTCCCGCAAGGTAAATCAAGCTACATTTGCATGTATTCCCTGCTCCATAGGCATATGTTCCAGGTTTCATAAGCATGTATTCGAGCATACATAGGCACATACAGACAGAAAGATAAGGACCTTTTACAACAAAAGTGCCGACCTTCATGCAAAAAAGTCGGCACTTTTATAAGATCCGGTCCCCTATTTTGAGAAAAAACATTGCCGGAAACGTTCTATTTTGTCTGGAAGCATTTGCCGGACGGATAGTTCCGGATAATCATTTTGCCTGCTATCCTCGACTATTTCTATCACGGCCGGCAGACATAAGCTGATTGGCATCCTTTCAGCAGACAAAAAGATTCATATGACTCCATTCCGGTGGCAGAACGGAAATCCTTATCTCCGCGAGAATACGATAAACACAGCCGTCCGATCCTTATCCCGGCTACAGCCAATAGAAACCGGAGCCTGTTTGACGTTTTGTCATTTTGACAAAGATCATTCCATCGGAACTTCCATCAAAAGTACGGTCGCATGTTTCAATACCTCTATGGCAATGCTGTCGGTGTCCCAGAAACCGGCACCGTCACGTTTGGAAAGGACTGTGTTGGCAACCTCCACTTCGCCTTCGATCACGAACAGGTAAACGCCGTTCTTCTTGCCATGCAGTTTGTATTCCTTCACCAGTCCCGCATCCAACGTACCCATCGAGAACCAGGCATCCTGGTTGATGGAAGCCGGGGCGGAGCCGTCCGGCGCAATCATCATTCCCAGCTCATTCTTCTTCAGAACAGGGCGGATATCATAGCTCTTATAATGAGGTGCTGTATTCTCCTCACGCGGGAACACCCAGATCTGGAGGAAATCCAGCTGCTCTTCACCGCTATCATTGAACTCGCTATGGAAAATCCCCGTACCTGCACTCATCACCTGGATATCGCCCGGAGTAATCACTTCGCTGTTCCGGATACTGTCGCCGTGACGCAAATATCCTTTCAACGGAATAGAGATGACTTCCATATTCTTGTGTGGATGTGTATCGAACCCTTCCACCGGAGCGACAGAGTCGTCATTCAGGACCCGAAGCATGCCAAAATGTACTCGCTTCGGGTTGTAGTAATTGGCAAAACTAAAAGTGTGATGGGTCTTCAGCCATCCATGATTTGCATACCCGCGAGTATTGGCTTTATCCACTACTGTTTTCATAAATAATCCTCCTTTGTTAATTTCATCCATATAACACTCCGGATTATGGAAAAGTTGCTGATACGGGCTGGCACCGATGTCCGGATATTCTTGACTTCCCCATACACGAAAGAGAGAAAATAGGCAAAAACATAATTTTCTTTAGTCTCGACAATACATGATACAAGAGAATTGAGTACTTTTGTACCCTAATAAAATCATCCCGTAAATATAAACACTATGGCAGTTTACTTAAACGATGTATCAAGAACATTCGGCGAATACTTGCTTATTCCAGGTTTAACAACCAAACAATGTGTGCCAACCAACGTTTCGCTGAAAACTCCGCTTGTGAAACACAAAGTGGGCGAAAAGCCTGCGATCGAACTAAACATTCCTTTTGTTTCAGCGATCATGCAATCCGTGTCCGGTCCCAAGTTGGCCATCGAACTGGCCCGCAACGGAGGACTGTCTTTCATCTTCGGTTCACAACCTATCGACAGCCAAGCCGAAATGGTCCGGAAAGTAAAGAAGTTCAAAGCCGGTTTTGTAATCAGCGACTCCAATCTGACGCCTGAAAATACGTTGGCAGATGTAATCGCTCTGGTACAGCGCACCGAACACTCTACGATCGGTGTGACGGACGACGGTACTCCTAACGGTAAATTGCTGGGTATGGTGACCAGTCGCGACTATCGTGCCGAAAAGGATTCTCCCGACAAGAAGGTGAAAGAATTCATGACTCCGTTCTCCAAACTGATCGTCGGCGAACTAGGCATGACATTGAGTGAAGCCAACCAAATCATCTGGGATCATAAACTGAACACGTTGCCGATCATCGACAAGGACCAGAACATGCAATATTTCGTCTTCCGCAAAGACTACGACAGCCACCGCGACAATCCGAAAGAGTTGTCCGGCAGCGATAAGAAACTGCTCGTAGGCGCGGGGATCAACACACGCGACTATATGGAACGTGTTCCTGCGCTGGTTGAAGCGGGTGTCGACGTATTGTGTATCGACTCTTCCGACGGCTATTCCGAATGGCAGCAGGCAACACTGCAATGGATCAAGAAAACGTATGGTGACAAAGTGCTGGTCGGTGCCGGAAATGTTGTTGATAAGGAAGGTTTCGACTACCTGGTCGAAGCCGGAGCCGATTTCATCAAGGTGGGTATCGGTGGCGGTTCCATCTGTATCACCCGTGAACAGAAAGGTATCGGCCGCGGACAGGCTACCGCATTGATCGACGTGGCACAGGCACGCGACGAATATATGAAAAAGACAGGTATCTATGTGCCCATTTGCAGCGACGGCGGTCTGGTGCATGACTATCACATGGTTCTTGCTTTGGCGATGGGTGCGGACTTCCTGATGATGGGACGTTATTTTGCCCGTTTCGATGAATCACCTACTAAAAAACTTTGTATCAAAAACAACTATGTGAAGGAATATTGGGGTGAAGGTTCCAATCGCGCACAAAATTGGCAACGATATGATATGGGAGGAACGGAATCATTGAAATTTGAAGAAGGAGTAGACAGCTACGTACCTTATGCCGGCAAAATGAAGGACAACCTTGCCGTAACATTAGGCAAGATAAAAGCAACGATGTGTAGCTGCGGCGCCATCAATATCCCTGAATTACAGAAAAATGCTAAAATCACAATGGTTTCTTCAACAAGTATTGTTGAAGGTGGCGCCCATGATGTGATCTTAAAAGAAAAAGCATAATCGCTTTTCGTTCAACGAAAATAACCATAAAGGGTGTCAAAAGTTCGACTTTTGACACCCTTTCCATATTTTGATGCAAAACTTTGCTGAAATCTTGCTTTGTATTAGCAACTGTTTTTCCTAAAAGCTACAAGATGATTCTTATAGCGGACTGAGGTTAATTTTAAGAGGAAAATTGAAACAAGTTCTTAAAATGTCCAGACGGTCATTGCTTAATCACTTTCTTATTACCGACAATATAAAAACCTTTAGGCAATCTTTCAAAGTCTTCAACAGTACCGACACAATAACCGGAAATATTGTATATCCGGTCGTTTTGCAATTTAAGATTATTTATTACATCCTGTATACCGGTAGGAGCCGATTTATAAGTGGTTTTAACAGTTGCAGCTTCCGTATTGATTTTACCTGTCAACCGTACATCAGCCGAACTTGCAGCAACGTAAATATCAACGCTTCCTTCTTCTACATCAAATGTATTCGTCTGTTCATTAAAATAAGACAATTGTTCGTGCTTCAATGGCATTGTGACAGTTTTCGTTTCACCGGGCTCCAATTCTACACGTGCAAATCCGACAAGCTGTTTAAGCGGACGTTCTATACTTGAATTTACATGAGCATATAACTGAACGATTTCCGCACCGGCATACTTGCCCGTATTGGTAATGTCCGCACTAACAATCAACTCCTCTCCTGCCGCGAGCCTGCTCTTGCTAATATTCAATTTTTGATATTCGAATGTGGTATAACTCATACCATATCCAAATGGATAAAGCGGAGTCTTGTCATGATACATATAAGTATATTTTGCATCGCGAATATCATAATTGAGCATACCGTTAGGTAAATCACTCAGCGCATTATACCAAGTAGAAGTCAGTTTACCGGAAGGATTATAATCTCCATACAAAACATCAGCAATCGCTTTTCCTTGTGCCTGCCCACCGTACCAGGCTTCGATAATAGCCGGAACATGCTCCTTAGCCCAATTGATTGTCACGGACGAACAAGTCTGCAACAGCAATATGACGTTCGGATTAGCCGAATAAACAGCTTCCAAAAGTTTTTGTTGGTCACCCGGCAAATTAAGATTAGTGCGGTCATGACTTTCATCGGAAACGGTAAGGTCTGTCCCGGCAGCAAATATAACGACATCCGCCTTGGCAGCTATTTCTTTGGCTCTCTCAAGGTTTGTTTCAGCCGTCCCCGTAACTGCACATCCCTTATAAAGGTAAAGCGGACCGTCCTCTTCAAGCGGATTGTTTGCATTCGGATCATAGAATTTAAACCAGTCCATATTCGCACAATACTTATCCCCGTTTGTTCCGCCTTCAAACTGTACGTACACCTTGTGTACCCCCTTGAATACATTCGGGTCGACTTCCGCAGTCGTTATTTCATACTTACTCCAGTTACCGGTTGCAGGGCATGTGACAGTCGCCTCCGGTGTATCATCTATTTCATCAAGATAGAACTTTACAATGGTCGCATTGTTGTTCTTGGCACCCGAATAAATGTCAACTCTTGATTTTCCTTCTCCCAAATTAATATCATTAAAAGCAACCCAATCGCCATTGAAAATATATCCCAAATTTCCGGCAGACCCGTTAGCTTCATGTGTCAATCGTTTGCTATCCGACGGTACACTTTGTTCCTCACAATCTTCAAACTGTATGGTTCCGTCATTTACCACGTACCCAATCTTTTCAGCAATGCCACCAAACGGAGTAGTTAGCGCCGTTGGTGAACCGGAGTACCCTCCAAGAGTGATTGTATTACCAAAAGGACCGATAACGGCAACACTTTTCGTTTTATCGAGCGGGAGTATATTATTGTCATTTTTCAGCAAAACGATAGCCTCCTGTGCTGCCTTATATGCCAATTGACGGTGCTCTTCACAATCAAGAACATCGTCAGAAATACTTCTCCAAGGAACATTGGAAGCATTGTCAAATTCACCGACAGAGAAACGCGCCTCAAATACTCTTACAAGAGCAGTGTCAAGATCCGCTTCTTGCATATATCCCTTTTCAATCGCTTCTTTACAATAGTCCTGAAAGGTATTTCCGCAATTCAAATCTTCTCCATTCACAATAGATACCGCAGAAGCCTCAGCAGCAGTATTCACAAAATGGTGCCTGTTCGATTGGTAAACATCATCTACCGCACCGCAATCCGAAGTAACAAAGCCGTTGAATCCCCATTCTGTACGTAAAATATCGATAAGCAATTCATGATTAGCACCACAAGGAATACCGTTTAGTGCATTATACGCACTCATGACAGAGCGTACATTGCCCTCCTTAACGGCCATCTCAAAAGCAGGCAGATAATATTCACGTAAGTTACGCGCATCCATATCCGACGATGTACTATGGCGTCCTTTCTCATAATTATTTGCAGCAAAATGCTTGGCTGTCGCTATTGTCTTATAATATTTCGGATCGTCTCCCTGCATACCTTTTATATATTCCACCGCTATTTTTCCCGTCAGGAACGGATCTTCACCATAGTTCTCTTCATCACGTCCCCAACGCGGGTCACGGCTCATATTAATAGTAGGACACCAGTAAATAAGACCTTTATCCTTTGTATTACTATATACACGTGCCTCATCTGATGTAGCCACAGCACAATCGAATATCAACGGTAAATCCCAAGTACTCGACATCGCTTTCGATACCGGGAACGAAGTAGCCAGTCCGGAACGGGCAACACCGTGAATGGCCTCATTCCAATAATTATATCCCTTTATATTCAGACGGGGAATAGCCAATGTCTGATGTCCTACCTGATTGATTTTTTCCTCCAAAGTAAGTAACGACACCAGATTCTTGGCACGTTCGTGAAAACTGAGCGACTCATCTTGAAAGGGATGAGTTTGCGCCATTACGCAACTTGCCACCACAAGTGACACTGCTGTAAGAGTAATTGTTTTTTTCTTCATGGTATTTATATTCATTAATAAATCTATATCAGCAAAATTACCATCCATGAGAAAAATAAAGGTAGAATATCTAATGCGAAAAGAGGAACTTATTTATTAATCCCTCTTTTCGCATAGATATTCCACCATAATAGCGCTTCGTATAATAAGGCATTTACCATATAAACAAATCACTTTCACAAGGCTATTACTTATAAATCCAACGGCAAGGTCATACGTAGCCCCCATTAGCTATGCTATTTAGCATATAAAAGAGTGCGTCTTTTCGGTTGAATGCTTTTAGGAATACAAGATATTTCTCAGAAGAGTTGTTTTTTTATTTATTTGATTCACAAGATTATGATTGAAATTATTAATTTTGCGCATATATACATAAATTTCAGGAAAAGGCACACACTATTACTAACGTATAGCATGATAAAGATATCTGAGTTATACCCATAAACAAGTTAGCACTAATAAAAATGCACTTCAATAAGATTGTACAATAAATATAATTTAAAAATAAAATGAATACAGATTATAGAGTTGGTGATTTGATTTATGACGCAAATATGTATGATGGATTAAACATCTTCTTATCTGACTTGCAATTTTATAAGAAGTGGTTACCTCAAAACAAGAATGCTAAAATACTTGAACTCTGCTGTGGCACAGGCAGGCTTACGATTCCAATCGCAAAAGACGGATACCATATCAGTGGAGTTGATTACACTCCATCAATGCTGAAGCAAGCAAAAATAAAAGCTTTCGAAGCAGGATTAGAGATCAATTTTATTGAAGCAGACATCAGGACATTAAATTTACAAGAGAAATTCGACCTTATCTTTATTCCTTTCAATTCAATCCATCATTTATAT
>ERZ773193.3741-NODE-3741-length-13345-cov-3.399022_pt1 | contig 13345 bp, 10 predicted proteins | sample MGYA00511110_ERZ773193 | MGnify/ENA primary metagenome ERZ773193 (study PRJEB29015, sample SAMEA2737784) | human gut metagenome | biome: human gut; feature: human-associated habitat; material: faeces | place: China | collected 2012 ...
GTCTTACGGGAAAGCACTGGGCGCTTGTACCTATCTGATCGCTGTAGCCTCGGTCATCTACGGATGCTTTGTATTCTATCTCTATCGTCACCATCCGGAATTACTGGAGAATTATCTGACTTCGATAGAAACGACGTTCAAAGAGGTATATTCGGATTCGGCTTTCACCGAAAATATGATCTCGATGTTAAAAGCGTTTACAACGCCTGCTACAATTGCCTTTGCAGAAACATTCAATAAAATATTCACCGGATTTATTTTCTCCTTGCTCCTGGCAGGATTACTCAGGCGCACCCGAAAAAATGAATTTATTTAACCGTAATTTTCAGATCATGGACATATCAGTCGTTATACCGTTATATAATGAAGACGAATCTCTGCCGGAACTAACAGCCTGGATCGAACGGGTCATGGCAGCGAATCATTTTACGTATGAAATCATCATGGTAGACGATGGCAGTAGCGATAATTCCTGGGCACTCATCGAAACCCTTTCGACCCAAAACGAACATATCCGTGCCATAAAATTCCGGCGGAATTACGGTAAATCCGCAGCCTTACACTGCGGGTTCCAGAATGCCCAAGGAGATGTTGTCATTACGATGGACGCCGATATGCAGGATAGCCCGGACGAAATACCGGCTCTTTATCAAATGATCATGTCCGAAGATTATGACATGGTTTCCGGTTGGAAGAAAAAAAGATTCGATCCGAAATCAAAGACAATACCCACCAAATTATTCAATGCGACAGCCCGGAAATTTTCAGGGATCCATCTGCACGATTTCAACTGTGGGCTCAAAGCTTACAAGAATAAAGTTGTGAAAAGCATCGAAGTATACGGAGAAATGCATCGCTATATCCCGATCCTGGCCCAACAGGCCGGTTTCACTAAAATCGGAGAAAAGGTCGTACAGCACCGGGCACGGAAATACGGAGTAACCAAATTCGGCGGTTTAAACCGATTTATCAATGGAATGCTGGATTTGTTGTCCATCACCTTTATTACCCGTTTTGCCAAAAAACCGATGCATCTGTTCGGGGCAATAGGGACCTTGCTGTTTATCATCGGATTTTGTGCTGCCGGCTGGATCGGTATAGATAAACTGATCTGTCTTTCACAAGGGATCAGGGCCCGTTTGGTAACCGACAACCCCTATTTTTATATTTCTTTGGTTTGTATGATCCTCGGGACCCAACTGTTTTTAGCCGGTTTTGTAGCCGAGCTGGTATCCCGTTCGGCTACCGACCGCAACGTCTATCTGATAGAGAAAGAAATCTGATACCCTTTCTCTAGAAGAACCCACCGACCTCTCCGAACATACGCTTATAAGCCGCTGCCTTTTCAGGCAAGGGTTTCGGATAGGCACGGGAAGAAGAGGGCATGCGGTATAACCGGATCGTTCTACCCTCGAAATGAAAAGTCGAAAAACCTCCTACCGGTGGCTGAGAGGCTTCGACCAGAGAAAGCAAAGTGTCCGTCGCTTTCTGCCCTGTTGTCGCAATGGCTACACAGTGCGGTAATTGCCGCAATACGTCGGACAAATCGATCTTGCGGACGATTTCCAAAAATTTATCCGAGGCATTATCTTTCTGCCGAACGACTTCCCGGCCGGAATCGGTCAAGGCAATTCCTTGCCGGATAAGAAAATCCCGGATCCGTTGTTCGCAAAATGATTTTTTATCTGCCGTCAGAAAATGCTCCTTGTCGTCGAAAAATACCAATCCAAAGATACGCCACATGTCATTCTGAAAATTAGGATAGTAAAAATCCATTTTCCAACGTTCACGTTTCGGCGGGAAACTTCCCATCATCAATAGCCTTGCCCCTTGCGGGAAGAAAGGCTCCAAGGGATGGATTTCAGTTTTTATTTCATCTGTTTTCATGCATACAAAATTAATCAAAACATACATACTTTGGTTTATTTTACTAGTTTTGCCCCGTGCTAAAAAATCTAAAACAAAAAAAGTATGACAACGACAGCAAAAAACAAAGAAAAAATCAGGTTCAGTAAAGCATTCTGGGTGGCCAACACCGTGGAATTATTCGAACGTGCTGCCTACTACGGTGTATTTATCGTGATCACCCTCTACCTTAGCCGTATATTGGGGTTCAATGACATTCAGGCTGCCACCATCGCAGGTACTTTCTCCGCTTTCCTTTATCTGCTGCCAACTTTTGCCGGAGCTTTGGCCGACAAGATCGGTTTCCGGAACTCTATGCTCCTGGCTTTCACCTTATTGACTACCGGTTACGGTGGTCTGGCTTTATTTCCTACCTGGCTCGAAAGTGCCGGACTGGTAGAATATGGGCATACCACCGTCTTTAAAGGCCTCACCGAGAGTGGCCTGCAATACGGCATTATCCCGATTATGGCTCTGATCGTCATCGGAGGAGCTTTTATCAAAAGTGTAATCTCGGGAACGGTGGCCAAAGAAACGACAGAAGCTACCCGGGCCAAAGGATTCGCCATCTTTTACGGCATGGTCAATATCGGTGCATTCTCGGGTAAAACCATTGTAAAACCCCTTAGAGAGGCTTTAGGGAATGAAGGATTGATCACCTTGAATTATTTTTCGGCCAGTATGACCTTTCTGGCTCTCATAGCGATCTGGTTTTTCTATAAAAGTGCTCAACACAGCGGAGAGGGAAAAACCTTCCGGCAAATCTGGAATGCTCTATTAAAAGTATGTTCTAACGGCCGGCTGATCATCCTGATCCTGATCATTACGGGTTTCTGGATGGTACAACATCAATTGTATGCCACCATGCCCAAATACGTACTCCGTCTGGCCGGGGAAGGCGCATCCCCTTCCTGGTATGCCAATGTCAACCCTTTGGTCGTAGTGCTGTGTGTCAACCTGGTCACCCAGCTGATGCGTCACCGGACAGCCCTTACTTCGATGACCGTCGGAATGTTTATCATGCCGTTGTCCGCTTTGTGCATGGCTTCGGGAAATATGCTGAATCCGGAATCGACCATTCTGACCATGCACCCGGTAGCTTTTATGATGGTTGTAGGTATCGTCTTCCAGGGACTGGCGGAAACTTTTATTTCCCCGCGTTTTCTGGAATATTTCTCCCTGCAAGCCCCCAAGGGCGAGGAAGGATTATACCTGGGTTTCAGCCACCTGCATTCGTTTTTGTCTTCCATTTTAGGATTCGGACTTTCCGGCTATTTATTAAGTAAATATTGCCCTGACGAAAGCCTGTTCGCCACTCGTAGCGAATGGCTCGCTGCCAGCAGTAATGCCCATTACATCTGGTATTATTTTGCTGTAATCGCACTGGCTTCCGCCATTGCCCTGATCATCTACGGCCAAGTTGTCAAGCGCCTCGATCAGGCAAAAGCATAAAATAACAGCATCGGTTGTAAAGTCCGTAAAGTTTGTAAAGTCGATGGCCTTCGGGGATACTTTATAAACTTTACGGACTCTCAATTTTATAAACTATCGCCTTCTTTCTTCAGATTCTAAAGTTAAAAATAAACCTTTCCGGCTAAAGCCCGTTTGATATAAAAATTGAAACGTTTAAATTATGGCAAACATAGCAGAGCAAATTGTAGATATGCTGGTAAAAGCCGGTGTAAAAAGAATTTATGCTGTCACAGGTGACAGTTTAAATAAGATTAACGATGCTGTCCGCAAAGACGGCCGGATTCAGTGGATTCACGTACGTCACGAAGAAACCGGAGCTTTTGCTGCCGGAGCAGAAGCCCAGCTTCACGGCAACCTGGCCTGTTGTGCAGGTAGCGGCGGTCCCGGCCATGTGCACCTGATCAACGGGCTCTATGACGCCCACCGTTCAGGGGCTCCTGTCTTAGCCATCGCTTCTACCATTATTTCAGGTGAATTCGGAACGACCTACTTCCAGGAGACCGACACCATCCGCCTGTTCGACGACTGCAGTTATTACAACCAATTAGCGACTACACCGGGTCAACTCCCCCGCATGCTACAGGGGGCTATACAAACCGCTCTCTCCCGCAGAGGAGTCAGTGTCATCGGTATCCCCGGAGATTTGACCGGAGAAAGCCAGGTCAATATTCCTTCTTCAGAGATCAACTATCCGACTCATCCCCGCACCTGTCCATCGGATACCGAATTACAGGCGCTGGCCGATCTGTTGAACAACAATAGCAATATAACCCTGTTTTGTGGCATCGGAGCCAAAGATGCACACGAAGAAATCGTCGAATTGTCCCATCGGTTGAAAGCCCCGGTAGCCTATTCTTTCAAAAGTAAAATGGAAATCCAATATGATAATCCCAATGAAGTAGGGATGACCGGCTTATTAGGCATGGCATCGGGTTACAACAGCATGCATGCGGCCGATGTACTGGTTTTATTAGGTACCGATTTCCCGTACGGCCCGTTTTTACCGACTCACAATAAAATCGTTCAGATCGACATCGATCCCAGTCACCTGGGCCGAAGAGCCAAAGTACAAATGGGGCTATGCGGAGATATCAAGACGACACTCGAAGCTTTATTACCTCTTTTACAAGCCAAAAGCGACAAAAGCTTTCTGAACGATCAGTTGCTCGGTTATTCCAAAGTAATTAAAGACCTGAATGCTTACGTCGAAAACAAAGGCAGTGATAATAAGATTCACCCGGAATATGTCATGGCGATGGTCGACGAAACTGCTCAGGCAAATGCTATTTTTACCGTCGATACGGGTATGACCTGTGTCTGGGGAGCCCGTTACCTGAAAGCTTCCGGCCAGCGAAAGATGTTAGGCTCTTTCAATCACGGCACAATGGCCAACGCTATGCCCCAGGCTATAGGAGCATCGTTCGCCTATCCGGGCAGACAGGTGATCGCTCTCTGCGGCGACGGAGGCATCTCTATGTTACTGGGTGATCTGGCAACCATCGCCCAATATAAGCTACCGGTCAAGATTATTGTATTCAATAACCGTTCTTTGGGTATGGTAAAACTCGAAATGGAAGTCGCCGGCCTGCCGGACAACGAAACCGACATGCAAAATCCGGATTTTGCCCTGGTGGCTCAAGCGATGGGTATAAAGAGCTATACCGTCAGCCGTCCGGACGATGTACTCCCGGTATTGGTCGAAGCCTTGAACTCACCGGAAGCTGCTCTACTGAATGTAATGACCGATCCGAATGCACTGGCTATGCCCCCGCAAATAGAATGGAATCGAATGACCGGATTCGCACAAGCCATGTATAAAATGTTATTGACCGGCCGGACACAGGAGATTATCGATACGATCAATTCCAATTATAAACACCTGAAAGAAATTTTATAAAGACAATTCCAGCCTCAACGACAATGTCACATTTCTGTCATTAAATAGTAACATGGATAAAATACATTCGTAATTAAATCAATACATTGTATTTTATCCATGAAAGTAACAAGGAAAAAAGGTGAGATTCCCTACCTGGAAAGGGATATCAGTTGGATGTATTTTAACCGGAGAATCCTGTCCGAAGCAGAAAAAGCCCCGGTTCCTTTACTCGAACGGTTATCCTTTCTGGGAATCTACTCCAATAATCTGGACGAATTTTACAGGGTACGGGTAGCCACCCTCAACCGAATCATCGAATATGAGGATAAAACCATTAAGGCAGAGAGAGAAACCGCCATTCAAACCTTCAGGGAAATCAGCCGGTTGAATGCCCTGTATACACAAAAATTCGAGGAAACATTTACAGCAATAAATACAGCACTCCGGCAAAACCGGATTTACCTCCTGAACGAACAAGAATTACAGGAGGAGCAAGCCGACTATATCCGTGAATTTTACAAGACACAACTGATCGGCTCTACGACCCCGCTTTTCACTTCTTCTTTCCGTCATTTCAGTGACCAACCCGACGACCATATCTATCTGAGCGTCTGTCTGCAAACCACAGGAAAAACGAAAAAAGATTTTGCCATCATCGCTTTGCCGGTGCAATCATACGGCCGTTTTATCCGGATCCCCGGCGATGACGACCGCATATGCCTGATGTTTCTGGACGACATCGTCCGCTTTTGCCTTCCCCTGATATTCAACGGCCGGCCTTACGACCACTTCGAGGCTTACACGTTCAAGTTCACTAAAGACGCAGAAATGGAACTCGATTCAGATCTTCGGAACAGCATTATGCAAAAAATATCGAAGGGGGTGAAAAGCAGAAAAAACGGGGAACCGATCCGGTTGGTATACGACAGCCGGATGCCTGCGGTTATGCAGCGCCACCTCAGCCGGATGCTTTGTATGGACCGCTGGGATACTCAGGTCGGAGCCGGTAGATACCAAAATCTGAAAGATCTGATGAAATTTCCCGATTGTAAACGTGACGATTTAAAATATCCCCCTCAGCCTCCATTGTTCAAAACGGACTTTTCAGGGGACGACAGCATCTTGAATACCATCCGTACCCGCGATCTCTTCCTGCACTATCCCTATCACAGTTTTTCTTCTTTCTTGCGTGTACTCCGGGAAGCCACGATCGACCCGAACGTCAAAGCCATAAAAATGACCCTCTACCGGGTAGCGAAAAATTCCAAGGTTATCCAAACTTTAATCGCAGCAGCCAGAAACGGGAAAAAAGTAACTGTAGTTATCGAACTACTCGCCCGTTTCGACGAAGCATCGAATATCAGCTGGTCTAAACAAATGCAAGACGCCGGAATCAAAGTCGTATTCGGAGTCGAAGGTCTGAAAATACACGCAAAACTAGTATATATATCGGGTAGACAGGGAGATATCGCCTGTGTCAGTACCGGAAATTTTCATGAAGGGAATGCCACCCGATATACCGACGTCACCCTTTTTACCGCACGCAAAACCCTGGTAAAAGAAGTCCGGCATGTCTTCGACTTTATTGAAAAACCTTATCTACCCGTAAAATTCAAAGAATTACTGGTCTCTCCCAACGATATGCGTTCCAAACTATTGAAATTGATCGAAGAGGAAGTCAAAAATGCCAGAAAACAAAAAACGGCCCGAATATTAGGAAAGGTAAACCATATTACAGACCGGACATTGATCGCTAAGCTTTATGAAGCTTCGGCCGCAGGCGTAAAGATCGACCTGGTGGTACGAGGTAATTGTTCTATCGTCACAGGAATCCCGGGAATAAGCGAAAACATCCGGATCAACGGAATTATCGACCGTTATCTGGAACATTCGCGAATTTTCATTTTCGAAAATGCAGGTGATATGATCTGCCTGACAGGTTCTGCCGACTGGATGCCCCGGAATCTGGACAACCGGATCGAAGTACTTACCCCTGTTTATGATAAGAAAATTCAAACCGAATTGAAACGAATCGTCGAATATGGCCTGAAAGACTCTCTGCAGGGACGACAAGTCGACGGCACAGGACAGAATATCCCCTGGAAAAACGAAGACCATTCGCTATTCCGGTCACAATCGGCCTTATATCACTATTATCAGGAAGACATACAAGAAATCACAACTAATAACATACCCCATGAGTAAAGTAAATTATGCAGCGATCGATATCGGCTCCAATGCAGTCAGATTATTGATCAAAAGTATCAATCCCGAAACAGCGGAACAGTTGTTTACAAAAGAGCTCCTTCTAAGGGTTCCCCTGCGCCTGGGAGAAGAAGTATTTACACAAGGTGAAATACCGGCCAGTAAAGCTAAAAAACTACTCCGTCTGATGAAGGCTTATCGGCAACTGATGAAAATATACGAAGTCGATGCCTATCGGGCTTGTGCCACATCGGCAATGCGGGATGCCGCAAACGGGAAAGAAGTAATCGAAACCATCACCCGGAAGTCAGGTATCCGGATAGATATTATCAACGGAGAGGAAGAAGCCCGTTTGGTATACGATAATCACATCGAATACCTGGCGGATAAAAACGCCGATTATATCTATGTCGACGTCGGGGGAGGTAGCACGGAAATCAGCTTGATCCATCAAGGAACACTCCGCAGTTCACATTCTTACAACATCGGAACCGTACGTCTGTTGAAAGGAAAAGTCGTTCCCAGCGTATACAACCGTTTGAAAAGAGACCTGAATAAATTGCGGAAACAATACCCGGTAATCACGATCATCGGGTCCGGTGGAAATATCAACAAATTGTTCCGGTTAGCTAAACTTCCGGCCAAAAATAAAATGACTCTCCCGGTAGAAAAATTAGTACAACTCAACAACACTCTAAAAAACTATTCCTTAGAAGAACGTGCCCGGTTATACAATCTGAAACCCGACCGTGCAGATGTCATTACCAATGCCGCAGATATCTTCCTGCTAGTCGCAGAGCATACCCAAGCGAAGCATATCGTCGTGCCTACCATCGGCCTGGTCGACGGTATCATCGACAGTCTCTATCTGCAACACCACAAAACCCCGGAAGAACAAATCCCCCTCCCCATTTATTAATAAATACAGATAATAGTAAATTTTTCAAATAAACCGTTAAAATTTCGACTTCAACCCTCAATGATATCAATAGATACCGATTAGTATAATAAAGACAGGTATTTTTTAAATCATTTTTTTTACGTAATCTTGCAGTTTAAATGGTGTGTTAATTTCTGAGAAGGAATTACGCAAGTTAATAATAAACTAAATTACTATGTCACTTAAAAGGAATATTCTTGACTTAAGAAAGAGGAAAGAAATTGTACTTCAGGGTGGTGGCGAAGATGCTATCAAAAAGCAGGCCGCCATGGGTAAATTGACAGCCCGTGAGCGTATCGAGGGGATTTTGGACAAAGGTTCTTTCCACGAGTACGACATGTTCGTAGAGCACCAATCTAAGGATTTTGATATGGACAAGAAAGTTCTTCACGGCGACGGTGTCGTTATCGGTACCGGTACTGTCTATGGAGAACCCGTTGCTATTTATGCTCAGGATTTCACTGTTGCAGGAGGTTCGTTAGGACTGATGCACGCCCGTAAAATCACCAAAATTATGGATCATGCCATCAAAATGCGGATGCCGATCATCGGTATCAACGACTCGGGTGGTGCACGTATCCAGGAAGGGGTGGATTCACTGGCCGGTTATGGAGAAATTTTCTTCCGCAATACACAGGCTTCCGGTGTTATCCCTCAATTGTCCGTTATTCTGGGTCCTTGTGCTGGTGGAGCCGTTTATTCTCCGGCATTGACCGATTTCGTATTTGTGGTAGATAATATTTCCAAAATGTTCATCACAGGTCCGGAAGTAGTAAAAACAGTACTGGGAGAAGAAGTTAGTATGGAAGACCTCGGAGGAGCACGCGTTCATGCCTGTATCAGTGGAAATGCCCACTTCTTTGCCTCTACAGAAGCAGAATGTTTCGAACAAATAAAAAAACTGCTCACCTTTATCCCCTGGAACAATCAACGTAAAGCGAAAGCCTTTCCGTCAAAAGCTCCGAAAGCAGAATACAATATCGAAAAAATCCTTCCTGCAGATCCTACCCAGCCTTATGATGTAAGAGATATTATCAAAGCCGTTGCCGACGATTCCGATTTCTTCGAGGTACAACAGGACTTTGCACAGAATATCGTTGTCGGATTCGGTCGGGTAGATGGAGAAACGATCGGTTTCGTAGCCAATCAACCCTTGGTATTAGCCGGTGTATTGGATTGCGACTCTGCCGATAAAGCAGGCCGGTTTATCCGTTTCTGCGACGCATTCAATATTCCGATCGTGACCTTCGAAGACATGCCGGGATATCTACCGGGCGTTGAACAGGAACATATGGGTGTGATCCGCCACGGAGCAAAAGTATTGTATGCTTATAGTGAAGCTACCGTACCTAAAGTGACGGTAATCCTGCGTAAAGCTTACGGTGGTGGATACATCGCCATGAACTCACGCCACCTGAAAGCCGACTTTATGTTTGCCTGGCCGACAGCCGAAATCGCCGTAATGGGACCGGAAGGGGCAGCAAACATTATTTTCCGTAAAGAAATAAAAGAATCTGCTAATCCGGAAGAAACACGGAAACAGAAAGTTGCCGAATATCGCGAGAAATTTGCTAATCCTTATGTAGCAGCTTCCAAAGGATATATCGACTCGGTGATCGAACCGTCGGAAACACGCCTGTTATTGAAACATTCTATCGAAGTCTCCGGTAATAAAACCGTTATGACACCTGCTAAGAAACACGGAATTCCTCCGTTCTAACAGTGTTCAGAGTTTATAAAGTCCAGGAATTCCCGGACTTTTAAACTGAAAGACTTAAAAGTTTCAGAACCACTAAAAAGGAGGTAAAATGACTGTTAAATATGAAAAATTCCTGCTGAATGGCGTAGAATATAAAACTCAGCTTACCCAGAAATGGGTAAACCGAAAAAAATGGGAAGAACCGAATCCCTATCTGCTGACTTCACACATTCCGGGAACCATTATGCAAATCGAAGTGAAAGAGGGCCAGGAAGTCCAGGAAGGAGATGTTCTTCTGATTCTTCAGGCTATGAAGATGAATAACAAACTGGCTGCACCATTTTCGGGTAAAATCAAAAAAATATATGTCAACTCAGGAGCTAAAATTCCGAAGGGGACATTGATGATCGAAATGGAAGAAAATGAAGCTGTCTGAATACAGCTGATCTGTTATGCTGATGTGCTAATATGTAAATGTGCCGACCACAGGAGCGTATTAACATATCAGCATTTGTATTTATAATAATGGCAGGTATAATGAATTGGTAAAGTTGATAAAGTCCAAAGACTTTATCAACCAATTTAATTCTGCAATTTATGTCGTTACAAAGATTTCAAAGGTTACAAGGATCTTAGACGTGAATCCTGACCATTATAACCGTTGTAACTTTTGTAACTGTTGTAAGTGAAAAGGTATGAGTTTTTTTGTCGCTAAAAATATTATTAAAAATTATGCCAATCACCGGGCTTTGGACGATGTATCTATCGAAATCCCGGAAGGAGCTATTTATGGATTGTTAGGCCCCAACGGAGCCGGAAAGACCACGGTGTTCAATCTGCTGACCGGTGTGTATGAGCCCACCGATGGCTATATCATGCTGGACGGCGAGAATATCACCGGGAAAAAGACCATTGAGATCAACAAGCACGGCATCGGTTATCTGCCTGAAGAAAGAGGCCTCTATAAAAAGATGAAAGTCGGTGAACAGGCCGTTTATCTGGCTCGTCTGAAAGGAGTGAGCCGTCATGACGCGATTCAACAATTGAAAGCCTGGTTCGAGAAATTCGGAATCGAGGCCTGGTGGGATCGGAAAGTAGAAGAATTATCCAAAGGAATGGCCCAAAAGGTGCAATTCATCACCACCGTCCTGCACGAACCGGAAATGCTGATTTTTGATGAACCGTTCAGCGGATTCGACCCCATCAATGTCGAACTCCTGAAAAAAGAAATACTGGAACTGCGCAAAAAAGGAACGACCATTATTTTTTCCACCCACAATATGGCTTCCGTCGAGGAAATCTGTAGCCATATTGCCTTGATTAACAAATCAAAAAAAATTATCGAAGGCCCGATCAATCAGATCCGGAATAAGTATGCCAACAATACTTACCGACTCATCTGTAAATATCAACCGGATTTTCATCCGCAAGAAGTGATCGGAGAAGAATATGAACTGCTTTCCGAAAAAATAGAAGACGGACAACACGAACTGGTCCTGCAACGCCTCGTGGCTTGTCCGACCAATACTTTATTACGTCGTCTGCTCGACAAAACCGATATTATCTCTTATCAAAAGGTCATACCGGGAATGAACGATATCTTTATCAAATTAGTGAAAGGAGAAATGGTTAACGACATCAAACAGGAAGAATAATCCACTTCGTAAACCCCAAATCATAAATCTGAAATGAATAAAACGCTTATCATCATAGGACGCGAATTTACAACCAGAGTACGGAAAAGAAGTTTTCTGGTACTGACACTCGTCGTTCCCATTCTTTTAGCCGGTTTTTATGCTTTCCTGATGTGGATGCTTCTGAAAGACGACACACAGGACCGTAAAATTGCAGTGATCAATCAGTCAGTACTCGAGACACCATTCGAGCAAATCAACAACAATACATTCGAATATCTGAATACCCCGGTCGATGAATCGGGAGCTTCGGAATTTCTCCGGCAACATGACTATTACGCCCTGATTTCAATCCCGGAAAATATTATGGATCACCCGGAAATTCCGGTCTATTCTTTCTCTCAGGTTCCTATGGAATTGAAAAATGAAATCGCGGCCCAATTGCGCAAAAAAATTGAAGACATAAAAAGAGCAAAAGTCATTGCCGAATCACAAGTCCCCGATTTGGAAGAACAATTATCGGCCACACAAACACCTGTACTGGTGCGTACGTTAAAGATCACCGACTCGGGCGAAGCCAAAGAAAGCTCGTCGGAAGTCGCTTCGGCTATCGGATTGATCGGCGGCATGATTATCTACTTCTTTATATTCATGTATGCCTCTCAAGTCATGAAAGGAGTGATCGAAGAAAAAACAAACCGGATTATCGAGGTATTGGTCTCTTCTGTCAAACCGTTTCAATTTCTGTTAGGTAAAATCATCGGAGTAGCAGCTGTCGGCCTCGTACAATTCCTGATTTGGGTAGTATTCGGCCTTGTGCTGATCCTGGTCATGCAAACATTCTTCCTGCCGGGCATCGATCTGGAAGCACTGAGAAATGCCGGCAACCTGGCCGGCGGCCTGCCGGATATAGCCGGTACAGGGAATCTGAGCGCTGAAAAAATGCAAATCATCCAAAAGGTTGCGATGACCATCGACCCGATCTTTATCATTAAATTCCTGGCCTCTTTCTTATTCTATTTTATCGGAGGCTACCTGTTATATGCTTCTTTATTCGCCGCTATCGGTGCTGCCGTCGATAACGAAACCGATTCGCAACAATTCCTGACCCCTTTGTCGATTATCCTCGTCATCGGGTTATACATCGGTTTCGCCGCCATGAAAAGTCCCGAATCCCCGATGGTATTCTGGAGTTCGTTGATCCCGTTCACCTCACCGATCGTTATGCTGGTCCGTATCCCCTTCGGAGTACCGACCTGGGAAATCCTGACCTCTATGGCATTATTAATCGTCAGTTTTATCTTTTTTACCTGGCTATCCGGAAAAATTTACCGCATCGGTATTTTAATGTATGGCAAAAAAGTCACTTGGAAAGAACTCTACAAATGGCTGAAATATTAACCTCTCCCGGGATTCCGGGACGGACTTTTCGTCCCATTTTAAGCAAGCTCTCTTTTCACCCACTTCTAAAATAAAAGATTAGCAATGTTACAGCGGTTTCTATGGTTACTCCTTAACCACTGTAACCATTACAACTAACAAAATACCGGGCGGTAAGTCTGATATAAAACCGGACAAAAGGTCCGTCCCGGAATCCCTTTTTTATTTTA
>ERZ773193.3748-NODE-3748-length-13304-cov-8.103404_pt1 | contig 13304 bp, 10 predicted proteins | sample MGYA00511110_ERZ773193 | MGnify/ENA primary metagenome ERZ773193 (study PRJEB29015, sample SAMEA2737784) | human gut metagenome | biome: human gut; feature: human-associated habitat; material: faeces | place: China | collected 2012 ...
CGGGCGCGGACAAGTACACGCGCATGGAAAATCTGCCGCAGAGCGTGGTGCTGGCGAATGCGTCCGGTGCGTTCGGCACGATCATCGCGGAGTACGCGATTGGCAGTCTGGTGGCGCTGTACCGCTCGTTTGGACGGTACTGGAGCAATAAACAGGCGCATATCTGGCAAAAATACGACCATGCGGAGACGATTTCCGGCAAGACCGCACTTGTACTCGGCATGGGCGACATCGGCGCGAATGTGGCCCGCCGATTGAAAGTCTTCGGCGCAGCTGTGCTTGGTGTGAAGCGCACAGCGGTTTCGGCTGTACCGGCAGACTTCGACGAAGCGCATACACTCGATGCGCTAGACGCTCTGCTCCCGCGGGCGGACATCGTCATCGGCTGTCTGCCGAACACGCGCGAGACCGCGGGTCTGCTGACTGCGGAGCGTCTGCACGCGATGAAAGCAGGCGCGGTGCTGGTCAATGTCGGACGAGGCAGTCTGGCGGGGACGGACGATCTGGTGTCGGCTCTGCAGGATGGCCACCTCGGCGGCGCCGCACTCGATGTGTTCGAGACCGAACCGCTTCCGGCGGACTGCCCGCTGTGGGACATGGAGAACGTGCTGCTCACGCCGCATATCGCAGGCCCGAGCTTTGGCGGCAGCGCGGACGTGCAGAACACGATCTGGCATATCTGCATGGACAATCTGGAGCGGTATTTGACCGGAAACCCGCTGAAAAATGTCGTAAACCGATCGGAGGGATACTGATATGCGTTTCCCGCAGGTATAGCAACAAAGAGAAAACGAGCCGAAAGCCATGCTGTCGGCTCGTTTTTTGGTGCTCAGCAGTTTTTGAAAAACCAGATGATAAAGTTGATAACCTCTATGCCGAGGAAAATCAGGGCAACCACGCAGATGACAGCCGTTGCCGCCATAAACTGGATGGACGGTTCGCCCAGGCTTTCAATAATCACGCAGGTCAGCGCAATAAACAAGCTGATCATGCACGCCGTATGCAGCGGATGCTGCAGGATCCACTTGCTGATCTGACCGGATTCGTCGGATTTCGGTGCAGGCTCGGTTGTTTTCTTCTCTGCGGAGACAGGCCGGCGGCCGCCGGACGCATTCGGTGCATTGCGCGCCGCTTCCTGCATGCCCTGCCGGTAGTGCACATAGCCGTCAAGTCCCTTGCCGTAGAAGCCGTAATCGTCGTTTTTCATATGCCATGCCTCCCTTTCATGCTTTGAGTATCGCATATCGGGTGTCCGATAAAACGGACTCAGAAGCGGTTGAACACAAATTTTCCAAATTACTGCTTTTACCATAGCATAACCGGGCGCAAAACACAAGCGGTGAAGATATGTACAAATACTGCCGGTTCCAATTGTGCAAAAGCAATGAAAAAGTTATAAATACACAAAACCGACACCAAATCGACAAAATTTTGTGATAAATATCATTGCAAAAAATGTAAAACAGTGATATGATGTAGGCAAATAAAATGGCACAAGGGTACCCTTGTGTCTGAGGTACTCGCCCTCAGACACAAAACCTTCCTAAGTACAAATTTTGCGAAGGAAAGGCGAAACGGCACCGCTTTTGCCGGAAAAATAATTTTGAGGAGGATAAACATGAAAAGAAGATTGTTATCGGCTTTTCTCGCTGTGATGATGGTGCTGACCATGGCGCCGGTGGCGTTTGCGGCGGAAACGCCTGTGGGGTAGCGGCATCGGGGTCGGACATCAAATCGCGGTCGGCGGGAATTTCCGAAGTAAGGGGAGCGGGGGTGCTCTCCTCGGCGGGGACGGGTTGTTCCAAAAACAGCGGGTTCAGCGGGGAGGGCGCGGCGTTTTCTGCCGTTTCGGGGGTGAAATCGTCGTCCGGTGCAGTCGCCGGTGGAGCAAACAAGCCGTCCGCCATCGGAGAGCTGGGGTGGCGTTGGTCGTCCTCTTGCAGCAGCAGCGGGCGGTCGCCGGCGGCATCATCGTTCTCGGCTTCTTCGCGGGGCGCGGGGGTGGCGGCGGTCGCCGCGACTGGCTCCGCAGGAGTGGCGGAAGTTGTCGCTGTCGGTTCGGTGGGCTCCGCCATGACCGGTTCGACGGATGCGGGTGGCTCGGAGGAGGGCGCGTCTACCGACCGGACGGCGGGCGTCTCCGGTTCCGAGAGCGGTTCGGCGGGCATATGCGCCGCATATTGCTGTTGAAAATGGAGCAGCTGTTTGGTATATTGCTGGATCAATTGCTCCAGATCTTTTGCGGAATCGTTCATAGGTGTATCACCCTGCCTTTCTCGACATCATGTATATGACCGGCGGGGCGCAAATAGTCGTGAATAACGAAAACGCGGTACTTGCGGATTTGAAAACGCAGCCACGGAAAAGAGCGGATCGTTCGACGCAAAATGAAAGAATATTCCAAAAGAATTGCATTTGATGGCGCCGGCGACTTGACTTTATGGATAAAAACCGGTATAATTATAATTCCCTACATATAGAAACTCACCTTGTGCGAAAGGAGCGCTGCTTATGCCTATGGAAGAGACCGCGGCCAGCCGTCGGATCAGCCAGCAGCTGTGCACAGAATTCACCAAAAACAATCGCATTGATGCGAGCAAATACGAGCAGTACGATATTAAGCGTGGGCTGCGCAACGCAGACGGCAGCGGTGTGAAAGCCGGACTGACCCAGATCTGCAACGTACACGGTTATGTGATGAACGAGGGCGAAAAATCGCCGGAAGAGGGACGGTTGACCTATCGCGGGATCGATATTCACGATCTGGTGGATGGTTGTATGCGCGAAAAGCGGTTCGGATTTGAAGAGATCGTGTGGCTGCTGGTGTTTGGCAGTCTGCCCACCGCCGCGCAGCTGGAGGGCTTTTGCCAGACGCTGGACGAGGCGCGGACGCTGCCGCCTTATTTCGCTGAGGATATGATCATCAAAGCGCCGTCGCCCAACATTATGAACAAAATGGCGCGGTCGGTGCTGGCGCTGTATTCGTATGACGATACGCCGGAGGATCCCTCGATGGAAAACCGGCTGAAACAGGCGGTGTCGCTGATCGCGATGCTGCCCAACATCATGGCGTACGCCTATCAGGTGAAACGCCGGTATTATGACCACGACAACATCTTTTTGAACCAGCTGAAGCCCGGGCAATCCACCGCCGAGACCATTTTGAATGGGCTGCGCATGAACGGTGAATTCACCGACGAAGAGGCGCATTTGCTGGATGTTTGCCTGATGCTGCACGCCGAGCACGGCGGCGGCAACAACTCCACCTTTACCACCCGCGTGCTGGCCTCGTCGGGAACCGATTTGTATTCCGCCATTGCGGGCGCGATCGGGTCGCTGAAGGGGCCCAAGCACGGCGGCGCGAACGCGAAGGTGCTGGAGATGAAGGAAGCGATCAAAGCCGGGGTGAAGCACTGGGACGATGACGAAGAGGTGCGGCATTTCCTGAAACGGTTGATCGAGAAAAAAGAGGGCGACCGGTCGGGGCTGATCTACGGCATGGGGCACGCGATCTACACGCTGTCTGACCCGCGCGCGGTCATTTTGAAACAGTACGCCTATCATGTGGCGGAAAAGAACGGCTGCGGCGAGGAGTTCCGGCTGCTGGAAGCAGTGGAACGGCTGACCCCTGAGGTGTTCGCCGAGGTCAAGGGTTCGCACAAAACCATGTGCGCCAATGTGGATCTGTATTCCGGGTTGGTGTATCAGTCGCTGGGCATCGCGCCCGAGCTGTACACGCCGCTGTTCGCGGTGGCGCGTGTGGCGGGCTGGTGCGCGCATTATATGGAAGAGGTGTTCACCAGCGGGCGGATCATTCGTCCCGCATACAAGGCGATCATCCATTCGAGAGAGTATATCCCGCTGGGCGAGCGGGAATAAGAAAAAGCCGACGCGAAAAGCGTCGGCTTTTTTTGCGGCTCGTTTGGCGTTTGTGCGGTTATACGGTTAAAGCAGGCGCAGCGCGATGCCGAGGAACGAGTTGGCAACCGCCAGCGCCAGTGCGATGATGTTCAGCACACGGGCGGACTGGCTCGGCAGACCGCGCTGGATATCCTTGCTCGCCATAACCAGTCCCGGAATGCTGCAGCAATAGGTGACCAGCGGCAGCAGGATGGCGAACACAATGCCCACGATGCCCAGCACCAGCGGGGCGTTCCGCTTTGGCTGCTGCGGGTACGGATAGCCCGGATAGCCGGGTGCGGGAGCTTGCCCATACGGTGCGTTATTTGGTTGCACCGGCGGCTGCGCGTAGGGCGAGGGTGTCGGGTTCGGTTGTACCGGTGGGGTCACCGGTTGTGTGGGTGCTGCTGCGGGAGCGGGCGGCGCGACCGGCTGCGCCGGTGCGGCAGGGGCAGCCGATGGGGCAGGGGCAGCCGATGGGGCTGCCGATTCAGGCGCAGCCGCCTGCAAGGTCAATGATGCGCCGCAATCGGGACAGAACACCGCGTCCTCCGGACAGACTGCGCCGCAGTTGGAGCAGGATTTCATATGGATCGCATCCTTTCGTTTCAGATGGTTGTTTTCACTTATTACTTTAACAGGTTTTGAACAGAACGCAAGCGGTTTTTGACACATTTTATATTTTGTGGGCGAGCGGGAGCTTTTTTGCGGTTAGGCATTGCCGAGAGGGCGAGTTTGTGGTAAAATAAAACGGATAACCTTTGCCTATTTTTGAATTTTTGCAGAAAGGGATGACACGCGTTATGCGGAAGGTCCTGAAAAAATGGATGTTATGGTTGACGCTGGCCGCAGCGGCAGCTATGGTGTTTATACGGTTGGTGGCGGTGCCGGGCGGATGGCTGCCCGAGATCGCCGGATGGCAGCCCGCCATGTGGGCGACCACGCTGGGTGGCGTGGTGCTGCTGGTGGATTGGGTGCTGTGTCGGTTGTGCCAGTCGCCGGCTTCGCCGGTGGATCACCGGCAGCTGGCGTCGGTATCGACGGTGTCAATTTTGTGCGGGGCAGCGCTGCTTCTGTGTACGCTGTTTGATGCCGGCATCTGGATCACCACCGGTCAAACGCCGGCACCCAACGATTCGGTCATCAGCGGGATCGATGGCTTGCTGCTGGTTTTGACGCTGGTGTTCGGCGTTTGGGGCGGCGCATTTTTGGTGCGGCTGGGGTTTGGCTGGCTGACCAAGGATATCAGCGAGCACGGTCGTTTGCGGCTGATGGCGCTGACGCCGGTGCTGTGGGGCTGGATGCGGCTGGCACGGTATGTGGTGTCCTACGCCAGCGCGGTGGATGTGCAGAAAAATTTGAGCGAATTTTTGATGCTGGTGTTCACCATTTTGTTCTTCTTCTCGTTCGCGCGGTATGTGGGCGCGGTCGGCAAGCCGGACAAAAAAACGCCGATGCTGCTGTTTTACGCGTGCGGCGCGTTTTTGTTCACACTGACCTCGTCGATCGTGCGGTTGGCGGGATATTGGAACACGGCGGTGTCCACCGCTACCACGCAGATGGCGGGCGCGGCGGATATGGCGGTCGGGCTGCTGGCGCTGGCGGTGGCGGTCGCGGTGGCGTATACCACCCGCACCGAAACCGTGTTTGAGCGGGTGCGCGCCAAAAATCCGGAATGGCTGCCGGACGGGAACCAGACCGAGCAGCCGGCGGCAGCCGAGCACGAAGCGGGGGCGGATGCACCGGAAACGGACGCAGTTTCCGCGGTGGCGGCCACCGAAACGCCGGAAATCGCGGCGGCAGAGCCTGCCGATTCTGCCGAAACCGCGCCCGAGCAAGCGCCGACGGCGGCGGAAAGTATGGATGTTGATGATATTTTGAACGAGATCTATCGGGATAAGCAATGAGTATCGGGGTATAACCGGATGCGATTTGGGCAAACCTAACAAAAGTATGAACAAGTCGTGAAAACCTTAACAAACTCCTTGCAAAAAAGGAAAAAAGAGTATAAAATGGTATCGAAATCTGATTAACGGAGGAATTTATCATGGCTGTTAAAGTTGCAATCAATGGTTTTGGCCGCATCGGCCGTCTGGCTTTCCGTCAGATGTTCGGCGCGCAGGGTTATGATGTCGTTGCGATCAACGATCTGACCAAACCCTCTATGCTGGCGGATCTGCTGAAATACGACACCGCTCAGGGCGGTTACTGCGGTAAGATCGGTGAGAATCTGCACACCGTGACCGCGGACGACGAAGCCAACACCATCACGGTGGACGGCAAAACCCTGACCATCTATAAAGAAGCGGACGCTTCCAAACTGCCGTGGGGCGAGATCGGCGTTGACGTCGTTCTGGAGTGCACCGGCTTCTACTGCTCCAAAGAGAAGAGCATGGCTCACATCAATGCGGGCGCGAAAAAAGTGGTTATCTCCGCTCCGGCCGGCAGCGATCTGAAAACCATCGTGTACAGCGTGAACGAGAAAACGCTGGACAAAGATGATGTTATCATCTCGGCGGCTTCCTGCACCACCAACTGCCTGGCGCCCATGGCGAAAGCGCTGAACGATTATGCGCCCATCCAGAGCGGTATCATGTCCACCATCCACGCCTACACCGGCGACCAGATGATCCTGGACGGCCCGCATCGCAAAGGCGATATGCGTCGTGCCCGTGCCGGCGCTGCCAACATTGTTCCTAACTCCACCGGCGCGGCAAAAGCCATCGGTCTGGTTATTCCGGAACTGAACGGCAAGCTGATCGGTTCTGCCCAGCGTGTGCCGGTTCCCACCGGTTCCACCACCATTCTGACCGCTGTTGTCAAAGGCACCGATGTGACGGTTGACGGCATCAACGCGGCGATGAAAGCGGCGGCTTCCGAGTCCTTCGGTTACAACGAAGATCCGATCGTGTCCTCTGATGTGATCGGTATGCGCTTTGGTTCTCTGTTCGATTCCACCCAGACCATGGTCAGCAAAGTGGCTGACGATCTGTACGAAGTGCAGGTTGTGTCGTGGTACGACAACGAGAACTCTTACACCAGCCAGATGGTTCGCACCATCAAATACTTCGCCGAGATCTAATCGCGCGAAAACGCTTGTGTTCTGCAAACGCCCTGTCCGGCTCGCCGGGCAGGGCGTTTTGTGTGTGGTGGGGAAGATGAGTTTTTTGTAAATCGGTGGTGGGTGCCAGCCTCCTTTGTGCAAAGGGAGGTGGATTTTTGCGCAGCAAAAGCCGGAGGGATTGTGACGAAAACGGCACGCTCAAATGCCGTCCGGCGGACGGTGACAATCCCCCAGTCACGGCTAAAGCCGTGACAGCCCCTTTGCTCAAAGGGGCCTTGCGTCTGCCGGCGGATACAGAAAGTTGCTTGATTTTCCACCTCATCCGTCACGACCTGCGGTCGTTCCACCTTCCCCTCAAGGGGAAGGCTTGCGAGGTTGCTGCATTTTCCTCCTGCCAAGTGGAAAATTATTTCGAGGGAGAGGATTTGTGAGGTGCTGCATATTCGTTGTCATTCTGAGCGCAGCGAAGAATCTTTTAGCTGCTATCTTTTGGAAAGATTCTTCGGTCGGCGGAACTTATGCGTGCGAGCTTTAGCGAGTTGCAATGATATTTATAAGGGTGATTTTCCACCTCATCCGTCACGACCTGCGGTCGTGCCACCTTCCCCTCGGAGGGGAAGGCTTGTGCCCGCCGCGAGTGGAGTGCGTAATTCGTGGGGCGATGTGGGCATCGCCCCCTACACAGAAATGGTGGGAGAAAGCCGAGGTCATGCCCGGCTCCCTCTGACGAGGGAACTGTCGAGCGATAGCAAAACTGAGGGAGAAACAGAGTTTCTGCAATACCCAAAGTAGGCGATACTTTCTCTCTCCATCTTTTTGCTGCGCCGACATTTCCCCCGTGCGCGGGGGATCGCCTCCGAGGGGAAGGCTTGCGGGGATTGGCAGATGTGTGGTTTTTCTGTTTATGAAGGGCAAATATCGGGCGTCGTGAGTGGTTTGTATGTGAGAGATTTTATATAAATTGATGGCGGGCAAACGCCTTCCCCTTCGAGGGGAAGGTGGCGCGGCTTTACGCCGTGACGGATGAGGTGTCAAAAACGTATACGATGGTAACGAAATAATGGTTGCGTATATAGGTGTTATTGTGGGCAGTCAATGGTGCGCTATAATCTACCATTTCCACCCCATCCACCTCCGAGGGGGAAGGTTTGCGGAATCTCATCTTTCGACGCGCCGAAAGACGAGGCGAGGGGATGTTCCCAAAAGCGAACAATTGTTTCTTGACAGAAGTCCGGGAAATGGGGTACAATAAGACTATTGGCATATTTTAGATGACATAAAGGAAGGGACAACATGGCATCCAAAAAGCAGGAATATGGAAACGACAGCATCGAAATGCTGGAGGGCGCTGCCCGGGTGCGCAAACGCCCGGCGGTTATTTTTGGCTCGGATGGGCTGGAGGGCTGCGAACACGCGGTGTTTGAGATATTGTCCAACTCCATTGACGAGGCGCGCGAGGGATACGGCAAGCGCATTGTGACCACCCGTTACGAGGACGGTTCGATCGAAGTACAGGATTTTGGCCGCGGTGTGCCGGTGGATTTCAACGAAAAACAGCAGCGGTTCAACTGGGAACTGGTGTTTTGTGAGCTGTATGCAGGCGGTAAATACAACACCAATGCGGGCGAAAACTATGAGTTTTCGTTGGGCTTGAACGGCCTTGGTGCCTGCGCTACCCAGTATTCGTCGGAATATATGGATGTGGAGGTGCGCCGCGACGGGTATAAATATACCTTGCATTTTGAAAAGGGCGAAAACATTGGCGGGCTGCACAAGGAGCCGTACGCCAAAAAGGATACCGGCACCACCATCCGTTGGAAACCGGATCTGGAGGTGTTCACCGACATTGCCGTGCCGCTGGAATATTATGAGGATATTTTGAAACGGCAGGCGATCGTCAACCCCAATTTGCTGTTTGTGCTGCGCACGCAAAACGGGCGCGGCTTTGATACGCAGGAATTTATCTATGAAAACGGCATCGCCGACTATGTGCAGGAGGTGGCGGGCGACGATGCGCTGACCGGTGTGCAGGTGTGGTCGGCGGAGCGGCGCGGGCGCGACCGCGCAGACAAGCCGGAATACAAAGTGAAGCTGAATGTGGCGTTGTGCTTTTCCAATCGCCGGAATATGCAGGAGTATTATCACAACTCCAGCTGGCTGGAACATGGCGGTTCGCCCGAAAAAGCGGTGCGGTCGGCGTTTGTGTCGCAGATCGACGCTTACTTGAAGCAAAACGGGCGGTATCTCAAAAACGAAAGCAAGATCAGTTTCCAGGATGTGCAGGATTGCCTGATTCTGGTATCGTCGTCGCTGTCTACCCAGACATCGTATGAAAACCAGACCAAAAAGGCGATCAACAACAAATTCATCCAAGAGGCGATGACCGACTTTTTGCGCCACCATTTGGAGGTGTATTTCCTCGAAAACAAGGTGGAAGCGGATAAGCTGACCGAGCAGGTGCTGATCAACAAGCGCAGCCGCGAAAAAGCCGAAAACACCCGCCTGAATCTGAAGAAAACGCTGTCCAGCAGCAACGATCTGACCTCGCGCGTGCAGAACTTTGTGGACTGCCGCAGCAAAAAGGTGGAGGAGCGCGAGCTGTTTATCGTGGAGGGTAAATCCGCTATGGGCGCGTGTATTCAGGCGCGCAACCCGGATTTTCAGGCGATCATTCCGGTGCGCGGTAAGATCCTCAACTGCTTAAAAGCGGAATACGATAAGATCTTCAAAAATGATATTATCACCGACCTCATCAAGGTGCTGGGGTGCGGGGTGGAGGTCAAAAGCAAGGCAAACAAGGATCTGTCGCTGTTTGACCTGAACCTGCTGCGGTGGAGCAAGATCATTATCTGCACCGATGCGGATGTGGACGGATTCCAGATCCGCACGCTGATTTTGACCATGCTGTACCGGTTGACCCCCACGCTGATCGAAGAGGGAAAGGTGTTTATCGCGGAAACGCCGCTGTATGAGATCGGAACCAAAACCGATACCTACTTTGCGTATAACGACCGCGAAAAAGCGGAGATTCTGACCGAGCTGGAGGGCAAAAAGTATACCATTCAGCGCTCCAAAGGTTTGGGCGAAAACGATCCGGATATGATGTCGCTGACCACGATGAATCCCGCCACCCGGCGGCTCATCAAGGTGGAGCCGTCCGGCGTGGAGGCGACGGCGACGATGTTTGACACGCTGTTGGGCGATAATCTGGCCGGACGCAAGGAGTTTATTGCGGACAAGGGCAGCCTGTATTTGGAAATGGTGGATGTAAGCTGAGGAGGTGGCGACCATGGCAAAAAAAGTGAAAAAAGCACCGACGGTGGACAAGCTGCCGGAAAACGCGCATATCGTTGGCGCGGGAACGGTGGAAAACCAGGCCATCACCGATACGCTGGAAACCAACTATATGCCGTATGCGATGAGTGTGATCATGTCGCGTGCTATTCCGGAAATTGATGGGTTTAAGCCGTCCCACCGCAAGCTGCTGTACACCATGTACAAGCAGGGGTTGCTGACCGGTGCGCGCACCAAATCCGCCAACATTGTCGGCGCGACCATGAAGCTGAACCCGCACGGTGACGCGGCGATCTACGAAACCATGGTGCGCTTGTCGCGGGGCTATCAGGCGCTGCTGCATCCGTATGTGGATTCCAAGGGTAACTTTGGTCGGGCGTATTCGTCGGATATGGAATATGCCGCCTCGCGTTATACCGAGGCGAAGCTGGATCCGATCGCGGGCGAGCTGTTCCGCGACATCGACAAGGATACCGTGGACTTTGTGGATAACTACGACGCGACGATGAAGGAGCCGACGCTGCTGCCGGTGACCTTTCCGTCCATTTTGGTCAACAGCAACGTGGGCATCGCGGTGGGCATGGCGAGCAACATCTGCTCGTTCAACCTGCAGGAGGTGTGCGACACCACCATTGCGCTGATTAAAGACGAAAATCACGACATTTTGTCCACGCTGAAAGCACCGGATTTCCCGGGCGGCGGGCAGATCATTTACGATCGTGCCGAGCTGGAGAAGATCGTGCGCACCGGACGCGGCAGCGTCAAGGTGCGGGCGGTATACAGCTACGACAAAGCGGACAACTGCATCGATATTACGCAAATTCCGCCCACCACCACGGTGGAGGCGATCATTGCCAAGCTGATCGAGCTGGTGAAAAACGGTAAGGTGCGCGAGATCGCGGATGTGCGCAACGAGATCGGTTTGGATGGCTTGAAGATCACCATCGACTTGAAGCGCGGCGTGGACGCTGATAAGCTGATGGCGCGGCTGTTTGCGCTGACGCCGCTGCAGGACAGCTATTCCTGCAACTTCAACATTCTGACCGGCGGTGTGCCGCGGGTGATGGGTGTGCGCGAGATTTTGGATGAGTGGATCGCGTTCCGCACCGAATGTATTCGCCGGCGGGTATATTTTGATTTGACCAAGGCGAAAGAGAAGCTGCATTTGCTCAAAGGCCTCGCCAAAATTCTGCTGGATATTGACAAGGCGATCCGCATCATCCGTTCCACCGAGGTGGAGGCCGAGGTTATCCCCAATTTGATGATTGGGTTTGGCATTGATGAGATTCAGGCGGAGTATGTTGCGGAGATCCGGCTGCGCCATTTGAACCGCGAATATATCCTGAAACGCACCCGCGAAACCGACAAGCTGGAGCAGGATATTGCCGAGATGGAGGAGCTGCTGAACAGCCGCACCAAGATTCGGCGGGTGATGATCGGCGAGCTGCAGGAGGTGGCCAAGACCTATGGTCAGCCGCGCCGCAGCGAATTGATCTTTGCGCAGGATATTTTGACCGCCGAGGAAGTGCGGGAGGAAATTCCGGATTATCCATGCACGCTGTTCTTCACAGCAGAGGGATATTTCAAAAAAATCACGCCGCAGTCGCTGCGTATGAGCAGCGAACACAAGCTGAAGGAGGGTGACCGCATCGCTCAGGCGGTGGAGGCGTCCAACAACCGCGATCTGCTGTTCTTCAGCAACAAGGGGACGGTGTACAAAGCCAAGGCGTCGGATTTTGGCGATACCAAAGCCAGCGCTATGGGCGATTTCGTCGCGACCAAGCTGGGGTTTGACGAGGGCGAAACCGCCATCCATATGGTGGTGACCACCGATTACAGCGGATATTTGCTGTTCTTCTTTGAAAACGGCAAGGTCGCCAAGGTGGAGCTGTCCGCCTATGCGACCAAGACCAACCGCCGCAAGCTGGTGGGGGCGTATTCCGACAAATCGCCGCTGGTGGCGATCGTGCATATTGCCGAGGATCAGGAGTTTATGTTGACCGCGTCCTCCGGACGGCGGCTGCTGGCGCATACCGGCGCGATCGCGGCGAAGAGCACCCGCAGCACACAGGGTGTGCAGGTGATGACGCTCAAACGCCACGCGGTGCTGGAAAAGGTGGAGCCGTTCCGCGAGGATATGGTGGCGAAGCCCGCGCGGTATCGCACCAAAACGCTGCCCGCCGCGGGCGCGATGCCGCAAGCCGAGGATATCGGCGAGCAGCTGACGCTGGAATAAGCGCGGCATAAAGAAAGACCGTTTGCCAACAAAGGACGGTCGTCGGCAAACGGTCGGGCACGCGAAAACCGCAAACGCCTTTGGATCTCCCGTGCAAGCATAGTATGACCCGCGAAATGCCGGTTTATACCGGAAAACCGCAGAAATTTTGAAAATGGCTTGCAATCGGCGATCAAATATGCTAGTATAATAAGGCTATTCTGTTTACAGTTCTTGTTGGAGGTATAGATATGTCTGTTTGGGAGATCATTATTGGAATCGTATTGATTATTTTGGCTGTGACCATCATTGGCGTGGTGTTGCTGCAGGAAGGTCGTCAGGCGAACCTCGGCGCGATCAACGGCGCGGCGGATGCGTTTATGGAAAAGGGTCGTGCGCGCACGCTGGATGCGGTGTTGAGCCGTTGGACCAAAGTTATCATGATCGTGTTCTTCGTGCTGGTGTTTGCCGGCATGCTGATCACGCGGTATCTGCCCAGCTCGTCTTCGTCCGCGGATTCGACCACGACGATCTCGGCTTCGAGCAGCACCACGGCGGCGACCACGACCACCACGACCGCCGCGAAATAATTGGTATTCTGAAACAAAAAAGCGCCCGCAACGGCTTAGGCTGTTGCGGGCGCTTTTGGGTGGGCGAAATATGGTTCTCATACTCCGCAATCCTTTCAAAAATTGCAAAGGCGTTTAGCGAAAAGGGAAGAGTGAAAAAGTAAAATCGGTAAGTATCTTACGATACTTACCGATTTTTGGAGGCGCCACCCAGATTTGAACTGGGGAATCAGGGTTTTGCAGACCCATGCCTTACCACTTG
>ERZ773193.3751-NODE-3751-length-13300-cov-8.526765_pt1 | contig 13300 bp, 8 predicted proteins | sample MGYA00511110_ERZ773193 | MGnify/ENA primary metagenome ERZ773193 (study PRJEB29015, sample SAMEA2737784) | human gut metagenome | biome: human gut; feature: human-associated habitat; material: faeces | place: China | collected 2012 ...
CTCAAAAAACTGAATACGGTAGGCAAAATCTGCGACAATCTGTTCATTTACGATTACCGCGCGTGCCTGTCTTACGCGATGCTTATGCTGCCCGATATAAGGTATCTGCGCGAGCAGATGCGCTGTTATGCCGACGCGGGCGTAAAGGGTATTTATGCGGAAATGAACATATTTTCAAGTATGCAACCGACGATGGAAGAGCTACGTCTTTATCTGTTTTCGAAATTATGCTGGAATCCGCATATGTCCGAAACCGAATATAACCGCCATATCGACGAGTTTCTGGCGGGATTTTACGGCAAAGGCTGGCGGAAAATCCGCGAATTCATCGAAACGTATCAGGACGAGGCGATAAGCTACCATATCGACAGTTTCAACGCGACCATGATGAACGGCAAGGGCGAGTTCGTGCGCAATCCCGACGGAACGCTTTATCAGGGGCTTATCTTTCCGAAAAAGGACGAGCGGCGTATTTTAGGCACGCTCGACGGACTGCTTACAGACGCCCAGAAAGAGTCAGGCGGCGAAAACGCGAAGTATTACGATCTCGTGAGCATTGCTGTAGTGGATTACGCAGGACTGCAGGATGTAAGTCCGATCGAGGAGGACCTAAAAGAAGCGCTCGGAACCGGAGATAAGTACGAAAAGGTAAGCATCGATACAAGCTACAGCTTCGGTGAAAACCTGGAAAACGCGGATTACAACACGCTGATGAAATTCACAGCCGTGATTGCCGCACAGAGCATGGATGTTCTGATCTGTTCACAGGCCGTGTACGACAACTACAGCAAAGACGATTATTTTCTGGATCTGTCCACACTGTTTGACGAAGCGACGTGTGAGAAGTACGGGATAAAGGCGGGAGATACCTGCCTCGACATTTCCAAATTGAAAAAGTACCAGGATATGGGCCTTACGTACTATGAGCCGTGTTATCTGACCGTGTTGGTCAATACAAAGAACGCGGACAATGTAGCAAAACTGATCGAATATCTTGAGGAGGATGGAGTAAATGAGTGATCTGTACACAGAAGTGCTGGTGAAAAAACAGCAGACAGGAAAAGACAAGGCGATCAAAGGAGTTCTGATCTTCTTTACCGTTCTTTTTGCAGCCGCAGGAATTATGATGAATCCGCTGATTCTGCTTCTTGCGCTGGTACTTGGAATCGTAGACTATATTTTTATCCCGAAGCTTTCGGTAGAGTTTGAGTATCTGTACGTCAACGGCGAGCTCGATATCGACCGTATCTATTCGCAGTCAAGAAGAAAAAGAGCCGCAAGCTATGAGCTTTCCAACATGGAAATCCTGGCTCCGTACCAGTCCCATCAGCTTGATTCCTACAAAAACAACCAGAGTATCAAACGTTACAACTATTCCTCCGGCATCGAAGGACAGGGCCACAAACCGTACGCATTCGTCATCTCCAAGGACAATGCCATGCAGATGGTGATCTTCGAGCCGGACGAAGTGATGTTAAAAGATATCCGCAACCGTGCACCAAGAAAAGTATTTATGGATTGACAGCTTTTTTGTTTTATGTTAAATTAGGTGATAAATCAAAAAGACTTAAGAAGAAAGGAAGAAATGAAAATGGGTACAATTATTGGTGATGGTATTACCTTCGATGATGTGCTTCTGGTTCCGCAGTATTCTGAAGTAACCCCAAACATGGTAGATCTGACTACGCATCTGACCAAGAAGATCAAGCTGAACATCCCGATGATGAGCGCCGGCATGGATACGGTTACAGAACACCGTATGGCAATTGCCATGGCACGTCAGGGAGGAATCGGTATTATTCACAAGAATATGTCGATTGAGCAGCAGGCAGAAGAAGTAGACAAAGTAAAACGTTCTGAGAACGGTGTTATCACCGATCCGTTCTATCTGTCTCCGGAGCACACCCTGGAAGATGCCAATAATCTGATGGCAAAATTCCGTATTTCCGGTGTCCCGATTACCGAGAACGGAAAACTGGTTGGTATTATTACAAACCGTGATCTGAAGTTTGAAACTGATTTCACCAAGAAAATCAAAGAGTCCATGACCAGCGAAAACCTGATCACTGCAAAAGTAGGCGTTACGCTGGACGAGGCAAAAGCAATCCTTGCAAAATCCAGAAAAGAAAAACTTCCGATTGTCGATGACGATTTCAACCTCAAAGGTCTGATCACCATCAAAGATATCGAGAAAACCATCAAGTACCCATTGTCCGCCAAGGATGAGCAGGGACGTCTGCTCTGCGGTGCCGCAGTCGGCATCACGGCAAACGTGCTCGATCGTGTCGATGCGCTGGTAAAAGCACACGTAGACGTGATCGTCATCGACTCCGCTCACGGACATTCCGCAAATATCTTCAAAACACTTCGTCTCATCAAAGAGCATTATCCGGATCTGCAGGTAATCGCCGGAAACGTGGCAACCGCAGAGGCAACAAGAGACCTGATCGCAGCCGGAGCAGACGCTGTTAAAGTCGGTATCGGACCTGGTTCTATCTGTACGACCCGTGTCGTTGCAGGTATCGGTGTACCGCAGGTCACAGCCGTTATGGACTGCTATGAGGAAGCAAAGAAGACCGGAACTCCGATCATCGCCGACGGCGGTATCAAGTACTCCGGAGACATGACAAAGGCTATCGCAGCCGGTGCCAATGTCTGCATGATGGGAAGCATCTTCGCAGGATGCGATGAGAGCCCGGGAGATTTCGAACTGTTCCAGGGAAGAAAATACAAAGTATACCGTGGAATGGGATCCATCGCAGCCATGGAGAACGGAAGCAAAGACCGTTACTTCCAGACCGGCGCCAAGAAACTGGTTCCGGAAGGTGTGGAAGGCCGTGTAGCATACAAAGGCCTCGTAGAGGACACTGTATTCCAGCTGATCGGCGGACTTCGTTCCGGTATGGGCTACTGCGGAGCGAAAGATGTTGAGACCTTAAAGGAGACCGGAAAATTTGTGAAGATTTCCGCAGCATCCTTAAAAGAGTCCCATCCGCATGATATCCACATCACCAAAGAGGCTCCGAACTACAGCGTGGACGATAAATAAGAATAAAAAGTCGCAAAAGGCAGAAGGGGGAAAGGGCAGAAACTTTTCAGCTTCTGCCTTTTCAAATGAGGGAGCGCTTATTTGCAGCGGGGAGAGAACATATGGCACAGAAGAGACGGAGAAAAACGACAAGAAAACAGAGGCAGCGCCAGCTTCACCGCAGAATGTTTCTGACGGGAGTTCTGGTGGTGCTGATCTGCGTCGGCATTTACAGCGGCATCCGCCGTGTGGCAAAAACGGCAAGTGATATCACGGCCGTTGACTATTCCGGTTCTGATTATGAGGACAACGATATCACCGACTGGACCGGCGCTCCGCCGATTGATGTGGAGCTTCTGACGCCGAACAGCTGGTCCAGACCGCAGACGAGGCTGAAAAAGGTGGACGGTATCGTTATTCACTACACCGCAAACCCGGGAAGCACGGCGATGCAGAACCGTGATTACTTTGAAAACCTGCCTGAGACGCAGGAGGCGCAGGCCAGCAGCCATTTCGTCGTCGGCATCGAGGGAGAAGTCGTTCAGTGTATCCCGACGAGTGAATGGTCGTATGCATCGAACCAGCGTAATTTCGATACGATCTCGATTGAATGCTGCCACCCGGATGACAGCGGTGAATTTACCGATGAGACATACAATTCTGTGGTCCAGCTCGCCGGTTTCTTATGCAAGCGGTTCAATCTGACTTCGGACGATGTGATCCGTCACTATGATGTAACCGAAAAGCTCTGCCCTCTGTACTACGTGGAGCATGAGGATGCCTGGATTCAGATGAAGGCAGATATTCAGGCATATGCGGATTCACTTTCCTAAGAGCTGTTTTTAAGAAAAATGAAAAAATCCCCGTTGGGAAAATCAGTTTCAGGAGAAATGATTTTTCCAACGGGGATTTTTCTGTTATCCAATATTTTTAGTAATAGTAACGCCGTCTGCGCCGCTTTCTTTTTTTCGTATTTCCGCCGAGTGCAATCCAGCAGAACAGCCGTACAAACGTGATGCCGAAGAGAACGCCGATGCTGTCGATGCCGACGTCCTTTACCGACGGGCCGCGGTTGGCGACCATCGTCTGGTGGAACTCATCGCTCGCGGCAAAGGCGACACAGAGGATGCCGGCAAGAAATGTGAGCGCGAAGCCCCGCAGGCCGTAGACGTAGAGCGGAAGCGAAACACAGATTGCAAGCAGACAGTACTCTGTCATATGAGCCAGCTTCCGCACCGGGTACTGATACTCGTCAGCCAGTTCCTGGATCTTCTCATCATCCCATCCGCGGTCCATGACGTGGTCGATCGTGATGAAAATGCCGCGCGCCACTTTTTCACTGAACTGTGAGGATTCCGTTCCGTTCTGGGAAGAGAAGGAGAAAATCATCGACATCATCAGAATCGCCGGGATGAAGGAAAACGGTTTTAACAGTGCAATTACAATTCGATTCATAAAATACCTCCAGTAAAACAAAGCAGGTCAGATCGGAAACTTTTTATGCGGTATGCTCGCGGATTCTGGCAATCGCAGAAAAGATCAGGAATGCCAGCAGGTTCACGATTACGACCGTCGCTCCGGCAGGGGAGGACAGGAAAAACGAGAGGGACATGCCAAGAAGGAAGCACACCACCGAGAGAAGCGCGGAGCAGATCACCACGCTCTGGAAGGTATGGCAGAGACGCATCGAGGTCAGTGCCGGGAAAATCAGCAGACTGGAGATCAGAAGTGCGCCCATCATGCGCATGCCGAGCACGGTTGTGATAGCGGTTAAGAATGCCAGCAGCATGTTGTAAACCTCTGCGCGGACACCGGTTGCTTTGGCAAATGTCTCGTCGAAAGTGACGGCAAAAATACGGTTGTAATACAGGACGAACAGGATCAGCACGATGATGGAGAGCACCACGGAGAGAACAACGTCCTCATCACTCATCGCAAGGATGCTTCCGAACATGTAGTTGTTGACATCGGTGTTCATGCCGCTCGACCACGAAACCGTGATGACACCGATCGCAAGCGCAGAGCTTGAAATCAGACCGATGGCGGCGTCGCCTTTGATCTTGCTGGATTCGTTCATGCGGAGCAGCAGAAAGGCGGCAAGCACGACGACAGGGATTGTGAAGGCAAGCGGAGCAAAACCGAGTGCCGTTGCAATCGCAAGAGAGCCGAATCCGACATGGGAGAGGCCGTCGCCGATCATGGAGTAGCGCTTTAACACGAGGCTGACGCCAAGCAGTGCGGCGCACAACGAGACGAGAATACCGACCACAAGGGCACGCTGCATAAACGGATAAGAAAGCATTTTCAGCAGATTCGAAATCATAAGTCGGCACCTCCTAAAAACTGTTTTCCAGCCTCGGTTTTCAGATACTCGTTCGTCGGACCGAAGAAGACCTGCTTCTGGTCGAGCTGGAGAATGTGCGTTGCGTCCGGCAGAATATTGCGAATATCGTGGGAAACCATGATGATCGTAACGTTCTGCTCGCGGTTGATGCGGCGGATGAGCTGGTACATTTCGTTTGTCATGACCGGGTCAAGGCCAGTGACCGGCTCGTCGAGGAGCAGCAGTTTCTTTGTGGCGCAAAGCGCACGAGCGAGAAGCACACGCTGCTGCTGGCCGCCGGAGAGATCACGGTAGCATCGTTTCTTTAATGGAAGGAGGTCGAGAAGCTCCATATTGCGGAGCGCGTCCTCTTTGTCTGCCTTTGTGTAAAACGGCGGGAAATGCGGGTGGTTCTGCCGGCCGGACAGCACGACTTCCCAGACGCTCGCCGGGAAATCCTTTTGTGCGGCGGTCTGCTGCGGCAGATAGCCGATCTCGCTTGGATGAAGCCCGTCGCCGGTTGTGATCGAGCCGGTGGACGGATTTTTTAAGTGAAGCAGTCCCTTGATCAGAGTACTTTTTCCGGAACCGTTCTCGCCCACAATACAGAGGTAGGAGCCGGCTTCCAGGGCAAAGTTGACATCGGTCAGGACCGGGATGCCCTCGTAGGAGAAGGTGACATCACTGCAGGTAAGTAGAGCCATTTAGTTTAAAGCCTCCTTTAATGCGGAAACGTTCTGTTCCATGAGGGAGAGATACGTAGCACCGCTTTCGAAATCATCTTTGGATACATTGTGACAGGAATGAAGCAGCAGCTTTTTCGCGCCGGTCGCCTCACAGATGGAGTCCGTCATTTGTTCGTTGGACAGCTCGGTGTGGAAAACGACGGGAATCTGTTCTTCCTTGATTTTATCAATTAAAAAAGAAAGTGTTTTGGCACTTGCCTCGGATTCCGAGGAGCAGCCGGGAAACGCCGCGTAGTAGTCGAGGCCGTAGGTGTCCGCAAAGTAGCGGAACGGGAAACGGTCGCCGAAAACAATGGTATGGCGGCTTGCAGTTGCGGTGACATCGGAAAATTCCTCATCGAGGGAGGCAAGCGAAGCAAGATACGAGGCGGTGTTTGCCTGGTATTCATCCGCATGCTCCGGGTCGAGGCGGCAGAGGGAATCACAGAGCTTCTGGACAATCCGCATTGCATTTTTCGGCGAGGTCCAGACGTGCTCGTCCTGTTCGCCGTGGGATTCGTGCGCATGATCATGGGAAGATTCGTCGTGTGTATCCTCGTCCTCATGGTCGTGTACATCCTCGTGATCTGCATCTTCGTCCTCATGGTCGTGCGCATCCTCGTCCTCATGATCGTGTGCGTGGCCGTGGGTCTCCATTCCCTCGACGGTTTCCTCGGCAACGGTGTCAACGCAGTCCATCAGCGTCACTACCTCTTTGTTCGAGGTATCGACAGAATCAAGGATTGTCTCGACCCAGGCATCGGAATCGCCGCCGACGTAGACGAAGAGATCACATTCGGAAACCGTAATCATATCGCCCGGTGTCGGTTCAAACGAGTGACTTTCCGCACCCGGGGAAAGCAGCATGTGGAGATCGAGATGATCGCCGCCGATGGCGCGCAGAAAATCATACTGCGGAAAAATGGTCGCCACGGCGGAGAGTTTCGTGTTCTCCTGGGAATCCGCCGTCTCTTTTGAGGATCCCGCACAGCCCGTCAGAAGAAGGAGGGCAGGAAGGAGGAGAAGGCGTAACGTTTTTTTTGAAAAAAATGTCATGATACTCCTTTCTGAAAGAAAACACGGAGGCATTCGAAAAAGCTCCGTATCAGACTGTTTCGTGACAAATGCCGCAGGAGTGGGAAGCGGCAGACGGGAACAAATGTCCCCGAAAAAAGATCAGTTATCATCATATAGCAGGGAGGATTCATTTGTCAAGGAAAGGAAAACCAGTTATAGAAAAGAGGGAAAAAAACTGCCTTTCCCTGTAAAAAAGAAAGGCAGTTTTGAGAAAATTTCTTGATTTTAGGATACCCGGCGGAACTGTGCCTGGTAGAGCTGGTAGTACGCGCCCTGCTTTGCCATCAGTTCGTCGTGGGTTCCTTGCTCGAAAATCTTTCCGTGGTCAATCACGAAAATCCGGTCGGCATTTTTAATAGTAGAAAGACGGTGTGCAATGATAAAAGAAGTACGGCCTTTTAAAAGGCTCTCAATACCCTGCTGCACCTGAATTTCTGTCTGCGTGTCGATGCTGGATGTCGCCTCGTCGAGGATCAGAATACGCGGGTCGGACACCATGGTTCTTGCAAACGCGAGAAGCTGGCGCTGGCCGTTGGAAAGACGGGCGCCGCGCTCGCTGATTTCGGTGTCGTAGCCGTCCGGCAGTCGGCGGATGAAGCTGTCGGCGTGGGCGGCCTTGGCGGCAGCCACCACCTCGTCCAGGGTGGCGTCCGGCTTGCCGTAGGCGATGTTCTCCCGCACCGTACCGGCCCGCAGCCAGGTATCCTGCAGCACCATGCCGTAGCTGCCGCGCAGCGAAGCGCGGGTCACGCTGCGGATGTCGGTGCCGGACACCTTGATGGCACCGCCGTTCACGTCATAGAAGCGCATGAGCAGGTTGATGAGGGTAGTCTTGCCGCAGCCGGTGGGGCCCACGATGGCGATGCGCTGGCCGGGCTTCACGTCCAGGCTCAGGCCCTCGATCAGCGGGCGGTCGGGCAGGTAGCGGAAGGACACATCCTCCAGCTGCACATGGCCGTCCGGCTGCAGCACAGCGGCGTTCTCGGCTTCCGGGATCTGGTCGTCGGCGTCCAGCAGCTCAAACACGCGGGCCGCACAGGCCAGCGCGTTCTGCAGCTCAGTGACCACGCCGGAGATCTCGTTGAAGGGCTTGGTGTACTGGTTGGCGTAGTTCAGGAACACGCTCAGCTGACCGATGGTGATGCCACCGCGCACGGCGTACAAGGCACCCACCAGGCCCACACCGGCGTACACGATGTTATTCACAAAGCGGGTGGCAGGGTTGGTCATGCTGGAGAAGAAGATAGCGTTCAGGCTCACGTCCTGCAGTCGGCCGTTCACTTCGTCAAAGGCGTCCAGGCTCTCGGCCTCGTGGCCGAAGGCCTGCACCACCTTCTGGCCCTCGATCATCTCGTTGACCAGCGCGGTCTGCTCGCCGCGCACGGCGCTCTGGCTCTGGAAGTAACCATAGCTGCGCTTGGCAAGGAAGCTTGCCACCACGAGGCTCAGCGGGGTGATGCACACCACCACCAGCGTGATGGGCACATTCTCGCTGAGCATGAACAGCAGGGTGCCGAGGATGGTCAGAACGCCGCTGAACAGCTGTGTAAAGCCCATCAGCAGGCCGTCCGCAAAGGTATCCACATCGGCCACCATGCGGCTGACGATATCGCCGGAGGGATGGCTGTCGAGGTAGGAAAGCGGCAGGGTCTGAATTTTGCGCAGGGCTTCGTTGCGCAGGTCGCGGCTGACAAGGAAGGTGATGCGGTTGTTGCACACGCTCAGCAGCCACTGCGCAAGAGCGGCCACACCGGCAACCACCAGCACCTCGATGATAATGCGCATCACACCGCCAAAATCTACGGCACCCTTGCCCAGCATCATATCAATGGCGCTGCCGCAGAGGATGGGGATATACAGCTGTGCGCCCACGCTCACGGCGGCCACCACAAGGCTGCACACCACAAACAGGGAATAAGGTTTGATTTTGCCCAGAACACGGGTCAAGGTGGCCTTGCGCTGCTGCGGGGTCAGCTTTGTTTTTGCTTTTGCACTCATTTCTGCGCATCCCCTTTCTTGAACTGGCTCTCGTAGATCTCCTCGTAGACGGGGCAGGTCTGGCGCAGCTGGTCGTGGTTGCCGATGCCCACCAGATGGCCGTCGTCCAGCACCAGAATTTGATCCGCGTGCTGCAGGCTGGCGGCGCGCTGGCTCACGATGAACACGGTCAGGCTGCCGGGCAGAGCAGCCAGTGCCTTGCGCAGGGCGGCATCGGTGGCGTAGTCCAGTGCGCTGGCGCTGTCGTCAAGGATCAGAATTTCCGGCTTGCCCACAAGGGCGCGGGCGATGGTCAGGCGCTGCTTCTGTCCGCCGGACAGATTGCGACCGCCCTGCTCCACAGGCTCGTCCAGCCCAAGGGGCTTGGCTTTGACGAACTCCGCAGCCTGTGCTGTTTCCAGTGCGGCCCACAGGTCCGCATCGGTGGCATTCTTGTTGCCCCACAGCAGGTTGGAGCGGATGGTGCCGCCAAAGAGCTGGGCCTTCTGCATGACCATGGCTGCCTTGCCGCGCAGTTCTTCGCGGGGATAGTTCCGGGCATCGCGGCCCATGATCTCCACCGTGCCCTCGGTGGCATCGTAGAAGCGGGGAATCAGGTTGACAAGGCTGGATTTGCCGCTGCCGGTACCGCCGATGACACCAATGGTCTGGCCGCGCTTTGCAGTGAAGCTGATGTCGGAAAGGCTGGGTGCACCGGCACCCGCATAGGTCAGGCTTACGTGCTCAAAGCGCACGGCATCGCCGGATTTTTCGGCGGGCACCTCGCCCAGAAGCTTTTCCGGGAAGGCCATGCCGGGCGTGGTGTCCAGCACAGCCTGCACGCGGCCTGCGCAGGCCAGCGCCTTGCTCACCTGCACGATCAGGTTTGCCAGCTTGACCAGCTCCACAAGGATCTGGTTCATGTAGTTCACCAGCGCAATCACGTCGCCGGAAGCCATGCCACCCACATTGATCTCAATGCTGCCCACATATAGCAGTGCCACAATGGCAATGTTGATGAGCACATAGGTCAGCGGGTTCATCAGGGCAGAGATATGGCCTACATGGAGCTGCATCTTGGTCAGCAGGTCGTTGGCATTCTCAAAGCGCTCTACCTCGCTCTTTTCCTTATCAAAAGCGCGCACCACGCGCACGCCGGTCAGGTTTTCGCGGGTCAGGCCCAGCACCCGGTCAAGGCGATTCTGTACCGTCTTGTACAGGGGCCGGGTAGCAGCCATGATGCCGAACACCACCACGCTCAGCAGCGGGATGGTCACTACAAAGATCAGCGCTGCACGGGAATTCACCGTAAAGGCCATGACCATGGCACCGATCACCACGAACGGGCTGCGCAGGAACAGGCGTAAAAACAGGTTCAGGCCGCTCTGCACCTGATTCACGTCGCTGGTCATACGGGTGATCAGGGTGCTGGTGCCGAGGGTGTCCATCTCGGTAAAGCTCAGGGTCTGGATGTGCTCAAACAGGGCGTGGCGCAGAGCTGTGGAATAGCCCACGGCCGCCTTTGCGGAAAAATACTGTGCCGTCAGGCTGCAGGCAAGGCCGATCATGGCCAGCAGCAGCAAAATGCCGCACCGCACAAGAATATAGTGGAAGTCGTGGGCGGCAATGCCGATGTTCACGATATCCGCCATGACCAGCGGCACGAACAGGTCGAACGTGGCTTCCAGCATCTTGAAAAGCGGCGCAAGCACGCTCTCGCGCTTGTAGCCGTTCAGATAGCCTAGCATCTTGTTCAAGGCGATACTCCTTCTTTCGTACATTATAATATTTACGGAATCTTATTTATTATAGCGCAGAAAGCGGCGAAATGCTATAGGAAAAGAGGAAAACAGCGCCCTCTCCGTCATTGCTTCGCAATGCCACCTTGTCCCCTTTTTGTCGCTACGCGACATCTTCCCCCGGCCGGGGGACGTCTTTCAAAGGGAGAGGCAAGAAACGCTCCCGTTATGCTCTTGGCTCCCCCCTCGGGGGAGCTGGCAAACCCGCAGGGTTTGACTGAGAGGGTTTTTAACTGCGATGAGGGAGAGGGTTTCCCCGTTGAGAAAATTTCCATTTCCTGTTATACTAAAAGCTGATTACAGCAATGGGAAGAATGGTGAGCAGATGGCAAGACGAACAGACGGCGGCATTCGGTTCCGCCCGGTGGGCAGCGCGCGGCGCGCCCGCACCGCACCGGCCTACAGCCCCGCAGGCACGGGCTGCCCCGCGATCGAGCGGGCCGTGGAAAACCTCTACAAAGCCCAGAACGAAGAAGGCTTCTGGACCCTGATGGGCGCGCTGAACTATGCGCTGGAGCTGGAGACCCATGTTCTTGTGCCGCTGCAGACGGCCCTGACCGTGCACGGCGCTCCTGCGCCCTGGGCAGAGCACCCGGTGCCCACCGAAAAGGCCGACGGCCTCAAGCTGTGGACCCTGCGCAACGACAAAGGCCGCACCTGGCTGCCGCTGTTCACCAGCGCGGCCGCCGCCTGCGCCGACCGCAGCACTGCCGCCCGGCCCATGGCGGACTACACGCTGGAAGACGCCATGGAGCTGGCCCTTTCCACCCCGGGCATCGACGGTGTGGTGCTGGACCCGTGGAGCCACTCGGCCACGCTGGACGGGGCCCTGCTCAACGGCCTGCTCCACGCGGGCCACACCCCCGAGACCCCCGGCGACGAGGAAGCGGACGCCGGGAAGGAAGCCGCCCGCAATGGCAATTGGGAGCAGGCGGCGGAGTGCTTTGAGAAAGCCGCCGAGCTGGGCAGCGCCATGGGGCTTTCTCTGCTGGCCGACTGCCTGTACAAGGGCCGGGGCGTGAAGCCCAGCCGAGCCGAGGCACGCCGCATGTGGAAGCAGGCCGCCGAAAGCGGCGAGGTGCTGGCCCACATCGCGCTGGGCGACGACTGCGCCGTCCGGGGCGACAACGGCAAGGCCCTTATCTGGTACCGCCGCGCGCGGCAGAACGCCGCCCACATGCCGGACATCGAATACACCCCGCAGGTGTGTTTGCGCGTGGCCCAGTACGAGACCCGCTACACCAGCCGCAAAAAGGCGCTGGCGCTGGCCGCCGAAGCAAAGCAGGGCTTTGCCATCCGCGCGCGGGAGCACGAGCCGGACGCCGCCCAGTGGCTGGCCGAAACGGAGCAGCTGCTGCAGGAGCTGACCGCACCGCAGCCCGCGGCCCCGGCGGCCTACGACATGGAATCTTTACAATTGGACTAAAAAAGCGTCATACAGATACGCTACAATAGACCGTGAAAAAGCAGTGGCGGTGCGTCCGCAAAGAGAGGAAACAGACAGTATGAGCAAAGTGATCGGCATTGATCTGGGCACGACGAATTCCTGCGTGGCGGTGGTGGAGGGCGGCAAGCCCGTGGTCATCACCAACGCGGAAGGCGAGCGCACCACCCCCAGTGTTGTGGCCTTCACGAAGGATGGCGAACGTCTGGTGGGCGGCGCGGCCAAGCGCCAGATCGCCACAAATTCCGGGCGCACCATCTCCAGCATCAAGCGCCACATGGGCAGTGACTACCGGGTGCACATCGACGGCAAAGACCTGACCCCGCAGGAGATCAGCGCCATGATTTTGGCCAAGATCCGCCGCGATGCCGAGAGCTACCTCGGTGAGCCGGTGACCGAAGCCGTGATCACGGTGCCCGCTTACTTTGACGACAGCCAGCGCAAGGCCACCCAGGATGCAGGCCGCATTGCGGGCCTGAATGTGCTGCGCATCATCAACGAGCCTACAGCAGCCGCTGTTGCCTACGGCCTCGATAACGAAGCATCGCAGAAAATCCTTGTGTACGACCTGGGCGGCGGCACCTTTGATGTGTCCATCATCGAGATTGAGGACGGCACCTTCACGGTGCTTGCCACCGGCGGCGACACCCATCTCGGCGGTGACGACTTCGACGAGCGCATCGTGGAGTACGCAGTGGCCGAGTTCAAGAAGTCGGACCGCATCGACCTGACGAAGGACCCCGCCGCCATGGGCCGGTTAAAAGAAGAAGCCGAAAAGGCGAAGAAGGAGCTCTCTGCCGCGCCGTCGGCCCAGCTGAACCTGCCCTTTATCGCGGTGGGCAAGGACGGCCCCCATCATCTGGACATTTCGCTGTCCCGCCCGCAGTTCGAGATGATGACCGGCGATCTGCTGTCCCGCACCGTGCC
>ERZ773193.3757-NODE-3757-length-13259-cov-3.187973_pt1 | contig 13259 bp, 9 predicted proteins | sample MGYA00511110_ERZ773193 | MGnify/ENA primary metagenome ERZ773193 (study PRJEB29015, sample SAMEA2737784) | human gut metagenome | biome: human gut; feature: human-associated habitat; material: faeces | place: China | collected 2012 ...
TAGCGGTGACGTTGGAGCAGTGATATATGATGACGAAATATCAACATTAAAAAAAATCGAGTTTGTAGAAGATGAAGATTGGTTGAGGTTAGTTCCTGTCAATCCGAATGTTCCGCCAATATTAATTGCGGGTGAAGAATTAAAGCACTGCCGAATAATGGGTGTTCCTAAATTGTTGATTAGAGAAATGTAAGTTTAATTTGAAAGGTATGCCCGCCTAACTGCAAAAATATAGCTATTAAGGAAAAACTTTAATGACGTTGTTGACGCTATAACCGATTGACGTTGAACAATATCTAAATTACTTTGTCAGCTGAGATTATTCCTCTGACTATTAGGAGAAAACAATGCAAAATAAAACAAAACTATTTAAAACAGCAATATGTATTATAACCACGTTAATATTAATTTTCGGGACTATTCCCTGTGGTGCGGTTTTATCGGACGAATCAAACGCACCAACTTTCACAAATCTTGTTGTATTTATGAAATTTTCTGACGAGGACGAATTTATCAACAACACTTATGCCGACACAACTGTCCGCAACATTTTAGACAATACATATAATAAAAGTGTATATAATGTCGCTGACTATTTCAAAACAGTAAGCGGCGGGAAAATGAATATGCAAACGCTTTATCTTTTTGACAACAACAATTCGCTCACACTTTCAAAGCCACGCGGTTATTATGCCGAAAAAGATGACCAAAACCCTTACGGTTACGAGAGTGGAGAAGAAAATTCCAGAATGTATGAACTACAGACTGATTGGGCGAATACAATTTCAAACGCAATCACGAACGGAAACAAACCAAAAGATATAGAAGAAAATCAATATAATTTTGCCGATCTTGACCGAAACCGTGACGGAAAAATTGATTTAATTACTGTGATTTACAAAAATACAACGCAAAATATTTCGGTTGGTTGGAATTCACCTCTTTGGGACTATCACTCATATTCAAATATGATTTCAGTGCAAGAAGGAGTTAATACTTATCAGAGCGGAGAATATTTACAGCTAACGTGCAACTACGAAAACGTAAACGGACTTGTGCTTTATCGCGGTGAGGATAATCTGCCTATTTTACCGACAGGTAAAATATGTCACGAAACCATGCACGCACTTGGCTTGAAAGACTTGTACCGCTCCAACCAAACAAGTGCGGTGTATTATATGTCACTGATGGCAAAACATCTAACCCCTATCGGACAGTATATTTCCGTTAAAGAACGCGAATCGCTCGGTTGGCTTGACAATAATCAAATTAAAACCATTGATAAAAACGGTACATACACACTCTACCCTGCCTCAGCTCAAAATGAAGTTGTTGCATATAAACGAGATTTGCCGAACGGAAAAACTCTTTATTTGGAATATCGTCAATTCGATGACAATGGTAACAAATATGATACAAAAAACAAGAAACTCTATTCGTGCAATACCGGTGACTTGATAAAAGGTGTAACTCTTAAGAGTGGACTGATTTGCTATCTTGCTAACACAGGTGTACGTTTTCCCTCAAATATAAACACTACAGGCGCTAACTGGAATATGCAGGTCGTTTCTAACGGTCAATACTCAACTATGTCAGATTGTGCAGTCGGTGACGGCGAAGAACTTTATATTGATAACGACATATTTGTTTATGTAACAAATATGTCAGCAGATAAATTAGAGTTTGAAATTAGCGGAATTGCAGAAACAACCCCTACTCCGACTTTGACTCCGACTTCTACTCCGCCTCCTACTATAAATCCCACTCCAACCGTGAGTCCGAGTCCTATTCCGAGTCCTACTCCTACTGCGACTCCACGTCCTACTCATACAACGAGTCCGACAGCTACTCCGACAATAACTCCGACCACGAGTCCGACAGCTACTCCACATCCGACCCCGACAATAACTCCGACAGCAACGCCTACTGCAACTCCGACAGCGAGTCCGACACTAATTCCGACTTCTACCCCAAAACCTACACCACGTCCGACTGCGACTACAAATCCGACAATAACTCCTGCAACAAGCCCAACTGCTACAACGTGTCCTACACATGATATTAACTGCACCATTGAAGGCAACAATATATCTGTTAAACTCACAAACAGCACTTCAGGCGGAATTATCTTAATTTCTGAATTTCATTCGGACGGCAGATTATTACGTTGTACTATCAATTCACCACAGGAAAATATAAGTGTTTCCCTACTTTCTGCAACTCATACCGTAAAAGTTATGTGGTGGAATTCTCTAAACAATCTTGTTCCAATCACCGACTCAAAAACGGTAACGAAATAGTCCAATATATCGCCCCTACATCCACTGTTGACAATCAATACAATATTTGATATACTGCCAATAGAAGATGTAGTTGTTGGGACGTTTTGGACGTGTCAGGCGTGGTTACACTGTTTGTAGCAGTCGCTTCTCAATAATCTACATCTTCTTTTTGATGCATCATTAATTTGAGCAGTTACTTTAGCCGTATCTTATTTGTGTCACTGCCAAACAACCGCTTGACAATCGGCCTACTTTCACATATAATGTTATTAACAGATAAAGATACTATCGAGCCTTGACTCACTTTCGGGGAACTTTTTTCCTGTCGGTATCTTATCTGTTTTATTTTACCTACTTAATATTCTTGACATTCCTATTTTTATATGATACTGTTATTAACAGAACCGGAGGCATATACGGACTTTGACGGTGAAATATCACCGTCTGCCCGCGCCAAAGGTTCTTTTTTGCACACAAAAAACGGAGCAAAAATGCTCCGTTTATCTTCTAAATGTATCTTTTATTTTTTTTACCAATCCCACACATCTGCCGTTACGCAGCTCGTCCATAAATTCGGCTTGTTTTTCCACATACCAAAGTTTTGACGAATCCATACACTTAACCGTCTTAACCGTATCCGCAATCATCACAAATGCAATTACGCACGTCATAATATGTAACGCCGGCAAACTCACGCTGCCAATCATATCAATCGTCACCGGTGCAATAAGCTTAATAAGTGCAACGGTAAATGTACCGAACGCAATTCCGCCTATAAGGCAAACACGTCCGTTTATATTACCAGGCCAACCTGTATAATCCCACCATCTTTTATGAAACAGCGTTTCCAAAAGCCACGATACAAAATATTCAAGCGAGCAGGTAACCACCATTCCCGCAAAAAACAGTATCAAAGGATTTTCAATCCATCCAAGCAATATCAAATCAAGCATTGCTCCCATGCCGTATATAGGGCAAAAACAAGTGCTTAAAAAGCCGCTGTTTACAAATTTTCTTTGTTGTATGCTGTAATATACCGTTTCATAAGCCCAGCCAATAAAGCTAAATACCGCAAAGCACAAGAAATATTGGCAAAAACTCATCATTTATCCCCCCTTGTTTAAATCATTTGTATCTCCTTATACAATTCAGCATAGTCCCCCATAATCTTTGTATTTATCTTTCTGTACGCTTCTTTTTTAAATGTTTCATAAAGAGAACAATATTTATCCGCCAAACATACTATCCACCCTTCTCGGCAAGTCGGCGGAATTACAGTAAGCGGGAACATATGCTTTTTTATAATATCGCGTTCTGTATCGGTCAAATCAAAATCTCTGTCAGCATTTCTAAGAGCCGTCATAGGATGAGTAAAACCGTGTATTCTTCTCTCCTTTTCGCCGTCATGCCAATCATATAAGAAATAATCGTGCAGCAATGCTCCTCTTATAAGGTCACGCTTTTTGTACTTTATACCGAAAAACTCGGCAATTTTAATACTGTAATACGCAACTGCAATCGTATGCAAAAGGCACGAAGTGTCACCGTGCTGAGTAAACTTTTCCATACGTCTTAAATGCGATTTTTGTGACAAATTATGCAAACAATACAAAACTGAATTCATTTATTCTACCGCCTTTTTTAATTTACACATAGCCTTCTTTACCTATTATTATAATCACTGACATTTAATATGTCAATATATCTGCCGTCAAATTTATAAAATTTTAATATTACGCAAAAAACAAGCGATTTTCATCGCTTGTTTTTCATCTTATTGAGCTATTATTATACGAATTCTGCCACCCAATGTCTGTGCCTTATCGTAATAAGCAGTAAGCTTATAATTTCCGTTTATAGCATCATCAAGTGTTATCTTCAGATATTTATTAACATCTGTCTTATGATATACAATCACCTTATCACTAAGCAAATATGTTTGATTATTGATTTTCGCCTCTGTACGTGTAAGCGAAGTTATATTGCTTGGATACGATGAAAGCTGACGCATACTTTCAATACCTGTCTGATTTATACTGAATCTGTGCGGACCTTTTACATTTGTTGAGAATGCAGTCGCATATGTGTTTTGCGTACCGTCTATATCAATAGTATATGTATGAGTTGTCGAATCAACAGCAGTGATTACACCGTACTTGTAAGCATCACCCGTTATATCCTTCAATATAAGCTCGTCAATCTCACCGGCTTTATTCTTTGAATAATACAATACGCTTGAAGATTTTATCGTAACACCGTCAAGACGCTGCGGATAAATTCTTGTGTACATTGCTAAGTCGTCGCTTGCAGTTCCGGCAGTGTCAAGAATCTTCACATCGTCTGCAAGGGTATAATCGCCAAATTTATTCTTTTCGGAATTAAACTTACCGCTTACGTTGTCATACCCCTTTGCTCTTGAAAGACTCGCTTTACCGTTTGTAAATGATACATTTACTACAGCACATTTAAGCGAACTGCAATCTGATGAAGTCGCATATTCATTTACTGTTCCGTCAGGTGTAACAACCTTTGCATAGTAACTTGAATATACTGTATTATCAGGCTTTGTGAAATCTTTTTTGCCTGTTTCCGTAACAAATCCTACTGTTGTGTGTGAAGATGTGCTTTCACTTCCGCCGACAACTCCGGCTACCTCGCCGTTTCTGCCAAGAAGAAGTGTTACGGTATCACCGTACTTAAATGTTCCGCTTGATGAAAGTGCATTAAATGCGTCTACGCTTTCAACAGAATACTCTTTACCCGAAATTGTAACGCTTGTCGGCGAATCCTTTGTCGGTGACGCCTTTTCGTACACGCCTGTAACCTTATCCGTATAAGCAAGCACCATATTCAAATCTTTACAATAGTAAATAATATCGTTAAGCTGAATTTCCGATGCGTCAACCTTATTACCGCTTCTCATTACCGTTGTCGAACCGTTTGTATCGAAATTCGCGATCCAATTTGAATTTGTAACCTTGACCGGTCCTTCCATATTACCCTTTTCATAGCTTACGTAATCAACATTACTTCCGTCCATCTTTACATAAAGAATGTCGCCCATTGCCATTTCATTCTTTACAGCACCGTATGTACTCTTATTCTTATCTTTGTAACAAGTTGTGCCGTCTGTTATATCAATCTGTTCAAAACTGCCGTTTTTATAACATATAACTGCATCTGAAAGAAGTGAATAGATTACATATTTATCAAAGCTGTCCGTACCTGTTTCGCTGTCTTTTGCAACAAGCATTGCATAGTCAACAGAACCGTTTGAATTTTTAAACAGCTTGAATGTATCGCCTTTTTCGGCTTGCATTGCGGCATTTTCGTATGTAAGTGCCTGTGACTTGTAATATGTAGTTGTGTTTGAATTGATGTTATACATATCGCCGTCAAGAATTATATCTGAACCGATTACGTTTGAAACGGTGTATTCTTCAACTTGCTGGTCACGCGGTGTAAATGACACAAAATCTTCATCGTTCTTTACGACAATATCGCCTTTTCTGCCGACATAATCGCTGTTAAAATTACCGTCAAATTCAAATGTTCCGGCTGTTGTATAGATTTTATCAGTTCCAAGTGAGCTGTCCTCGTTGTGTGACGCAATAATCGTAACACCCTCAATAACTTTACTGTCAAACACTGAAGTTATAAGTTTGCTTTGATTATCTTTGATTTTTGTGTCAAGTGTATTGTAAATAAGTCTTGCAACCTGACGTCTTGTAAGTGCCTCGCCTTGCTCGGCATTTACGTTCTTTGTAATTTCAAGACTGTTTGCAAGCCCCATTTGACCGTAAGGCCATGAATCGCCGAAATCCTGTGTTGTGTATCCAAGCACCTTTAATACCATTGTAAGTGCCTCTTCATATGATACCGTATTGTCAGGTCTGAATGTTGAATCAACATATCCCTCCGCAATTCCGGCTGATACAGCGGCCTTTATGTAAGGTGCTGACCAGTGAGTATATGTAACGTCTTTAAAAGGTGATACTTTTAAACCTGTTGCTACTGTATCTTTGTAGCTTGATGACGCTACTGCAATTTTCGCAAATTCCGCTCTTGATACATTGTCATCAAGTCTTAAATTTCCGTCATCATCGCCGACCATTATATTAAGTTCCGACAAAAGCGACATAATATCTTCGTCATTGTTCCAGTCTGCCAATGCAGGCAAAGTCGATAATGACATAGCCGCCGCCAAAACAAAAGAAATTATTTTCTTCATAACTTACTTCCTTTCCGTATATGTTATAAATCCGAGAAAATCTCAGTCCGAGAGAAAATCATTCGTATCGCTGAGTTATCAATCATAACGTAACGCATCTATCGGATTTAATTTGGCTGCTTTTTTAGCAGGCATATAGCCGAAGAACACACCTATCATCGCCGAAACCGTAAACGATACTATAATAGATGTCGGGGTCGGTAATATATCCATCCCCAAAAGTTTACCTGCCAGTATTGCCAAAAGCGAGCCTACAATAATACCGATTACACCGCCCAAACAACTAAGCATACCCGCCTCAATAACGAATTGAGAAAGTATATCTTTCTGCTTTGCACCAAGCGATTTTCTGATACCTATTTCCCTTGTACGTTCCGTAACCGACACAAGCATAATATTCATAATACCGATACCGGCAACAACAAGCGATATAGCCGCGATTGCGATAAGCATAAGTTCCATTTTATCAAGAATATCGGTTACACTGTCTGCCATAGACTTCATTGACGTTACAGTATAGTAATCACTGTCGCCTATATCTTTATCACAAAGTGCTTCTAAAAGCAAAACCGCTTCCTCAACCTTTTCCTGGTCAACCGCATAGACAACATAGCTGCTTACGGTTGATGTACGGTTTGTGTATGACGCCAAAGTGTACGGTATATACACACAGTTATCCGAAGAATTTTCTGTCGAGTCGTCCTGTTCTTCAAGTATTCCGACAACTTCATACGGCGTACCCGTTATTTGAATAGACTTACCGAGTGCGTCACCGCCGAAAACTTCTTTTGCTATATAAGTACCGATAACGCAGACTTTCTGCTTTCTCTCAACGTCAACATATGTAAGCTCACGTCCGTATGTAATATTATACTTTTTCATTCCGAGATAGTATTCGTTTACACCTGTTGCCTGTGTTGAAATTGTATCACTGCCGTTTTTTATAAATGCAGGCATTGAAACTGTCGGTGACTGACCTGCAATAATATCGGAATGTTCTTCCGCAAGCTGTTCCATTTCTTCAGGCTTTACTTCCTTTGTCGCGGAACGGTCTTGAATTGAAACATTGATTGATTCAATACCCATTTCTTCAAATGCGTCCGTTATTTCCGATGTCATTCCCGACATAAGACTTACAAGCGCAATAACCGCCGTAATACCGATTATAATACCGAGCATTGTAAGTATTGAACGCATTTTGTTGCCGACAATACTTGACATTGCCATCTGAAAACATTTCCAAATACTCATAATCAAGTCGCCCCCTTTGCTCTTTCATCTTCGGGAGCATCTTCGCCCGCACCGTGCTGATTCATTACTGTTACGTCACCCTCTGCCGGACCGTCATAAACGATACGTCCGTCTGTTATACGAATGATACGTTTTGCTTTTGCCGCTATCGAGTTATCGTGAGTGATAAGAATAATCGTATTACCCTCCGCATTAAGTTTCTGCAAAAACAGCATTACTTCACGACCTGTACGCGAGTCAAGTGCACCTGTCGGCTCATCGGCAAGTATTACCGACGGATCGCCTGCTAAAGCTCTTGCTATTGACACTCTCTGTTGCTGACCACCCGAAAGCTGTGTCGGGTGGTTTTTCGCTTTTGATTTAAGTCCTACTCTGTCAAGTGAAGCAAGTGCTCTTTTCTCTTGTTCCGCGTCGCTAAGTCCCGCATACAAAAGCGGCAGTTCAACGTTTTCCAATACTGTTAATTTCGGCAGTAAGTTATATTGCTGAAATATAAATCCAAGCATTTTATTTCTTACATCAGCCAATTCATCTTGACTGTAATTATTAATTTCTCGTCCGTTTAATCTGTAAACACCCTTTGTTGCCACGTCAAGGCAACCTATAATATTCATACAAGTAGATTTACCACTACCCGACTGACCTACTATCGCAACAAATTCGCCTTTGTTTATGGTAAGAGATATTCCGTCAAGTGCGTGAACTTCCGTATCACCCATATGATAAATCTTATAAACATCTTTCATTTCTACCAATGGAGGCATTTTACTTCACCTCCGCTTTATCTTCCGCCCGGCATTCCGCCACCGCCGCCGGACATACCTCCGCCGCCTGGCATTCCGCCGCCACCGGACATTCCGCCGCCTGACATTCCGCCGCCTGACATTCCTCCGCCGGGCATTCCGCCCATATTGCCATTAGGAACTACATACATATCTTGAGCATTTTGAACACCGAATGACGCATTCGCACTTGACGATTCTGTGTCAAGCGTTCTTACCCGGTCTTTTTCTGTTAAACCCGACTTGATTTCGATATAGTCTGTATCGTTAATTCCTGTTTCAACCTGAATTGCACGGTAACCGTCCGGTACATCTATATTAGTAGGTACACTTTCTTTAGTCACCGAAATTTCATCCGATTTATCACCGTTCGGTGTATCGCCGCTTACAACCGGCATACCGCTTGACTGTGGCTTATCGTCCTTATCATCGGCTTTCTTCTTATCGTCCGTTTTACCCGATTTATCTTTATTACCCTTTATAATATCCGTAACATCATTTTCGTGAGTTGTTCCGTCGTCCTTTACAAATACAATATTGCCTCTGTTTACACTGTTTACAGGTACTGCAATTACATTGTCAGCCTCTTCAACAACAATTTCAGCGTCAACATTCATACCAGGCAACAAATCACCGTAATTTTCTATTTGAATTTCGATAGTGTATGTTGTTACACCGTTTTCGTTTACACCGTCTACAGGAACTTTTGTAACCACACCTTCAAATTCACCCTCTACCGCGTCTGCCGTTACAGTAGCTTTTTGACCTGTCTTAACAAGTGCTATTTCCGTTTCGTCAACGTCAATAGAGAATTTAACGCTTGACAAATCATAAATTACACAAAGCGGATCTGTTGCATTTGAAGAATCTATCGTATCGCCTGCTTTTGAGTTTTTCTTAACGACTGTACCCTCAATCGGAGCTTCTACAACATAATCGTCAACTGCGTCCTGTGCTTTTTCTATACCAAGTTCGGCATCGTCAAGTGCAAGCTGTGCGTTCTTTATGCTTGAATCCTGTGAGAAAGTATCGTTTTGCAATACTTGCTTTTCAAGTGCCAAAACCGCATCATTATATGAAAGCTGTGCATTGCTCATTGTCGAGTTTTGATTATCATACTTAACATATCCGACTTTTTGACCGCTGTAAACAGAATCTCCTACCGCAATATTAAGATTTTCAAGTGTGCCTGATGCCGTTGATGTTATTGTTCCCTCGCTTACATATTCAAATTGTGCCGTATTTGCACAAGCAACTCCGTTTATTTCCGCACTGCCGTAATCATTTGTTGTAAGTGCGCCCGGATTTGTGACTTCAACCGTTACATACACAACTTTAGCGTGTGCGTCTGTTGAAACGGCTGACGATGATTTTTCTTTAACAGTTCCGTAAATCGTATCGCCCGAACCTATAACAGATACTGTTGCGGCTGCGCCTGTCTGAATACTTTCGGCATCAACTTCATTAAACGGTATTCTCAGTTTCATATAAGAATCGTCATACAATGTTGCAACCGCTGCACCGGCATTGATATGGTCACCTTCTTTTACGGATAATTCTTTAACTTTACCTGCTGAATTTGACTGTATGTATTGATTGTTTTTAGTATCGTTAAGCGAATTTAATGCCTTTGTCACTGCATTTTGTGCAGACTTTGTACCGATATTGTTTGAAGAAACGGTCTGTGCCTTTTGCTTTACTGCGTCAACATATGCCTGTTGTGCTTTTGCAAGTGCATTTTTTGCCGTACTCAAAGAATTTTGAGCGTCACTGTCCTCAAATTGATAAAGCTTATCACCTTTCTTAACAACGTCACCCTCTTTGAACGTATCACTTGTTATATCGCCCGACTTGATAGTTGTTACTTTATACGAATCATTCGGCTCGATAGATGATGAACCTGTGATTGTATTTGTGATAGTACGACGTTCAACCAGCGAATCGGTATACATAACTTTTACGGCACTGTTGTTTTTGGACTTTATAATAAGTCCCGAACACACGCCTGCAAGTATTGCTATTACAAGAATAATTATAAGTAATTTCTTGCCTATCTTAAACTTACCGATAAAGAACTTCTTGTTTTGCTTGTCATATCCAATAAATTTCTTTTTCGGTTTCTTTTCTTCTTCCTCACTGTCGCCGTCATCATCTGAAAATCCAGATACTTCTTCAAAATTGAGTTCGTCTGCATTTGTATCTTCTGTGTTAGATACTTCTGCTTCACTTTCCAAAAGCTTTTGCTCCTTTTCAGAAGTAAAATCTCCCATATTTCTTGCCTCCTGCACCTTTATATTTTTAACTTATCTGCTCTGCGACTTTAGTTAATTTATCGCAAAACATTTTAAGGTCTGCTTCATCTACATCTCTGAAACATTCCTGTAAGTTTTTGATTATAACTTTCCTTTGATTTTCATATGCTTTTCTGCCCTCGTCAGTAAGAACTATATAACTCTTACGCTTATCGGTTGTATCCGATATACTTTTAACCAAGTTTTTTTTCTTCAAAGCCTTTATGCTTTGAGAAATAGCCGCCTTACTGACTTTTAAAATGTCACTCATCATAGTGACCGTCATCATTTTTCCGTCATTTGCGGACTGAGTAAGTAAATTCAACATCATATAATCGCCCCTTGACATTTCCTCAAAAGGACACTTTGAAAGAAACCACAGCTTTATCCTGCTTACGATTTCCCAACATTGAAGAAACATTTCTTCTTTCACCGTGTATCCCCCCACACACCGTAATATTAAATTTTGTTAATTTACTTAACCATTTTACCACCACAATTATTCAAAGTCAACATTTACACTTTTGATACAATATGAATTTACACTTTATTCACATTTCATTTGAATATTATTAACTTTTAGTATATAATAACTGTATCATAATTATACGAGGTGATATTAAGTGAAAAAAACATATATTGATACGGCTATGGAACGTATCGCACCTGATTTAATACTTAAAGGCGGAAACGTTGTCGATGTTTTTTCCGGCAGAGTTATTAAAGCTGATGTTATAATAAAAGACGGTATTATCTGCGGTGTCGGTTCATACAGCGGTGAAAACGAACAAGACGTTTCCGGCAAATATATTATGCCGGGTTTTATTGATTCGCACGTTCATATCGAATCATCTATGACGCAGCCGTCCGAATATGCAAAGGCAGTTATGCCTCACGGTATTACAACCGTTATTGCCGATCCTCACGAAATAACAAACGTATGCGGTGAAGACGGTCTTGAATTTATGTTAAAGTCTGCGAAAAATATTCCGCTTGACGTAAATCTTATGTTGCCGTCATGTGTACCTGCAACACCTTTTGAACATACAGGTGCTAATCTTGACGCAAAAACCACTCAAAAACTTGCGCCTAAATTCTTCGGTATCGGTGAAATGATGAACTATCCCGGTATTGTTTCAGGTGATGATGAAACGCTCGGTAAGCTATGTCTTGACATCGTTGACGGTCACGCACCTTTGCTTTCAGGTCATGAGCTTGACGCATATGCAAGTGCCGGTATAAAAACCGACCATGAATGCAGTGTCATTGAAGAAATGACCGAAAAGATAAGCAAAGGTATGTATATTCTTCTTCGTGAGGGTACCCTTTCGCTTGACGTTGCCAAGCTTATCAAGGGCGTAACCCCTTACACGTTAAGACGTTGTGCGTTTTGTACCGATGACAGATTTGTCGGCGAAATTATTCGTGACGGCAGTATTGACCACTGTATCAGAAAAGCCGTTTCACTCGGTCTTAACAATATTGACGCAATCATTATGGCAACGCTTAACGCTTGTGAAATCTACGGTATGAAGAATAAAGGGGCAATCGCTCCGTCATACGTTGCCGATATTGTCGTTGCCGATGATTTGAATTTAAGTTCAATATCACAAGTCTATAAAAACGGCAAACTTGTATGCGAAAACGGTAAAGCATTGTTTGAATGCGAAACAGTTGACAATTCAAAAGTTACAAATACCGTTCATCTGCCGAAAATATCAGCCGACTTCTTCAAAACTGATGTTAAAGACAAATTTGACGCTATTGAACTTATACCCGAAAGTATTATCACAAAAAAGGTTACTGTATCGTATTCCGACAGTCTTTCTAAAGTATGCGTTATCGAACGTCATCATAATTTAGGTACAAAGGGTATCGGATTTGTAACCAATTACGGAATTACAAACGGTGCTATCGCCACTTCTATCGGTCACGACAGCCATAACGTAATCGTTATCGGCGATAACGACAGCGATATGGCACTTGCCGTAAATACTCTCGGTACAAGCGGCGGTATTGCAGTTTGTTCAGAGGGTAAAGTTATCGCGTCAATGACTCTTGATATTGCGGGACTTATGTCCGTAAAATCAGCCGATGAAGTTACAAGAGAACACGATAACCTTTACAGTGCCGCAAAAGTGCTTAATATAACAGATAAAATCGATCCGTTTTTGTCACTCGCATTTTTGCCGCTACCGGTAATCCCCGAAGTTCGTATTACCGATTCGGGACTTTTCGATGTTATTAATTTTAAATTTGTGGAATGATGTTTTATTTCGCAGGGGCGATCAGTGGTCGCCCTTTTTCTGTTCCCCTATCACCACTCCTCAGTCGACTCTGTCGACAGCTCCTCTCACGGGGTGCCTTACTAATACCTCTCCTTGATGAGAGGTGCACGCACTGTCGGAGTGATGGCTGTTAT
>ERZ773193.3765-NODE-3765-length-13231-cov-3.536582_pt1 | contig 13231 bp, 8 predicted proteins | sample MGYA00511110_ERZ773193 | MGnify/ENA primary metagenome ERZ773193 (study PRJEB29015, sample SAMEA2737784) | human gut metagenome | biome: human gut; feature: human-associated habitat; material: faeces | place: China | collected 2012 ...
ATTGAATGCCTTCGACTCGGCCATTGTACTCAACCAGCAGTCTATGGATAAATTCGAGCCTCTGGTAAAAGCAGGCGGAACCCTGATATACGATCCGAACGGTATTACCCACCATCCTACCCGGAAAGACATCAACATCTATCAGATCGAAGGTGCCCGTCTGGCTGCAGAGGGAGGTAATCCGAAAATCTTCAACATGATCATATTGGGAGGATTCCTGAGAGTAAAACCGATCATTAACCTGGATAATTTGGAGAAAGGGTTGAAGAAATCTCTTCCGGCCCGTCACCACAATTTAATACCGATGAATATCGAAGCCGTACAAACCGGTATGGCCGAACTTAAAACAATTCATCAATTATAAACCTTTTTCTCACCTTACCATGAGGGAACTGCCCGGAAAACCGGGCAGTTTTTTTTATTTGACTACCCGAATCTTATTATTTTTTCACAACCTTTTTGAATACGATGTAAAATCCTCTTTCTCTTTTATTTATCTTTGTCGATTCATGATAATGTGGTGTTATCATAAAAACGGGAGAAAAACAACATGAAACCTTTAAGGAATAGTATCCATAAATTCCTGAAGTCAGCGGAAGTGACCTTCTTCGAAGGGTTATACCGGGATTATTTCACGCGTACCCTGTTTTTTGCACAGCAATATCTTCCCGATCCGGAAGAAGCCCGCGAAATTGCTCAGGAAACGTTCGTTACATTATGGGAAAAAAGAACTGAAATCCGTCCGGACCTCAGCGTACAAGCTTTTATTCTAACCATTGCCAAACACAAATGTCTGAATGTATTAAGAAAAAAGATCGCAGAACAAAAATACAGCGATAACCTGACAGCCCGGGAAACCATGGCTAATTATTCGGCTCTTTCCGACGAAACTTTCGATACCGTTCAAATGCAGGAGCTGGAACAACTGATCGGACAGGCCCTCTCTGAGCTGCCCGAAAAAACGAGAATAATCTATAAAATGAGCCGGGACCAGGAAATGACCTATGAAGAAATCGCACAGGAAATCGATTTATCGGTCAAATCCGTCGAATACCACATGACTAAAGCACTCGCCCACATGCGGCATAAACTGAAAGACTACCTGATACTTTTGTGTTTCGGATTAATCCCTTTACTCACTTAAATCAAAAAAATCCAAAATTTTATTTAGGGTAGTTGTAAATTTAAGTGTATATTTACCAAAAAGATTCCCAATAATTATGAACGAAGAGTTATTACTCAAATATATAACGGGACAAGCGACAGAGGGGGAGAAAATAACGATCCTGAATTGGCTGGAAGAGCATCCTGACAATCGACTGAAATTCAATCGATTAAAAAACACATGGGTCATAAGTAAGTTACCCGAGACCAAAGCTCCGGAAGCGAGTGTATTACAATACTCCCGTAAAATCCGCCACCGTAAACAAAACCGGCGAATCCTGGGTTATGGCATTGCCGCTTCATTGATCCTGCTTCTTTCCTTTCAAGTATTCTATCAATTCAATGACTATCGGCAAGAAATCCATTTTCTGGAAAATCAGCAATTAGCCCAATTGGAATACCATACCAATAAAGGAGTAAAAGGACGGGTCACGCTCCCTGACGGAAGTATCGTTTGGTTAAATTCTGACAGTGAATTGAAATGCCCGGCACAATTTTCCGGAGACAGCCGGGAAATCAATTTCTCGGGTGAGGGTTATTTCGATGTAGTAAAAAATCCCGAAAAACCGATGATCGTTAAATTGGAAAACGGAATTCAGGTTATCGTCAAAGGGACTAAATTTAATCTGACCTCCTATAAAAACGACGATAATGTCTCTGCCCTATTACTATCCGGTAATATCACCGTCTTGCGGACCAAGCATTCGAAACAGGAAGAAATCAAAGTCAAACCCAACGAAAGAATTTGGATAGAGAAAAAAGAGAGGCAAAAAGTCAATCTGACTGTCCCGGCCGAGACTTTACCCATCCTAGGTTGGAAAGACGGTTGGTTGATTTTCGACGAGACACCGATAGCGGAAGTCCTGAAAAAACTGGAACGTTGGCATGGCATGACCTTCGAAGTGAAAGACCCGGAAATTCTGGATCAAAAATTTACCGCCCGTTTTCACGAGGAATCCATTTCCCAGATACTGGAAATCATGCATAACGTCGCCTTGCTCCGGTTTGAAATAAAGGATAAAACAGCCGTTCTGTATAAGTATTAAGATTACAGGACTCAATTTTTTGAAAAAAAATGCGAATATCGATTTAGGGTATTCGCATTTTTATGTGTATTTTATATACATTAAACAAATTAACCAAATTTATATGAAAAACGATGTATCAGCTATTCCAGCCGGAAAAAGCAACTACCTGAAACGGCTTTTATTCCTGCTGGTATGTGTGCTAATGTCAGGGAATGCGGTGTGGGCGCAGCAACCTACAATCACCATTCATGCTAAAAATCAATCTTTAAAAGAGGTATTGAAAGAAATCGAGCAGCAAAGTAAGCACTCGTTTATCTATTCCTCGAGTACCATCAATGTCAACCAGAAAGTTAATCTGGAATGTAATGGTGTATCTTTAGACAAAGCTTTGGAACAATTGGGAGCCATTGCCGACATCACTTACTCCATTTCCAATCATCAGATTATGCTGGCTCCGGCAGGGAAACAACCGACTCCGGCAGCAGTAGCCGGCAATCAGAAAGGAGCTAAAGCCGGACAAACCATCCGGGGGGTTGTGAAAGACGAAAACGGAGATCCGATTGTAGGAGCCAGTGTTTTCTTTAAAGGTACTACAGTAGGTGTCGCTACAGACGTCGATGGGAAATTCACGCTAAAAACGACAGAAGCGGGTCAATTGCTGGTGGCCTCCTTCATCGGTTACAGCAATGCCGAAGTGAAAGTAATGCCTAACCAGGAAGTCTACAACTTCGACCTGAAACCGGAATCGAAGATGATCGAAGAAGTCATCGTCACCGGTTACCAGACCATCTCTAAAGAACGGGCAACCGGTTCGTTCGCCATCATCTCTCCCAAAGATATGGAAGGGAAATTACAAACCAACGTTATGGATCGTCTGGAAGGGAAGGTGGCCGGATTGACTTCGAACCGCGGGAATATTCAGATTCGAGGAGTCTCTACCTTGAATGGCGACAAGACACCGTTATATGTAGTAGATGGTATTCCGTTTGAAGGAGAACCGGGCAGCCAAACTACGCCATTGGATGTGCTTAACCCTTCGGATGTCGTGAATATCACAGTATTGAAAGACGCTACAGCTGCTTCTATCTACGGAGCTCGTTCCGCCAACGGTGTAATTGTTATCACAACGCGCAGCGGTTCAACAGGCAAACCGCGTGTCAACTATAACGGAAGTATCAAATTGCAAGGCCTCCCCGATAGGGATTATGCAAACAAAATGTCCAGTTCGGAATTGGTGGACTTCCAAAAAATGTTGATTCAAACTTTCCCGAATGTAAATCGTTATGATGCCAACCGTTTCCAAAACGATGTGCAATTGTTATTGCTGGATTGGAGAGACGGCAAATTAAGCGAATCGGAACTTGAAACGAAATTGAAACCCTACCGTACACATGACAGGTACAACCAAGTGATTGATGAATTCCTTCGTAAAAGGGCCATCACACACCAACACAACCTTTCATTTAATGGTGGTTCGGACATCTACAAATACAATTTTTCTATAAACTACACCGGAACCGCTCCACACGAACGAGAACAGAAAACGAAACGTATAGGTTTTAATATCAAAAATACGTTTAATCTCTTTAAGTGGTTTACTTTGGATGCAGGCATCATCGGCAGCAATAAGTCCGAAGATTACGACAATGGCGTGTTGGGTATGAACTTGTTGAATGCGGGTACCTCTTCCTATTATATGTTGCGTGACGACGAAGGCAATCCGCTCCAGATGTACAATACCAAATCGCAGGCAGAAATCGACCGTTTGAAAAGTATCGGGTTGATGGACGAGACCTATATTCCGGTCAATGAAATGGCATCTCGCCACTATACGGCAAAAAGCCGTTACCTGAACTTGAATTTCGGAGCCAAATTCAAGATTATTGACGGGCTGAACCTCGAATTGCGTTACCAGACGGAAAATACCACCGGATTCACGAAGCAATATGACACGAAAAATGCTTTGGATGTAAAAACCATGATTAACGATGCTGCCGTATTAAATCCAAACGGTACGTTAAAATACAACATCCCTGTCGGAGGACAGATTGTGCAGACCAATACGGACAATAATTCCTACACGATGCGTGCCCAGGTGAACTATAACAACACCTTTTCCGAGCGTCATGACTTACAAGTGCTTGTCGGCGCAGAACGGCGGAAAGTCGTTACCTCTCAAAACGGTTTCTACCGTTTGGGATACGATGATCAGACATTGGTGTACAGCGAAATCAACGCGCTTGACTTGAATCAAATGCTTCGGGGCACTCAAAGTATATACGGAACATTCTCATTCAAGAACAAGACTCCGGGTTTCTCGCATGTGGACAACCGTTATGTATCATTCTATGGAAATGCATCCTATACTTTAGACAACCGTCTGACCGTGAATGGAAGTATCCGTATTGACCAATCAAACCTTTTCGGTACAGACCCCAAATATCAGTATAAACCTTTATGGTCTGTAGGTGCCCACTATGTTCTGTTTCAAAACAAAACCAATTGGTTAGATCGTCTTGTGCTTCGTGCCACTTACGGTATCAACGGTAACGTTTCTAAAAAGAACGGTCCTTACCTGATTGCCGCAGCAGACAGGAACAACTACTTTACCAACGAAAGTGCATTCTATATCAAAAGTCCGGCAAACCCGTCATTGCGTTGGGAAAAGACCCAAGTAACCAACATCGCAGTAGATTTCAATTTATTCCAAAACCGTTTGAACGGCTCTGTCGAATTCTATAACAAAAAGAGTAGTGATCTTTTGGGAGACTTCTCCACCGATCCGACCCTGGGATGGAGTTCCATGTTGATGAACTTTGCCAGTTTGTACAACCGAGGTGTAGAAATCGTATTGAACAGTGAGAATATCAAAACGAATGAATTCTCATGGACTTCTAACTTCATATTCGGATACAACAAAAATAAAGTGCTTGAAGTCGAGACTTCTGATGAATCGGCTTACAGTTACTATAGCAAACTGAACACCCGTAAAAATTATGCCATGAATTCCATGTTCAGCGTTCGTTATGCTGGTTTGGATGAAAACGGTATTCCAACCGCCTATAACAAGAATGGAGAAATTGTAAAATCTGCCGACCTTTTGACCAAGGAAGATTTAGTTTACTCGGGTACTTACGAGCCACGTTTCAATGCATCATTTACTAACCGTTTAAGTTATAAAGGTTTTGATCTTTCCTTCATGTTTATCTATGCCGGCGGTCATGTAATGCGCGATGTAAAAGCAGGCATGTTGATTGCACAGCATCCTATTTACCGCACCTCCAATGCCGACCGCGACCTGATGAATTACTGGAAAAGCGCAGAGGATAACAACAATCCGGACATCAACCCGGCTTTTGCTTTCCAAAACCAGGCAGCCATGAAAGCAAAAGACCTTTGGAGTGCAGCCGACAAACATGTACAGAAAGGCGACTACATCAAATTGCGCGATGTGACTCTTGGTTATACCATTCCCCCACATTTGTTGAAAAAATACATGATTCAAGGTATCCGCCTGAATGTACAGATACAGAACCTTTGGTACTGGGCCGCCAATAGGAACAACCTGGATCCCGAAGTATGGAACGGCAGCAGCCTTTCACCCTCACGCGGCTCTCACCTCCCGGCAAATGTGACATTCGGTTTATCAGTTAATTTCTAAAATGAGGACAATAATGAAAAAATACATTTATCCGATACTCTGCACCCTACTGATAGTAAGTCAAGGATGCGACCATTTTTTGGGAAACAAACCGAAAGGGTATGCTATTCCCGAAGCTTTTGAAGACTATGTGAAATTGTTTGCCAGTCAGTCTCTCAATAGCTGCATGAGCACAGATGCATTTTATCTGACAGATGACGTGCATTTATTGGACGATACCGTTTCTGCTGCCGACCTGGCGTATGCCAACCAAGATGACCACGAGCGCAATCTCTACTCATTCAAAGGCGGACAGATTTACACGCCGGGGTCAGATGACAACTTGTGGAATGCCGCTTATGAGCGTATTTACACATTCAACACTATTATCAACAACGTGCTTTCCTCTACCGATGCCACCGATGCAGAAAAACATCGCCTGCGCGCCGAAGCGCTCTACCAGCGTGCTTTCGAATACCTGGCATTGGTCAACATCTACGCCCGCCATTATCACAAAGAAACGGCAGCAACCGATTATGGCATTCCTTTGATCACAAAGGATCTTGTAGATCAAACATACACCCGTGCCACTGTTGCCGAAGTATACAAACAAATAGAGGATGACTTAAAAGAAGCTTCTAAAAGCCTGAAAGAAGTCCCCATTAACTTATTCCATCCCTATTTAGGCAGCCTTCACTCTTTTTATGCCCGCCTGTATCTCTACATGGGACGTTATGATGATGCTCTCACCGAAGCAAAAGAGGCACTGAAACTGAACGACAAATTGCAAGATTTGTGCCCTTATCAGACAAAGGATAAAACTACCTGGGGACGTATCGTCTTGCCCGATGGTACACCAATGCTCGAAAAGGATGACAATCCGGAAGCCGTATTTGTCCGTCTGCAAAGCGGACGTGTAACCATTCCGGTCAGCAAGGATTTTCTTGCAACATTTGAGCGTAACCTGCCTGCAGGAGCAACAGACCAGCGCCGTGCTTTGTTTTATGCCGACGATACCGTCAACATGGGACGTACCGATTATTTTTACGGGGAGACTTGCTATATTCTATATGCTTATCAGAACGTAGGTTTCTCCACTGTCGAAAACATGTTGATTGCCGCAGAATGCGAAGCCCGCGTCGGCTCCAAAGACAATGCAATGAGCTATGTGAACAAACTGCGTGACAACCGCATCAAAAACAACGTAGCCCTGACAGCAACCGACAAGGACGAAGCGCTCCGCATCGTATTGGATGAACGTCGCCGGGAATTTGCCTTCACGGGTTTCCACCGCCTGATAGACCTGAAACGTCTCAATTATGAAGACAAATTCAAAAAAACCGTCACCCATACGGCAGACGGCGAAACCTTTACCCTTGCACCGAACGACAATCGGTACATCTTCCCGATTAATCAAATGATTTTAAATTACAATCCGGGAATGCCGCAGTACGAGAGATAAAAAGTTTCAAAGGTTACAACGGTTAAAAGGAACGACTAAACCGTTGTAACCCCTGTAACTGCGATAATTTTTGTAACTCTGAAGTAAAATGAAAAAATTAATTTTCCTGTTCAGTCTCTTTATCGCCTTCCAGGCAGTTGCCCAAGAAGGTATCCGATTCCGGCATTGCAGCTGGGAAGAAGCCAAGGCTATGGCGAAAAAAGAGAAAAAACCGATTTTTATCGATTTCTATACCCAATGGTGCGGCCCCTGCCTGAATATGGCTGAAAACATCTTCACCTTAGGAAGTGTAGGTAATTTTTACAACGATCATTTTGTATGCCTGAAGATCGATGCAGAAACAGGCGAAGGAGTCGAATTAGCCAAAAAATACGAAGTCGCTTCCTTCCCCACCTTTGTTTTTGTAAATCCCAAAACCGAAAAAGCAATCCATATCTCCGGTAGTAATCAAGACCGGGAAACTTTCCTTTTCACCGGAGCTTCGGCCCTGGATCCGAAAAAGACCTCTGTCTATCTGATGGAACAACAGAAAGCAGGCAATACCAAACCGGAATTCCTACTCGATTACGCTTATTATGCAGCCTCCCGCTATAACCGGACAGAAAGCGAAAAATGTGCCGAACAACTGATCACGAAGCCGGGTTATTCACTGGAAAATCCGAAAGTATGGGCCTTATTCGTGAAATCCATCCACGGACGGGACAACAAACTGTTTAAAATGCTTTGTTCCGATATCGACAAATACCGCAAAATTCACGGAACCCAGGCAGTAGACAGTAAATTATTCAAAGAATGTAACTACTGCCCGGATGCCGCCGAATTGGCAGCCATACCTGATTTCGAAGGAAAAACATTCCTTACCCGGAAAAACGAGGCCGACCGACTGATTAGTGCCGAAAAATACGAAGAAGCTGCCCGGCTCATCGACCAAATGGTAGCTGATCCCGGTGCTTTCCGTGAAGAACTTTGTATGTATTTTCGCTTTATGACCCGTTCAGCCACTTACAAAGATTATCCGGAATTCTGGAAAGAAAAATGCCTGGAATATTCGCGGTATATGGCTTACAACATGCCCGACCGGGACGAAGCCATCACCTACTTCGATTACCTCAGCCAATTGGAACACTATCTGAATACCCATCCAGAAATTCAGCAACAACTACCCGATTGTCTGAAAAACAAACCCAAATACGGAGCTCAGGAATTGTCCATGCGCCCCGCTCAACTCAAACAAAAACCCAAAAAGAAATAATAAATATTAGTGACCGCACTCAAACGAATAGCGAGTACGGTCACTGTTTAAAACCTGACAGCGTTTACTTCAACCGATTCTTTGTCTTAATAGCTTCATTGACCAACTGCAGATTTTCATTGGCCCGGATAAGCTGCTCACAAGCGGCAATAATTTCCGGTCGTTTTACAGAATGCGTATACCAGCTTAATGTCTCCACTGTTGTAATCCTAAGCTGCATATCGCGGGAGCTATCCAAAACAAAAGCAATCAACAGTTCTGCGGCTCCGACTGCAGGGTGATTCCGTTGACGGACTATATCAAAACTTTTATCCTTGGCAGAAGAAGTAAGATCACTAATGACACCGGCTGCACTCTGCCAGGAATTCTGGTTCCTTTGTACCAGACTCAGGAGTTGCTGTACCACTTCCTCTTTATTTACCCAATGTCCACTTGCCCCGGCCTGCCGTTTTATTTCTGCGGTCAGTTTATCCATATCCATCAGCATGATTGCGTCCCTTGCCTGGTAATTTACACGAGCGGACATGTTTTCATTCAATAAGGCATAAACCAGAGCAGGTATCAATTCATCAGTTCCCAAATTCCCGATATACTGAACGGCAAAACGCCGGACCAATTCATAACTATCACATACTGCAAGTTTCAAAACATCCACCAGTTCCGGACTATTCATCTGATACAACAACTTCATACACTCCATACGAACTACTCCGAACAAGGAAGCTTCATAAGTCTTTTGCAGTAACTCAGGCAATCCGGGAGCATGATTTTCATACAACTTCCGTAAAGCCATACATTGCACATCTGCATTCGGATAGTTCAACAGCTTATACCACATGGCATTGTCCTTTTTGCTTACAACTATTGCCCGGTTCATATCTAAAGCAGGATCTACCGTATTTGCAAAATGATAAGTCGGATCTCCGATAATATGCGTTTCCAAAAAATGGACATGACGGCCCCATTGCCCGATGCGTACCCCGCAAGCCAATAGTCCCAGATATTCATCCGGCCATTTGTCCTGTATGGTATTGACGGTATTCCCCTGAGTTACCACTGTATTTCCATCCCCGAAAATATAGGCATTGGCAATACAGTCATCCAGATGAAAAGAGCCGTTATAACAGGCATCAAACATTACAAAACGGGCATTCGGACGGATAGCATGAATATCGCTCAGATGAATATCCATACCCGCATTGAAAAGCGAATCTTTTCTGATCACTTCCGGCTCCAGAGCATCATCCAGCCATTCTGAAGGTACACCCAGTGATTTTATATAATCCTGTTTGGTTTTTTCCACATCCTTTTTCCGCTCATAGGCCGTCAACACCTTACTCCTCAAATAACGCTTTATGTTATCTATAGAAAGATTCACCCCACTTCCCTCCGGGTATCCGTTCAGATATTGGGTATCATCTGCTCCATGATGATGAAACAGTACTATATCAGCAGTTTCCCGCTGAACGGCTGTCATATAGGGAATTCTGGCCGGCCAATTGAAATCATAATCGTAAAAACGGATGTAATTGCCACTTTTAAACAAGGACGGAAACTGTTCTTTTAGTGCCAGCTGTTCTCCTGCCCAAGCATCCCGGGACTCGGAATTATAGCCATGTCCACGAGCCATAGTCAAGTCGTTCAATGGATTCTGCTGAGCTTTCAGACGTACCACTTTTCTCAGGTAATTGTCCAATACGGTATATTTATCTTTTCCTTCTCGAGCCATTGGTTTTATGCGTCCGGAATAAATATCCGACTCAATGGTCATTGCAGAATGAGGATTCAGACTATAATAAAAATACAAAGGCTGTAAAGAATCCTGTTTTAAAAAATCAAATTGCAAATCAAAGTCGTCATAATAACGGTCAGATGGAATACTGGACTGCTGCCAGGGACGTTTCTGATCCATTTTAAAAGCAGACGTCAGGAATTGAGCATCCCGGATCATGGGAACTGGCACATCTCCGACCAATGCAACCCCTCCAATGGCATTTTTTTATCAGCATAAAGCTTCTTTAAGATTTCCCGGATCGCATCCGGATTCTCCCATTCATCCACCAGAATATAAGTAGCCAGTCCATCCCGTTCAATAGCATCCCGATAGGCTTCAATAGAGGATTTTACCCGGTCATAACTCTGCTTGTCCACAACAATAGCAAAAGAGGTCGGCGTTTTTACTTTCGGTTTGATTATCTCAGGTTTTGCCCATAACAACAAGGGGGCAAAAAGAAAAAATAAAAGTAATGTCTTCATATCATTTCAATCGGTTAATAGTTTGTTCAACTTCCAGTTTCACTTTTCCAGGCATTTGATCACGTTTCAGCATATTCTCCAAAGCCTGACGTATTTCATTTTTCCGATAGGAATAATTAAACCATCCCAGTGCTTCTGCCATATTCACCCGAACCTCTTCTGCCTGACTTGCATTCTCAATAATAGACAGATAGGCATCAATATTTGCATGACGCGGATAATTCCGGACATAACGGATAACTGAAATTTGTTTCTTTTGAGGAGAACGGGCATCTTGCAGCATAGCCAAGGTCTGTACATTATCAGCTACATCTTTATTTAACTGTTGCATCAACTGACTGGTATTTTCCTCTTTCGCCAAATATACCCCGGCTCCCTGCTTCTCCGGCAATAACATCAATGCTCCCTGCAAAATATAATTCACCCGTTGCGATTCCGGCTGATTCAACAAAACATCTACCACAGCTTCAGCCAGGCGGGGATCTCCGCACTTACCAGCATATATTGCAGCATTCCTACGTATCAGCTCATAAGCATCATAAAGTCCTAACCGGATCGCTTCCACAAAATCTTCATTAGCATAACGGCTCAATAATTTCAATGCCTCCATCCGTACACTATTAAAAGAGGAGCTCTGAAAAACGGTCAGCAGGCGGGGAGACATCGTTTTATCCGCATCATTCTCTACCAACATCCGCAAGGCCAAAGATTGAACGTCTGCATATGGTGAATCCAGATATTTCTCCCATACCTCCCGGTCATTTTTATGAGTAACCATATCCATACCCAAAGTATTGGGAGCAAAAGGGGTAAAATGAAAAGTAGGATCACCGATAATATGTCCTTCCAAAGTCGCAATCTGCCTGTTCCATTGTCCTACACGCACTCCCTGTGAAAGCAAACCGATCATTTCAATTGTCCAGCGATCCTGCAATACATTCCGGGAATTACCTTGTGTTACTACAGTATTTCCATCATTAAAAATATAATATCCGGCTATATATCCGTCTTCATGAAATGAACCGTTATAACAAGCATCAAACATCACAAACCGGGGATTCGTTTTCAGCTCCTTCAGATCTTCCAGGACAATTCCGGTCTTTAACCGCTCCAGAGAATTCTGCTCTGCAATCTTCTCCATAGAAAAATCTTTGAAAAAGTCTGGTCCCAAAGCATATTCCTTAGTAAAATAAGCCATAATCTCTTCCGGAGTACCTTTTTTCCTTTCAATCTCCCGTTTCACAAAAGAATAAATGGACGATTTAATATAATTCATATACCCTTGCAATCCAGCCGGAGCAGGTCCGTCACAAATATATTGACGATCAGGAGCCCCGTGTTCATGAAACAGCATGACATCCATCTCATCCCTTTGGAGTTCATCGAACAGACGGTATTTCATGTAATCTTCCATCCGGAAATTCAGAAATTTTGCTGTACGGGAATTTTTCCAGGCCAACGGAAAATTTTCAGTCAAAGCCAAACGCTCATCCATCCAAGCCAGTAAACATTCTGAATTATAACCACTTCCCGTAAAGGAAACAAAGCAATCCAAAAGATTGGCTCTCTTTTTTTCCCGGACAGCCTTCGCCAGGTATTTAGCAATAGCTTCATACTTATCCCCTCCCCTCGCTTCAGGATATTTAATTCTTCCGGAATAGAAGGTCGGACGCAACTGTTGCGGGCTATCCTCCCGTAGTTTATAATAAAAATGAGAAGTATTCACTGAATCCTGACAAATAAAATCAAACGTCAAATGCAAATCATCATAAAACCGGTCAGAAGGTACAGAAGACTCCGGAAACGGGAATTCGTCTTCATTCATTTTAAAAGCAGTTGTCATATGCTGTGCATTCCGGATTAAAGCCACAGGAATGTCACCGATAAATACCACACCCTCCAATACTGGTTTCCGCTTATTCAGTTTTATGATTTCAGCTTTCACCTCATCCGGATTTTTCCAGTTTCCACTGACAATATAAGTCGACAATCCATCTGCTTCCAGAGCATCCCGGTAAGCTTCTACAGCCCCTCCGGTCTTTTCCAGAGTCATTTCATCCACTATAATCGCAAAAGCTGTTACATGCTGACTTCTGGGTTTCTGAATTTTTACTTTCCCAAACCCCGGGATAACCCAAATCAAAAGACTTAAAAAAAGTATTATTTTCATAGTTATTTATTCTTTATTTGTTGCGTTAATCGGTTATATGTTCTCTCTGCCTCCTGATATATATCTGTATTTTTATCGGTTCCCTGCAAAATCTCTTTACAGGCTTCGATAATATCTGCTTTTTGATCAGACAAGGTAAACCAAGCCAAAGATTCAAGCAAAGCTTTACGTATAACAGGAGATGTATCCACATCTTTCACCAGAGAAAGGTAGACCGGAATTCCTGGATGGTAATTGGCATTTTTCAAATAACGGATCT
>ERZ773193.3781-NODE-3781-length-13195-cov-3.001750_pt1 | contig 13195 bp, 5 predicted proteins | sample MGYA00511110_ERZ773193 | MGnify/ENA primary metagenome ERZ773193 (study PRJEB29015, sample SAMEA2737784) | human gut metagenome | biome: human gut; feature: human-associated habitat; material: faeces | place: China | collected 2012 ...
TCTCTGTGCAAATGTATTGTAATGCTGCTGTGCCAGAATGGTGGTCGGAACGAGGTAGACGACCTGTTTGCTCTCCTGCACTGCCTTAAACGCTGCACGGATCGCAACCTCGGTCTTGCCGTATCCGACATCGCCGCAGATCAGGCGGTCCATAATCTTTTTGCTCTCCATATCCGCCTTTGTCGCCTCAATCGCCGCAAGCTGATCGTCCGTTTCCTCAAACGGAAACAGTTCCTCAAATTCCTTCTGCCAGATCGTATCCTTTCCGAACGGATAGCCGGATGACGCCTGCCGCTCGGCATACAGCTTCACGAGATCCTGTGCAATATTTTTTACCGCATGGCGAACCCGTGTTTTCGTTTTATTCCATTCCTGACCGCCGATTTTATTCAGCTTCGGTACCTTTGCAGCTTCGCCGGACGCATACTTCTGCAGCGTATCGAACTGGGTGGCCAGCACATAGAGGTTCGATCCGCCCGCATACTCGATTTTCATGTAGTCACGCGTTACGCGGTCCATCTCAATTTTTTCGATACCGCGGTAAATACCAAGACCGTGGCTCTCATGCACGACATAGTCACCGATCGATAGATCCGCAAAATTCTGGATTTTCTGACCGGAATACTCCGATTTCTTCCGGTTTTTCTTCTTCTCTTTTCCAAAAATATCCGTCTCTGTAATCAGCACAAATTTCTGCATCGGATATTCAAAGCCTCTGCGGGCCGCGCCGTGGATCAGCATGACCTCGCCCGGTTTCAGAACACGCTCCTCATTCTCGCTGTAGAAGGCCGGAATCTCCTCATTCTGCAGGTCCTCTGCCAGATGCTGCGCCCGCGTCCGCGACGGACTCGCCAGTACAATACGGTAACCCGCTTTTTTCCAGGATTTCAGATCTTTTACCAGAAGCGGGAACTGATTGTTATACGAATTGACCGATTTCACCGTCACACTGAATTCGTCACGGATATTCCACTCGCCCTTCTGCGGCTCCATCAGCGATACGGCAACACAGCCGCGGCGGTTTAGTTTTGCCACAAGCTCCGCCGTACTGCACATCAGCTTCGCCTGTCCCGGCAGGAGGTATCCCTTTTCGAGACGGTGGCTCACGCTCTCCTGAAATTCTGCTTCCAGCGCATCGGCACACTCGATGATGCGGTTCGGCTCATCGAGGAAAATGCGGCTGTTCTCCGGCAGATACTCAAGAAACGAGACGGTCTCCGGATAAAAATAGTGAAGATACTGTTCGGCTCCCTGCAGAATTTCGCCTTCTCCGATCTGGTCGCAGATTTCTTCTGCTGCATGGCGGATCCTTGCCGCTTCCTCTGTCATCATTTTGTCGCGGAATTTTGTGCTTTGCGCTTTCGCCTCTTTTTTAATCGCTTTCACACCGCGCGCAATCGTATTCTCTGTTAAAATCAGCTCCGATGCCGGATAGATTATGATTTCCTCGAGGTTTTCAATCGACCGCTGGCTCTCCGCATCGAAGCTTCGGATGGAATCTATCTCATCGCCCCAGAGCCCAATCCGGACCGGGTTCTGTTCCGTCAGCGGATAAATATCGAGAATGCCGCCGCGGACGGAAAACTGGCCGGTCGACTCCACCTGAAAGGTACTCTCATAGCCGAGCCGCACCAGCTCTTTTCTTATTTTATCCAGATCGAGTTCGCTGTCATTGCGCAGATGGATGCAATGTTTTTCGAACACGCCAAGAGGCAGAAGAAAGTCCATACATCCCCCTACACTGGTGATGATGGTAACTTCCTTCCGCTCAAGAAGTGCCTGGATCACCTGAAGCCGCTGCCGGATCAGCAGATTTCCGTGAATGTCTGCCTGATAGAAAATCAGGTCCTTCGCCGGATAATACAGCGTCTCCGCATCGTACAGCCGGTAATCCTCATATAATTCTTTTGCTTTTAATTCATTTTCCGCGATCAGAAGCCGCACCGGGGCATCCTCGGAGAGACCTGCGATCATATGGGCTTTCTGGCTTTCCAGACAGCCCGAGATCACCGTCACACCTGCGGTTCCTTTTTTCAGATCACGGAACAGCTCGTCAAAACGGGCAATTTCTTTGATCGGTTCTAATAACGCTTTCATTTTCCTTACTCTGCCGGGTTTGCAGATTTGCGGTTATACTCGTTCATGGCTGCGTCCACATCCCCGTTCAGCATCTGCTCGATTGCTTTTGCCGCATGCTCGATCGCCAGATTTACAAGGGGACGTTCGTCTTTCGTAAACGGACTTAACACGTAGTCCGCCAGATCCCAGTTTTTCGGTTTCTCACCGACGCCGACCTTCACACGCATAAAATGGTCGGTGCCAAGATTAGCGATGATGTTTTTGATGCCATTGTGGCCGCCCGCGCTTCCTTTTTTGCGGATACGGATCTGTCCCGGCGCCAGGCTGATATCATCGTAAACCACGATCAGCTCGCTCTCCGGATCCACTTTGTAATAGTTCACCAGCTCCCGCACGGACTCACCGCTCAGGTTCATATATGTCATCGGCTTTGCAACGATAACCTTCTGACCTGCGATCATGCCTTTTCCGAACAGAGCCTTGTGGCCTGTACCGGAGGAAGGGATCTGATATTCATCGATCAGATAATCGATGGTATCAAATCCGACATTGTGCTTCGTCCCTTCGTACTGGCGCGTTGGATTTCCCAGACCTACTATAATATACATAAATTCTCCTGTCATCAGACCATTTTCCGGCGCAGTTTTTGTTCACGTCACGGTCAAAACGGATATTCTCCATCCACTTCGCTACTTGCGCATAACCGAATAGCTGCTTCGCCGCACCGAAAAATGATATATTGTTTTTCCATCTGTCATAAAGAAAGAACACGAACAAAAGAGCAGCCTTTTTCCTGCTCTTTTATTCGCTGAAATGCTTCGGCAATGTTTAGTTAAAGTATACCAGTTCGCTCTCCGGTTTCTTGGCCGGTTTGATTTCTTTTGCATACAGAACCGGGCCTTCGCCATCGTAAACCTTCATATAGCCCCATTTTACCGTTGCAGTCACGTCAACCCAGGAACCCATTACGAGAGATTTGGCGCTTGCGCATTTGCAGACATAGCCGATAAAAGAAGTATCATCTGCACAGCAGGTCATTGCCATACGACCCGGAACAAAGAAATCGGCTCCGACATCCTTGCTCTTTAATACCATACCGCGGAAATGAACAGTCTTGCCCTCGTAACGCTCCGGGTTGTCGCCCATATCGACATACCAGATTCCGTAATCGGCATCGTCGATCTCGATCACATCGGTCGCGGTACCGGCGTTCTGGTTGTTGCAGAAGCGGGTGTACGCCTTCTGGAACGCAGCCACGCCGAGATCAAAGTCATACTGGCTGATCGGGCCCTTTGCCAATACGGCCTCCGCGTCGGCAATGGCCGCCGTGATGAGGTCAATTTCCTTCTGTGTCCACTGGCCGGGCTCGTCGCCGATCTGTGCGGCTTCGACCTTAGCTTTGGCCTCGTCTACCAGCGCGCGGAATTCCGTCTTATCTACCGTGCTGGTGAACGCCACGAAAATAGGCTCCGACCAGACAGGCGTACCCTGTGCGCCGCGGCTGTCCATGGGCGTCAGCTTGCAGCGGATCCACTTGCCCTCGCAGATGGGGGTCACGGTGAACTCCGTGCGGGTCATGTTGTCGCTGACCTTTTTCCAGTTCAGATAGAACGACTCGTTCTGGTTTTCGGAGATATAGAAGTTTACGACGGTCGCGCCCTCACGGTCGCCGTCCGCGTCAGAGAACGTATATACTGCGTTCAGCGTTTGGCCAATCTCTGCTGTGCCGGAAACGGACACGCCGGACGCCGCCGGCTTCTGGTTGCCGGGGAAGCTCTTCACGCCGATCTTGCTCTGGTCAATCTGCTCAAAGCCGGGCAGCTGCGCCAGAACGGATGCATTCAGCGCGTAATTGCCGCTTGCGTAACCGGCAAACAGCTGCCGGTTGTCGCCCTCGCCCTTCAGGATCGCCAGATTTTCCTCGATGCCGGTGATCTTGCTGTTCTGATGATCGTTTGTTTCGACCCAATTACTCTCGCCCTTTTCGCTGCCGCGCGGCGAAGCGTCGGTATAAATCAGGATATTGTTCTCGAAGGTATTCTGGATGTAGAAATCCGTCGCGCCCTCTCTCGCCGCAGCCATCCACGGCCAGCGTTCCGTATACCGTTCGTTGTTCCAGACCTGCTTTAGTGTGTCCGCTGTTCCGTAGCCGCTGTCGCTGGTCATGCGCGTTTCAAAATTGCTGTCGATATACGCATAAAGCGCGCACGGCATATCAATAAAGAGGTTATTTGTGATTACATTGTCATGGCCGCAGTTAATCTTGATCGCTTCGATATAATTTCCAGAAGCACCCGGGCCAAAGATATTGCCGGTGATCGTTGCGCCGCTCAGGCCGTCGTCCATGTAAACGGCGCTGCCTGCGAAGTTGGGATAGGATGCGTCGTTGTTGCCCAGATTGTAGAAATGATTGTTCCGGATGATCATGCCCTGGCAGCGCGCGTCACGCCCGCCATAAACTGCAGCCATATCCTTGCCGTTCAGGATCACGTCATGGAACGAGTTGTTCTCGATCACGCAGTCCAGCGAGGTCTCCGCATCGCCCGCAACGGCGAAGTTCAGCGCGATGTCCGCGATGTTATAGATCTCATTGCTGGAGAAGGTATTCTTCACACCGCGAAGCTTCACACCGCCTTCGTTGAACGTGCGATGCTGGTTCGTATCGTGGATGCGGCAGTTTGAAATGAAGTTGCAGCCCGGCGTCATGGTCTGGAAGTCGCCGCCGTCCAGATACATGGCCGTGACGGACGTATAGGCGATTTCAGAGTTCTGAATGCCGGAGTTTGTGGCGTTGTCGATGCTGACTGCTCTGCCCTCAAAATTCGTCAACGTGCAGTTGTCAATGACGCAATGATCGACGCCGTTCATCACAATGCCGCCCTTTTTCGAGGCGGTGAGCGTCAAACCCTCGAGGTTGAGGTACGAGGCATTCTTGACCGAGATCAGGTCAAAATTGCTGCTCGTCATGCGGAGCGTCGAAGCTGCCGTTGTATTTGCGAATGGATAGATATAGAGCTTGCCGCTCGTCTGGTCATAGTACCACTCGCCAGGCTCGTCCAGCGATTCGTAGGCGTTATAGAGCTGCGTAGGCTTCAAGCCGGAGGAACTGCCGTAATGAACGGTGTCCGTCGAGGTTACGATGCCGGTCTCCTTGTCGAGCATACCGTGGAAGTAGTGCAGCGCCCAGCCGTAGGAGAAATAGCCAAAATAAATGCGGTCAGCGGCGTTATGATCCCAACCGAGAACTGTTTCGTCTGTAAGCTTGATCTTGGGATAGGTGCCTGCCGTCTGCGTGGGATTGACCGTCTCGACATGTATCCAATCCTCGGTCGAGTTGGAGTTCGGGTAGCGCGTCAGGCGCATATGCTGTCCATCCAGCGAGAAAAGCGGCGCGTCGATGCAGAAGTTGATATCCGACAGGCCAACGTTGATCGTACCCAGTCCAAGATCTCTGACATCGGCCACCACGACGTGCTCCTGCGCGTCCGGCGAAAGCTTTTCCTTCATTTCACCGGAAACTGGCTCAAAGGCAGACAAAGAGGCTCCGGCGCTGCCGGTGATGGTGACAGCCTCGCCCGGATATGCGCGCCACGTCACAGGAAGCTCTTCCGTACCGCCGTCCGCTTCGGTCAGCTCGAACGTCTTATTCAGCACATAGGTGCCGCCGCGCAGATAGACCGTCGTGGGCAGCTCTGTCGAGCGGTTCTCACGAAGATAGTCGCGCACAGCCTCCAGTGAGCCAAACGGCGCATCCTTGCTGCCGTCGCCGTCGCTGCCGCCGTTCGGCGAGACGTAGATCGCCTGTTCGGTCGGCTTCTCGGGTTCGGGTTCAGGGTCGGGGACAGGCTCCGGCGTGACTGGCGTGGAGGGCGTGGAGGGCTTGGACGGCTTGCTGCCGTTCTTTTCCTCGTCCAGCAGATCGCGGTACGCCTTCTCGGTGAACACGCCCTTTTCGATCAGCATCTCGGCCAGCGTCTGCTTGCCGGACTTGAACGTGAGCTTCAGCAGCTCCCAGATCACGTCAACGGCGTTGCCGCGCGTGTAATCGCGCTCGCTGCCGACGACCGGCAGGCCGAGCTTTTCCGCCAGCTCCGCCGACTTGCTCCATGTAAAGTCCGTGCCGTCCTCGTATTGCAGCACACGGAGGAGCATCGTCAGGAACTGCGCCTCGGTCACGAGCTGACCGCTGCCGAAAATCGTTCCGCCCATGCCCTTTACAAGGCTGTTCTGGTAGCCGTAGCCCACATAGGGGCTTGCCCATGCCGGGACATCCGTAAACGGATGCTCCGGGTTCTTTTCCTTGGCTTCCGCTTCCGCGCCAAGCAGGCGGACGATCAGCGTGACCGCCTGCTCACGGGTCAGCGTACCCTCCAGCTCGAAGCCCTTGTTTGTGCCCTGAAACAGGCCAAGGGTCTTCAGCGCTTCGGCCTTCTGCAGCGTCGTGTAGCTATGGCTGCTTCCGGCGGCCAGCGCCGGAACACAGCTCAGGAGCATCGCAAGCAGCAGCAGGACTGCAACGCAGGATTTATAAATTCGTTTCATAAATCAGTCTCCATTTCAAAAATAGTGCGCCGGTATCAGCCGGAGGATTCGGCGGACATCCGGCGCGATTGCGGGAGATGGTTTGAATTGCTCTTAGTCCAGCGGGACGATGGTCTCCACGTCGCCGTTCAGGCGGGAGCGCTCGGCCGCGAATACCAGCCGGGTGTTTTCGCAGGAAATGCCAATCTCGCTGACCTCGTCGGCGGTCTTTGCGCCTGTCATGTAATCGTAAAGCGCGTTCACGATGCCGGGGTCGCCGCCGCCGTGTCCGCCGACGAGCGTACCGTCCACGCGGCCATTGGTGTGGATGGTCTCCCACCAGCGGCCCTCAAAGTGGAAAATGCGGATCTCATCGCCCTCGAAGTCGAGGAACATCTCGCCCTTTGTACCCATGATGTTGGACTTTCTGCCGTTGTAGTTGAAGCAGCTCATGGTGAACGACGCGGTGGACTTGTCGGCAAACTCCATATTCACGACCTGGTGATCGACCACGTCGTTGTCGCATTTAAATACGCACTTGCCATACTGCGTATGGCGAAGCGTGTATTCCACATCCGCGTCGGTGGGATCGACCTTGCCGGTGGACGTCGTGCGGAACCACATGTTGCTCTTGTCGTCCAGATACAGCTTGACGGCGTTATAGGGGCAGGTCTCCGCGTGCGGGCAGCCGTCAATGCAGCGCTCCGGCGCGTCTGCCGGCGCGTTTTCGCGGCGGAAGTACTTGAGCGAGCCGAACGACTGAATCTTCGTGCATTTTTTCTTCATCAGCCATTGCAGCAGGTCGATGTCGTGGCAGGACTTGGCCAGCAGCATGAAATTGCTTTTGGCCGTGTTGCCCCAGTTGCCGCGGACAAAGCTGTGGCTCTGATGGATATTACCGAGTCCTTCCGTATGGACGATCGTCACGATATCGCCCAACACGCCCTCGTCAATGAGCTGTTTGACGCGGGAATAGAACGGCGTGTAGCGCAGCACATGGCAAACCATGAATTTGCGGCCGTATTTTCGCGCCTGCTCACGCAGCTCGATGCATTCTTCCTCCGTGCGTGCCAGCGGTTTTTCCAGCAGCACATCATAACCGGCCGCCAGTGCCTTCATGGCCGGTTCATAATGCATACTGTCTTGTGTCGCAATGACCGCAAGATCGGCAAGCCTTGGCTGCGCCAGCAGCTCCTGCCAGGTATGGAAAACGTGATTGTCCGGCAGGTTATGCTTATTCTGAATGTTTCTGCGATGGTTCTCGTTCGGATCAGCAACGGCAACAACGCGAAATTTTTCCGGCAGCGTCTTCATGATATCGGTGTAAATTTCGCCGCGGTTGCCTGCGCCAATCAGCGCAACGGTAAAGACTTTCATTAAGCTCTCTCTTTCGCTTTCTTCTTTTCTTCTGCTTTCCCACGCGGAAGGATCGGGATAATCTATACCGTACATCCGGCCAACCAGCGTATAGCGCTGCATCGGATACTGATTCTCCTCCAGATGTACCAGCCGGTCGGCCTCCGGCGTATTGACCGAGTAGACGGCCGCGCCATAGGGCGCGTCACCGAACGTGTTCCGGCTGACGGTGAAATGCTCATTGCCCGTCACGTGGGAGATTCGCCACAGGAAAATGTGGTGTCCCATCGGCTGCGGCCAGATCTCTGATCGGCGCGGCATCGTCTCGCCAAGCCTGGAGAAGCCCTCGCCGGCGTCCTCGCAGACGTTGTCTGTGAACTCCGCATATGTCGGCAGAAGATCGCGCTGCTCATAGGCCGCCATACCGCAGCGGCGGAAGGTGTTGTTCCGGATCAGGAAGTGGTACGCGGGCTTGCAGTCCGCGCCGCCCTGATGCGTGACGGCGGAATCGTAGATATCGTCGAACACGCAGTGCTCGACCTCGACGTTTTCCGCCACGTTCCAGCACTCAAAGGCATTGCCGAAGCGGATCTTCTGCTTTTTATCCCAGACGGCGCCGCCGATTTTGGCAAACCGGCAGTTTTCGATGCGCAGATTCCGGCCGCCCTCTTCGCCTGCGATCCCGTGCAGGCCGTTGCTGCGGAATTCCAGATCAGAGATGACCATGTCGTGTCCGCAGTGTGCCAGCCAGCGGTATTGCGATGTTGCACATTCAATCGTCTTGTAGAAAATAGCGGGGTTTTCGTGCGAATAAACCAGCAGCGTATGATCCTCCGCAAGCGGGAGTTGCTGAATGGAATATCCAAGGCAGGAATCAAACCAGTCGCCCTGCTCGCAAAGCTCCTCGCGTGTCCAGCGCAGCGCGCCGCACGTTCCGTCGCCGTAGATCAGGTTGGCAGCTTCTGAGGCAAGTATTCCGGTATACTGCCAGATGTTTTTACCGACGCTTTTCCACAGCGACGCGTCGGAAAGGCTTTGGGAGCCGCAGAACACAGGCGGTTCACCCTCGCCATACGCGCCGTAATGGATGGGATGCTCCCAGCGGCCGGACGGATTTTGCAGCGGCCCGCGGAACACGCTGCCGCGCCGGAACAGAACGGTATCGTCCGGCTTCAGAAGCTCCGGGTGCTGCGTCCGGAACGGCGTTTCGGGACGCAAGCCGTCATTTTCGTCGCAGCCGTTCTGAAAATCAATATAATATGTCGTCATTTTTACACTATTTTTTCAATAATCAGGAAAAAAACTTATAGGAAAAGCGGAAGAGACGGAACGCCTCTTCCGCTTTTGGACTGGAATTTACCAGGAAGTGATATTGTTGGCCTCAATGTAGGCGTTGAGCTGGTTCTGGAACTCGGTGACAAGCTCTTCGATGCCTGCGTCCTTACGGGCAGCCATATAGTTGTTATAGAGTTCTTCCCAGTTGTCGCCTGCAACGCCGTTGTCAATCTGCGGGCCATACTCGTAGTACACGTTCAGGATGCTCGCGCAGATACCCTCGACATTCGTTCTGTCGAACGTGAAGTTCAGGAACGGGTTGACGCGGGCAGTCTCCTCCAGCGCTTCCAGATCCGCATAGTAGTTGGGATCGGTGCCGTTGTTGATGAGCGCGTTCTTGCAGGAGCCGATGATCCATCTCTGGATGCCGTAGCTGTCGTCCGCCGTGGGGCTGGCGCCGACATAGCTGGTGGTGATGGTGCCGTCGGCGTTCTTGGTGTAGTCCTCGCCCTCGATGCCGTAGATCAGCGTGTTGTACAGGTCGGGCTGGGAGTAGATCGCGTTGAGAACCATCATGGCGCGCTCGGGCTCGTCCGCGCAGTACGGGATGGCGTAGGAGGTATCGCCGCCGAGAATGAGGTAGGCGTTCTCTTCGATGGGCAGGTAGGTCATGTCCATACCGGCGTCTGCAATCGCTGCTTCCTGATCGGCCTCGGTCAGATACGGATCGCAGCTGAAGACATAGGTGGTGTCGGTGATCTCACCGTTCTTCGGGGTCGTCAGCGTGGAGGTATCGACGGACATGATGTCGGAGCGAATGTAGCCTTCCTTGTACCAGTCGGCCATCGTCTTGGCGTACAGCTTGTAGTGTTCGCCTGCAACGCCGTCCTTTACGGTGAAGGTGCCGTCGCAATAGGTGATGCCGATCTCAGCACCACCAACGCCGAGGAAGGAATACATGCCGTTGTACATGGACCAGCCAAATGCACGGCCGGTGTTGATGCCGGCGCCGAGCTTGCCGGCTTCCTTCGCAGCAGCCAGATATTTGGTCGCCTGATCCAGAACAGCCTGGAAGTCTTCAATGCCGGAGTAGTTGTTGCGCCACTTGTTGAGAGCAGCCTTGGTGTCGTCGATCCAGGTGTCGCCTGCGAGCTCTGCGATCTCAGTCACGACGAGCCAGCCGCGGCGCTCGCCGCACAGGCCCTGCCAGCTGGGGAGGTAGTACAGCTTGCCGTCAGCCGCATTGCGATGGATCTCAACGACATTTTCGCCAAGGGTATCCACGATGCCCTGACCATACTCTGCGAGCAGATCGTCGAGCGGCATCAGGTTGCCGTCGGCAATGTTCTGCGGCTTGTTGATCAGCCAGCCGGTCCATGCGAGGTCAACGCCTTCGCCGGAAGCCAGGATCTGCGAGAATTTTTCACTGTACTCATCGAAGGAAACGTCGATGAACTCAACGGTGGTGTTGGGAACGTACTGCTGGAGCTGCTCATTGAAAGCGGCCCAGACCTTGTCGGAGTTGGCCTGCTTGCCGGCGCCGGTGATCATGAGCTGAATGGTCTTCTGCTCAAGCGCGGGCTCTTCCGGCTGTTCGGCGGGCTCTTCCGGCTGTTCGGCGGGCTGCTCTTCGGGCGTGTTGGCGGTGTTGTCAGCGGCCGGTTCACTGGTTGCCGGGGTATCGGGAGTCTCAGCGGGTTTGCTGGTGCAGCCTGCCAGAATGCTCAGAACCATAATCATGGCAAGAAGCAGACACAAAGCTTTCTTTTTCATGTTTTCCTCCTTAAATTGGCGAATGGTTGATGGTTTCACTTGTAAAAACCCGAAAACGCGGTACCTTTCGTTTTGGGTATACAATACATAACAGCGATTGGCGCTTAACCTTTGACTGCGCCGATGGTAAGACCCTGTGCGAAGTATTTCTGGAAGAACGGGAACACGACCAGCATCGGGCCCGCCGCGATGACGCACATGGCGAATTTCAGCGATTCGCTCGGCAGCATACTCGTGTCCAGCGAAACGCTGCCGGACATCATGGGGTTGTTCGCAAGATTCTTCATGAATTCCGCCTGATCCATCATGCGCTGTAAGAGATATTGCAGCGTATAGAGGCTTTCGTTGCGGATGTAGATCATGGACGTGGTGTAGTCGTTCCAGCGGGCGACCAGTGCCATAAAGCCAAGGGACGCAAAAACGGGCGTGGACAGCGGCAAAACGACCGAAAAGAAGATGCGCAGCTCACTCGCGCCGTCCAGATACGCCGCCTCAAACAGCGTCTCGGGCAGGCCCTTGAAGAACGTCCGGAATACCATGGTGTTCCACGCGCCGCCGGTGATGGCGGGCAGAATGTAGATCCAGATGGAATCCGCCAGCTTATAATACTTGGCGAAGATAATGTAGTTCGGAATCATACCGGCGCTGAAGAGCATGGTAAAGAAGATAAAGACCGTGATGGGCCTGCGGTAGCGGAAATTGCTCCGGGAAAGGGGATACGCCGCCAGCGCTGCGACCAGGCTGCTGAGGACCGTGCCGACCACAGCCTGAAAGATGGTCACGCCGTAGGCGCGCAGCACGCGCGTGCCGCTGGAGAATGCCGACTTGTACGCGTCGAGCGTAAAATCACGCGGCAGCAGGGAAAAGCCGCCGGAGGTCAGGGCCTGTTCGCTGGTGAATGACGCTGAAATGACGACGATCAGCGGAAGAACGAAGCAGGCGCACATCAGAAAGAAGAAAATGTACAGGAAAATGTTGAACGCCCGATTGCGGCTGATTTTGGTTTTTGTATTCATAAGACGATCCCTCCCACTTAAAACATCGAGTTGTCCGGGGAGATCTTCTTGACGATCCAGTTGGACAGCAGAACAAGGAACATACCCACAACAGACTGAATCAGACCCGTGGTTGCGCCGATCGCATAGCTGGATTCCTGCAGGGAACGATAGACGTAGGTGTTGAGGATATCCGTCGTTGCGTACAGCGTCGAGGTATTTCTCGGGATAACATAGAAAAGGTCGAAGTTGCCGTTGATTAGGCTGCTTGCATTCATGATGGTGAAGATGCAGATCAGCGGGACAAGGTGCGGCAGGGAGATATGCAGCATCTTCTGGAAGCGCCCCGCGCCGTCGATCTCCGCCGCTTCATAGAGCGACGTGTCAATGCCCATCAGGGCTGCGAAATACATCATGGAGCCCATGCCGATGCCCTTCCAGAGGTTCACGACGGTCAGGATGAACGGCCAGTATTTCGCGTTCATATACACGTCAACGGGGTCTCCGCCGAAGAGCTGGATGATCTGGTTCATAAGACCGGTTCTCGGGCTGAGGATGGCGTAGACGATATAGCCGACGATAACCATGGACATGAAGTTCGGGAAGGTGATGATGGTCTGATACGTTTTCAGCCGGCGCCTGCTTGTGATCTCAAACAGCAAAAGTGCGATGATCACGTTTGTAACCGGACTGAGCACCATGAACAAAAGACCATAGAGCACCGTGTTGCGCAGCGCACGGTCAAGCGCGACGGACTGGATGATCCACTTGAAGTTTGCAAGGCCGCACCAGTCGCTGCCGAGGATGCCCTTGGAGAATTTATAATTCTTGAACGGAATGATGACTGCGGCTCCCATCGGTATATAGTTGAACAGGATATAGCCGATGATCGCCGGGATGCACAGAAGCAGCAGCTGACGGCTGGCCTTTGCGTCCGCCCGACCCTTTCCCTTGAGCCGCGGCCCTTCCTTTTTTCTTTCCTTTGAAAAATCGACAGCATCCATATTAAACGCAAAAAAAGCAAACAAAAAACTTACGACAATCTGGAAAATTAAAATCCGGTTTGCCCCAAACGCATCGGCAATCAAACCAACCACAACGCAGAAAACGGCCCAGCACAAAGAACCGCAGGCACGCGATATGGCGTAGTTCATTTTCACGCCGTGGTTCATGTACTGGATGGACAGCGAATCCAC
>ERZ773193.3788-NODE-3788-length-13181-cov-2.444842_pt1 | contig 13181 bp, 10 predicted proteins | sample MGYA00511110_ERZ773193 | MGnify/ENA primary metagenome ERZ773193 (study PRJEB29015, sample SAMEA2737784) | human gut metagenome | biome: human gut; feature: human-associated habitat; material: faeces | place: China | collected 2012 ...
GGCGCCGCAGCCGGTACATACGGATCGGTCGTAATGCAGGATACCGTTTTCTATGGTTCTGGCTCCCGCCTTGCACGCCTTTACGCAGGCACCGCAGCCAATGCAGTTTTTCGGATACACCATCAACTGCGGCTTGACGGACAGAGTTTCCGGATTATGGCACCAGCTGCACGCCATGTTGCATCCTTTGAAAAACACCGTGGTGCGTATTCCCGGCCCATCCTTCAGCGAAAATCGTTCAATTTCTGTGATAACACCTTTCATTTCCTGTTCCCCTTTCTTTGGGATTTTCGCGCCACGCAAACAGGGAGACCCTCCCCCTCAGGCGGCGCCTCCCTGCTGCGTTGGATACTCAAGACGCAGCGGTAAGCTCAGCCGCCGCGCCATATTCTATTATAATCTCCTCAAGCTGCTTAGGATTACCGGCCCAGCTCCTGGAAGGTAACCTCCCTCCCCAGCCGGGCGGATTTGTAAAAGGCCTCGATCATGGACACCACATTCATAACCTCATCCTTCCGGATCGGATATTCCTCTATGGTCATTTCTCCGTTGAGCACCTTTAAAATGTAGTCCATTTCGTGAATATGTCCGGTAAAGTCTGAATACTCAGAATAAGGATCGGGGAAAACCCTGGGAATAACATCCGTCTGGTAAGCACCCTGGGTAGTCATCAGCTTCAAGCCGTCGTCGCCGATGGTGAGTCCTCCCTTGTCGCCGCAGATGCTTACCGTATTGCTGTTGGGAAGATTCAGCGCCCACGAAATTTTAAAAGTAACGGTCATACCGTTGTCCAGCCGAATGTATCCGTTGGCGAACTCCTCAACGTCAAATTCCCTCATATCAAATTTTCTTGGCGTAAACAGACCGGTAGGAGCTCCGCTTTCCGCATTGGAAAACTCAATATTTTTTTCCTTGCTGACAATCTTGGTTACCGCATTCCCGCTGACTGCCACCATTTTCGGGTTTCCGGATAGATACATCAAATAGTCGCACATATGGACGCCCAAATCACAGAACGCACCGCCCACGTTTTCCTTCGCCATATGGAACATTCCCCATCTCGGAACACCGCGGCGTCTAACCAGGTTCAAATCCGCGTAATAGATTTCTCCCAGGCATCCGCTCTGCGCCAGGCTGGCGGCCGCTTTGAAATTGCCGGTAAAGCGCAGAGACTGGATTACGAACAGATGCCTGCCGGCCTGATCCGCCGCGCGGAACATTTCTTCGGCATCCGCGCAGTTCATCGCAACGGGCTTTTCACAAACCACATGGCAGCCTGCCCGGAAGCCGGCCAGGGTATACTCCTTGTGGTAGGCGTTGGGAGTACATACCGAAATAATATCCGGCTTTTCTTCTTCCAGCATTTTGTAGGGATCCACATAATACTTGGGAATCCCATGCCGCTCGGCAGTTTCTCTCGCCGCTTCCTCCCGGATATCCGCCACGGCTACGATTCTCACCTTATCTCCCATGGCTTGATAGGCGGGAATATGCGCCGCATTGCAGATCATGCCATTGCCGATAATCGCAACTTTATATTGTTTCATTTTGTTCTCCTCTGTTTCTGAATCTGAAAGTGTTTTCACCGGGCCGGCCTTTGCCGTTTCGAAGGCCGGCCCGTATCTTTTACAATGGTGTTGAAGCATCGCGCCGGCGGAAGAAAATCAATATTCCCCCGCTAGGCAAAGCTTCAGATGATCCAGCGCCTGCTTATTATAGCGGCGGGGATTATCCGTAAACTCAAGCTCAACCGACAAATTGCCGTCATAGCCGACATTCTTCAGGGCCTGGATTACCGCGGTATAATCGCAGATGCCGCATCCCGCGGGGATATTGTTTCGAGAAACCGCATCGCTGTCCTTGCAGTGAACGTTGAAAATATGCTTGCCGCCCAGCATATAGATGGTCCATTCCGGGTCGATATGCTGCATAACCAGGTGGTTGGTATCCAGTTGGATGCCAAAATCAGGGTCATTGATATCCTCCAGCATTTTGAGCATCGCATGAGGAGTGGAAACCATGGAATACGGGAAGCACTCCACCGACATCCGCAGCCCATATTTTTTGGCGGTTTGCAGGCACTTGCGGTAGCTTTCCATCAAGGTTTCCCAATCCTTCTGATAGCAGTAGCCGGCCGGCATATGATAGCCTTGCTTGATCGCCGGAGCCGCGGGATTAAACTTCCAGGGAGTCGCCCCGCAAGGCAGGGGCACCAGAGTGGATACAATTCTGCAGCCGATCCATTTTGCCGCTTGCGCGGCCTTTTCAAAATACTTGAGACTGTTTTCCCGCTTTTCACAGCAGCAGGCGTTCCAGCCGTCATCCTGAAAAACAAAAACATTCGGTTCCAGTCCAATGGATCTGGAATGCTCTCCCAGCGTCCTGCAGGCTTCCTCGGTAAAGAACTCATCTAAGGCCTCAGGCGTCCCCAGGTAATCCACGCCCTCAAAGCCCAGGCCGCGGATCTGGTCCGCAATTTTGATTAAAGAATCCCCCTCGGGCATATCCTCCGGAATCGGCGTCCAGCCCCAGGATACATTTGCTAATTTCATCATCTGTCCTCCTATTGATTTATTTTTTATCCAATCGTCCAGCAAGGAGTTTTTACCTCCTCCATTTTCAACGACCGGCTGGAACGGAGGCCCGCGTCCAGCATTGCCGCTGACCAAAGATTATTGTTCAAATCCATGGTAGCATGCAGAGGCTCTCCAGTCTCAAGATGGTGGAATACCTCTTCCGCTAAATTCGACCTGCCAGCAGGCAGAGGATAATCGTCGGAACTATATACCTCATTTGGGGTAGTGGAATATCTGTCATGATACACGCTCACATTAGCATGGATTCCATGGTCACCCCCGTTCTCCACAATCAAAGCGCCCTTTTCTCCCCAAACGATAGGTCCTGAATCGTAGCCGCTGCTGACTGTGTTCCAGGTTCCCTCCAAAATTGAAACCGCTTCGGGATACCGAACCATCAGAGAAGCGTAATCCTCCGCGTCGCCAAACCGGTGGTTAAAATTGGCTTTCAGCCCATAGACGCCCAGCGGCTTCTCTCCCAGATACCAGTTAGAGAGGATGGTACCGTAGCAGCAGTAATCCAGCATGCTTCCGCCGCCGGCAGCCTCCTGATGCCACCATTCCTTGCCCAGCTGGCGATCCGTCATAACCTGGCCGTAAGAAAACGGCCCCAGGGAATCCGGGTTCCGAAACTGGAAACGATATACTTTGCCGATCACGCCCTCGCTTACCAGCTTCTGTCCTAATCGGATACTTGCTTGCCAGGTAGTCGGCCAGTTAATGATACAATCCGCTTTACCGATTCGGGAGGCCCGTGCGATGGCCATAGCATGCTCTGTAGAATAGGCCAGCGGCTTCTCCACAATTACATGAATGCCCCGCATCAGGATTTCCGGAATAACGGTTCCATGGTATGCGTTCTCGCAGTTTACCAGCACCAGGTCCGGCTTCAGCTCCAATAGCTGCTGATAATCCTCAAACACCTCAGTAAAGCCGCATTGCTCCTGGCATAGCTTTAAGTTCATGCTGCGGCTGGAGCTCTCAAAGTATTCTGATTCCACCATTGGCTTCACATCTGCGGCTCCGATCCATTCCACCCGCTCCGGCATGGTTAAAAAAGGTTTAATCTGATCCAAGACATGCATATGGGCAAAGCCCACTAATCCAATGCGATATTTCTTTTTCATCATCGCTTACCTCATTTACTATGTATTCAAGCCCGTTTCTCAAAACGTGGTATGCAGGGGAACAATGCTTTTTGTCTCGATGGCCTCTGGAATGGTGCACATAATATCCACCACATGTCTAGCATGCTCAGGGGGCAGCCCTACGGGACGGTCTTCTTCGATGGCATAGATCAGATCCTGAACCACCTTGCATTGGAAGAAGTTCATCTCGCAGGCCGGAATATCCCACTCCATTGGCTTTAACCAACCGCGAATTCCCCGTTCCGGCGCGTCCAGATAGACCTCTAAGGAATCCATGGGATTCATGTTTCCATTGTTCGCAAAAGAAATCGTTCCCTTGGTGCCGCAGATTTCCATCTGGGGCGCTCTGCTGTCTTTTTGACAGAAGCCCGATTCCACCACCGCCATGGCTCTGTCTCCGTAATCCAGGGTAATGATGTAATTATCATACAGCTGGTCCGCCTGGATTTTCATTCCGTCAAAGGTCCCGGTTCTCACAGTACGGACAGGCTCTGAAATTTTCGCCATACAGCCTACCGCTTTTGCCGGCCCCAAAATTCCTGTGGTCATAGTCAGGCCGTGAACGCCCATATCATACAGGGCGCCGCTTCCGGGGCGGTGGAACCAGGTGGGGTCCGCGGTACGGTACTGGAAGTACTCGGGGCCTCCGTGGCAAACATTGGTATGAACCTTCATGATTTCCCCAATGCAGCCATCCTCGATCAGCTTTTTCGCAAACCTGATATCATCCCGCAGCATATGGATTGGAGAAGCGGTATACTTCACGCCGGCCGCTTTCGCAGCCTCGATCTGCTCGGTTACCTCTGCCACTGTTAAGCCTACCGGCTTTTGAGAGTAGAGGTGCTTTCCCGCGTTTAGCGCTTTCATATTGATTTCATGATGGGCCGGGATCGACGTGGTATTCATCAGGATCTCGAAATCGCATTTTTCCAGCAGTTCGTCGATGCTGGTGTACCATGCCGGCACATTAAATTTTTCCGCGTAGCCCTTCGCCCGCTCCGGAATAATATCGCAAACCGCCACCATCTCCGCTTCAGGGATATCCTTGATCCTGGGCAGGTAGGTATTGTCCGCAATTGATCCGCATCCGATCAAGGCGACCTTCCATTTTTTCATTTGTTTCGTTCCTCCATTACATTTGAATTTAAGGTAATACTTTTCTGAGCTGTCTGTTCGCTTTACAGCCCAGGCATCAGCTTTTTATTCCTGAGGTGGCAATTCCCTGAACGAAGAACCGCTGCGTAAACATGAAGAAAATAATCACAGGGAATGACAAAAGGAATACGCCGGCGAGAGTAAGGTTTTCCTGATTGAAATACGCGTTATTTACCGTTTGCAGTCCTACCACCAGAACATATTTCTCCTCTGTGCTGATAAACGTGGAAGGTACCAGGTACGAGTTCCACGTGCCGGTAAAATTAAAAATAGCGATGGTTGCCAGCAGCACTCCTGAGATTGGCAGGATAATCCGGAAATAGGTTCCGAACCGGCCAAGCCCGTCGATGCGCGCGGCCTCCTCCAGTTCCTCTGGAATCCCATAAAAAAACTGCCTGGACATAAAGATAAACATGGACTGGGATAAATACGGAAGGGTAATCGCAAAAAGCGTATTGACCAGTCCCATCTTGGCCATCATGATATACTGCGGAAGCAAAACCAACTGGCCAGGAATCATCATGGAAAGCATCAGGCAAATAAAAATGACTTTCTTTCCCGGGAACCGCAGCCTGGCAAGCCCATAGCCTGCCAGCGGCGTAAAAAATATATTGCCCAAAACAACGGCCACGGTTGAAATAGCGGTATTGCCATACCATTTCATAATCGGATACTCTGAGAAAAGCTCTTTATAGTTGTCCAAGCTCCATAGGGCAGGCGAAACAAAGGAACCAATATACTGTTTTGGAAGCAACGAGTTATACATTACATAAAAAACCGGAACCAAAAACAACAGTGCTAAAAGAATTAGAAAGAAATAGATCAGAATTTTTCCGGCGATGCTCTTTTTTGTTTTCATTTACACTGTTCTCCTTCCCGCAAACTCCCGCACGGCGGATAAAGCAAAAATAATCAAAAACAGAATGACCGCGGCGGCGCTTCCATATCCCATATCCATATAGCTGAAAGACTGCTGGTACAGGAAGGTAACCATAGTGCTGGTAGCGCCGGACGGAGAACCCAGCGGCGCCTGCTTTGACAGCGCCGCGATTTGGTCGAAAATCTGAAAAGCGCTGATCATACCGAAAGTCAAAACCAGATAGGTTGTATTCTTGATTAACGGCACGGTGATTTTAGTCAATCTCTGCCAAGCGCCGGCCCCATCGACCTTAGCCGCCTCATACAGCTCAGCCGGAACCTCCTGCAGTCCGCCGATAAAGATCACCATGTAAAAGCCTATCTGTTGCCACACATATACGATAATCAGGAATGCCAGCGCATATTTCGTGCTGGCAAACCAGCTCACATTTTCTAAGCCGAAAAGGGAGAAAAACTTAGTCGCGGGTCCATTCTTTACAAAAAAGTACATAAAGAAAATCGTTACCGCCACAGCCGAAATTACGTAAGGAATATAGCAGCTGGAACGGAAAAATCCCTTGCACCGTATTTTTCCGTTTAGCAAAACCGCGATTGCGAAGGAAATCAGGGTTTGCAGCGGTACAATAATCAGCACCATCAAAAAGCTGTGTCCCATTGCCGCAAAAAATTTGGGATCGTGAAACAACCGGATATAATTATCCAAACCGATAAAAGCGTTGGTCTCCGGCGTCGCGTAATTATACTGATAAAAACTGATGGAAATTGCTTTCACCGCGGGATACAGGAACCAGATCAGCCAAAAGGCGACTGCCGGCAACACAAAAAACCATCCGGCAATTGCTTCCTGTTTTCTTAATTTGCTGTATTTTTGTCTCTTTTTTTCTGTATTCTCTGCCATCATCCTCATAGCCTTTCTTAATGCCTCCCTACCGGCTCAACCAGCAGGGAGGCTGTAATCACTTATTCCGTTTAATAAGCATCCGTTAGGTTATGCGCCGTATTCTGCCTGAAGCTCCTTGACAATTTCAGCTCCGGTCAGGGATGAATCAGAGTTAAAGAGAGCCTCCTCCATTTTAGAAATCAAAGCGTCTGCAAACTCTTTACCGGCCGGCGGATAGTCAAAGCCATTTGATTTGGGAATAGCGTCTACCAGATCAGCCAGCTCGGGCTGCTTTTCTTTAAACTCGTCATAAAACTTTTCATTCACCGGGATAAACCCAAGATCGATTAGAGATTCGTCGTGCGCATCATTCATCATGTAATTAATCGCCATGGCAGTCTCCTTCTCATGAGCGCCGCCCTTCAGCATGGCATAACCTGGCGCGTGGAAGGTGCCCAAGGAATCCTCATGGCCTTCCGCATAAGGAATCTTCAAATATCTCATCTCGATGTCCGGGGCATTCTTAGCGAAGTCTTTCACATACCAGGTACCGCCGGTGGACATGGCCGCGTCTCCGGACATCAGCACGTTGCCGTCATAGCTGACACCCAGCTCTTTCGGCGTAACCACATAGCCCTGGCGATAAGCGTCAATCAGGAACTGGAGAGCCTCCGCGTTTTCCGGAGTATCGATGGTTTTGCCTAAATCCCAGCCGCCGCCGAAAGACAGGCAGTAGTTGGTGAAATGGTATTCTTGTGTATTGACGCACAAGCCGGTCATGCCAAGAGTATCCTTAAATACCTTGCAGGCATCCAAAACATCATCCCAGGTTTCCGGGAAATCGGCCTCTGTCAAGCCCGCCTCGTTCCAAAGGTTCATATTGATAGCGAACACTGCGGGAGTCTGATAGAAAGGTAAGGCATAGATATGTCCGTCAATCGTCCACACATCTTTTATGTTCTGGGCAATATTATCCCAGCAGGTGATGGTGCCGTCTTCAATATATTGGTCGAGGGGAACCACCAGGCCGTCGTTTATGTAGGGCAGATACAGCTCGTTAGTCAGAGCGACAAAGTCAGGTGCCGTTTTTGCCGCGATTTGCGCTGGAAGATTGTTCCAGAAATCAGCGTCTGTAGGGTACGATTGGAATTCCACCTTAACGCCGATGGCTTCCTCCATTCCAATGGTTCCAGCTTCATGTTCCTCATCACTCCATACGCCCATGCGAACCGTTACCACCTCACCGCTGGGCTCTTGAGATTCCCCGCTGCTCTGAGACGCTCCACTCTCTCCGCCGCTGCTTGTGCCGGAGCTCCCGTTTTGAGAGCAGCCAGCCGCTGTCCCTACCATAGCCGCCGCTAAAAACAGCGCTAAAAGTTTCTTTTTCATTTTTATCCTCCTCTGTTCTTTTAGTTGGTAAGACTAGTTTTTTAAAGTACCTCCTTTTTGTTTATTTTTACTGGTTTTGGAACTAATATCTAGCATAATGAATTCAGGGAACGTTTTTATGGATATTGAACAATTTCAATGAAGATAAATGAATTTATCTGTCGAATATCGTTTTTATTTATTCACATTGACCTTTTTTATCCTGTATTGATAAAATTTTTTATTACTGTTTTAAGCCATTCCGATACTCAACCGGAGTGCACTGCATAATTTTTTTGAAGACGATATTGAAATGGGTCGAGCTGTTAAAGCCAGTCAGTTCTGCAATCTCATAAATTTTCAGCCGGAAATCATTCAAGTATTCTTTCGCCTTTTCAATCCGGATGTTATGAATATAATGCTGGACGGAAACCCCCAGCTTTTTTTGAAACAAGCGGCAAAGATAGGATTTGCTGATCATCAAATGCTCCGCGATTTCATCTAAGGAGATATCGCCGCGGCTTAAATTCTGCTGAATATAGTCGGTAGCCGCCCGGATTAAATAATGTTTTTGATCCAGCTCCGGCTCTTCCGCTTTCAACTCCCTTTGGAACTCCGAAAGGAACTGTTCGGTATCCTCTAGATTTTCGCATTTTTGCAGCTTGTCAATCGTTTCTTCTGGAATTTTCCCCTCCTGCAGCAAAATGAAGCGAACCATATTGGAAAAGAAATTCAGAATTCCCGCAACGTCGAGATTTTCCCTGTGATGACGCCGTAACCATTGAATAAAAGTATACAGATGGGAAAAGGCATGGGAATACTGCTTTTGGGAAATACAGGAGTTGATCTCATTTAACCCGGATTTAACCTCTTCCTCGCTCAGCGTTCTGGCTGGCTTACGCACCTCTTTGAGAATTATTTTATCCGGCTGGAAATAATGAAGCTTGTAGGAATATTGCGCCCGCTCAAACGCTTCCGGCAAGCTAGAAAATTTCGAAACGATACCGCTTGCCCCATAGTAGGTCTCCGCGTTTAAATAATTTCGAAATACGGTATACAACTCGTTGATCAGAGAGAAAACCTCTTCCTCCCACTGAGCCCCGCTAACGCTGTCCCGGCTGCTGAGCAAAAGCACATATTGGTTTTCCTGGAAAAGAAAAATTTCCATTTCCCGCGTTCGCTGGCGGATAACTTCCTTCGCTAAATTTGTGATGCTATGCTCTAAAGTAAAGGGATAGCCATCCTCATACCGGGTAAGCACCTGCCGATAATGGCTAACACCAAAAACAACGCAGCAGAGTCCTCCCTCTTGAATATGCAGCCGGCTCACCGGAACTGAATGTCCGTCCGCCTCTGTTCCTTCGGTAACCAGGCGCTGCAGCCAGCTGTGCCGCGAGCAGCCGCCCCATTCCTCTTTCTCTTCCGACGCCTCCTTATTCTTTCTTTCCTCTCGGACCGACTGGCGGACTTCCTCTAAAATATTTAGGATGTTTGCGCTGTTGATCTCATTCTTTCTTAGATAATCATAAGCGCCGTTTTTCATAGCCTCCTTTACAAAATGGAAATCATCGTGGCAGCTGAGAATAATGACCTTACAGTCAATTTCCATTTGCTGAAGCCGTTTCAGAACCTCTATTCCATCCATAACCGGCATACAAATATCCAAAAGCACGATATCCGGCTGTTTCTGCTGAATCATTTCCAGACCGTTTTGGCCATTGTCGGCTTCTCCTATGATCTCATAGCCATAGTTCTCCCATTCTACAGAGGACTTAATCCCAAGTCTAACTAAGCTTTCATCGTCAATTATGGCAATGCTGATCTTATTCATCTGCCTTTCCCTCCTTATAAACGCGGGCCGGGATTTCCACAAGCACTCTGGTATACCTGCCTAGCTCACTGTCAATTTTCACGCCGTAATCTCCGCCGAACGTATATTGGATTCTTTTGTTGACATTGTATAATCCAATTTTGTTGAAGGAATGGGAATTCTCCGAGCGTTCCTCCTTTAGCGCCTGTCTTATCTTTTCCCTGCTCATCCCCTTCCCGTTGTCGATTACCTCATATAAAATCCTGTCCCCCTTCCGGCTGATGTTGATTTTAATCGCGCATGACTGCGTCATTTTATTAAAGCCGTGATAAATGGAATTTTCTACAATAGGCTGCAGCATAAATTTAATCACGGGATCATCATAGGTATCCGGCTGAACATCGAACTGACACTCCAGACGGTTATCGGACTGATTTTTAACCACTTCCAAATAATTCTGAAGGTTTTCCATCTCATCTTTTAAGGTAACGCTGGTATGGGTATCTACCAGACTATACTGCAGCATCAACGAAAGAGATCGGATGCTCAGGGAAAGATCTCGCGCTTTATATTTCAGCGCCATCCCCCGCAGACAATCTAAAGCATTGAATAAGAAATGAGGATTAATCTGGGACAAAAGCGCTTCATATTCCACCTGCATTTTTTCTTTTTCCTGACGCATATTAATGGCATGCAGATTTTCTATCCGATGAATTAACCGGTTATAGTTTTCTATCAGAGAGGCGATGTCGGAATTGTTGGTTTTAATGTCCAGCAGTTTTTTGTTGTGCTCCGGGTATCCCTGAATTTGTTGAATGATATCGTTAATAGGCGACGCCAGCGCCTTCGACCGGGAAAAAGCAAACCCAATGCTCACTAAAACGAAAATGATATAAGACCATCCCAGAAAAATCAGAGGACTTTTAAACAAAGAGAAAAACAAGGAAAAATGGTTAACAACCACAACCAGTTTCCAGTCAATGGAATCCAGACTGTCACTGATGATAATTTTATTGTCGAAAAAGTTAATGTCCGTTTCCTGGTAATAAAGATTCTCCCGATCGACCGGTAAGGCTCCCTGATTCCCTCCGCTGTAGATCACAGTACCATCCTGGGCAACCAAATACACCTGCTGTGACTCATGGAGATTGATGGAATTCAGAATATTGCTGAACACAGCATATTTTAGGCTGACACAAAGGCCGGCGGCAATATTGTCAGTTCCCATTTCATAGGCATAGCTGTAAAAATTCACAGTGTCTACGGTAGTTTCGTCTGCTTTCAGGGTAAGATCATAATTTGTTTCATTACCAATCTTTCTCTGATTTTCAGTAATTTTTTCCTGAATATCCTTCCGGTTGTAGGAAGATTTTTCCGTACTGTAAAAGCCGTCGTTCCGATACATGTGGACAAAAATATTGTCAATATCATCGTTATTGTAGCTGATGTTTGCAAGCGACGTGACAATTTTCCTGCCGGAAAACATGACGCTTTCATCGTAGTAATCACTTTTATAAAGAGGAGAGTCGCAAATGGTTAAAAACGCCTCTTTCTGTGACAGAGTCATTTTATGCAGGACGTTTTCGATCTGGCTGTTTACCTGCGTCAGCACATTTTCGCAGTATACAATATAGTGCTGACTTAAAAAAAGGTAAAAATTTACAAGGCTGATGACAAACACCGCTAGAATCCCCAGCGTGAAAAAAAGCAGTGTTCGGAAAATTCTATTCTGATAGGTTGTTCTTTTCATCATCAGGCCCTTTCTTGATTTCGGAATCTTTATCCCTTAATCGCCCCGCTGAGAAATCCCTTTACAATCTGTTCCTGGAACAAAATATAAACACAGAATACCGGCAGAATAGACATAACCAGCCCCGCAGTAATGGCGCCGTAATTAGCGATAAACTGCGCTTTCAGCATAAATATGGAATAATTCAGAGTATTCCATTCGCTTTTGCTGACAAAAATCATGCTGAGCAGCAGGTCGTTCCAGCAATTAATAAAAGCCAGCGTACCGGCCGTTGCCAGAGCAGAGCGGCACATGGGCAGAACAATGCGCAGGAACATCTGCAATTTGGAGCATCCGTCGATAGTAGCCGCCTCTTCAAATTCCATCGGAATTTGCTTCATAAAAGCGGTGATAATAAAAATCGACAAAGAGGAATTTAAAACAACGAACACAATAATCAGGCTAAGCCTGGTTCCTATCAGATTCATGCGGTTCATCAGGACGTTCAGCGGGATAATGACGGAATGGATGGGAACCATGAGTCCAAAGGAAAAAAACAGGTACAAATAACGTCCGTGACGATTTCTGGCGATAACATAGGATACCATAGAAGTGATGATTAAGACAAGTGCAACAGAAACCACTGTGTAAATAAAAGAATTAAGAAAAGAGTAGGACATGCCCGCCCCTTTCCAGGCAGTTACATAATTTTCAAACTGCCATACCTCCGGCAGGGCAAAAGAATTTCCGTAAATCTCGGTGGTTGACTTAAAAGAAGATAGCAAAACCCAGCAGAAAGGAAAAATCGTGCTAACTGCAAAAATAGACAAGCAAATCATTTTGACATAAAACAAAACTCCACGTTTCATACGTTTTTCCCTCCCTGATCAGAATCCTTGAAAACAGCTCCGGTAATTCTGGTTAGGACCAAAGCCCCAATAACAATAATTACGGCAATGGTAGCCCCTTTCCCCAGTTCCGAAGAAGAGAATGCCAATTTATACATGTACAAAGCCAGCGTGGTGGATGCTACTCCCGGTCCGCCCCAGGTGGTAATAAAAGCATGCTCAAAAGATTTCAGACATCCGGTTAAGCAGAAAATAAAGCAGATTTCCAGCACCGGTTTAATCTGGGGAAAAACAATATGCCAGGCAAGCTGCCTGCTGTTTACTCCGTCAATAAGGGCGCTTTCAATAACCTCATCGGAAATTGACTGCATTCCCGCCAGAATAATCGCCATATAATACCCGATATACTGCCAGACCTGGATAAAGGTTACCGTATACATGGCAATATCCGGATCGGAAAGCCAGCTTTTGGCCATCCAATTCAGCCCCATCGATCGCAGAATTGAATTAATCGGACCGATATCGCTGTTAAGCAAAACAGAAAACATCAGGCCGATTACCGTCGCTGCGATAATAGAGGGCAGAAAATAGACAGCCCGAAAAAAACGAAATCCCTGTTTAGTACGGAAAAGCAAAAAAGCCACCAGTGCCGCCAGGGGAATCTGGAAGCAGACATGCAGCAAAATCAAAACACCGGTATTTCGCATAATCTGCCAAAAGTCCGAGTAGTTGAAAAGAAACTGGTAATTGGCAACACCTACAAAATTAATGTCTCCTGCTCCCGTCCA
>ERZ773193.3799-NODE-3799-length-13139-cov-20.190385_pt1 | contig 13139 bp, 12 predicted proteins | sample MGYA00511110_ERZ773193 | MGnify/ENA primary metagenome ERZ773193 (study PRJEB29015, sample SAMEA2737784) | human gut metagenome | biome: human gut; feature: human-associated habitat; material: faeces | place: China | collected 2012 ...
ATGCTATGTTCGCCTTGGGTGTGGCGGTCAGCTACTTTCTTATTTTCCCGCTGACATTCCGTTTCTTGGGAACCTATCAGGTCAGCGGTGAAGTGGAAAACATGATTGCCTTGCAATCCTACATTTCCACGCTGATGACCATGTCGTTGGCAATGGGGCTTGTTTTTGAGATACCAATTCTATCGTGGCTGTTCGCCAAACTGGGATTCCTGTCGGCCGATTTTATGCGCAAATACCGCAAACACGCCATCGTGGTTATTCTTGTGGTGGCAGCTATTATTACGCCGACTTCAGATGTATTTACGCTTTCGCTCGTGAGTCTTCCGATATGGATATTATATGAAACGAGTATTCTACTCGTGAGTAAGATTCATAATTAGTGCTATCATGTGGTTAAAATTAAAAATATCTTTCGGTTATGCCGTCTTGGTCCTGCTGTTGGCATTCATCGTCTATCAGTTCCGTCAGGAGCAGATGCAAAGACACACGCTGCGCAAGGAGGAGAAGGAGCTGGTGGCGATACACCGCCTGGCTGAAAAGAGCTACATCGGTCTATTGGACCTCTCCACCCATGCCGAGATTGCCGTCATATGGAATGATGACGACCTGAGGGAATACAGCCGCAAACGCCGTGGGGTTTGTGACAGCCTGCAGCTTCTGAAGGAATATGTCCATACCCCGTTACAGAAAAGCCATATCGATTCGTTATGTCTCCTTCTTTGGAACAAGGAACTCCTTCTTGCCAAGGCGATGCATACCTTCAATGAGCTGCAAGGTATAGGTGACATTGTGCAGGAAAGCATCCCGGCCATTGTATCGACAGCCCGGAAACAGGCTGCGCGGCAAAAGGAAAATACGGTTTCTCCGGGAACCGGTGAGAGAGATACTCCCAAAAAGAAAAGAAGCATTTGGGATATCTTCCGTAGAAAAGAAAACAAATCCGCTTACCTGCAACAGAGGGAAGAGACCGAACGTAAACGGCAGTCATTATCCGCCACCCCTCCAACCGGGACGACAACACGCATGCTCCGCTCCCTGAATGAGAGGGTCACCCTGGAACAGGCCGAAAGGCAGGCCCGGCTACTGGCACAGATGGACAGCCTGTACACCGGCAGTGTGGAGCTGAACCGACGCTTGCAGGAGATCCTCAACCCGCCCATGCGCGGCAAACCGCAGATCGGCACCGAGAAAAACGCAAAAATTCTGCGTCTGGGCGATAAGGTTATGCAGATCAAAAACGACTACGACATCACCTATGAGCGCGACGGCGCCGAGGCCGGGGTAGGCGCCTACAACGGCGACCTGGGTATCATCACCGCTGTTGACCCGGACGCCCGCGCCGTCACCGTCATGATGGACGACCGCAAGTACGTCTACTCGGCTGACCAATTGGCCGAGCTGGAACCCGCCTACGCCGTTACGGTCCACAAAAGCCAGGGCTCGGAGTTCCCGGCGGTCATCCTGCCGGTGGCCGATGTGCCCGCCCGCCTTTGCTACCGCAACCTTTTATATACCGGCGTCACCCGCGCCCGCAAGTTGTGCGTGCTGACCGGCACCGCCCGTACCGAGGAAGCCATGGTGCGCAATGTGCGCCAGAACATGCGCTACAGCGGCCTGCGCTTTTTGCTGGCCGACGCCGCTGCATCCACCGCCGAAAAGTACAAAGCAGGGGATGACCAGGCATGAACCACCCGGATTGGCAGCTGCTGGCCGAAAAGGCCGCGAATCCGCACCTGCTGGTGATGAGCGCAACGCCCATTCCCCGCACGCTGGGCCTGCTCATCTACGGCGATTTGGACATCTCCATTCTGGACGAGCTGCCGCCGGGCCGCACACCGGTCAAGACCCGCTGCATCACCGGCAAAAAGCGGCGCGACCTCTACCATTTTCTCGATCAGGAGATCGGGCGCGGGCGGCAGGTGTATCTGGTCTGCCCCGCCATCGAGGACACACCGGATGGCGGGCTGAACGCCGTTAAGAGCTACTACGAGGACATTGCCAAAGCCCTGCTGCCGGAGCGCCGGGTAGGCCTGATGCACGGCAAGCTCAAACCCAAGGAGAAAGCTGCCGTGATGGAGGACTTCAAAGCCGGACGGCTGGACGCACTGGTGTCCACCACCGTCATTGAGGTGGGTGTGGATGTGCCCAATGCCAGCGTAATGGTGATCGAAAACGCAGAGCGCTACGGTCTGAGCGCCCTGCACCAGCTGCGCGGCCGCGTGGGACGCGGTGCAGCGGAGAGCTGGTGCTTTCTTGTCAGCGACAACCAAAGCGAAAACGTACAAAAGCGGCTGAAATTTTTGTGCAGCACCACGGACGGCTTTGCGGTGGCGCAGTACGATCTGGAGACCCGCGGCCCCGGCGACTTTTTCGGCAGCCGCCAGCACGGCCTGCCCACGTTACAAATTGCCGACCTGATGAACGACACCCGCACCCTGCACGCGGCGCAGGCGGAAGCCGCCGCCCTGCTGGCGGAAGACCCGCTGCTGGCAAAACCGGAACATGCGCTGTTGGAAGCACAGGTGCAGCAGATGTTTGACAAAGCGGGAGCGATGAACTGATTTACTCTTTTGTTGGGCTGCGCTTCTGTGGGGAGCGGATTTATCCGCTCCGCTGGCAGGCTATGCCTGCCGGAAAGCAGCGGAACGCATAAATGCGTTCCCTACACAAGAAACAAGAGCACATACATCACGCTGAAAAAGCCGTGACGCATGTGCTCTTTGTTATATTTTGTAAAAGTATTGCTGTCCGTATCTCATTTACGCCACTTTGCGTGCCGCTCGCCCATGCAGACGACATCGCAGAACACGCACCGGCTCTTGGTGGAAAGCTGCACATCCTTATGGTAGCAGCCAAAGAACCACTTTTCATAGGTCAGCTTCAACAAGATTTTGTCCAGAAAACTGTGCAGCTGGTTGGTCTCGCCGCAGGCAAGAGCCGTAAAATCCAGAAATCTGCTTGGCGCGTCGTGGGTCAGCACATAATCCACTTTGTAGTCACATGCCGCAAGGTTTGCTTCGCAGGCGGCGTACTCCTCGTCGGAAGGCAGTTCTTCCTTCCACCAGTTGACGCCGGGCTCCCGGTCCTCTTTGTCCGGGCTCTCCGCCCCGCCGAAGCACAGGTACTTTTTGCCTTCCAGCTCCAGCACGCTGCCCCGGCACACATGATACACATTGCCGCCCAGCGCCTGCACCTTCCCGCCGAACAATTCCTCCACGGGGTACTGCTTCAGCAGGTCGTAGTTCTCGTGGCTGCCGTCCAGAAACAGCAGAGTGTAGGGACGCTTGCGCAGCCAGTCCAGCTTTTTCTGCTCCTCTTTGCTGCCGTCCCACACAAAGCCGAAATCACCCAGCACCACCACGATGTCCCGCTTGCCCAGCCAGCGCAGCTTGCCGTGCTTGAAGCGCTCGATGTCGCCGTGGGTGTCGCCTGTCAGATATACCATTCCGAACCTCCCTGCCTGGGGTGTGAAAGCTGTGCGCAATCGGTGCCAAAAGCCTTGCCACGCCCCTGCAAACCTGTTATTATAAAGAATACAGCATTCCGCTGTTCTCTGTGTCCTTTCGGGCGCGCCCACGGCGCTGTCCGCTGTCTTATATTATCGCTTTTTAAAGGAATTGTCCACATGAAACGTATTTTTGCACTGATTTTGTCCTTTGCTGTCCTGTTCAGCTGCCTCGTGCTGCCCGCCGGGGCCATGTTCGACCCCACCCCCGTCTACCAGGTGCAGGCCAAAAGCGCCTACATCGTCAACACGGATACCAACATCATCGTTTATGATAAGGACAGTACCAAGCAGGTGTCGGCCGGCGGCCTGACCAAATACATGACCATCGCCCTGCTGCTGACCAATTATGCCGACCATCTGGACGACACCTTCCAGATGCCTTTTGCCATCTCGGACTATGTCTATAACACCAGCAACGCGGACATGCGCTCCAACGAGACCTTCACCTACCGCGAGGCCGTCTACGCCATGGTGACCCGCAACGCAAACGAAGCTGCCATGGGCCTGGCCTATGCACTCTCCGGCGGCGACCTGGCCGGATGGGTGAGCCAGATGAACGCCCTGTCTCAGCGCATCGGCACCACCGCCAGCACCTGGACCGACGCCTGCGGCATCGACAGCGGCAACGTGACTTGCGCCGTGGACATGTACCTGATCCTGCGCTACCTGATGAGCTTTGACGCCTTTGTGGAAATTTCCGGCGCCCCCACCTTCACGATGCCCGCCAAGGAAAAGCACCGTTCTTCGTCGGTCCTCGTCAGCCAGAATGCCGCCCTGAATAAATCCAGCGGCGGCAAATACTATCGCAGCGCCATGCAGGGCGGCATGTGCGACGTGACCGCCTTCAAGAACGACAGTGGCGAGCAGAGCTACGTCTCCTGGGCCAACAAGGACGGTGCCACCTATATCTTCTGCGTGATGGGCAGCCCCGACACCTGTGACGACTTCGGCTATGCCAACCGCCGCCCGGCCCTTTACGAGACCGCGCACCTGATCGACTGGGTGTTCGACAGCTTTTCCATCCAGGCTGCACTGGACACCGACCTGGCACTGGCCGAGATCCCGGTGAAGTACTCCTCCGACACCGACACCCTGCAGCTTTACCCCGCCGACAGCATGATGACCCTGCTGCCCTCCACCGGTGACGGCAGTGTGACCCAGAAATACTTCCACCTGCCGGATTCTGTCAGCGCGCCGGTGCAGCAGGGCGACGTGGTGGGCACCGTGGAGCTGAAGCTGGCCGGGGAGACCATCGGCGTGGTGGACCTGATCGCCGGGCAGGACATCGACCGCAACCCGCTGCTGTTCACACTGGCCCGCATCCGGGAGTTTCTGGGCAGTCTCTACCTGAAAGTCGTTATTACGCTTTGTATTATCTCCGTACTGATATACGGTGCATGGCTGCTGCTGAACGGCTGGCAGCGCCGCAGACCCACCAAAAAGATCCGCCGCCGCTAAGCTTTTGCACCGTTTGCTTCCCATTTGTGAAAAACACCGCGCAAAAAGCCCCGCCAGTCTGAAAAGACCGGCGGGGCTTTTGGTTGCGCCAGCAGGAGTCGAACCTACGATGGGGGAGTCAAAGTCCCCTGCCTTACCGCTTGGCGATGGCGCAGTATCATTCTTTTTCTTGGCTTTGAATCATTCGGTAGCCTTATTGGTCACCTTATAATTTCAAATTTAGCAGGAATCATGCGTGCTTTCAAAAGATTACTATGCTATTTTAACTGAACATCTGCATTGTGTCAAGACGATTCGCTCTAAATTCTGTCCAAATGGTCACCTTATCATAAGGCTACCGCATCCAGTGTCACGCTGATGCAGTAGCCTTTTTGTCTTATTCTTCTTCTTTTCGCTCCGTGATATAAGAAATCAAATCATACACCAGCCGCTTTTCCTGTTCGTTCATGCCGCGCAGCACGATCTGTTCCTGTGATTCAAGCCCTAAAATATCATCCGTGGTCGTGTGAAACAGCTGTGCAAGAGCTATCAAGTATTGTGCAGTCGGTGCAGAAAGCTCCATTTCCCAAGCGTTCACACTGGCGCGAGTAACGCCCAGCTTACGAGCAAGGGCAGCTTGTGAGAGCCCTGCATTCTCCCGAAGACGCTTGATGTTGTCAGAAATCATGTCGTTCACCTTCCTGCATCTACTTTACTATACAGCCTTTGATATTAAATTATCCAAATCTGTATAGTTTTATTGGCATTCAGTTAGACAAAGCTTATAATCTTACTATGATCATCTCAATATAAAGAAGGTGACAATTAAGGTTTACTGAGCAACAATACAAAGATTTCAAGGAGGAACGGGTGGAAACTCAGAAGAAAAGCACCGGAAAAGGATGCCTGATTGCAATAGCTATTATTATCTTTTTGGCGCTTGTTGTTCCTACGGATTGGGTACATACCGGGAGTGAGTGTAAAATCTGTCACCACACTTATACAGATGCCAGCGACTATGGTATTACTTGGACCTCTGCAGATGAGTCCGTAGCAATTGTTAATGACAAAGGCGAAGTGGAAGCCAAATCCGAAGGAAAAACCATTATTATTGCAACGGCCGAAAATGGTGTAAGTGCCCAATATTCTGTCGAAGTTACGCCTATGAGTGTATGGCAGCAGCTGACAGCTGACGAAAAAGCCTTTGTGAATGATGTGCTTCCCTATATGAACAACTTCAAGAACCCTGAATCTGTAAGATTTACAGATGTTCGCGGGTATGCACATTTAGGAACAGGTGCCAACAGCAGATGGATGTTTACCGTATCTGCACAAAACGGATTTGGCGGAAACACGGTTAGCAGCTATATGCTTTGGGGAAGCGTTTTTATGGAAGTAAACGAGCTGGATGGAACACAATATAGAGCCAACCTTATTACGCAGGCCGTCCACGAAAAACTTGGATATTAAAAATACAGTCGTCAAATAAAGTTACCTCCTGCCCTGTGAAAACGGGGCAGGATTTTTTCTGAATCCGTGTGCACTTTCCCTTATTCCGGGAGATGAATTTTCCCGGTTTTTCCGGTTTTTTCTTCTATTTTTCCAGGGCAAATTGCTCTTTACGCTTTTTTGAAAAAATTTAAGAAAAAAATGAAGATTTTTTTGTGTTCCTATGGAAAAACGGCCCATTTTGTTGCTCTTTTGTTGCGCATCGTATGGTAAAAATAGATTGAATAAACCTCCCTTCCCCGGCTGATCCGTCTGCTTTCGTTGCGGGACGCAGAGGTCTGTTCTGGAACCGCTGGTTCCATGCCCGATTCTGTCAGGAAAGCGAGGAATTTTATGAAAAAGGTTCTGAAAACGCTGCTGGTCAGTCTGCTGGCCGTTGTGCTGCTGTGCAGCGCCGTGCCCGCCGCCTTTGCTGCGGACGCAAAGGAAGCAGAGATCTACACCATCGGTCTGGACGCCATGGGCGGCACCACCTCTGTGGTGGTCGTCACCACCAACCTGAGCGGCAAGCTCTCGGCTCTGCCCGAGCAGCCCACGCTGGAAGGCTACACCTTCGACGGCTGGTACACGGAGCCTGTCGGCGGCACCAAGATCAGCACCTCCACCGTGTTCACCGGTGACACCACCGTGTATGCACACTGGACGGTCAAGAATGTCTCCTCGGCCACGACGCCTGCTGCTCCCACCGAGCCTGTGCAGAGCCCGGAGATTCTGGATCATCTGGGCGGCTTTGTTGTGGCAGGTGTGCTGTTCGGCACGCTGGCCATCGCTTCGCTGCTCTGATCTCACCCACAGCTGCTCTTAAAATTTAATTTTAATTTTTAAAAATGGAAAGGGATACTACTATGTCTACTATGAAACTGCCCGCTTCTTACGCTGTCGTTGATGAAGAAGAAATGGTCTACCTGGACGGTGGTGCCAGCGACGCTTACAACAGCTTCCTGAATGTTGGTAAGGTGTTCAACTACATCGCCCGCATCTTCTCCGGCGCAAGCTCCATCATCAACAACGTCAACGTGATCTATCAGTCCTTCCTGAGCCTGAACAATCTGCTGAAGGGCTTCGCAGCAAAGGCCTAAGCCTGCTCTTTTCATAAGCATTCTCTGAGAGCTGTCCCCAGCCGGGGGCGGCTCTTTTTTGTTGCCCGCTGCCGTTCGGCTGCCCGTTTTGTACATATTTTACAAACGGCATGAGCGTTTCCGCTTTTTTCGATAAAAGTATATCTTTTTCGATTAAATGATGTAAAATATATGGATTTTTCCTATACAAATACTTTCTTTTGTGCTATCATATGACTTGATACGACAAGTCTAAATCTGCGAAGGCAGGTCACAAATTGATATATCAGTTCTTCCGGCAGGCGACCTAAAAATCCATGTATCTATCCGGTGTCGCAAAAACCGTTTTTTGCAGTGCAGATGCCGTGCCGAAGAATCACAGGGAGACACATCACTATGCCAGATCGTGAGCTGCGGCACATGAGCCGCACCGAGCTGGTCGAGATCATCTTTGCGCTCAAGCAGAGTGAAGACCAGCTCAAAGCCGAAAACGCGGCGCTGACCGCGCAGCTGGAGGACCGGCAGCTCCACATCCAGAACGCCGGTTCCATCGCGCAGGCGGCACTGGAACTGAATAAAGTCTTCGAGGCGGCACAGGCCGCAGCGGACGAATATCTTGCATCGGTCCGCGCAGCCGCTGCGGCGGACGGCCCGGCTGACGCGCAGCTGACCCTGGCGCAGGCCCGCGAACAGGCCGAGGCCATGAAGCGGCAGACCGAAGAAGCCTGCCGGGCCATGACCGACGAGGCCGAGCGCAAGCGTGCACAGACCGAAGCCGACTGCAAGGCGATGGTCGCCAAGGCCGAGCAGGAGGTCCGGGCGCGCTGGGCCGAGTTCGACCGCCGTGCCAGCGAGGTGCTGGACAACTACCAGAAGATCGACTTTCTGCCGGAGGGTCAGCACACAACATGAAAGAGCACGACATCAAATTCGCGGCCATTCCTTCCACCGAGGAAGTGAAGGCCGAACGGGAGCGGCTGGCCTACCGCTCCCGCTACACCCGGGTGCTGCGCAGCACGATTTATGCGCTGGTGGTGGTGGCAGCCGTTGCGGTGCTGCTGGCCACCCTGTTCCTGCCGGTGCTGCAGGTGTCCGGCGACAGCATGAACCCCACCCTGCAGGACAAGGACGTGATCGTCCTTGTCAAGAGCGGCAGCCTGAAAACCGGCGATCTGTGCGGGTTTTACTGGCAGAACAAGCTCCTGCTCAAGCGGGTCATCGGCCTGCCGGGCGATATCATCTCGCTGGATGAGAACGGCGTGGTCACCGTGAACGGCACGGTGCTGGACGAGCCCTATGTGGACGAGCTGGCCTTGGGCGAATGCGACATCAAGTTCCCCTATCAGGTGCCGGAGAACCGGTACTTCGTTCTGGGCGACCACCGCGCAACGTCCATCGACAGCCGCAGCAGCGTCATTGGCTGCGTAGAAAAAAATCAGATCGTGGGCAAGGTCTTTATAAGGGTATGGCCCTTGTCCAGTTTCTCATTGATCCATTAAATTAGGAGGGTTTTGGGGCAATGAAAGACATTGTGGGAGATTATCGGGAAAGGTTCCGTCTGCAGCGGAAAGCACTGCGGCGCTACACGGCGCTGCTGCTTGTGCTGGCCATGATCACGACGCTGTTCGTGAACTGGCAGCTGCACAGCGATGGCATTGCGGCCACCGCGCAGTACCAGTGCAACCAGGAGGAGCACACGCACACGGCGGACTGCTACACCAAAGTGCTGGTCTGCGGTTATGAGGAAGGCCAGCCCGAGGACTGGAACGCCACCTTCGATGACAGCGCTTCGCTTGACGAGAGCTTTGGCGTGGACGCAGAAGACGACGGCATTGCGCTGTTTTCTGCCGAACCGGAGTACATCTATGTGCCGCATGAGCACACCGACGACTGCTATCAGGAAGTGAAGACTCTGACCTGTCTCGAGGAGGAGCACGTCCATGGCGACGACTGCTTTGACCCCGAGGACGGCAGCCTGATCTGCGAACAGTTTGAGCACGTCCACGACGACAGCTGCTACACCACCGATTATGAACTGGTGTGCGGCCTGGAAGACGGCGAGCTGGTGGAGGAGCTGAACCCGGCCTACACGGCTGTGGCGGCGTTTGAGGCGCCGGTGGCCGCGAAGCCCGTAGTCGTGAGCCCGGTGATCGAGGCACCCATCCACTACCACACCGACGACTGCTATGAAGAAGTGCTGACCTGCGGCCTGGAGGAGCATCACCACACTGTGAACTGCCTGGCCGACCCGCTGGCCGATGTGGAAGACGAATCCGAATGGCTGGCCAAGACCAACACCACCCTTTCCGGCCTGTGGACGGAAGACCTGCTCACCGTGGCGCAGAGCCAGCTGGGCTACACCCAGAGCGAAAAGAACTTTGAAGTGGATGCCGATGACGGCGTGACCGTCCGCCACTACACCCGCTACGGCGAGTGGTACGGCAACCCCTACGGCAGCTGGGACGTGATGTTCCTGTCCTACTGCCTGAACTACGCGGGCATCCCGCAGTCTGCCATCCCGCAGCGCGCCGGTGTGCTGGCCCTGCGCAGCGACCTGCGCGCCACCGGCTACCTGATGGACCCCCAGAGCATCCCCGCCGCGCAGCAGGACGCCATTGCCCTGTGCGATGAGGAGATGCCGGATGAAGCGGGCTTTGCCGATGCCGCCGATGACCTTGGCTTTGCGGACAGCGCATCGTCCTTCCGCAGCATCCGGCCCGGCGATATCGTGTTCTACAACACCACCGTCACCGAGACTGTCGCCGCCGAAAATGAACCGCAGATCGAAACATTGTCTCTGGAAGGCGATGCGGACACCGGCGACCCGGTCCTGTCCTCTCTGAACACCCCGGCAGACCCGCCCCGCACCGAACAGCGCACCACCGTCTCCGAGACGCTGGGCATCGTGTCGGACGTGGACGAGGCTGCCGACACCCTCACCGTGATCTCCGGCAACGTGAACGGCAAGGTGGACAGCGTGCAGGTGGACATCTCGCAGCTCACCGGCCTGATCTCGCTGGCTGCCGTGCAGGAGGAGGAGAGCTCCCGGGCAGAAGAAGCTCCCGTGGTGCTGGGCACCATGACCCCCGGCGGTTCCATCACCGGCATCACGGTCACGGTGAATGATGAGACCGTGATCGGCAATTTGGAGCTGGCCGATGGAGACAAGCTCAAGCTGGACTACGATTATTCCATTCCCGCCAACACGATCACGGCAGACGGTGACCGGACCCTGACCTATCAGCTGCCAGAAGGCATCTGCCTCAGCACTGCCATCGCGGACCGCCCCATCACGCAGGACCAAAAGCAGGTCGGCACCCTCAATGTGTCCAAGGACGGCCATGTGACGCTGACCTTCAACAGCGATTTTCAGGCCGATCAACCTTTCACCGGCTCCTTTGGTCTGGAGGCAGAGGTAACGACCAGCCAGATCGGCGATGGCGGGACCATCACCTTCCCCGGCACCGGCGGCACCGGCGGCACCATCACAGTCCACGACAAGACCAGTCTTGATCTGGAAAAGAAGCACCTGTACGATGCAGAAGAAAACGGTAAGACCTATGCATATTACAGGCTTACCGTCACCTCCAAGGATGACTGGAACGAAACGATCACCATCCACGATCTGCTGGACAATTCCAATGCGTCCAATTGCCTGAGCGGCAGCTATGATAAGGACAGCTTTGTTCTGACCGACAAAGACGGGAACTCCATCCCCGGATACTCGCCCACGTTCAGCGGCAACGGCTTTGAAGTCAAGGACCTGCCCGGGCTGAAGAAAGGTGAAAAATACATCCTGACCTACCGTGTGGAGATCACCAACATGAGCAAGGATGGCTCCGGCTACGAACTCCCCTCTACCGGCGGAGCCGGTACCACTTTGTATACAGCAGTGGGCGGCACCATGGTGCTTGCCGCACTGGTGTGTGGTTTCTGTCAAAAGCGCAGACGCGAGAGGAGGGCAGATTAAAACAAGCTGCACCCTCCATTGCGGCCGCAAAACTCTCTGCGCCGCAGACAGGACCGTTTTTACAACGAGGAATCATAAAAAATAGAAAGGAGACTTTCACCCACTATGAAAAAGACCATTCAAAAACTCATGGCTGCACTTCTGGCAGCTGCCATGGTGTGCGCCATGGCGATCCCGGCATTTGCGACTGATGGTGATGCTACCGCTGCTGCTGCCACTGGCACTGGTAGCATTACCATCGAGAACGCCGTTACGAACCAGACTTATAAAATTTACCGTATTCTGAATCTGGAGTACCACGCAGATACCAAAGCTTACCGTTATACGGCGAATGGAGCTTGGGAAGGCTTCATTCTCAAAGAAGACCATAACTTTAAGTTAGACGAAAAAACCGGTGCTGTTACCTGGATCAATCCCAATACCGACAATAATGGCACTGCTATTCAGAAAATTGCAAACAGTGCCGGTGAATATGCTAAATATACTCCCAATAATGTCCATGAAGATGGCTCTGCCAAGGCTAACGGCATTACTCTTACATTTAGCAATCTGCCCCTCGGTTGGTATCTGGTAGTTTCTGATTTGAACAATGGCGCTATGTGCTCCATTGGTACTACCGACCCGAACGCAGTAATCAAAGAAAAGAACAGCAAGCCCACTATCGAAAAGGAAGTTTACGAAGGCGATTCTCTTGGCTACAGCAATGATGCCGGCATTGGTGACACGGTGAAATTCCAAACCCGTATTCATGTGACCGATGGTAATCCCACCAGCTACGTTCTGCACGATACCATGGCCAAAGGGTTGGACTTCAATGAAAAGTCCGTTACGGTTTTGCTCATGCGTGACCCTACGACGGGTGGCAGCATCTACAGTGGTAATCTCACCCCTGGTACTGATTATGAGCTGGTAACTTCTACCTCTGATACCTGCACCTTTGAGATCAAGTTCCTCAAGGCTCTGAAACCTTATGATTACATCCAAGTAGATTATAGTGCCACTGTTACTGCTGATGCAGTAATTGGTACTGCGGGCAACGACAACAAAGCCGTTCTGACGTACGGTAACGACTCCACGACCACCGAGTCCTCCACCACCAAGACCTACGTCTGGGGGATGGGCGTGCGCAAGTTTGCAAACCTCGGCGATGGTGATCCTGACCACGCTCTGGCAGATGCTGAGTTCCAGCTGTACAAGAAGGACGGCGACACCCAGAAGTACGCAAAATTCGTTGAAACCAGCACCACCAGCGTTTACAAGCTGACCGGCTGGACTAACAACGCAACTGAAGCCGCCAAGGTCAAGACCCCTGCTGACGGTAATATCACGTTTGAGGGTCTGGACGCTGGCACCTACTATCTGGAAGAGACCACCGCTCCTACGGGCTATAACAAGCTGCCCGATCCTATCACCGTTGTGATTGATCGCGGTACTCTGCCCACGGTTGCAAGTCAGACCATTTCTTACACTGTTAAGTACGGCGATACTACTGCTGACGACCACGTTGTTCGCGTTGAGAACAAGGCCGGTACTGTGCTGCCCAGCACCGGCGGCATGGGCACCACCCTGTTCTATGTCATCGGCGGCGGCCTGATGGTGGCAGCCATCGTTCTGCTGGTCACCAAGAAGCGCATGGAGAACAAGTAATTTCTCCTTT
>ERZ773193.3805-NODE-3805-length-13121-cov-48.273534_pt1 | contig 13121 bp, 9 predicted proteins | sample MGYA00511110_ERZ773193 | MGnify/ENA primary metagenome ERZ773193 (study PRJEB29015, sample SAMEA2737784) | human gut metagenome | biome: human gut; feature: human-associated habitat; material: faeces | place: China | collected 2012 ...
AAGACCCGGAGATCTCCTCCGCTATCCGCAAGTTCGTCTGGAACGGCGGCGGCTTTATCGGCGTGGGTGAGCCTTCCGGTCACCCGTATCAGGGCCACATTCTCCAGCTTGCCAGCGTGCTGGGCGTGGAGGAAGAAAACGGCTTCACCCTCAACTACGACAAGTACAACTGGGAAGAACACCCGGACCATTTCATTCTGCAGGATGCCGACCAACCCGTGGACTTTGGCGAGGGCAAAAAGAACATCTACGCCCTTGAGGGCACCGAGGTGCTGGTGCAGCGGAACAAGGAAGTGCAGATGGCGGCACACGACTTCGGCAAGGGTCGTGCCGTGTACATCAGCGGTGTGCCTTACAGTTTTGCCAACAGCCGCACCCTTTACCGCGCTATCCTGTGGAGTGCCCACAGCGAGGAGGAACTGCATACATGGTTCAGCTCCAATTATAATGTAGAAGTTCACGCCTACGTCAAGAACGGCAAGTATTGTGTGGTGAACAACACGTACGAGCCGCAGGACACCACCGTTTACACCACAGACGGCAGCAGCTTTGCTCTGCATCTGGATGCCAACGAGATCAAGTGGTATGAGATCTAAGTTCTCCTTTTCATAAACGAACACAACGGGCAGCTCTGTTACCAGAGCCGCCCGTTCATCTTATTACAAATGGCTAAAGCATCCCAAAAGCAGCCATGAGCTCGAAAATAAGAAGATTTTAACGGCAATTCAAGAGATTTATAAAGAGCATCCAGACAAAGAACACCGCCGCATCCGGGATGATCTGGAAAAGAACTATGATATCCGAACCAGCAACAAACGTGTTCTGAATCTCTGCCGTGTGCTTCATATCCAGTCAATCGTGAAGTTCAGAAAACAGGGTTGTACCAGAAATGCTTCTGACCCGCAGGTAACAGCACAGAATCGTCTGCACCGGGAATTCTGGGCGGGGCATCCCAACGAAAAGTGGCTGACCGATGTAACGGAGTTCAAGTGGTATGAAGGTCCAATTATCCACAAGCTCTATCTGAGTGCGATTCTCGATTTGTGTGGCCGGAGAATCGTCAGCTATGTTATTCGTGACCGAAATGACAACAAGCTGGTTTTTGACACGCTTGATAAAAGCTGTTCTGGAAAAACCGAATGCACACCCGCTGTTCCACAGCGACCGTGGATTCCAGTACACCAGCAGAACCTTCCACAAGAAACTGCTGGATGCCGGGATGACACAGAGTATGTTCCGTGTTGGCCGCTGCATTGACAATGGCCCGATGGAAGGCTTCTGGGGAATCCTGAAGCGTGAGTGCTATTATGGGCATACTTTTACAAGCCGAGAACAGCTCATTTCCACGATTGAAAGCTATATTGACTACTACAACCGCCGTTACCAGCACAGACTGTTCATCCAGACTCCCATGCAGGCTCATGTCAGTGCCATGAATCGGGTAGCTTAACTGGCTGGTTGTACAAAAAATTCGCCGTTCCTTTGGTGAAACGGCGAATAAAATCTTATATTATTTTTATTGTCTACTTGACGGAGTGCACGTCATCTTCTTTGCGGATCTTTCTGATCCGTTCTCCAACAAGGGATGCTAGTTCGGCTGGTTCAGATTCAGGCTGATCTTTCGCTTTTTTCACAGAGAACACCTCATTTGCGGGCAATCATCAGATGCCACGGAACGTAAAGGTGAACTCCACAGGCTTGGTCACATCAGGAATATACTCCGGGTGGACATTGGCACCCCAGCTGTCATCGCCGCCAACGCCCATCTGCTCGCCCATAGCACGGATGACCGTGTAATGGACCGGGGGCAGCTCGTAGGGATGCTTGGCACTCTCCATTTCATGGGGAGTGTAGGGCAGCGCAGAGAAGAACATGGGCTTTGCGGCATCTGCGGTAAACAGCAGCCCGCGACCCTTGCGGTCCACTACCTTTGCCCAGCGCACAGCGGTCTTTGCACCGCACTCCTGCGGCACAAGGTACTGCGCCATGTTGTCTGCGACCTTGTTCTGGTAAATGCCCAGCTTTGCACCATGCTGACGATCCCAGTAGGTCTCCGCAGGGCCGTTTCCGTACCACTCCACCGTGTCGTAGTCAGCGTCGATCTTGAACAGTACGCCGAACTCCGGCATTGCTGCAAGTCCTTCCACCGGGTCATAGTGCAGGGTGGTCTGGATGCGGCCATCACCGAACACACGGTACTGCAGGCTGCACTCTGCTGCGGGGCTGGTCTGGAGGTTATAGAGATAGGTCACGACCACGCTGTCGGCTTCCACCTCGCAGGTGGGGTTCTGGAGGATGGTGCCGCCATGAACAGACGGAATCTCCTTGCCGATGCCCTTGGCGGTAGCGTACAGGCTTGCCAGCTTCCACTGACCGCGAACGCCGCCCATGTTGTTGCCGCAGTCGTTGTCGGTGGGAGCGCGCCAGAAGTTGGGACGGGGAATCTCCTGAATCATCTCCTTGCCGGCATAGCGGTAGGAAGTCAGACCGCCGTTCAGATCGGAGAACAAAACATCGAAATTCTCACCACGGACACCGATGTTGTGTGTACCGTGCGTAACGGTAAACGGCGTGACCTTCTTGCTGGGAATGGAACGAACCACAGCGATCACACCCTGTCCAAAGGCGACTTCATGACCTTTCTTTGCCCAGCTGGTGTCCTCCTTCAAACGGAAGCTGATGGTCACTGCATATTCACCGGGGAGCGCAGGAACCATAAACGGCAGCGGGAAGCTGGAACGCTCTTCGGGAGCAACATCAATATTGGTCAGTTCCTGCTGCTGATACAGCTTTCCATCACGATGCAGCAGTGCAACGCAGTCGAAAGCATCCGTAGAGGTGAACAGGTTCTTGTTCCAGACTTCAAAGCCAGAGTTGTCGATGGAAACGGCGATGTTCTGATAGCAGAACTTGACCTCCTGCATCTTGGGAGAAGGAGCACGGTCACCACCGTAGGCAATGCCGTTTCCGCTGAAATTATAGTCGGTAGGACGCTCACCGAAGTCGCCGCCGTAGGCTTGGAACCACTTGCCGTAGCGGTCTTTTTTCCAGATGGACTGGTCGATGTAATCCCAGATAAAGCCGCCCTGATAGCCGCAGTCCTTCTGGTCGGCAAGTTCCGTGTACTTGTGCAAAGCACCGTTGGAGTTGCCCATAGCATGAGAATATTCGCACTCGATATAAGGCCGCTTATCGCCCTGTGCCAGATACTCTTTAATGTCCTTCACAGTGCTGTACATATGGCTCTCGATATCGGTGGTTTCGAGGAAGCGGGGATCATTGACCACACCTTCGTAATGCACCAGACGGGTGTCATCAAAGCGGCGGACCATCTCTGCCATCTGGAGCAGGGTCTCACCGCCAAACGATTCGTTGCCCAGAGACCAGATCAGAACAGCAGGATGATTTTTGTCACGCTGGTAAGTGGAATTCATGCGGTCAAACAAGACAGCTTTCCACTCCGGCTTATCATTGGGCAGAACGCCCTCGATGCCGCGAATGCCCGCCTGATGGATGTCCCATGTGCCATGGGATTCCAGATTGTTCTCTGCGATCAGATACAGACCATACTCGTCGCACAGGTCGTACAGTGCATCCTGATTCTGGTAATGGCTGGTACGGATGGCATTGATGTTGTTCTGCTTCATGGTGATGATATCCCGAAGCAGTTCCTCATGGGTGTGTACGCCCACAGCACGACCCGTAATGGAGCTGAACTCATGACGGTTGGCACCCTTGAACACGATGCGCTTGCCGTTGAGCAGCATCCGATTGTTCTTCAACTCGAACTTGCGGAAACCGACTTTCTGCCCGGTCACCTCTACCAGATGGCCTGCATCGTCCAGCAGCTCGATTTCCAGTTCATACAGAGCCGGGTCCTCTGCACTCCACAGGTGGGGGTTCTCCACCGCATGGCTGAACAGAGCAGAGCCGCCGTTCAGTGCGATTTTTTCGGAGAACACTTCCAGTTCACTGCGGCGCAGGGTCAGACGGGCTGCGCCCTTACCCTCCACCTGCAATGCAACTTCCAGCGTGGAATGAGTAAAATCATCCCCGGCAAACAGCGTTTTGACGGATATATCTTCCAGATGCACGGTGGGGATGGCGTACAGCCACACGCTGCGGAAGATGCCGGAGAAGCGGAAGAAGTCCTGATCTTCGCACCAGCTGGAGGAAGTCCACTTGAACACCTGCACAGCAAGTTTGTTCACGCCCGGCTGGAGATAGGGAGTCAGATCGAATGCGTGTGCGGAGAAGCTGTCCTCGGTGTAACCCACATAAGACCCGTTCAGCCAAAGAGCCATGCCGCTTTCCACACCCTCGAACTCGATGTGGACGGGCTTGCCCTGCATGGATTCCGGCAGCTCGAAGTATTTTACATAGCTTGCCACCGGATTGAACCGCTGCGGGATCTCGCCCGGCTGTACTTCTTCACGGCCATCCCACGGATACTGAACATTCGCGTACTGGGGAATGTCGTAGCCCTCCATCTGGATGTGTGCCGGAACATGAATGTCATCCCAGCCGCTGCAATCGTAATCTGTCTTTTCAAAGCCGGGGATGGCACTGGTGTAGTTCTTTGCGTAGGCGAATTTCCAGATACCGTCCAGCTTCAGCGCCAAAGAAGAGGAGCCTGTCCGATATTCTTCGCGGGAAGCGTAAGTACGGAAACTTGCATGAGCATTCAGCACGTTTTCCTTGAAAAAGGTGGGGTCTTTTACTTTTGCAAAATCAAATGCAGCCATAGTATTTCCTCATTTACCTTTTATAATTTTATAATATTTCTCCAGCCTCCCCGGAGGAATCGCTGGATTCCTCCGGGGAACAGCAGATGAAGGAGAAATGATAATGGCTTGTTATCAGACTGCTGCACGCAGTTTTTCATTTGCTTCTTCGACCTTCATACGAGAGAGAATGAAGGTGATGATGGCATCCAGAGCAAACGGAATCACCAGATACATGATCTTCAGCATATTGATGCAGGAATCCGGCTGAACGGTCAGAGCGCTGTCAAAATGGCTTGCTGCCAGCAGCCAGCCGGTGATGGCAGTACCCAGACCGCCGCCCAGCTTCACACCGAGAGAAGTGCAGGAGTACATCGTGCCATCCACGCGCTTATGCTTCGTCAGCCAAGTATATTCAGAGCAAGCAGCAATCACAGCGTTCATATCGCCCTGCCAAGGACCCTGACCAAGAGCTGCGATTGCAGTAAAGAGCAGCATCAAGGTCACATTGCCGCTGCCCATGTAACCAGCTACAGCAACCAGTGCACGAGAAATCGTTGCCAGAGTATAGCTCATTACATTCAGCTTATACATTCCATTCCACTTTGCAACCAAGGTCGGGGTGAACACCAGTGCGATGATCAGAGGAATGTTGATTGCCCAAGAGAATACACCGAACAGATTCTGGTTGCCAAGGATGTAGGTTGCATAGTAGGTGCCCATGCTGATCATGGCACCGTAGATCTGCTGCAAAATGTAGGTGACGCAAATCATCATATAATATTTGTTACCAGCAAGCAGCTTTGCAGCCTGAACCAGATTGTACTTTTCGTCCTGCTCGATTTCCTTTTTGTCGGTGGTATCCACCAATTCGCCTTCCGGCAGTTCCTTCACGGAGAAAACGGAGAGGGTGTTGACAAGCAGACCGATGATGGCGTAGATGATTGCAACAGTGCGCCAACCGGCAGCACCACCGCCCAATGCCGTAACAGCACCCAGCGTGATGGACTGGATGAGCAGGCTGGTGGCAAAGGCGAACATGAAACGCCAAGAACCCATCTCGACCTGTTCGGCACTGTTCTTCGTGACGAGAGCAGTCAGTGCAGAGTAAGCAATGTTGTTGGCAGTGTAGAATACAGCGTTCAGCAGAGTATATGCGATCAGGAACCATGCGTACTGTGCAAACTGTCCCAGATTGGTCGGGATGGCGAAAATTGCCACCAGCGTAATGGCACAGCCAATGTAGCCGTACAGCATCCAAGGACGGGCTTTGCCCATCTTAGAATGCGTTTTGTCAATCAAAGAACCAAAGAAAATGTCCGTCACACCGTCCAGCAGTTTGGAAACTGCAATCAGAGTGCCGACAATACCGGGGTTCAGGCCAACGGTGTTGGTCAGATAGATCATGACGAAGGAGGACAGGAATGCATACACCACGTTGCCTGCAATATCGCCTGAACCATAGCCGACTTTATTATACCACTTTAGATAACGCTTCTCAGTCATTGTGCTTTCTCCCATCTTGCTTGTTTTGTGTGGGCGCGACCAATCTGCTGCGCACTTCAGACTGGAATCCTCATTACGCAAGTTGCCCAAATCTCTTGCGTTTCGTCTGAAAATATTATAGAATCTAATGGAACGAAAAGATATAGACAAGATGGAACAAAATATGCACAAAATCAAAGAGTTTGTAATTTTTTGATAGAACATTTCTCAAATCACTGTAAAATCTCTGAAGATGAGGAGGACGCAGGGATGTATTTCAACTCAGGATATTTGAACAACTCCCGTTTGGATTTCAAAGACTACTCAAAGCCGCTGGTCGTAGGCAGCTGCGGCACTTATCGCTTGAAAAAACGCCCTAAGCTACCTACTTTTTGGGCAAAGGGTCGCAGAGACTATCAAATCCTCTATGTGGCATCTGGTAAAGCACACTTCTGGTTCGATGGTGTTGAGGAAGTGGTGACTTCTGGACACATGGTGCTTTATCAGCCGAAAGAAATCCAGAAGTATGTCTACTATGTAGAAGATCATCCAGAGGTGTTCTGGATTCACTTTACAGGATATGATGTCAAAAACATCCTGAACTATCACGGAATACCATTGGACAAGCACGTTTTTTACAGCGGCACACTGCCGGATTACAAAATGCTGTTCCGAAAGATCATCCGGGAACTGCAACAATGTGAATATGGCTATGAAGACTATATTGCTTCTCTCTTCAACATCATTCTGCTTTTAGTAAGCAGGCAACAGCAGGAAAGCGAGAAAACAACTACAAGCATCCCCGAAGAAATCGAAGCCGCCGTTGCCTACTTTAACGAGAATTATAATACAAAGGTCAGTGTGGACGATTACGCAGAATCGCTGCATATCAGTACGAACTGGTTTATCCGTAATTTTAAGCTGTACATGAAAATAAGCCCTGCACAATACATCCTGTCCCTTCGGATGGTAAATGCACAAAGCTTATTGGAGAACACCGAATACAATATTGGAGAAATTGCAGAGATCGTAGGGTATGATAACCCACTCTATTTTAGCCGGGTATTCAAGAAAGAGTATGGTGTCAGTCCGGCACAGTACCGAAAGAATCTGGAAGAATCTACTGAAAAATGAGAAAGATTCCTTATAAATAAGGAGAGTAGAACCATGCCGATAAAAAATGCGATCCACAGCCAACAAGTCTACGACCCAACGGATGAATCCATCATGGCAGAGCAGGAACTTTGCATGGAGCGGCTGTATGCTTATAATCATACCCGCCCTTCCGAACACGCAAAACGGGAGCAGCTTTTGAAAGAAATGCTTGCAGAGTGCGGCGCAGGCTGCTGGATCGAGCCGCCGTTTCACGCCAATTGGGGCGGAAAGCACGTTCACTTGAGCGATTATGTCTATGCCAACTTCGGGTTGACCTGCGTGGATGATACCCATATCTACATCGGGGAGCATACCATGATCGGCCCGAACTGTGTCCTTGCGACCGCAAACCACCCGATCCTGCCGGAACTGCGTGAGAAAGCATACCAGTACAATCTGCCCATCCGCATTGGACGCAACTGCTGGCTGGGTGCTGGCGTGATCGTGGTGCCGGGTGTTACCATTGGGGATAATACGGTGATCGGTGCGGGAAGCGTTGTGACAAAGGACATCCCTGCTAATGTAGTGGCGGTAGGAAACCCATGCCGTGTACTGCGCTCCATCAGCGAACGCGACAAAGAGTATTTCTATCGGAATCGAAAAATCAACTGGGGAAACTTGTGATTTTAACGAACGATTCATTTTAGGCTGCAATAAACCGCAAACTAAAAAGGTGTCGATGACTTTTATGAGATATAAAGTCATCGACATCTTTTTTGTGAACTGACCTCATTTGGCTTTGACCACAATGCAGGCGATTTTATGTTGCGATAAAAAAGCGGGCAGCCGTTTTGTAGCTGCCCGCCGGTGGATATAGAATGCATTATTTGTCCTGAAACCAAGAAGCCGAGTTACAGAATATACTCCATCTGCCGTTCCTTGGTTTTCATGCCCATTTTTTCATAAAAGTGCTCTGCCGAAGTGTTCCCCGCCCAGACGTTCAGGGTCACCTCGTAGCAACCCAGCGCTTTTGCCTGCTGCTTTACATATTCAAACAGGCTTTCCCCGATGTGCTGTCCGCGCGCCTGCTTATCAACGCAAAGGTCATCAATGAACAGTGACTTGAAGGGCACCATATTGGTGGAAAAAGGCTGCTTCTTTAGTTGACAGAAGGCATAGCCCATGCACACATCCTCCTCGTTCACGGCAACGTAGATGGGCTTGTCCTCCTGCTTTAAAAGCTCTGCTAACTCGCAGACAGTGTATTTTGTGGTGCCGGGGATAAAAATATCTGGGCGTATCTCTGCGTGGATCTGCAGAACCTGTCCCAGCAGTGCAAGCAGTCTGGGAATGTCTTTTTCTTCGGCTTTACGAATGTTCATTTGTACTTTGCTCCTTTCCATTTTTGCCTCTACGTTTCCAGTATACCACACCGGGCGGCACCGGAAAAGAGAAAATGCAACCACCGATAGCAAACAAAAACGCGAGCGACCGTTCTGGCCACTCGCGTTTTTATATGTTGGACAGGCTGCTTACACAAGATATGGGTCCAGCAGGGCGTCCACTTCTTTTCTGCGCTTGGGGGAGGGCTTTTTCACGGCACGGCCGCGGCAGACCACCAACTCCAGATGCTGCAAAGCACGCAGGTCCTCCAGCGGGTTTCCACGCGTTACGATAAAGTCTGCGCTTTTGCCGGACGCGATAGAGCCGGTCACATCGCCGATGCCCGCCAGCTGCGCGTTGCGCAGGGTGGCCGTGTAGAGGGCAAAACGGTTGCTCACACCGCAGTATTTGTGGAAGTAGCACAACTCCCGCCAGAAATCGTACTGAGTAATGTAGGGGCAGCCTACATCGTTGCCCAAGCCCACCGGGATGCCGTTTGCCAGCGCGGTCTTGGCGCTTTCAATCACGCCGTCAAAGACGATCTTTCCGTTATACTGGTCTTTTTCCGATGCGCCCGAAACGGTAGTGTCAAACAGTGCGTAGGGCAGTGCGGGGGAGATGGTCGTGCACAGAAATGCGCCCCGCTCCTTGTACAGACGAACCGTCTCCTCGTCCATTTTTGCGCCGTGCTCAATGGAGTCCACGCCGTTTTCCAGCGCAGCCTTCACGCCCGCAGGGGATTCGGTATGAGCGGCAACAGTGTAGCCCAGCTTGTGGGCTGCATCGCAGACGGCTTTGATCATCTCCGGAGGCATCTTCATCTCGCCGGGTGTGCCCTTTTCGGTGGCGTCCAGCACGCCGCCGGTGATCATCAGCTTGACAAGGTCTACCTTCTGTGCGCTGGCCTTTTCCAGCTGCGCCAGCGCTTCGGCGTTGTTGCGCGCCGCCACCGCCACCGAGCCTGCCATGTGCCCGCCGGGCACCGAGATACCCTCGTTTGCGGCCAGAATCCGGGGTGCCAGCACCTTCCCGGCGGCGCTGTCGTCCCGGCAGCGGGTGTCAAAGTCCGCAATGCCGCCCACGGTGCGCACGGTGGTCACACCGCCCAGCAGTTCCAGCTTGGCATAGCTGCATACCAGCCGGTATGCGATGGCGCGGGTCAGTCCATTGCTCAGAATCTTGCGTACCAGCGCTGCATTGTCCCGGGGCTTTGCGCTGGGCTTGCCGTTACCCGCCAGATGGACGTGCAGGTTGATGAGCCCCGGGCACAGATACCCACCGTGCAGGTCGATGACCTCGTAGCCGTCAAGGCTTACACTCGCATCTGCAATGGCGGTGATCTTATCGTTTTCGGTCAGCAGCACCTTGCCCCGTACCGGTTCCATCTGCTCGGTGCCGTCCAGAAGAATGCCGTTTGCGTATGCGCGCTTCATGTGTTCCATCCTCTTTCCGTTGTATTTTTAGAGTGCAGACTGCCTTATCCGTCCAATTTCTCCTGTGCCCGGTATTGCAGCGCTTCCAGCAGAGAGTCCTCGTCCAGCAGGGTCTTGCCCGCAAGGTCAGCCACGGTGCGGGCGACCCGCAAAATGCGGTCATGCGCCCGGGCAGAAAGTCCCAGTGCATCGTAGGAACTGCGCAGCAGCTGCTCGGCACCGGGGGTCATGCGGCAGACGCGCCGCACCTGTCCGGCGTTCAGCTGGGCGTTGCAGTGCACTCCCTTAAAGCCCGGCGCAGCGTAGCGTTTGGCCTGAATGGCGCGGGCAGCCAGCACCTGTTTGCGCAGCTCCGCGCTGCTCTCGGAGGGGGCAGCGGTGTGCAGCTCGTCAAAGGCGATGGGATCCATCTCCACGCGCAGGTCGATGCGGTCCAAAAGCGGGCCGGACACCCGGCTGCGGTACTGCCGCACCGCACTGGGCGAGCAGGTGCAGGCGCGGGTGGGGTGGCCGTAGTAGCCGCATTTGCAGGGGTTCATGGCGGCTACCAGCTGGAAGTGGCTGGGGTAGGTGGCGCTTCCGGCGGCGCGGCTCACGGTGATCTGACCGTCCTCCAGCGGCTGGCGTAGCACCTCTAAGCTCTCGCGGGAAAACTCCGGCAGTTCGTCCAAAAACAGCACCCCGCAGTTGGCCAGACTGCACTCGCCCGGGCGGAACTGCGCTCCGCCGCCGGCAAGGGCGGCAGCGCTGGCCGAGTGGTGCGGGCTGCGGAAGGGGCGGGCAGAGATCAGCCCGCGTCCCTGCGGCAACTGCCCGGCGATGGAGTAGATCTTAGTCGTCTCCACCGCCTCCTCCCGGGTCAGGGGCGGCAGGATGCCCGGCAGCCGCTTTGCCAGCATGGATTTGCCGGTGCCGGGCGCACCCGTTAAAAGTACATTGTGCCCGCCTGCGGCCGCAATGACCATGGCGCGCCGCGCCAGCGACTGCCCCATTACGTCCGCGAAATCCGGCACCTGCCGCCATGCGTCCTCCGGGTCAAAGGGGACGGCGGCGGCAGGGGAGAGGGGGCGGATGCCCTTCAGCGCCTCTACCACCTCCCGGGCGGTGTGGGCGGGATAGACGGTCATGGTGTCGGCACAGGCCTCGGCTGCCTCGGCGGCGTTCTCTGTCGGGACGTACAGCGCCCGGATGCCGTGCTCGGCAGCGGCAAGCGCCATGGGCAGCACGCCGGACACCGGGCGCAGACTGCCGTCCAGTGCAAGCTCGCCCAGAAAGGCAGCATCGGCAGGTACTTCTTCTAACTGTCCGCTGGCGGTCAGCAGCGCCAGAAGCAGCGGCAGGTCGTATACCGGGCCGGTTTTGCGCACATCGGCGGGGGCAAGGTTGATGGTAATGCGCCGGTCCGGGAAGCGGAAGCCAAGGTTTTTGATGGCGGCGCGCACCCGGTCGGCGCTTTCCCGCACGGCAGAGTCCGGCAGGCCGACGATGGAAAACGCGGGCAGCCCGCCGGAAACATCGGCTTCCACCGCAACGGCAAAGCCGCGCAGCCCGTTCAGGCCAAAGCTGTTGGTCACAGAATACATGGTGTCCCTCCCTGCATGGCGCATGATTTGTCAAAAATGCCAAAAGTGGAAAATAATGGATATATTTGCCATACTTCGACAGTTTTTTCTGTTTAAAATCATTATAGTAAAGCACAGGAAAGTTGTCAATGCAGCAGAAAGGAGAACGAGAGAACATGACAAATGGGGAATGTTGCCGCTATATCCGTACCTATTCAGAACTGGAGGGTTTGCAGCACGCCTGTACGCTGGTGTACTGCGCCGCATCCACCCCGCAGGGGGTGCTGGCACAGCTGCGCCGGGAGCAGGGCGGCAAGGTGCGCAGCAGCACGGTGCTTGCCCCGGCGGACAGCTTTGGCCGGGTGATGCGGCTGCTGCGCTACCTGTGTGAAAACGGCGTGGGGCCGGAGCAGTGGCTGGAGGTGCTGGAGGATGTACACCAGCCCTACCAGCTGCTGGATACTTCGAAAAACGCAATAAATATAGCAGAAGAACCGGTTTTTTGTGGCATTTGTCGGTTTTAAGGGCACAAACTTCGGCCATTTTACGCAATTGACATAAGCGGAGCAAGAGTTTATAGTATAAGTAGGTTTATACAAACCGTTTCGATCCGGGGAAAAAGATTTTAAACAAAGGTAAGGTGTACAAGATGTATCTGGATGAATATAAGCGCTGGCTGGCAGCGGATCTGGAAGATGCAGACCTGAAGCCGGAGCTGGCAAAGGTCGAAGGCAATGACGATGAGATCAAGGATCGCTTTGCTGTGGCGCTGAAGTTTGGTACCGCAGGTCTGCGCGGCGTGCTGGGTGCTGGCACCAACCGCATGAACATCTACGTTGTCCGTCAGGCAACGCAGGGTCTGGCAAACTGGGTGCTGACCCAGGGCGGTACCCAGACCGTGGCGATCAGCTACGACAGCCGCCTGAAGAGCGATGTCTTTGCCAAGACCGCCGCAGGCGTTCTGGCAGCCAACGGCATCAAAGTGCGCATCTATGATGCCCTGATGCCTGTGCCTGCCCTGAGCTTTGCTACCCGTTACTATAACTGTAACGCCGGTATCATGGTCACCGCCTCCCACAATCCGGCCAAGTACAACGGCTACAAGGCCTACGGCCCGGACGGCTGCCAGATGACCGATGACGCCGCCGCCATCGTCTACGACGAGATCCAGAAGACCGATGTGCTCACCGGCGCAAAGTACATCTCCTTCGCCGAGGGCGTGGAGAACGGCATGATCCGCTTTGTGGGCGATGACTGCAAAAAGGCCCTGTACGATGCCATTGAAGCACGTCAGGTGCGCCCGGGTCTGTGCAAGACTGCCGGTCTGAAGCTGGTGTACAGCCCGCTGAACGGCTCCGGCCTTGTGCCCGTCACCCATGTGCTCAACGATATGGGCATCACCGATATCACCATCGTGCCCGAGCAGGAGTACCCCAACG
>ERZ773193.3819-NODE-3819-length-13086-cov-3.329215_pt1 | contig 13086 bp, 10 predicted proteins | sample MGYA00511110_ERZ773193 | MGnify/ENA primary metagenome ERZ773193 (study PRJEB29015, sample SAMEA2737784) | human gut metagenome | biome: human gut; feature: human-associated habitat; material: faeces | place: China | collected 2012 ...
CTTTGGAACGTGAGATTGTTTGCTCCCACGAATGTATTGATTTCATCGACGCCGACTTGTACAGGGCTACCTGCTAAACCGATTAGTAAATTAAGTTCCGGATCAATACCTCCGGTCCCATTACTTACCATACTGTTATAATAATCCGTGATGTCTATTCTATATTTCCGGTCTTCCTTGTAGTTCGGGTTTGCTTCGAGATACCCGAATACCGAATTACCAGATAAATCGGTCAGTTTACCGGAGATTCTGGAGTATTTATCTAAAGTGAATACTTGGATAGTTGTAGGTTCCGGGATGTCTTCAAAATTATCGATTTGGGGCTCCAGAACAATTTCTACCTTTAAGATTGTTCGGTAGGGATTCACATCCGATTTGAAGGGTAATTTCATCTTTAACATATACCCGTTTTGACCTTGAATAACAGCTTTGTTTTCTTGAGAATATGGTAAAGGATTGTTCCACGAAACATTGCTAAACCGATCAGAAGGTGTATGCTCTATATTCGTGAATGCGTAATATCCTCCGCTAGAGTAAGCAGCCAAAGGCTGAAACGTGTATGCTCCGGTCTGTACATCCAGATGATAATGACATCTTAAAGACAGACGTGAACCGTCGATCGGTAATAAGGCCATGTTATCCTTGTCTGGTACGATCGTTAAACCGGCAAAATAACGCATGAAATCCAATGCGTTATTCTGGTTTAGAATGGAATCCTGTCTTCGGATGAGGCCGAAAAGTTCCCTTCCCAAAGCATCATCCAGTTTGAAATACGTTTCTTTATCTTTTTGCGTGAAAAATTGTTTTTCCAATCTGACACTCAACGTGGCTAATGGTTTCTCTGGGTCATATAGTGGTAGAGTTTCATTGTTGTAGATACAGGGATCGTCGAAATCCGTGGGCGGAAAATTCTTCAGCCGATAGACTCGATAGGTTTGCAATGTTGCTGTATCTCCTGCCAAAATCTTTGTTTCGTCATACTTAAAAGGAAATGCAAGGGTCAAAGAATCGTAAACGTAATTATCATCATAATTCGGTATCCCGGTATTCCCGTTTCCAATAAGCTGGAAATAAGGAGTGGCAGTTGTAACTCCCGTGGTTTTATCAGTCATTTTGCCTAAAGTGAGCTGATTACTTTCCAACATATTAGTTAATATATTAAGACTTGTGGGAAATGAATCCAGTCGAACGGTGGATGTCTCGATGTCAAAAGTTTCTATATTCACATAACCCTCAGCGGGGACCATTGTATCTCCAATCGTATTTAGGTCATTGTTGCATGAATATAGAGCGAATAAAAGACCTGCCAGAAAAACTATTCTCATGTTATAATCTGTTTTGATTTAATCAAGATGCGAAGGTATAACTATTTTCTAAAATACGGAAGAACCTGCGGTCATTTTATCTGAATAAATTGTAAAAAAGAGAAACAATAGATATTTCGTCTTTTTTTTATTGGATTTGTTTTTAAAATGTGTAGTTTTGCCTACTGTTTTTGTAATATGAAGAGAATTTAGAACGAAATAAATAATTTAAATAACTAGGTAAATAGATAAGTATGAGAACATTAAATTTTTTGGTTCTGACAGTATTAGGCTTAATCTTTGCTTCTTGTGATGACGACGATCATCTGGGGGATTGGGAAAAATCGGTAGAGTTTGGTGGTGCACCCCGAGAGGCTGCCGTATGTTTTACGGATCCAGCCACCGGAACTGTTTTTGTTAGTTTAGGATTAGGTGCTAAAGGTGCAGAATTTACAGATACGTATTATTTCAATGACGAGGATGAAGGTAGATTAAATTGGAAAAAGGTAACGGGAGAGAATTCTGAATTTCCGGCACCAATGAATACAGGAAAAGGAGAAAACCTTGGTAATGGTCGTCACTCTGCCGTGGCTTTCGTGATTGGAGAATGGGCTTATGTGGGAACGGGTTATGTGCCTGCTTTTTCATTTGGCAATACGGGTGACCAAGAGAATATCCGTGATCGTAAATATTTTAATGATTTTTATCGGTTTAACGTGAAAACAAAGCAGTGGGATAAAACTTGGTCTTCTAAAATAGTTGTTAATGGTACTGAGGTTGAAGGTCGTCGGGATGCTATCGCATTTACTGATGGTAAATATGGTTACGTGGGAACGGGTTATGGCGAAGATAATAGAGTGTTCAAAGATTTTTATCGGTTTGATCCGAATGCGGGTGTAAACGGGAAATGGGAAGAGATTTCTTTCCCGGGTGAATCTCGTTATGGTGGAACCGCTTTTGTCGTAAATAATGCTGCTTACGTATGTTTAGGAGCCAAGAGTGTTGGAGCTACTTCTAATTATGCTACGGATGTTATAAAGTTTGACTTTGCAACGGGAGTATGGACAAAGATGGATAATTCCTTAACAGATAAACCAGGAGTAAAACAGGATAAAGATTATGACCGGATTCCGCGTGTGTATGCTGTTTCTTTTGTTTCAAATGCAGGAAATGATGGCGAAGAATACGCTTATGTTGCAACTGGTACAGGAAGAAATCCTAGAACCGTTTGGAAGTATAACCACAAAAAAGATCAATGGCATCAGATGGAAGATTTGTCTAATATGGCAAGTGCTTTGGTTATGGGTGTAGGATTTACTTACAAAGGTTATGGATATTACACTACTGGTGGTGGTAGTGCAGATGTTTATACCAATTTGAACCCGGATACTTGGAGATTTATTCCAGATGTAAAAGAAACTCGTAGAAACGACTATTAATAGTTGTTCTAGAATATTATTAAGGCTATCAGTTTTGATAGCCTTTTTTTATGCTTAGAGGATAAATGTTGGTGTTCGTTATCAGGTATATCAATGTTTGTTTTCGTGTGATTCGGTTTAAGTCAATATTTCCTCTTGCATATATCCGTTATGTATTCGTTATCCTATCGTTAAAGTATCGCTCTATAGCAACGAAGATTTAACGAGGAGGTAACGAAGACATGAAACAAGGATGTAAGCTTTGGGGTGGAGAAAAAAGAGAGAGGGTGTTGATAATTCATGTGGGAGAGAGATTTTGGGAGGGTAAAAAGGGGGATATAATGAAGATGCAAACTTTTTTATTATCTTTATCCCCGAAAATATATGTTTATCGAATGAAGAAATTTGGCGTTATTATATTCTTCTGTTTGGCGACATTGGGAGTGTCGGCACAATGGAATACGGCAAATATGTTGCGAGTGGGGAAGAGTGCGATCATGTTCGACGACTACGTGAGCGCGATCGAGAATTTCAATAATATCATACGGATAAAACCTTTTTTATCCGAACCTTATTTTTTTCGGGGATTGGCGAAGTTGAATCTGGATGATTTTGAGGGGGCTATCCGGGATTATACACAGGCGATAGAGTTAAATCCGAATTATTTCCATGCTTACATGTACCGGGGGATCGCCTATCATAATATGAAGCAGTTCGAGGAGGCCATGCACGATTATAATACGGCGATCGCAATAAATCCGGGAGAGGCTTACGTGTACGCGAACAGGGCAATTACCGAGGCAGATATGGGAGATTACAAGGCGGCGGAGAAGGATTATTCGAAGGCGTTGATTATCGATAAAAATTTATTACCGGCATATTTGAACCGGGCAATCATGCGGGAGAAACTGGGCGATCAAGAAGGGGCAATTGCGGATTGTAACATGGCCATCAAATTGAATATGTTCTCGGATGATGCTTATGGTTTGAGGGGATATTTAAGGTTTCAAGCAAAAGAGTATCACGATGCGATTGAGGATTACAACAAGGCTTTGAAGATTAACCCGGAAAATAAGCGGATTCTTATGAGCCGGGCGATTACCTGGTACGAGATGAAGAAATATCCTGAGGCATTGGAGGATTACACGGCCGTCTTGAAGGTGGATAGTACTTATGCGTATGCTTATTATAATCGGGCTTTGTTGAGATCGGAAATCGGGGATGTGAATAATGCCATTCAAGATTTTGACCAGGTGTTGGAAATGAACCCGGATAACATACTGATTTATTTCAATCGCGGGTTATTGAAGATGGAGATCAAGGATTACGAGGGGGCTTATAACGACTTCTCTCAAAGTATATCAATATACCCGGATTTCGTGAAGGCATATCTGGCAAGGGCTGCGACGAGTATGGATATGCGGGATTACGATGCGGCCGAAAAGGACCGTTACAAGGCGGAAGAGATCATGGACCGATATCGGCGAATGAAGGATGGGGATCAGAATGCTTTGGTGGATACCACGGAGAATTTTAAGCGATTGATAGATATAAACTCCCGGGATGACCGGATGAAAGACGTGATCAACGGACGTTTGCAAGACCGGAACGTGATTATCGAATTACAGGATATGTTTATCGTGCAGTACCTGTCGCTGGATACGTTGCGGAAAGGGAAAGTGCAATATTTCGACAAGCGGATCATGAAGTTTAATCAGGAGCATAATTATAACCCGGCCTTGACAGTTTCAAATAAGAAGTTTAATTACCCGAGGGAATTCGAGGATAATTATATCGAGAGCTTGTCTTCGGATATTCGGAAAAACAAGAATGTCACGGATGCTTTGTTACTGCGCGGTTCATTGTATCTGAACCGGGGAGATTACACGAAAGCGATCGAGGATTTCCGTGCAGTGTTAGAGCGTGACCCGAATCATCTGTTCGCTTTGATGAACTTGGCAAGCGCCCGTTCCCGGATGTACGATTACATCGAGTCGATAGAAGAGAAGACTTCCCGTGTCGTGGGTGAGGAGAAAAAAGTGGAGCGAAACGTGGATTATTCTTTGGTACTGGAGGGGAATAACAAATGCTTGGAGATTGATCCGGAGTTCGTTTTTGCCATGTTTAATATTGCTAACGTGTATGCCAAGAGCGGTGAGATTCAGAAAGCAATTGATATGTACACGAAAGTGCTGGAAGTGGATAAGGATATAGCCGAGGCTTATTTTAACCGAGGTTTACTCTATATATACCAAGGAAACCGGAGTGCTGCTAACGTGGATTTGAGTAAGGCCGGGGAGCTTGGATTAACGGATTCTTACAGTATTATCAAGCGCTATTGTTCGGTAGAGGAAGAGTAAATAAAAGGATGATTCGGTGATTGCAGATGATTTGATGATTTAGTGATTAAAAAAGGGATCACTAAATCAAAGATGATAGAGTCTCCGATGAATCGAATCTCTTAATCGGAAATCATTAAATCACTTAATCAAATTTTTAATTCTCCATTCTTTGGGGTAGTAGTTATTTACCCGGTTGCCGACTTCTTTTACCCAGCCTAGCCCGATGCCTTTGTAGGTGATGAGAATCCATTCCCCTTGAGGGGCCTCGAAACGGATGTCTTCTTTGCGTAAAAATTGGAGGGCTGTGGCGAGATCTACTTCTTGACGGATAACGTGCTTTTGTTGCAGTTTGTGGTATAGAGCCAGAGAATGGGCTGGTTTTGTCCTCCCTTTAATACATTCTCCGATTTCACATCCTTTATAAATGACCCCGGCTTTGGAGGATAGATATTGGATAAATTCGGCGTGTTGTTTTGGAAGGATGCCTAATGTTTCTCCCGCAATGTAAGGAGTGTATTTTGTCATGTCCGGCAGGAAGGGGAGGATGTCTGCCGGGAGTTTGACTGCGGGGGATGGGGTTGCTCGCTTTTCTTTCTTCATGGTAAAGGGTGTCCCGTCATTTTTTTGAATGACTCCCATGAATAAACCTTCTCCGCTAGTTTTGTGCGGGTAGAAATGGTACCCGTGGAGAGGAAAGGGGGACGGGGTGATGGCTGTAAAATTATGCCGGATTTCAACGGATGATGCATCGAACGTGGTTAAAATCCAGTTTAATATATCTTCATTTTCTCCCGGATTGTAGGTACACGTGCTATACACGAGATAGCCCCCGGGGGCGAGAGCATCCCACACGTCGGAAAGTATTCTTTTTTGACGCTCTTCACAAAGACGCAGATTATTCTCGCTCCATTCCATGATGGCTTTCTCGTCTTTCCGGAACATACCTTCCCCGGAACAGGGTGCATCCACGAGAATCATGTCGAACGCACCCTTCATTCCCGTGAAACGATTGGGGTCGCTATTGGTGACAACAATATGATCATATCCCCATTTAATAATATTTTCTTTGAGAATGGAGGCTCTTGATTTAATTACTTCGTTGGAAACCAGTAGTGAATCCTTGGGCAGATTGCTTGCCAGTAACGTGGATTTACCACCCGGAGCCGCACATAGGTCGAGAACCCGGAGGGGGGTATCCCCGGTTATCTGCTCAAGAACGACTTGCAGAAACATGGAGGAGGCTTCTTGCACGTAATAAGCTCCCCCGTGTAGCAACGGGTCGGAGGTGAACGAGGGACGCTCCTTCAAGTAGTAGCCATTACTACACCAGGGTACTTGTCGGGAAAGTAATGCCGGGAAGGGGAGATCGGTGTTTGCCGTTTTCTTCGGGTTTAACCGGATGGAAGTGGGAGACTCCGAAACTAACGCTTGGAAAAAGGTTTCCGATTCGTTCCCAAGGAGCTGCTGCATCCTTTCTGTAAATGCTGGCGGTAATGAGATCATAGACACATTGGATTAATGGGGCAAATTTAGTGATTTATTTCCTGATATATTTTACCTTTGCGAGAGAAAAGAGATCGTGGAGTTGATTAATAGACAAAAATAGAATGATTGAGATTAGTGAAAATTTTAGTTTAAAAGAATATAACACGTTTGGTATAGACGTGACTTGTAAATATTTTGTGAAGTGTGATCAAGAGAGCGAATTATTGGAATTCGTGGGATCATACGAGTTAGACCCGGAGGAAATTCTACTTTTGGGAGGGGGAAGTAACTTCTTGTTCACGGAGAATTTTGACGGGGTTGTCTTTTATCCCGTGATGCAAGGGTGCGAGATCGTGAGGGAAGATGATAAATACGTGTTTGTCCGTGTAGGAAGTGGTGTCGTGTGGGATGATTTCGTGGCGTGGGCTGTCGAACACGGGTATGGAGGGGTGGAGAATCTTTCACTGATCCCCGGGCATGTCGGGGCTACTCCGGTGCAGAATATCGGGGCTTACGGGACGGAAGTGGGGGAATGTATTGACCGGGTGGAAGCCGTGGATATCGTGAAAGGAGAAAAGGTGACGATTGATGCGGCAACGTGTCGTTTCGGTTACCGGGATTCTATTTTCAAACATGAGTGGAAGAATCGCTTTCTGGTAACGTATGTTACTTTTCGTTTGACGAAACATCCCGAGTTCAAGTTGCATTACGGGAGCGTGAAGGATGAAGTAATCCGTTTGGGTGAACCTTCGTTAAAAGTGATACGCCAAGCCATTATTCGTATACGGGAAGCGAAATTGCCGGACGTGAAGGTATTGCCTAATGCCGGGAGTTTTTTTAAAAACCCGATGGTTGAACGTGTTATTGCGGATACTTTGCAGGAAAAATATCCTGCACTGCCGGTTTATCCCGTGGATGATGACCATGTGAAACTGGCTGCCGGGTGGTTAATCGAGGCCGCAGGATGGAAGGGAAAAGTTGTCGGTCATGCCGGGGTACATGAAAAACAGGCGTTAGTATTAGTGAACATGGGTGGGGCAACTGGTATAGAAATTGCACATTTGGCTAACGAGATAAAGAAATCCGTGTTCCTTCAGTTTGGAGTATGGTTAGAACCGGAAGTAAACGTGATATAAAATTTAAAGTTTAAAGTGAAATCAAGAGTATTTATTTGTGCGTTTGGAATCTAAAAATCGTTAAATCTAAAATTAGAACGGGATGGTAAAATATTCGGAAGAGATAGGTATTCGGGGACATTATACGGATTTGGAAGGACGGTTGATCATGAAGTCCTTGTGCGATCTGTTTAATGACGTGGCGAACGTGCAGACTTATGCGCTGAAAATAGACGTGCCCACGTTGAACGAGCAAGGATTGACATGGATGCTGCATAAGTTGCATATTTTGATTAACCGGATGCCGGAACAGGGGGAGAACGTGATGTTGGAAACATGGCCGTCGGGTATTGACCGTTTATTTGCGATTCGTGATTTTAGAATGGTGGCAGGAGAAGAGGTTTTATTACGGGCTACTTCAGAGTGGATGGTGATAGATGTAAATCGTCGTCGTCCCGTGCGTTTGCCGGCTTGCGTGACAGAAACCGCCGCTTTTTGTGTGGATGGTATTCGGGAAATTCCTTTCGAGTTGGATACGAAAAAGATGCCGACAAACTTTGAAAATACCCGGCGTTTCACGGCAACATACGATAATATCGATTTCAACAAGCATGTCACTCAAGCCACGTATGTGCGCTGGGTTACCAATTCTTTGTCTTACGAGTTTTTAAAGGACCACGAAATTATGGAGTTGGAAATTATTTACGAACATGAAGTGTTGCCGGATAGTGTCGTGTGTGCCGGATGTCATGTTGAGGAGGAAGAAAATCGTGTAAAAGTGTATCACCAGGTGAGAAATGAAAGTTTGGATAAAACGCATTGTTTTGCTGTTAGTTACTGGAAAAAGCGGTAAGAGCTGAGTGTATCTTTTGTTGTTTATTTCGTGAAATTCGGGTTAAAATACCGCTTATTTGTTTTGCGATAATGAGAAAATACTATATATTTGCGCCGTTAAAAAATGCCCAAGTGGTGAAATTGGTATACACGCTACTTTGAGGTGGTAGTGGCCGTTCGGCTGTGCAAGTTCGAGTCTTGTCTTGGGCACCATCAATGAAACAGAAACACGAAAACCGTTGCGGATGCAGCGGTTTTCGTGTTTTCGTGTTTTCGTGAAACGGTGTCATTTTATTGATTCCATAAAGTATTCACGTCAGCTGGATACTTGTTCTTCATTTATATGCTAACATTGCGGTGAAATTTCTTTACTTTTGCCTGCAAGATAAAAATAATAGATGATTCCGATTTTTGGAAAATTGACGTGCGTGTTCGGGAAGGTTATTTGAATGTTTCGAACACGGTGAGTATGTTGATTGACGTTACTTGGAATGATCAAAAATACGTGTTGGATTACAGGAAAGGGGAGAAAGAAAAACGGAGTTGACAAATAATTGAAATTATGGAAGAAAAAATAAGAACTCTTTTCAAGCAATATAATGGTAACGAGGCACGGCGAGTGGAGCCGTTACCGGTGTCCGGTTCAGCCCGGAGATATTACCGGGTGTTCACGGAAGACAGAACATACGTGGGTGTGTATCATGAGAACTTGCGGGAGAATCGTTTGTTCGTGGATTTTACACGGCATTTTGAAAAATCCCGCTTGCATGTTCCACATGTGTATTGTGTTTCGGAGGACGGGTTTTGTTATTTGCAGGATGATCTGGGGCCGGATATGTTGCTGGATGTCGTGGAACGGGAGCGGGAGGGGGAATTTCTGAGCGAGCATACGCTGGAATTATATCGGAAAGCCTTGTCTGAGTTGCTGAAATTCCAATTGATGGGAGGAAAAGGGTTGGATTATTCGGGATGTTTGCCTCGTCCAGTCTTTGATGAACGTTGTATTCGGTGGGATTTGAACTATTTTAAATATTGTTTTTTGAAATTGGCGGGAGTGGAGGCCGACGAGGATCGGCTGGAGAATGATTTTGATCGGTTGACGGCGAAACTGGTCATGGCTGGGGCAGATGGTTTCATGTTCCGGGACTTCCAGTCCAGAAATATCATGGTCGTTGATAACGAGGTGTATTTTATCGATTACCAGGGAGGAAGGCAAGGGGCTTTGCACTATGACGTGGCTTCCTTATTATATGATGCGATAGTGAAAATTCCTGAAAGTCAAAAGGAAGAATTATTAGATTTCTATATTCGGGAATTGACGGAGAGCGAGCCGGGATATGCGGAAAAGTTTCGGGAAATATACTATCATTTCGTGCTGGTGCGTTTGTTACAGGCTATGGGTGCGTTTGGATTACGCGGTCTGCACGAGGGAAAATCTCATTTTATTGACTCCATTGTTCCCGGTTTGCAGGGTATTAGCACGTTGTTCGAACCCGGCAAGCTGGAAGGAGAATATCCCGAGATTCAGTATGCTATCCGAGTGGCTTTTGAAAAATACTTTGTACCTTTGCACCCTGAAAGTAAAGAATAACCATTAAAATAATAGACAGATATGAACACTGTTGCAGAACAAGTAGCGTCACATTTGCTACAGATCAAAGCGATAAAATTAGAACCAAATCACCCTTTTACATGGGCTTCCGGGTGGAAATCTCCCATTTATTGCGATAACCGAAAGACCTTGTCTTACCCGGAAGTACGTACGTATATCCGGGACCAATTCGTGAATTTGATTAAAACAAAATACCCACAGGTGGAATTGATCGCCGGGGTGGCTACCGGTGCTATTGCTCAAGGTGCTTTGGTTGCACAGGAACTGGGGTTGCCGTTCGTGTACGTGCGTTCCGCTGCCAAGAATCACGGGTTGGAAAATCTGATTGAAGGTGAATATAAAGAAGGTCAAAAAGTGGTCGTGGTCGAGGATTTGATTTCTCCCGGAGGTTCCAGCTTGCAAGCCGTGGAAGCGTTGAGAAATGCAGGATGTGACGTGTTGGGAATGGTGGCTATTTTCACCTATGGATTCCAGAAAGCGATAGATAATTTCACGAATGCTCATTGCGTACTGGATACGTTGAGCGACTATAACGCCATGATCGACTTGGCCCAGAAGACCGGGTACGTGCAGGAGAGCGATGTGGCTAAGTTGAAGGAGTGGCGTCTGAGCCCGGAATCTTATAAATAGAAGGTATGGCAACACGAGTTGTTAGTGAAGTTCAGAAAATAAATAGTGCGATTGCAGACGTGTACGCGTTTCTTTCTGATTTCTCGAAGATTGGGAAATTGATCGAAACGGCTCGCCAGATGGGGGCCGGTAATCAAATGCCGGAACTAGCTGACAAGATCGAGGACGTTCGCACCACGGTAGATGCCTGTACTTTTATGGTAAAAGGCGTTGGTGAAATGGGAATGAAAATCGTGGAGAGGGAAGAACCGAAATTGATTAAACTGGAGGGGGACGGACGTTTGCCTTTTGAATTTCAAGTATGGATTCAGTTGTTGGATAATGGCCCTTATGATACCCGGTTGCGAATAACGGCAGAGGCGGAGTTGAACATGATGATGAAAATGTTGCTGAAGGGGAAACTGGAAAAGGGAATCAATCAACTGGCAGAAGGTCTGGCAAAAATTCCTTACGGATATATACGATAATAAAAAAGCTCTTCATTGCGAAGAGCTTTTTTGGTTATTTGGATAGATCGTCAAAATCAATGTCGTCAAATTTGTTTGTTTCAACTTCTTCTTGGACTGCCATTGTTTCTCCGTTAAGAGCTACTTTGATGTAAGCGACAGCGTTGTCAAGCCCCTCTGCAAATTTATCAAAGTCTTCTTTGTATAAAAAGATCTTGTGCTTTTCGTAATTCTGAGAACCGTCTTTTTCGAGTTTCTTTTTGCTTTCAGTAATCGTTAGATAGTAATCGTTATTACGAGTAGCTTTTACATCAAAAAAATAAGTCCTTTTCCCTGCTCTCACCGGTTTTGAATAGATCTCATCCCGATCATTCATTTCCATACCGTCATTCTTTTCGTAACCTTCCATGTTTAAATTAAAATTATTAATTAGACTTTGCGTTTCAAAAGTAGGAAAAATAATATAACAACATCCATTTTTGTAATATTTTTTTCTCCTTGTCTATCAATATCTTACTTTGCTGAAAACGTTTTAAAAAGCGTGTATTTGTTTAAAGTGAGTGTAATGTATTGATAATCATTATTTTAATTAGAATGAGATAAACGAGAGACGGTTGTTTCTGCCAAATACAATAAAAATGAATTTTACCGGTTCATGAGTAGGTGGTTATATAGTGTGATGATGAGTATTGTTTTCGGAGCATTTTGATACATAGTTGTACAAAACGAATAAAACTGTATCTTTGTATGTTTTAAATTCGTAAATTTCAGACAATGGAGACAGTAGTAAGTGGAATTAGGCCTACGGGTAATTTGCACCTGGGAAATTATTTTGGTGCGGTGAAGAATTTTCTAAAAATGCAGGACGAGTATAAATGTTTCTTTTTTATTGCTGATTGGCACTCGTTGACGACGCATCCGCACCCGGGTAACGTGGTGGAGAACGTGCGGAAGATTCTGGCGGAGTATCTCGCTTGTGGTTTGAATCCAGAGAAGGCGACAATTTACGTACAAAGTGATATAAAGGAGATTGCCGAGTTGTATTTGTATTTAAACATGAATGCTTATCTTGGCGAGTTGGAGCGCACGACTACTTTTAAGGAAAAGGCTCGTAAACAGCCGGATAACGTGAATGCAGGTTTGTTGACCTATCCTACGTTGATGGCTGCGGATATTATTATACACAGGGCTCATAAAGTGCCTGTCGGAAAAGATCAGGAGCAAAACATGGAGATGGCCCGAAAATTTGCTCGGAGATTTAATTCCATATACGGGAGTGAATTGTTCCCGGAACCGGCATCTTTCTCCTACACGGGAGAAGGAATCAAGATTCCGGGATTGGATGGTTCCGGGAAGATGGGAAAATCCGAGGGAAATGCTATTTATCTGGTTGATGATGCTGCAACAATACGTAAAAAGGTGATGAAAGCCGTAACCGATAGTGGGCCAACCGAGCCGAACAGCGTGAAACCGGAGGTGATCCAGAATTTATTTACCTTGATGGATGTCGTTTCTTCGAAAGACACGTATGATTATTTCAATGAGAAGTATAATAATTGTGAAATTCGTTACGGGGATTTGAAAAAACAGTTGGCGGAAGATATTATTAATTTCTGCTCTCCGATTCGGGAACAAATCATAGAATACGCTGCTAACCCGGATAATCTGGATAAGGTTGCTGCGGTCGGGGCCGAGAAAGCAAGGGCTAGTGCGGTAGCCACGATGAAAGAAGTGCGTAAACTTATCGGTTTCCGCTAGTAGTATAAACATAGAATTGAAAATTGAGATGCCTTGTCATTTTCAATTTTCAATATTCAATTTTCAATTGTTATGTACGAATATATAAGAGGTGAATTAGTGGAGGCAACTCCGGCAAATGCGGTTGTTGATTGTGGCGGGG
>ERZ773193.3823-NODE-3823-length-13070-cov-22.934537_pt1 | contig 13070 bp, 9 predicted proteins | sample MGYA00511110_ERZ773193 | MGnify/ENA primary metagenome ERZ773193 (study PRJEB29015, sample SAMEA2737784) | human gut metagenome | biome: human gut; feature: human-associated habitat; material: faeces | place: China | collected 2012 ...
GATTTTCTTTAACAATCTTCTTCATTTCTTTTTCGATGTCAGCAAATTCTTCATTTGTGAAAGGCTTTCTGTCAAAATCATAGTAGAAACCTTCATCAGTTGCTGGTCCGATAGCGAGCTTAGCTTCTGGATATAATCTCTTTACAGCCTGTGCCATAATGTGAGATGCTGTGTGTCTGTAAGCCTTTTTACCTTCCGGAGAGTCAAAAGTACAAATTTCAACTGTACAATCCTTTTCAACTCCGTCTCTTAAATCTGCAACTTCGCCATCAATTTTGCCACAACATGCGTTTCTAGCAAGACCTTCGCTAAGGTCCTTTGCGATTTCAAGAATAGTAGTACCCTTAGCATATGCTTTAGAAGTACCGTCTTTTAATGTTACATTAACCATTTTAATTCCTCCATAAAAAATAACTGTGGTAAATAAGATTGGGGCAAATTTACCTAAAAATGTTTTTTACGGGTATAAAAAAATCCCTGCCAAAAGCAGGGACGATAATAACCGTGGTTCCACCCAAATTGCAAAGGATAACTTGTCCCCTGCCGCTTTCGGCGCATTAACGCTGCGCAGCGTCCGGTTTACATTCGCCGGAAGCTCCGGGGTGGCGCGAAATGATCCCGACCGGAGCACCTTACAGCCGTGGGCGCTCTCTCTGGACGGTGGTGTGTGCATTTCTGACCCCATCATTGCCATCTGTCATAATTTTACATTCCGCAAAGCAGACATAGCGTCCCTTCGCGTACAGCTAAATTATAGCATACGCAAAACGTTTGTCAACGGTTTTGAGCAAAATTTACGGCACCCAGATGCGGCGCACCTCCAGCACCTTGCCACCCTGCACCACCAGCGTGGTATTGTAGGTGGTCCAGTTGTCGGCGTCCGCATTGATCGCCGCTGCCACCGCATCCGCGCCCGTAGTCTCCACGGCTTCGGCCTGCGGGTCGGCAGAGCTGTCTTTCAGCACTACATCCTCTGCCAGCGGCATCGTCTTTTCTCCCATCTCGTAATAGAGCGGGTAATCATCAAAGGTCATCGTCCGGTAGGTGTCGTCATCCTCCAGCTTCAAGTCCAGCCCGCCGGGCTGCTCCATACCGCCGTTGATGCTTACAAGATGGTATTCGTCATTTTTTTCGATGCTCGTCACCGCATCGTTCACGACCTGATTCCATGCCGCACCCTCCTCGTGGAAGGTGATCTTGTCGCCAACAGCAAGGTTTTCAACATCTTCTTTTTTATAACGGTCGTAGCTGAACACCTTAGCAGTCAATTTACCGTCCTGTACGCCGGAAACGATGGATGCCGGGATAAACGTTACCGTATCCGGGTCGTCCAGATCGTCCAGTGTCCCGGTCAGCAGATTGATCGGCTCTGTAACGCCTTCTTCTGCCACATGGGACGAAGCGGGCACCGCACTGGAGGCGGGGGTGCTGGCGGGGGTGCCGGAGCCGCCGCAGGCCGTCAATGCGATGCCCGCAGCCAGAACAGCCAGAATCTTATATTTCAGGTTCATAAAAATACCTTCTTTCTTGACGCGGTAGATTTATTCCGCTACAATAAAAACGAATCAAAGACCCATTCTATTGCGACTGATTTTAAGATAGAGAGGAATTTCCCGTGAAAATTTTAAAAGTAAAATGTCTTGCCCCCACCCGGCTGGACAATTATCTGACCCAGCAGTACCCCGCCCTGACCCCCGGCCGCCTGAACAAGGCGCTGCGGGAAAACAAGATCAAGCTGAACGGCAAAAAGCAGCCGCTTTCCACCCGTGTGATGGCCGGTGACGAGATCAAGCTGTTCATTCTGGACGAGGTGCTGGACGCCGACAAGCGCGTGGAGGGCCCGGCATGGAAAAATGCCCGCGGCCCGGCCCAGGTGGTGTACGACTGCCCGCAGATTTTGATCGTGAACAAGCCCGCCGGTCTGGCCGTGGACGGCCCGGAGGACGACACCCTGCTGAACCGTGCCCTGCTCTACCTGAACCAGCAGGGGGAATACAAGGAGAACAGCCTGTACACCCCCGCTCTGTGTCACCGGCTGGACACCGGCACCAGCGGTCTGGTCATCATTGCCAAGACGCCGGAAGCCGAGGAGCTGTTCCTTGCCGCCATCAAGAACCGCGAAGTGAAAAAGACCTACCTCTGCGTCACCTTCGGCCGTCCTGTGCCGCCGGACGCCACCTTGGGCGGCTACCTGCTCAAGGATGCGGACCGCGGCATCGTGAAGATCGTGGAGGACAAGCAGCCCGGTGCCAAGGAAGTGGAGACCCAGTATGAGACCATCGCCGTCTCCGGCCGTCTGGCCCTGCTGAAGGTGAAGCTTATCACCGGCCGCACCCACCAGATCCGTGCCCACATGGCCAGCATCGGCTGCCCCATCCTGGGCGACAGCAAGTACGGCAACAACACCGCCAACCGTGAACTGAAGCTCAAGTATCAGGCCCTGTGCGCCTGGGAACTGACCATGCCCCACTTCAACCAGCCGGATTTTGCCTTCCTCAGCGGCAAGACCTTCCACGCCCCGAAGCCCTGGTACTACAGCCAGGTGCTGGACGGCACGCTGAAATAAGACGTTTTCTCAAGCACCCCAGACAGCAAAAAGCGGCCCGGAATGTTTTTCACATTCCGGGCCGCTTTGTTTGCATCTTTAGCCGAACAGGCTGGTGAGCCAGCCCATCGTCGTTTCGGCCGCGTCGGTCAGAGTCGTTTCGATCTGCTGGATGCCCTCAGAGAGCTTCGTGCCTTCGGTGTCCTGCGCGGACCAATAGGTGGCCGTGCTGCTGGAGCCGTCCGAGACGGTGAAGTCGCTGGTGAAGCAGAGGGTCTCGCCGTTGGAGTCGGTCAGCATGACCATGTAGGTGTAAGCGCCTTCTGCCAGCTCACCGAACTTGATCTGGCTGTCCACGCTCTTGAAGGAGAAGCTGGTGCCTTCCACCACCGCCTGTGCGGTCTGCACGGGCTGATCATTGGTGTCCAGAATGGCCACCTGCACGCTGGTCAGGGTGGTGCCGGATGCGCTGTTGGCCGTGCCGGTCAAAGCCATGCCCTTGCCCACCTGAATGTTGACCGGGTAGCTCATGCCCTCCAGGCGCAGACCGTCGGCCGCCGAAGCCACCGAGTTGTGGTCAGAGGTAACGTACCAGTAGCAGGACGCGCCGTTGACGGACACGCTGGAGCTGGTGAGCGGGATGCGGCCGGAGGAAATGTTCCCGGCCGGGTCGGAGCAATAGAACACGCCGTTGGTGTAGTCGGTCAGCAGCACGGCGTGGGGCTGGCTGCGGTCATACAGGACGATGCCCTCCGGGTGCTGCGAAAGCAGGGTGATGAGGGTCTGGATCTTTTCCACTTTGCTGGAAGGCAGGGTGGCGTAGCCCACCTGCATCTCCTTGTATGTAAAGCTGTGAGACAGGCCGTTGGCCCATGCCGTGCCGCGCACACTGTTCTCGGTGACGGAAGACCAGTCGGTCAGGCCGTCGAAGTAGGCGCGCCGCCGCAGCATCATGGCGGCCGAAGCCAGCGTGCAGGTGCCGCCGCGGCTCTGCTTGAAGTAGAAGCCCGCGTCCACGTTCAGGTCCACTGCAAAAGCGGCAGGCAGGCAGGTGAGCAGAAACACCAGCGTCAGCACAAGGCTCAGCAGCTTCTTCTTTCGGGACGGTGCAGCGGTATTCACGGGTGGATTCTCCTTTCGGTCTCAGGCAGCTTTCATGCGTTCACTGCCTTAAAGTATATCAGCTTGTAACCGTTTTGTAAACGATGGTGAAACTTTTTTCTCAATATTGACACGTTTCCACTCTATTTGTTAGGCAAAATGTCCAGTTTTTCGAGCGATATTCTACACATCCCACAAAATTTCGTCCTGCATTTTTTCAATTTTCCCGTGTTTTCCCGCATGGCTGTGCTGTTTTTTCTTTGCGGAAATCGAGATATTCCAGAAAGCGCTTCACCGCAAGCGAAGCGTTCTTTCTGTCCCGCAGGCAGAACGCGATGGTGCGCAGCGCGGGCACATCCAGCTCCCGGATAGCAATGCGGTAGGGCACCCGCTTCAGGATCAGCTCCGGCAGGATGCTGATGCCCAGCCCGCTTTCCACCATGGACATCACCGCGTAGTCGTCCCAGGTGGTGAAGTGGACGTTCGGCTGCAGGTGATACCGCTCAAACAGCGCCGCGATCTCGGCCTTTGCGCCTTTTTCCAGCAGCGTCAGGTTCCACTCCCGCTCCAGGTCGGCGATCATCCGGCTGATGCCGGACTGCGAGTAATGCAGCCGTTCTGCCGCGCGGGTAAAGCTGCCGTCTTCCACCGTGGCGACGAATGCGCGGTACTTCAGCAGGTTCATGTCCATGGGGCTTCCTCCGTTTCATTCAGTTTTTGCATGGATAGCATTTGAAAGATTCGCTTTTCTCATTCTACAACAGGTGCTACAATAATGCCTGCGTTTTTTCAAGGAGGAATCTCCATGCAGACCGCATCCTCCGTGGACATGCTCCACGGGCCATTGACCGGGAAATTGATCCGTTTCGCCCTGCCCATTGCCGCCAGCAGCATGCTGCAGCAGCTGTTCAACGCCGCCGACACCGCCGCCGCCGTGGCGGGCTGCTCTGGTGCAAAAAAGCGGCGCAGTAAACGCAGCAGGGCCGGTGGTCAATGACCACCGGCCCTGCTGTTCCATTCTGACAAGCACACAAACAAAAAAGCTCTCTCGACGAATCGAGAGAGCTTTTGGTCCAGCAGAGCTGAACAAATCCGAACTTTTTTCCTCCGCTGAGTTAGCCGTCAAAGTGTCCTCAAAACGGACGGTTTGGGTGCCATCTTTGTAGTTGAACGTGATCAGCATCCGGTCATCGTACAGGAAAATGGCATTTACAAAAATTTCAATCAGCGCTTTCCGCTGCTTTTTCTGCGAAATATCGAACTTTCTAAATTTCATCAGCCAGAATCGGATGAAATCCTTATTGAAGCAGGGCTTCTTCAATTTTTCATCTGCGATTTTTGCGGTCAGCTCGTCCTTCTGGGCTTCCAGTGCGTCTAGCCGCTCTTTCGTTGTCCGGGTGTACAAGCCATCCTCGATTGCCTTCATCAGGTTGTCCAGCTTTTTGTCGACCTCTCGCAGTTGCTTTTCCAGCAGCGGAATCGTGGTGTTCTCCTGATTCTGCACATCCATGACCAGTTGAACGATCTTGTCGATCACCGCATCATCCTGAATCAGCTTCATGGTCTCCCGGATGACCAGATCTTCCAGCCAGTCCTTCTGCACGGTCTTTTTGTTGCAGCCCTTTCGCCGCTTGACGTTGGCGCATTTATAATAATAGTAGGTGCGCCCGGTGGCGCTGGTTCCGCTTTCACCGAACATCAGCGCACCGCACTTGCCGCAGAACAGCTTAGTGGTCAGCAGATATTCCTCATCTGCCTTGCCACAGGCAGGGGCACGCTTGTTCTTATCCAAACGCTTCTGCACCCGGTCAAACAGGTCTTTCGGAACAATAACCGGAATTGCATCCGGCACAACGATGTCCCGGAAAGACAATTCTCCAATGTACCGGCGGTTCTTCAACATGGTGTTCACACTACTGTGGGTCATTTTGCCGCCCAGCATATTGCGGACGCCCTTATCGTTGAGGAAGCTTACGATTTCCACCATCTTATCACCGTTGTCATACCGCTGAAAGGCTTCCAGCACCAGCGGAGCAGTCAACGGGTCAAGATGATAGAACTTGGCATCGTCGATTTTATAGCCAATGGTTCCCGTACCGCCAGTGCACTTACCCTTCAAGGCGTTCTCGGTCTGACCACGAATCACTTTTTCGGACAGCTCTGCCGAATAGTATTCTGCCATACCTTCCAGCAGCGTTTCCACCAGAATGCCCTGTGAGCCCTCGGCAATGGGTTCCATAACGGAAATCAGGTGGACACCGTTCTTTTTCAGGATCATCTTATAGTTTGCGCTATCAAAACGATTCCGGGCAAAGCGGTCAAATTTCCAGACGAGAACAACATCAAACAGCTTCTTGCCGCTGTCTTTGATCATCTGCTGGAACTCCGGGCGATTGTCCGTTTTGGCAGAGAATGCACGGTCAATGTAGTGCTTGATGACCGTGATGCCGTTCTTTTCCGCATAAGCCGTGCATTCCCGAATCTGCCCCTCGATAGATTCTTCACGCTGGTTGTCGGAGGAGTAACGAGCATAGATAACAGCAGTCATAGATTCACTTCCTTTTTAACGGGTAAACTTAATATTTCATTGCACGTCCATAATTATTGAGTTTCATAATCTTTTAGACGTTCAAGATCCTGATAATATTGTTTGATTGATAAATTCATACATTGCCTTCTGTTCATTTCCGTTCTCTGTAAAAAGTGTTGACTTCCATAAAAAAGCGAAAAATCGTGTATGCCGGATATAATATTTGAACAGAGTTGGCTCCACTCTCGGAGCTCTTCCGGGGGAAAGTCCAAATCGCCTTCTTTACAATACAGTTCATTAATTCTAGATAGGGCATCTGCTACAAGATTCACAAACTCCTCTTCGGTTCGCTCGTTATTGAGAACTTCATTGTATTGTGCGATAACATATTCGGCCAATGTAATCATTTCTGACAGAATTGATTTTGTTTCTTGTATGATTTCTTCTGCATTCGCAGTATGTTCAGCAGTGTATTCTTTTAATGATTGATAATAAGAATGAATATTGAAATAAATTCCATTTATTACAGCCTCTGATTCTTTTCTTATACGATACCACCATTTTTTATCTTGCGTATCATCCGCCCAAGTAGTGTCACAAATATAGTTTCCCGATACTATGTCTGAATAGTCAAGTCCAAAATAAGCAAAAATCAAGTTGGCTGGCTTATTTTTCCACTTCGATTCTTGTGCTTTGCTATTGAAAATGTTTAATAACTTTATCCTTTCAACAATTTGAAGGTTTATCAAGGACACTTGCTCGAATGATACTGGCTTTTTAAGAATCACTTTAACTGCATAACGTTTTGCAATCCCATTATGAAGCGGCTCGACTGAGCAAATACAATAATCCTCATCATCATAAAAGAACTTTTTCGGAAGATACGGCTTGTAATCCTTAACATCAAAAAAAACAGTGCCGCCTATATTAGCTCTATAAATCGGGAATTGCACGCAATTTGGATTGTTTTTGTTCCATGTTTCTAAAAGTAAGAACAACAATTTGTGTATATCATTCAAATTTTTCTTTCCGTTTCGGATTGTGCACTTACTTGTTATTGCATCGTATAAAAAATCAGTAAACAAGCTGATCGATTTATTTGGGTAAAGTCGAGAAACCTGGCTTGCATTACTAGAAGCAAAAACTGCATACCCTTTTCCTGCAAAATCGCGTACTGTCGATTCCATATCAAAAACAGCAGACCCATCAACTTGAAAGTTCCCCGCAAAACAGCAATCGAGAAAGATCACTTTATTTCGTGCAGAAATTGCATCTAAAAAAGAAATTATATCTTGTGTACATATTAATCTATCACTTAATACCAAGTAATGTTTTTCACTCAATGTTGTCCCATGTCCTGAAAAATAGAATAGTAAAGTATCGTCATCTTGTACAATCCTTTCAATCCCTTTTAATGCTGTGATTAAGTCGTTTGCTGTAACTGTGTTTGTTAATCCGCAAACTATCATATCTTTTTCCGCAACTTCTAGGCCGTAAATAAAGGCATCTTGCATTGCAATAATATCGTTTTTACAAAAGAAGAGGTTATCCGCTCCATCAATAAAGTATTCGCTTACGCCAACGATTAGAGCTTTTGTAGTTCCCATGAGTGCACTTCCTTTTTAACGGACAGCCGAATAACTCTTTGCGTACTTGTAAATTTGCCGGGCGCAGTCAAGGCTCATTTTGCTGGAATCGTTGTGCTTGAGCCACGCATTCACGTTGCCGGGATTCAGTTTCAGGTCTGCATAAATACGATAATTCGTCAGATGTTTCTTTTGCTGAATCTCTACCACTCTGCGGTGAATCAGTTCTTTTGTATCATTGTCGGCAAGAGCAGCATCCCGGACGGAGCAATAACTGCGCCAGACTTTCAGATAGCCCTCCGACAGCTCTGCCGACTGGTTCTGCAAAAGCGCAAGTACCTGCTCCCTCGAATAGCGATTTGAAAGTCGTTCATACTCTGCAAGACACACAGGGTCTTTTGCATAGCGGAGCAGCAGATTTACTTTATCAAACACCAGTGCATAGAGGTACAGCGGCTCTTTCAGCCGTGGATTTTCATGTAAGCAGTTCGCCAGCTTGTGAATGCTGGCAGTCTGAACACCGGAAAGTTCCGTCACATACTGCTTCAAAAATCCCTCAAATGTCAGCTTCCTCACGGTCTCCACCTCTCCACATACTCCTGATACCGGATGTAGAAGTCCCGATACCGCCACTCATTCAGGATGCTGGCTTTCAGTTCGTCCTCATCTGTTGCAAGATGCTCCAGCAAATCCCAGTCTAGCGAGTTCCTCACAGCTTCGCTCTCCACGTCCGCCTTGTCGGTATCACGGAAAGAGCAAAGCTTTGCAATCACCAGATCTTCCAGACTGGGTGTGTAGAACTGAACCTTTGTGCCACCGAAGGGCAGCGGTTTCAAACGGTCGGGATAGTTATAGGGAAAATTGTCGATGTAGGCTTCCACATCCGTGTTGATATCGTACTTACCGAGCAAGCCGTACAGTTCTTTCGGAACGCTCAAGGCATCAATGTCATGGGTGGCACGGGTCAGTTTGCCCAGCAGAATGAACGCACTCCCGCCTACGATCACCATCTGATAGCGGTCGTCGTTGTCGATCAGCAGGTCAGCATCTTCGTCCAAGCGTTCCAGACGCTTGCGGAGATCGTCTAAAATCATCTTTCCCATAAAGCAGCCTTTCACATTTTCAATAATAGTATTTGTCTAAGATCATTTTAAGGGATAGACTGTGTGTTGTCAAGAGGAAATCAACGATATTTCTCGAATTTTACGCCGTCATATTATCTGTCCACATCTCACACTGGCTGATAACCGTGCTGATTGCCGTATCATAATCTTCCGGTGGATACTTATACTTTTTCAAGAGGTGCTTCACCATCTTCCGCATACTGGCACGAGCGGTTTCTTTTTTCTGCCAATCTATCGTTCGATTTTTACGCAGCATCTCGGTTAGTTCTCTGGTAAGGTCGATCAGTTCGTTGTTCTGGTAAAAATCTTTGATGTTCTCCGGCTTGGTCAGAGCATCGTAAAACGCCAGCTCTTCCTGCGTCAGCCCCAGTTTCTCACCATTATTGTACAACTCTGTGATTTCCTGTGCCGTTTTCAGAAGTTCCTTGATAACCTCTTCGTTCGTAATCAGTCCATTGTAATAGGAATTCATCAGCTGCGCGATTTTCTCCGAGAACTTCTGCGACTGCACAACATTTGTCCGCTTGTAAAGCGATACCTGTTCTGCCATCAGTTTTTTCAGAATCTCCACGGCGATGTTCTTTTCTTTCATTTTGGAGATTTCATCCAGCACCGCCGGGTCAAACAAACTGATATTTTCATCAGCCTGCTTGCTGTCAAACAGGCTGATCACACCTTGGCTCTGGATACTCGCTTTCAGAAGCTCGTTGATTTGGGCGTTGATTTCTTTCAGCGAGAGCGTCTTTCCGCCGCTGCCGCCATAGGTGATTTTTACAACAGTAGAACGCACGGCTTCCATGTAGGCGGCTTCATGACGCTCCTGTTCTGTGGTCATGCTGGAGCACAGGGAGTGCGACTGCTTCAGCAGCATTGCTTCTCGCAGGAACAAGTCCTTGCGCTTGGGTGCTTTGGCATCCAGCACAAAGTTCACACCACCCGTTACCAGCTTTGCCATAACCAGCGGCGAACCGTCAATAAAACTGCTGAAATCAAACCCGTGCAACAAATCCTTGCACACCTGAAGCTTTTCCTGAAACTTCGGATATGCAACTTTGGAAATATCCATATCGCCATACCGGGACTGGTCGCGCTTGGTATATTCCTTCATGGCAGCTTTGAGGGCAGATGCAATGCCCACATAGTCCACGATCAAGCCGCCCTCTTTGTCCTTGAACACACGGTTCACACGAGCAATCGCCTGCATCAGATTATAACCGTGCATCGGCTTGTAGATGTACATTGTCGCCAGCGAGGGAACATCAAAACCGGTCAGCCACATATCCACCACGATAGCGATCTTCATTGGATCATCGTTATCTTTGAACTTTCGCGCCAGTTCCTCCTTGTGCGATTTTGTCCCAATAATCGCTTTCCAGTCCTCCGGGTCGTTGTTGCCGCTGGTCATGACCACGCCAATCTTCTCTTTCCACGCCGGACGCAGTTCCAGCAGCTTCCGATAGATTTTCATGGCGATCGGACGCGAATAAGCAACGATCATCGCCTTACCGGTCAGCAGGTTGGCACGGTATTTTTCGTAGTGGGTGACAATATCCTCGCACAGCGATTGCACCGTAGAATCTGCGCCCAGCACGCTTTCCATCTGTCCCAGCATTTTCTTGCTTTTTTCAATGGTCGCTGTGTCCGATTGCTGTTCCAACGCATCATAAGTCGCATCAATCAGAGCCAGCGTGTCTTTGTCAAGATGCAGCTTGATGACACGGCTTTCGTAGTAGACAGGTCGGGTTGCGCCGTCCTCCACTGCCTGCGTCATATCGTAAATATCAATATAATCGCCAAAGACTTCGCGAGTGTTTCGGTCTTTTGCCGAAATAGGCGTTCCTGTAAAGCCTATGTAGGTTGCATTTGGCAGGGCATCATGGATAATTCGCGCATTGCCAATCACAGTATGTGCTTCCTTTTCGCCCTGCTCGTTTTCCTTCATGACGATTCTCTCATCGAAGCCATACTGTCCGCGGTGGGCTTCGTCTGCCATCACCACAATGTTTCGCCGTTCCGACAGCGGACGCTCGCCACGCTCAAACTTGAACATGGTGGTAAATACGATGCCGTTTGCCTGCCGCCCATCCAGCAGTTCACGCAAATTTTCCTTGCTGGTCGCCTGAACCGGTGTCTGGCGCAGGAAGGGCGCGCACTTGGCAAACTGCGTGTAAAGCTGATCGTCAAGATCAATGCGGTCGGTCATTACAACAATGGTCGGACTGTCCAAAGCCTCTTGCAGCAAATGCGCATAAAACACCATCGACAGCGATTTTCCGCTGCCTTGCGTGTGCCAGAACACACCGCCCTTGCCGTCCGTTTTGGTGGCAATTTTGGCTTTTTCGATTGCTTTCCGCACCGCGAAATACTGATGATATCCCGCCAGAATCTTGAACTGCTTCTGCCCATCGCCAGAGAACAGGATAAAGTTTTTCAGGATGTCCAGCAGCCGCTCTTTCTGGAACATTCCCTCATAGAAGGTGTCAAACTGCGCATAGGCGGTGTTCTCGTAATCACCATCCTTCGTTTTCCACTCCATGAATCGGTCAAGCCCGGAAGTAATCGTACCTGCTTTGTTGGTGGACAGGTCGCTGATCACGCAGATGGCGTTATAATAGAACATGGAGGGAATGTCCTGCATATAGTTCCGAATCTGATTGTAGGCGTTTTCTGCACCCACTTCATCCTTGGAAGGGCTTTTCAGTTCCATCAGAACCAGCGGCATTCCGTTGATAAACAGGATGATATCCGGGCGGCGATTGTTCCCGTTTTCCACGAAGGTATATTGATTCACCACATAGAAATCGTTCTTTGCTGCATCCGCATAGTCGATCAGCCGCACCACCGAAGACCGTTCCTCGCCATTTACCGCATACTTGACCGTGATGCCATTTTGCAGATAATCCATAAAGACCATGTTTTTCTGCAACAGGCTTCCGGCATCAAAATCATTCAGTTTCAGAATCGCTTCATCAATTGCCGTCACCGGGAGATTCCGGTTCAGCCGTACCAGACAATCCCGCAAAACATCATCCAGCAATGGGCGGCTGTAATCCGTCCGGTCCATATCGGGAGCATAGATATGGGTGTACCCCATATTTTCAAACAGCTCTATGACTGCTTGTTCAAAGGTATCTTCGGTAAATGAAAACATGACTTTTCTCCTCAACTATTATCCGAAGTTGCTGTATTCGATTCTTGCGCAATGGCATTCACAATCTTTGTAACGATAGAATGCGCCGCTCTTTTTGCCACCGCACGTCCCATCGGCGTACCATTATCCAATGTATCCGTTAGTGCCAATCGAACTTTGCTGAGTCCAATTTCCTTACGATACCAATCCGGCATCAGATTCTTTTGAATTGCAACGTAACAATCATCAAAAATTTCTGGATGCACAGCATTATGCAATGCTTCTCGAATAATCTCGTCCACTTTATCGTCTGAAACATCTGAATCACGCACTTCTCTAATACTTGTTATCGGAACTTCTATTTTCACAAACCGATCAACCATAGGCTTTTGTGTGTTCGCATAATTGCTTTTAATATATGCCATCTGGTGCTCAAGTTCCGGGAACAGCGTTCCTTCGTTGATATTGTAAAAACTCAGTTCCTCTAAAATCGCATCTTTTCTTCCCGCTGGTATTCTAAAACTTTGAAGTTCAAATTCATCTTGGACATCACTATATGCTCGTTTAACAATGCTCTGTCCGATTTTTTCTTTCAGCTGAACATTATATTTTCCGCAGATCAAAAAAGAGCCGCTTTGCCGTACCAATCTTTCATTATTCAAGTTGGAAATCACAAAATAATTTCTTTGAATAATCGAAAGCAAGCTTTTATACTCGCTTGCCTCGCACTCTTTTACCTCTTTATCTGTATAAATTCCATACTTGTTCAAATCCGAGAGCAGCTTTTCTAATGTATAATCGCCCGAAATTTCATGACTCGCTAAATATGCCAGCACTTTGATCTCTATGTCGCTATAACTTTTTCCGTAATCGCGCTTATAATAGATTTTCCCATCGGTCGGCGGCAATAACGTAGTCTTCCCGTCAGTTATCTTTTTCTCTTGATTGTTTTGGCAAGCAAAATACAGTGCCACCAGTGGGTTTTCCGTCACATCCAACAGTCTTGTTGGCAACCCATAGTGTTGCAATTTTGCGAGCTTTTCAAAATCTGTTG